>R01__coassemble_100_pt1 | contig 11297 bp, 9 predicted proteins | sample R01__metabat2_low_PE_010 | metagenome-assembled genome bin R01 | reverse complement strand
GTATATGCACGCAAATTAAGGTATTATAATTTTGTTAAATATATTGTGAGGACTTATGGACATCGACAATTTGCTGAAATCAATTAACAAAATCCACTTCATCGGAATCGGTGGTTCGGGTATGTGCCCTTTGGCTGAGATTCTCATCGCAAAAGGCTACAAGCTCACGGGCTCCGACAACAATCCTGGAGACAACATAAACAAGCTTTCAGGGCTTGGCGCTGAGATTATAATGTCACAGGAGGCGTCGAACATCGAAAAGTTCAAGCCTGAACTTATCGTTTACACGAACGCCATCCTTCCAGGCAATCCTGAACTTGAATTTTCAAAGACCTGCGGTATCCCTTGTGTTGAGAGAGCAGTGCTCTTTGGAGCAATTTCCAGACTCTTTGGAAATTGCATCGGTGTCTGTGGAACACATGGTAAAACAACCACAACCTCACTTTTGTCACAGATATTCCTCGAGAGCGGGAAGGACCCGACTCTCGTAATCGGCGGAAGACTTCCGCTGATAGACAGCCACGGCAGGTCCGGCAAATCAAACACTATGATTTGTGAGGCCTGTGAGTTCAAAGATACTTTCCTTGAACTCTCGCCGGACGCTTGCATCATCCTCAACATCGACGATGATCATCTTGATTATTTCGGCACAGTAGAGAACGCCATGAAGTCGTTCACGAAGTTTGCCGACATGACGACGCGATTGGTAGTTTACAACGGCGACGACGTGAACACTTGTATCGCCGTTGAAAACATGAAACCACTCGCTCGCGGCAAAAAACTCGTGACTTTCGGCTTCTCGGCAGAGAACGACTACTCTGCCGCAAACATCAAGATGAACAGGGGAGCCTTCCCTGAGTTCGATGTCTTGGAGTTCGGTGTGGAGATTGGTCACGTGGCACTTGGAATTCCGGGCATCCACAATGTCGCAAACGCATTGTCCGCAATAGCGGTTGCTCTTGAAAACGGAATTTCAATGGAGCAGATTACGAAGGTAATCGGCAACTTTAAAGGAGCGGGAAGACGCTTCGAAATTTTAGGTGAATTCGGTGGCATCACAGTTGCTGACGACTACGCACATCATCCTACAGAACTTCGAGCAATACTCTCATCTGTAATGGACATGGGCTACAAAAATGTCTGGGCTGTATTCCAACCGTTTACATATTCAAGAACCAAGACACACCTCAAAGCTTTCGCAGAGGCACTCTCAATTCCAGACCACTGTGTAATGACAGAGATTATGGGTTCAAGAGAAGTAAATGACATCGGCATTTACACAAAGGACCTCGCAGAACTTATTCCGGGAAGCGTCTGGTATGAAACTCAATTTGAAGTTGCAGACTACGTTATGTCTAAAGCAACTCCTGGCGATTTGATTATTACCCTCGGCTGCGGCGATATTTACAAAGCAGCACAGTACATGGTTAAAAAATATTCGGAGGAGAAATAGTTATGGCAGAAATGAAACACGTTGATAGGGACCAATACAAAAAGATGATGAGACAAAAAAGACTCAAGGTCTTTGTTATAATTCTCATACTCCTACTTATCGTAGGACTTGCTCTCGCATTGAAGTTCTATATTTTACCAACTGTTAATGAGAAGAAGGCACCTGTTACAACAGAGGCACCTGTTACAACAACAGAGCCTACAACTGAACCAGAAACAGAGCCTGAGTCACAACCTATGGATTTCACTTTTGAAATTCCTGAAGGCTATGCTGAAAAGCATACTTACGCTGTTGCAGTAAACAGACAAAAATCAGTTATCACTGTTTTTGAAAAGGACGAAGAGGGTAATTACACAGTTGCAGTAAAGGCAATTCTTTGCTCATGCGGTAGTGAAAAAACCAAAACTCCAATTGGAACATTTACAACATCCGACAAACTCAAGTGGATTAACCCTAGTACAGGCCTTTACTCACAGTATGCAACAAGAGTTAGCAAGGCAAGTGGCATTTGGTTTATGTCCGTAAACTACACAAAGAAGAGCAACGACGCTCTTAAGTATGACGACTACAACAAACTCGGTACAAACTGCACAGGTGGTAGCATTAAAATGTGTGTAGCCGATGCACTTTGGCTTTATGAGAACCTTGAAAAGGGTACTATTGTTTATGTCTATGACAGCGATATTGCTGGCGTACTTGGTACACCATCAGCAATTCGTATCGATACATCTTCTGAGTACAGAGGTTGGGACCCTACAGACCCTGTAGACGACAACCCATGGAAGACAGTTGAAACCGGCGAAACAACTACAGCTTAAGGAGAATTCTTTTATGAATAACAATAAGGCACTTTATGATGTTCCATTTGTCTCCGACTTCAGAGACATGATGGACCATAGCGCAAAGGAATTCGGCGATGAGCCTGCCTTCAAGGTAAAGAAGGACAACAAGGGCGAGCTCATCGACATCACTTATGCGCAGTTTAGACGAGAGATAGACACTCTCGGCGCAGTTTTTGCCGAGCGGGACTGGATGGGCAAGCAGGTTGCTCTTATGGGTGCAAACTCATATCAGTGGATTCTCACATATCTCACAATCCATATCGGTGGTGGCTGTGTAGTTCCAATTGACAAGGAACTTTACTTCGATGACATCAACAACATCCTTGAAGTATCTGACACCAAGATTTTCTTCCTCGACAAAAAGTCACTCTCAAAGATTATTCCTTACAAAGAGAAGCTTTACCCAGGAGTACAAATCGTTCTTCTTGATGAGGCTCCAGAGGAGAGCATGCATCTCTCACTGAGCGACCTTATGACTCGTGGCAAGCAGCTTGTTGCAGAGGACAGTATGTGTCTCTCAACATATCGCAATGCATTTATCGATCCAGACGCTATGAGCGTTTTGAGCTTTACTTCGGGTACATCTGGCCACACAAAGGGCGTTATGCTCTCAGAGAAGAACATCCTCTTTGTAATTATGTCAAACTGCTCAGTTGCAAAATGTGGACCTGGGGACCAGTATCTCTCAGTTTGTCCTATCCACCACACAATGGAATGCACAGAGGGTATTCTCATTCCTCTCTACTGTGGATGCTGCATAGCTTTCAATGACAGTCTTCTTCACCTTATGAAGAACCTCCAGGAAGTTAAGCCTACAATTTTTGTAACCGTACCTCTTATGCTCGAGAAGTTCCACGGCCGTATTATGCAGGCTGTGTCTGAGAAGAAGGGCGGAAAGCTCAAACTCACATTTGGTAAGATTATCGCTGAAGCAACAAATGCTGTCGGCGTTAATATGAATGACCGTATCTTTGAAGAGATTACAAAGAACTTCGGCGGACGCCTTCGTCTTATAATCATCGGCGCCGCTGCCGTTCGCCCTGAGGTCATCAGAGACTTCAATACCTTCGGTATTAAGTCCTACATAGGCTACGGCATGACGGAGTGCGCTCCGCTCATCGCTTGTAACCACGACCAACTCTTCACTGTCGATTCAGTTGGTAAACCTATCCCTGGCGTTGACATTAAACTTATCAACCAGGACGACAATGGTATAGGTGAAATCTGCGTCAAGGCTCCGAACGTAATGCTCGGTTACTACAAGGACGAAGAGCAGACACGCGAGGCATTTGACGAGGAGGGCTACCTTAAGACAGGCGACCTCGGCTCTATTGACGAGGATGGCATTCTCCGTCTTCACGGCCGTAACAAGAACGTTATCGTTACAAGAAATGGTAAGAATATCTACCCAGAGGAGATTGAATATCATCTCAACAACAACCCACTCATCTCCGAGTCTATGGTAATAGGCTTCGAGGACGAGGAAAATGAGGAGACTATTGTTGAGGCAAAGATCTTCCCTGACTTTGAAGCAATCAAGAAGAAGTACACCGAGAAGGGTAAGGCTGTGCCAGAAGGCGTTGAGCTTGAAAAACTCTTCGACGATATCGTAAAAGAGATTAACAAGAAACTTCCTAACTACAAGAACGTTAGAAAGGTTACTCTTCGTGAAAACGAATTTATTAAAACCACAACAATGAAAATTAAGCGTTATGCAAATATGGATGACGAGGAAAAGAAGGACTAATGAACTTTAAAAAAGCTTTATGTCTCTTGCTTGCATTTACATTTCTTTTTAGCTTTTCAAGTTGCAGTAAGCATTACTCTTACGACACCTTGAAGGCTGTTGCGGCAACCAATGCAGGAGATGCTTATCACACGGCAGACTCGGACAATTTTACATCGTATTTAAAGTCTGGTCTTTATGAACTGCTCGTTGATAAGACAAATTTCTCAATAGGCCTTTTGGACTCATCGGGAAAAACATGGTATGCATTGCCTGACACTGAAAACAGTGTCGGCGCTATGCTTTCATTGGAACTTACAAATGGCGCAAGCAGGTATGAACTCAACTCCCAGGACAATGCAGTTGCTTTTGGAAAAGCAACCTGCACTGAACTTGACACAGGAGTTGTGTTCACTTATACGTTCCAAGATAAGGCGGAGAATCCTAAATTCCAAATTCCTATCTCACTTGAGATATCACTCCTTGATGGACAACTCTCCGCAACAGTTGATATGAGCAAAGCGGAGCTTGGCTCGTACACAATTCTTAATCTTTCAATCATGCCAACCTTCGGCGCTGTTGTAACTCCAGCGACGGATGATTTCATTTTGCTTCCTGACGGCTGTGGCGCAGTAATAAATCTTGCGACTGCAGGGGAGGCAAGTTACAGCCTCGACACTTACGGCGCAGACACTTATCTTGAGGATGAAAGCGAACATCCAGCATCATTTGGTATGTTCGGCATAAAGAACGGCAATTCCGTAGTTGCCGGTATGGTTACATCATCTGACACAATCTCAAAGGTCAAAGCAGTTACTGGTGATGTGGACTACGCCTTTATGTTCTTCGATGAACCTGGCAATTCCGATGTCCTCACAGTGTCATATAAATTCATAAGCGGTTCAGCTGCAACTTATGCAAGTATTGCCTCAATTTGCCGTGAACAGTTTACAAAGGATGGCATGCTCTCAACTAGAGTTACATCTTCAAAGAGCCTTATTCCTGTAAACATCTCACTCGAGGGTTCTACGAAAACCAATTTTGAAAATGCTGAGGACCTCGCTGGCATTTTCAAAGCAAAAGGTATAAACTCTCTCAACATCCGCTATGAAAACGCAATCAAAGGTACGAAATACAACAAAAGCCTCGGTGGAAAAAGTGAACTCAATTCTTTGATTTCATATACATCATCCCAGGGCTTCGGACTCTACCTCGGCGTTGCACTCTCAAACGATTCTAAAACTACATTTGGCCTTTCGAATCGTGTTGAGAAGATACTGAATAATCTTAAAAATATTGACGTTCCTGGTTTCTGCATTACCGATGTTGGCACAAAACTCGAATCCTCAAGTACGACAACTAGAGCGGCCTTCGCAAAAGAGATTTCGACACAGGCAAACGCCTTGTCTGCAAACAGAAATCTCATGGTGGACGGCTGCAATCTCTACACTTTGAAGAATGCTAATATCGTATCTTCTGTTCCGATGACAACATCTTATGAGACAAGCGACTCCTATGTTGCTGTGCCTTTCGTACAGATGCTTCTTCACGGTTCAATTGAATATTTTGGTGAGTATATTAACACCGCTGCTGATGCGACAGAGTCTATTTTGAAGAGCATTGAATATGGCGCTCTTCCAGCTTATAGATTTTCTTTCTCATCGAACTCTGACATCTACTATGAGGATTGGACCTCAAGCGTGCTCAGCACCTACGCTACATTTAACGATGTCTTTGAGGGACTCAGCACTGCAAAAATGACTGGCCATAAGCAAATACAAACTGGTCTTATGCGTACAGAATACAACAACGAAACTTATATTTATGTAAATTACACCGATAGTGACATAAGCTACAACGGCCTTACTATCAAGGCAAAGTCCTATCTGCGTGTAAACTAAAAGGTGAAACATGGACAGTAAAATAGTAATTCCAAAATTTGATTACATGTGCCAGGACAATTCCTATTCTGGCAGTGTAGGCTCTTTTCGCTACAAAATTTGGGGCGAAAAGAAAGATGAAATAGACAAAGTGTTCGTCGCTGCTGTTTATAAAAACAACTGCTTCGAGGTTGAAGATGCAGCAGGACGTACAGAAAAATTTGAATTTGATTATAACCAGGAGGGGCTTGATAATGCCCACCTCTGGATTCTTGAAAAGTTAGGTGCTTAAACTTGTCCGACTATAAACAAAACATAAGGAACTTCTCGATAATTGCGCACATCGACCATGGTAAATCTACCCTGGCCGATCGTTTGCTTGAGCTCACAGGCTCGGTTGCGAAGCGCGACATGACGGAGCAGCTCCTTGACAACATGGACCTCGAGCGTGAGCGTGGTATTACCATAAAAGCTCACGCTGTAAAGCTTGACTATAAGGCTGCGAATGGTGAAACCTATGAGCTCAACCTTATAGACACTCCGGGCCATGTTGACTTTAACTATGAGGTGTCGCGCTCGCTCGCAGCCTGTGAGGGTGCGGTACTTATAGTTGACTCAACTCAAGGTATCGAAGCACAGACTTTGGCTAACACTTATTTGGCACTTGACCATGATCTTGAGATTTGTCCTGTTATCAATAAAATCGACTTGCCGGCCGCACACCCGGACGAGGTGTGCCGTGAAGTCGAAGACGTCATAGGACTCGACTGCAGCGAGGCACCTCGCGTTTCCGCCAAGACTGGCGAAAACGTGGAGCAGGTGCTCGAGCAAATTGTGTCGATAGTCCCACCACCGAAGGGGGACGCGTCCGCGCCACTTCGCGCTTTGATTTTTGACAGCATCTACGACAGTTACAAGGGCGTCATAGTTTACGTTCGTATCGTAGATGGCACAATCAAAGCGGGTGACACGATGCGCCTTATGTCAACAGGCGCAGAGTTCACTGTAGTTGAAGTCGGATACATGCGTGCGCAGTCAATGGAACCAGCCACCTGCCTTCGCGCAGGCGAAGTAGGTTACATTACTGCGTCAATTAAAACTGTATCCGAGGCCCGCGTCGGTGATACTGTGACGCTTGCAACAAATCCTGCGCCAGAACCACTTCCAGGTTACCGCAAGGTAAACCCTATGGTTTTCTGCGGTGTTTACCCGGCAGACGGCGCAGATTATGAAGCGCTCAAGGAAGCGCTTGCAAAGCTTCAACTCAACGACGCCTCACTCTCATTTGAGCCTGAGACCTCAGGCGCTTTGGGATTTGGCTTTAGATGTGGTTTCTTAGGTCTTCTCCACTTGGAGATAATCCAAGAGAGACTTGAACGTGAATATGACTTGGACCTTGTTACAACAATTCCAAGTGTAATTTATAAAATCCACTTGACCTCAGGTGAAGTGGTTGAAATCGATAACCCTTCAAATTATCCAGACCCTGCAACAATTCAATTTTGTGAGGAGCCGATAGTTAATGCTCATGTCTTCTCACCACCTGAATTTGTAGGTCAGATTATGGACCTCTGCCAGGAGAGACGCGGTGTTTTCAAAGATATGCAGTACATCACTCCGGACAGAGTTGACATCCACTATGAGCTTCCTCTCAATGAGATTATCTACGACTTCTTCGATGTTTTGAAATCAAGGACCCGTGGATATGCATCTCTTGACTATGAGATTTTGGGCTACTCTCAGTCCGAACTTGTAAAGCTCGATGTCCTTCTCAATGGCGATCAAATCGATGCGCTCTCATTTATAATTCACTCTGAGAAGGCATACGCAAAAGCTCGAAAGATTGCTGAGAAACTTAAGGATAATATCCCACGCCAGCTCTTTGAGATTCCTATTCAAATGGCGATAGGTGGCAAGGTAATTGCAAGAGAGACAGTAAAAGCTATGCGCAAAGATGTCCTTGCAAAATGCTACGGCGGTGATATTACCCGTAAGAAGAAACTTCTTGAGAAGCAAAAAGAAGGTAAGAAGAGAATGCGCCAGTTCGGTACTGTTGAAGTACCGCAGGAGGCGTTTATGGCGGTGCTTAAACTTGACGACTAGTGGTATTTACATCCACATACCATTTTGTAAGAGTTTCTGCCCTTACTGTGATTTTTACAAAGTAAAGGCCGATGAAACTCTCGCAGAGAAATATAAAAAGGCAGTAGTGCGCTCTACTGCCTCTTTTTCTAATGTCTATAAAGATAGACTTATCGATACAATTTATTTCGGTGGTGGCACGCCATCCGCCATAGATGCGTCACATATTGTCGACATTTTAAATGGCATTCGCTCATCGTTTTCTGTCTCGCCGAACTGCGAGATTACGGTTGAGTGTAATCCGAGCAGTAACCTCTCTGAGTTCCTGCCGGCAGTGGCCTCTGCCGGCGTCAACCGTATCTCTCTCGGTATGCAGTCGGCGGTGGACGATGAGCGTAAAGGACTTGGCAGAATGGCGGATGCTGCACGGGTTGCCCGTGCAGTCGAGCTCGCAAAATCATGTGGTATTTCGAACATCTCAGTGGACTTGATGCTCGGCGTGCCACAGCAATCTCTCACGTCACTTGATTTGTCTCTTGAATTTTTAAATTCTCTTGATGTTACGCATGTCAGTGCGTACATGCTAAAACTCGAAGAGGGGACAAATTTCAAAAAGCGATTTGATGCGGGTACACTCACGCTTCCCTCTGAAGATGAGACAGTAGAATTTTATAATCACACATGCGACACACTCTCATCCTTTGGCTTCGCACAGTATGAGATTTCAAATTTTGCAAAGCCTGGTTTTGAGAGTCGTCACAATCTCAAATACTGGACCCTCGGCGAGTATTTAGGCCTTGGTCCTGCGGCTCACTCCTTTATGGACGGCAAGCGCTTCTTCTTCGCGCCGTCGCTCGAAGAATTTTTAGCTGGCGCTTTGCCTACACCGGACGGTGAGGGCGGAGATTTCGCCGAGCGGGTTCTTCTAAACCTTCGCCTTACTCGTGGCCTCGTCGGCGACATACCAGATGACTTCTTTGAAAAAGCATCAAAGCTTGGCCTTCAAAAATATCTCTTTGTGGGAGAGGAGAACGGCACAAGAGCTGTCCGCCTTACGAGAGAGGGTTTCCTTGTTTCAAATAGCATAATAGGCGAGCTTTTAGAACTCATATAAATTAAAAGAACCTTCAGGGTATCCTGAAGGTTCTTACTTTTATTTTTTGAGTTCTGGTATCGCCATTGCAGCGGCTCCAACTATGTCGTCGCTCTTTGCACGAACAGCATTGTGCGGCTCTTCCTTCTCGCTCTTTTCAATACGCTCGAGGTCCTCGTAAGCGGCCTCTGCGCCTTCAACTTTTCTTGTTCTGAAAAGACGGCGCATTTTGCGTGAGTAGTACATGTGGTACTTGCCTCTATACAAATCTCCGAGGTCATCAATGAGAAATGTATTGGAGATGAATATGAGTATTACAGGAATGGAGAAAACTATTTGCTCAAGTCCTATGTAAATGTCGTGAATGGCGAGATAGTAAAGCCAAGCTGAAAAAATTGTATTTACAAAGTAACACCAAAATACTGTTATGTAAGTGAAAAGAGAAGGGAAACCTTTCTTTACAAATATAACTGCTAAAATACAAAAATCGATGAAAGAAATACCTGATGCTACAACATCAAAAATCAGGAAGTTCTGATTGAAGAAGACGTTGAAGTCGTCAAATCTTCCGAGATTTATAGTATCTTTGAGTATAGGCATATTGCCGAAAAGAGTGACGAGGAAAATGAAACTTGCTATACAATAAGTTATAGTAACTATTAGCATAAACCTCTTTTTCGGTAACTCGCGAGGCGCTTCTTGTTTTGCCAAGAAAATTCACACCTTTCCTTTTTTATAACACTTTGATTTTATCAAAAGAGCGGTTAAAAGTAAATGAAATTAACCGTAGATGAATTCCTGAAGTTTTTCTGCGGTCTCATCAATGTCAAATGTCATTGCATAGTTGCTTGTGTTCGTCTTGTAAGTGCCATCGATTGGAATTTGGAATGATTCCATGTCGTAACTGAGATAACTGGTTATCGCACCAAAGCCGAGCTTTAAGAGTGCTACGGAATTTATGTCGGTCTCTACAAGAGGGAGAACACTGTTCGCAACACCTATAAGTTCCATAGGACCTGCGTCCATAAGACTTGTCTTTACGGCGGAGATTGTCCTGCGCTGGCGCTCGGTGCGCTTGAAATCGGAATCGAGCTTTCGAATACGGCAGAACATAAGGGCCTGTTCACCGTTTAGGTGAACGCTGTCGCCGTAGTCAAAGTGGAGCTCGTTTCCTGTAAGCGACCACTTTTGCCAAGTGTTGTTGAGATAGGTCGCTTCTTTTTCGGTCACCTCGACGTCAACTCCGCCGAGTGCGTCGATCAAATTTTCAAAGGCGCTAAAATCGACAAGCATGTAGTAGTCGATTTTGACTTTGAAATTGTACTCGATTGTGTCCCAAACGAGTTCATAGTCGCCCTTCGTACAGGCGGAGTTAAGCTTTCCAGCCGAGTGACCTGGTATTTCAACATAACTGTCACGAAGGAAAGATGTGAGTTTGATTTTTTCGTTCTTTCTGTCGATTGAAACGAGAATCATAGTGTCGGAGCGGGAAGAGGTCTCGCCCTCTCTTGCGTCGACACCGAGGAGCAAGATATTTGTGACTTTGTTGCTACTTTTCAGCTCACTCTCACTTATGTAGCTATTTACGTGGTCGGATTCGCTGGCATGGTTTAGCATGCTGTAAAGTTTAAAGAAGACAGCTACAAGTATAATAATGAAGCAGAGGATAAGAATTCCACAGCCACGGAAAATCTTTCTCCTAAGACTTAAATGCTTCTTCTTTTTCTTCTTCGGAGCCTGTTCTTTTTGAGGCTGCCTTTTTGGTCGCGCTTCGCTTTTGCGCTCCCAGTAGTCGAGAGCCTCATCGACGTCGTCCTCATCGTACTCGACCTCTTCGTCTTCGGGCTCGTCCTCGATTTCATACTCGTACTCGCCCTCGACGAGGTCCTGAAGGAAGTCGTCGGTACGACCAGAGTCTATATCTTCAAATTCATCGGCATTCTCATTGAAGTTTTCGCTCTTTGAACTTATGTCCTCAAAGTTGTCTTCAAAGTTGCCTGCATATTCTGCAAAAGTTTTCAAAAAATGCACCTCCTCGTGCAAAACCTTTATAATTTTACTATTATTTACTTTTTAATACAAGTGTGTTAAAATTTTGCCGTGATTGGATTGGGCAGTCGCTGGTGGAAACACGAGAGGAAAGTCCGAGCCCCATAGAGCAGGATGACGGCTAACGGCCGCCGAGGGTGACCTTAGGGAAAGTGCAACAGAGATATACCGC
>R01__coassemble_99_pt1 | contig 11330 bp, 9 predicted proteins | sample R01__metabat2_low_PE_010 | metagenome-assembled genome bin R01 | reverse complement strand
GTTTTATAAACAAAGTTAAATTTTGCTGAAGTTTAGACAAAAACTTATTAAAACTTAAACCGATGAAAACTGGCTGAAAAGCAAATAGTTATAAGAAAAATTAGAGTTTTGAATACTTTTTACAGGCTCTAATACTATTACTAAAAAAACTATATTATTTTCTTAAATAAAAATGACTTGGAGGTTTAAAAATGAAAATAGTATGTAGCACAGAACTTTTGTCAGAAGCTTGCCAAAATGTTCAAAGGGTAGTTTCTACTAAAACTTCTATTCCAGCTATTGAGGGTATTTACCTTAAAGCTCTCGGAAATGAGCTTATGCTTACTGGATACGATCTTGAAGTAGGAATAAACACATCAATTGAAGCAAAAGTAGAAGAACCAGGCGCAATTATTCTTAATGCACGCATTCTCTGTGAAATTCTTCGTAAACTTCCTGCTGAAACAGTTCGTATTGAAGCTGATGCTCGTCAACTTTGCGTTATTAAATGCGGTGAAGTTGAATATAAAATTGTTGGTATTGCAGCTGATGAATATCCTGAACTTCCTACAGTTACAGGTAGTTATCCTATTATTGTTGAGAGCAATACACTTTCTAACATGATAAGACAGACAATTTTTGCAGTTTCTAAGAATGACACAAAAATTGTTCATACTGGTATTAAATTTGAAATTAAACGTGGCCTTATAAGACTTGTAGCAGTTGATGGTTTCCGTCTTGCTATTCGTACAGAAGAGATTAAATATACAGGCGAGGATATTTCATTTATAGTTCCAGCAAAAACTTTGGGTGAAATTAATAAGCTTATTGAAAATGATGAAGTCATTTCTATGAATGTAGGAAAGAGACACATTATCTTTGAAATAGGTAAATACAGCATTATCTCTCGTCTTCTTGATGGTGAATTTTTGGATTACAACGCTGCTATTCCAAAGAGTCTTACAACAGAAGTAAATGTAAATACTAAAAACTTTATAGATAGTATAGAGCGCGCAAGTCTTCTTATTACTGATCGTACAAAGACTCCTATTCGCTGCGTCTTTGATGAAAATATTATCAAAGTTTCAGTTGTTGCAAGTCTTGGTACAGCAAGTGATAAGCTCAGCTGTAAGACAGAGGGTAACAGAGTAGAAATTGGTTTTAATAACACATTCTTACTTGATGCTCTTCGCGCTTGTGATATTGACGACGTTAAAATCACACTTAATGGTCCTTTATCTCCAATTACTATTGTTCCACCAGAGGGTGACAAGTTCTTATTCCTTGTTCTTCCAGTAAGACTTAAAAACGAGAACTGATGAAAGTAGTAGTTAAAATAAAAAATAAAAATCAGGTGAAAACAGAGCCAGTTTTTATAAACACTCCGTTTATAACACTTGATAGCGCTTTGAAATTTATGGGTATTGCAGAGACCGGAGGTCACGCAAAGGACCTTATAAAAGAAGGTCTTGTTAAAGTTAATGGTAAAGAGAACGATGTTATTCGTAAAAAACTTTACGAGGGCGATACCTTTGAAATTGACGGCACAATTTTTGAAATAAAAGCAGAGGAAAAGCAGTAGATGAGAGTTAATTCTCTAGAAATTCAAAATTTTAGAAACATAGAGAATATGACTGTGAACCCGGGCGAGGGCGTAAATATAATTTACGGCGAAAACGCCCAGGGTAAGACAAATTTGCTGGAAGCTCTCTGGCTTTTTACAGGTTGTAAGTCATTTCGTGGCGCAAAGGAGCGCGAATTTATCAAATTCGGCGCGGATTTGGAGCCACAGGAGTTTGCGCGCCTCGACATGAAATTTTCGGATGAAAATTTGGAACATGAGGCGTCGCTGATTTTGGCCGAAAAGAAAAAAGCTATACTTGATGGCGTGGAACACGCATCAAGTTCAGCTCTTTTTGGCGAATTTTTGGGCATAATTTTTGCGCCACAACACCTAAACCTTGTAAAAGGTGGGCCAGTGGAGCGACGCAAATTTATAAACATGGCACTTTGTCAGCTGAGACCAAAGTATGAAAATGTGCTCACAAATTACAACAAAATCTTAGAACAAAGAAATGCACTTTTAAAGGATGTCACTTATCACAGTGAACTTCTTGACACTCTTGATATTTGGGACGAGCGTCTCTCAGTTTACAGCGCCGCTATTATTACACAGCGCAGGCGTTACCTCGAAGAAATTCTTCCACCTCTCTCCGAAATTTATAACGGAATTTCAGGTGAAAAAGAAAAAATAAATCTTTCTTATGAATCTCCAAGTCAATTTGAAAGTACAACACCTGAAGAACTGGCAAAAGAATTTTTCGAGGAACTTAAAAGTTACCGCGCTGTTGACATAAAGCAAGGCACAACGACGCTCGGGCCTCACAGAGATGATATTCTTATCACTCTTGACGGCCTTCCAGCTAAAACCTTCGGCTCGCAGGGCCAGCAGCGTAGCGCTGCCCTCTCCTTAAAGCTCGCCGAAGCCGCAGTAGTCAAGAAAATTTCTGGCAAACAGCCTGTAGCTTTTCTTGATGATGTTATGAGTGAACTCGACTCAAACCGTCAGGATTACATTTTAAATCACATCGATGGCTGGCAAGTATTCATAACCTGCTGTGATCCGTCCTCGATTTTAAAATCAAAGAGCGCAGAAATTTTTGAAATAAAAGGAGGACAGTTATGTTCCTCCACTTAGGACAATTTACGGTAATCAAAACCGATGACATTGTAGGAATTTTTGATATCGATAATACGACTGTTTCAAAGCACACGAGGAAGTATCTCAGCAGTGCTACAAAGAGTGGAAGGGTCGTAAATGTATCGACTGAACTCCCAAAGTCATTCATAGTTTGTAAAAATAAAGAAAAAGAAGAAACTGTTTACATCTCGCAGCTTAGTCCTGCAACATTACTTAAACGTTTTTCTTCAAACAATTTTGATGGAGGTTTGAAGTTTTGAGTATTGAAAACGAAAATCTTGAAGAAGTAGTAGAAGAAGAGCTCTCTGCTGAGGAGAAGGCTCAGCTTTCGAAAGTAGGAGGAAACGAGACTTCCGGTGGACGTCTCGATGACGACGCCCTAATCAACCAACCTTCGAAAGAAGAACTGAAAGAAATTGAGCTCGAAGCACAAATCGGTGAGTTCGATGACGTTGAGTCGATGGACACACTCGTAGAAGGTGAATATGGTGCTGACCAAATTCAAGTCCTTGAAGGACTTGAGGCTGTAAGAAAGCGCCCTGGTATGTACATAGGTTCAACAGGACCTAAGGGACTTCATCACCTCGTTTACGAGATAGTCGATAACTCAATAGACGAGGCACTTGCCGGTTATTGTACACATATCGAAGTTAATATGCTTCCAGATGACGTTATCGAGGTTATCGATAACGGTCGTGGTATTCCTGTTGGTATTAATGAGAAGTACAACAAGTCATCAGTTGAGGTCGTACTGACCATTCTCCATGCCGGCGGTAAATTTGGTGGCTCTGGTTATAAAGTATCTGGTGGTCTTCACGGCGTAGGTTCTTCCGTTGTAAACGCACTCTCCGAGTGGTTTGAGGTTGAGGTTCGCCAGGAAGGTCACATCCACGCTATGCGCTTTGAGATAGGCGACCCTGTCGCACCACTCAAAGTTATAGGTGACACCAATGAAACAGGTACAACTATCCGTTTCAAAGCAAGTCCTGAAATCTTCCAGGAGACAACTCGCTATGAGTTTGAGACTCTTGAGAAGCGTCTTCGCGAGCAGGCATTCCTCAATGCTGGTCTTAAGATCACTCTCACCGATAAGAGAGAACAGCCGGAGCGCGAGGAACCAGAGGTTTACTGCTTTGAGGGTGGTATCACTGAATTCGTAAGCTTTATAAATGACAAACGTGGCTTCACTCCTCTTCATGAAGCACCAATTTCGTTCAATGCTGTAAAGGGCGACAGAGAAGTAGACATCTCCCTTATGTACAACGACAGTTACAATGAGATTCTTTACTCTTATGCAAACAACGTTCGTACAATCGATGGTGGTACACACGAGGCAGGTTTCAAGACTGCACTCACACGTGTATTCAATGATTATGGTAAAAAATATAACATTTTAAAAGACAACGACAAGAAACTCTCTGGTGACGATGTCCGCGAAGGTCTTATCGCTGTAATCTCCGTAAAACTTACAGAGGCAGAATTTGAGGGACAGACAAAGGGCAAACTCGGTAACACCGAGATGACACCTCTCGTTTCAAAGACTGTCTATGACAAGCTCATGGAATATTTCGAGGAGAACCCTGCAGTAGCAAAGGCAATCTTCAACAAGGCACTCGAGGCGTCCAGAGCTCGTGAGGCTGCGCGAAAAGCGCGTGACCTTGCTCGCCGCAAGTCAGCGCTCGAGGGCAACTCACTCCCTGGTAAACTCGCCGACTGCCTCGAGAAGAGTGCAGAGATGACTGAGATTTACCTTGTAGAGGGAGACTCTGCAGGCGGTTCTGCGAAGCTAGGCCGTGAGGTTCGCTATCAGGCAATCCTTCCTATGTGGGGTAAATGCTTGAACGTTGAAAAGGCAAGACTCGACAGAGTTATAGGAAACGACAAACTCACACCTGTTGTATCGGCACTCGGCACAGGTATCGGTGAGGACTTCGACATAAACAAGCTTCGCTATGACAAAGTTGTTATCATGTCCGATGCCGATGTCGATGGTGCTCACATCCAAACTCTTCTCCTTACATTCTTCTTCCGCTATATGAGAGAGCTTATCACAGAGGGACATGTTTACATCGCTTGCCCACCTCTTTACAAAGTTTCAAAGGGTAAGAAGTTTGCTTATGCTTTCTCAGATGAGGAGAGAGATGAAAAAATCGCTGAATTTGAAGGAAATTGCGACATTCAGCGCTACAAAGGTCTTGGTGAGATGGACCCTGAGCAGCTCTGGGAGACAACAATGGACCCGAGCACTCGTATTATGAAAAAGGTTCATCTTGAGGATGCTATGGTTGCAGATGAGACCTTCTCAATTTTGATGGGCGACAAGGTAGAGCCTCGTCGTGAATTTATCGAAAAGAACGCAAAATACGTTCAAAATCTTGACGTGTAAGGAGGGGAATGAATAATGTCTAAAGCTTCAGCAGAAATGCAAAGACAGAAGGAACAGCAGTTCCGTGATAGTCTTGAAACAACTAAAATTGTACAGGCTGACCTTGATACTGAGATGAGAACTTCATTCCTCAACTACTCAATGTCAGTAATTATCGAGCGTGCGCTTCCAGACGTACGCGATGGTTTAAAGCCAGTACATAGAAGAATTATTTATACAATGCATGAGAACGGACTTACTCCTGATAAGGCATACAGAAAGTGCGCCGACACAGTAGGTTCAGTTCTTGGTCGTTACCATCCACATGGTGATGCATCTGTTTATGACGCTATGGTTCGTCTCGCTCAGGACTTCAACATGCGCTACACACTTGTAGATGGTCATGGTAACTTCGGTTCTGTCGATGGTGACCCACCGGCTGCTTACCGTTATACAGAGTCCCGTATGTCAAAAATTGCCGTAAAAATGATGGCTGACATCGACAAGGACACAGTTGATTTTATCCCGAACTACGATGATCGTCTTAAAGAACCTACAGTTTTACCTGTACGTTTTCCAAACCTTCTCGTAAATGGTTCAATGGGTATTGCCGTTGGTATGGCAACAAACATCCCACCGCACAACCTCCGTGAAGTAATAAACGGCATGTGTGCTGTAATTGACAATCCTGAGATTGAACTTGCAGAACTTATGGATCACATCCCTGGCCCTGACTTCCCGACAGCCGGCATAATCATGGGCCGTTCGGGCATCCGCGCAGCTTATGCCACAGGTCGTGGCAAGATTGTAGTTCGCGCAAGAACTGAGATAGTTGAAAAAGCAAACGGCCGCTATGAGATCAAAGTAACAGAGATCCCTTACGGCGTTAACAAATCTCGTCTTATCGAATCAATCGCTGACCTCGTAAAAGAGAAGAGAGTTGAAGGCATTGCCGATGTAAACGACTACTCATCAATGAGTGGTATGTACATCTCAATCGACATCAAGCGTGACGCAAATCCTAATGTCATCTTAAATCAGCTCTTCCAGTATACACAGCTTCAGTCATCTTTCGGCGTTATAAACCTCTGTATTGTTGATGGTCAGCCAAAGGTTTTGACACTCAAAGATTACCTTCTTGAATTTATCAATTTCCAGAAGGAAATAGTTACAAGAAGAACAAAGTTTGAACTTCAAAAGGCACTTGACCGAGCTCATATCTTGGAAGGTCTTGCAAAGGCAATTGATATTGTCGACGAAGTAATCGACACTATCCGCCACTGCAAGGGTGGCCAGCCGGAAGCAAAGATTGCCATCATGGAAAAATTTGGCTTCGATGACCCACAGGCGTCTGCAATTGTTGCATTCCGTCTTGGACAACTTGCTGGTCTTGAAATTCAAAAGATTATGGATGAACTCGACAACATCCATAAGAGAATTGCCGAATATGAAGAGATCCTCGGCAGTGAAGAGAAACTCATGTCTCTCATCAAAGAGGAATCTTTGGCAATTGCAGAGAAATTCGGCGACGAGCGTCGCACAGAAATCTGCAATGTTTCAGGTGAAGTTGACATTGAGGACCTCATCCCTGAAGAGGCATGTGTATTTACTCTTACAGATATGGGCTACATTAAACGTATGCCTACAACTGAGTACCAGACACAGCACCGCGGTGGCCGTGGTATCTCTGGTATGACTCAGAAAGAGGACGACATCACCTCAACAATGTTTACATGTTCATCACATGACTATGTCATGTTCTTTACAAATCTCGGTCGTACTTACAGACTTAAAGGTTACGAGGTGCCGGAGGCATCCCGTCAGGCAAAGGGTACAAACATTGTAAATGTTTTGCCACTTATGCCTGAGGAACGAGTAACCTCGATGCTCCGAGTACCAGAGGTCGAGGGTGAGGAATATGTTTGCATGATGACCAAGAATGGTATCATCAAACGAACACCACTCGTAGCTTATAAGAATGTTAGAAAGTCTGGACTTATCGCAATCAATCTTGATGAGGACGACGAGCTTTCATGGGTACGTCTCACAAGCGGTAGTGACGACCTCCTCGTTGCAACGCACGAGGGTATGTCAATACGCTTCCATGAGACGGACGCTCGCGAGCTCGGCCGTACAGCACGTGGCGTAAAATCCATTAAGTTTAAGAAACCAAGCGACTACGTCGTTGGTTTCGACGTAATAAATGAGAACGCCACAGTGCTCACCGTATCCGAGACCGGATACGGCCGTCGCTCGAACCCTGATGATTACAGGGTTCAGAACCGTGGCGGTTCTGGTCTTCTCAACTACAGAGTTGAGAAGTATGGCAAGGTTGCCGCTATCCGTATGGTAGAACCTGCTGATGACCTTATCATGATCTCAGCAAATGGTGTTATTATTCGTATTGAATCTGAAGAAATCAGTCTTGTTTCCCGTCCAGCAAAGGGCGTAAAAGTAATGCGCATCAAAGAGGATGAGGACAAGGTTATCACTCTCGCAACTATTCGTGAGGAGTGGGAGAAGCAGGACATCGAAACCGATTCCAAAGAAGAAGCAGAGGAATCAGAGGAGAATCCTGTAGAAGAAGTAACTGAAGATGTAATCGAGGAATAAGAGATGCCAGACAAAAAGAAAACAACAAAGGGCTCTTCAAAAAAGAATAAGAAGTCATTTGGAAAGCGTCTTAAAACTTTTGGAAAGAAAATAAAAAAATGGTGGAAGAAGAGAACTAAATTCCAAAAAGGAATGATTATCTTCGTTGCCGTTCTCCTCATTATCGCTATATCTTTTGGAATTTTCCTTTTTACAAAGCTCCAAAAGATAAGCGGTGAGGATGATTTTGCTGGTGACGACACCATCTATGAGGATATCGATTTTTCTGACATAGACAGTATTACTGATGCCGATTCTCTCAATGAGCTTTGTAAGACTTGGGCTACAAACGGCGGAGAATTGATGTCTCAAAGTTATGTTAAAAACATCCTTCTCCTCGGCGTCGATTCAGCAAACAAGCTCTCAGACTCGATGATTTTGGTCTCTCTTAACCAAAAGACAAAGACAATTACACTTGTCTCATTTATGAGAGACTGCTACACTTACATAGCTCCGCAAAACAAACAGTCTCGTTTTAACAAACTTAATGCTGCATATTCCAGTGGTGGTGTTACCTGTCTTATCGATACCATCCAAAATGACTTCAAAATTAAGATAGACGACTATGCAAGTGTTGACTATGACACCTTCCCGAAGGTTATCGATGCACTCGGTGGCGTAGATGTCAATGTTACAGAGAAGGAAGCAAATTATCTTAACAACACTTGGTCTAATTGGTCACTTACTGGAAATCAAGTGTCTTATACAAGTGGTGTCAACCACTTGGATGGTGAGAGGGCACTCATGTTCTGCAGAATCCGTAAACTTGACTCGGACAACGGTAGAACTGCTCGTCAGCGCAGAGTTATAACTGCTATCATGACAAGCTTTAAATCAGCGAGCCTCTCAACTCTTAACAAGACAATTGATGTTGTACTTCCAAATGTTAAGACAAGTATGTCAAAGACTGAGATTACAAGTTTTGCATCATCAGCCGTTTCAAAGGGCTGGCTTAAGTATGAGATAAAACAGACTCAGTGTCCAAGTAGCACAACCTCAAAATCGGGCTCAACTGATTCTGGAAAGTGGATTTGGATTGTTGACTATGAGGGCGCAGCTTATGAGCTTCAAACTCTCCTTTACGGCACATCAAATATCGAACTTAGTGCCGACAGAGTTTCAGCACTCACACTCACAGCAAAAACTGCAACAACAGCAGTTGCTACAACAAGTCCTGTGACTACTGAACCGACAGAGGATGAGACAACAACTGACGTTACAACTGATGTGGAAGCGGAACCAGTTTCAGAGGACACAAGTGCTACCAGCGACACAACTGACACAAGCGATACCGATAATCCAGCTGGTGACATTGATGACTACGATTTTGTAGGATAGGAGGAATACTATCATGCCTAAAAGAGAAGACTATATCACTTGGGATGAATATTTCATGGGAGTTGCAAAGCTCTCCGCTATGCGCTCAAAAGATCCAAACACCCAAGTCGGCGCTTGCATCGTAAATCAAAACAATAAGATTATGTCTGTAGGTTATAATGGTTTCCCTTGTGGCTGCAGCGATGAGGATTTCCCTTGGGAGCGCAAAGCAGACTGTGAGACCGATACTAAATATCCTTACGTCTGCCACGCTGAACTCAATGCAATTCTCAACAATGCTGGTGGAGACCTCCACGGCTGTAAAATATACGTTGCACTTTTCCCTTGCAATGAATGTGCAAAGGCAATCATTCAGTCGGGTATTTCAGAAGTGATTTATCTCTCTGATAAATATGCAGACACACCGCTTACAAAGGCATCTCGCAAAATGCTCGAAGCCGCGGGCGTAAAACTTACAGAGCTCGGTCCTCACAAGGACGAACTTGTAATTGACCTTCGCTCTGAAAATGTCTAAATAAAAAAGTAAGCCTCCGAAAAATTTCGGAGGCTCCTTTTATTTTAAGGGGTTTTTATTTATTTCATTGCTTCTTCGATAGCAACTGCGCAAGCAACTGTTGCACCAACCATAGGGTTGTTACCCATACCGATGAGACCCATCATCTCAACGTGAGCTGGTACTGAAGAAGAACCTGCGAACTGAGCGTCACTGTGCATACGGCCCATAGTGTCAGTCATACCATAGGAAGCAGGACCTGCTGCCATGTTGTCTGGGTGAAGTGTACGGCCTGTGCCGCCACCTGATGCTACTGAGAAATAAGAAACACCATTCTCGTTGCACCATTTCTTATAAGTACCTGCAACAGGGTGCTGGAATCTTGTAGGGTTAGTTGAGTTACCTGTAATAGAAACACCAACATTCTCAAGACGCATGATAGCAACGCCTTCTGGAACATTGTCAGCGCCGTAGCAACGAACCTTTGCACGGTCGCCATCGGAATAAGCTATCTCTTCTACAACTTTTACAGTTTCTGAATAAGGATCAAATTCTGTCTTGCAATATGTGAAGCCGTTGATACGAGAGATGATCATAGCGGCATCTTTACCAAGACCATTGAGGATAACCTTCAAAGGCTTAACGCGAACTTTGTTTGCGTTGAGTGCAATCTTGATTGCACCCTCTGCAGCTGCGAAACTTTCATGTCCTGCAAGGAAGCAGAAACATTCTGTCTCTTCTGAGAGGAGCATCTTGCCGAGGTTACCGTGGCCAAGACCAACCTTTCGGTTGTCTGCAACGGAACCAGGAATGCAGAAGCTCTGAAGACCGATACCAATATCAGCAGCTGCATCGGCAGCCTTTGTGTCGCCCTTCTTTATAGCAATTGCAGAACCTACTGTGTAAGCCCAAACTGCATTTTCAAAGCAGATTGGCTGTGTCTCACGAACGATTTTTTCTACATCTACACCCTTAGAAAGAGTGATTTCTTTACATTCTTCGATTGAAGAAATGCCATATTCTTTGAGTACGCCATTGATTTTGTCTACGCGGCGCTCATAACTTTCAAATAAAGCCATAATAAAATCCTCCTTCTCTTATTCTTTACGTGGGTCAATGTATTTTGCAGCATCAGCAAATCTGCCGTATGTGCCCATTGCCTTCTCGTAAGCATCATTTGGTGTCATGCCGTTCTTGATGAAGTCAGTCATCTTGCCAAGGGATACGAATTCGTAACCGATAACCTGATCGTCCTTATCAAGAGCGATTCTTGTTACATAGCCTTCAGCCATTTCAAGGTAACGAACGCCCTTAAGTTTTGTACCATACATAGTACCAACCTGTGAGCGAAGTCCTTTGCCGAGGTCCTCAAGGCCTGCACCTATAGAGAGACCATCGTCTGAGAAAGCAGACTGTGAACGGCCGTAAACTATCTGAAGGAAGAGTTCTCTCATAGCTGTGTTGATAGCATCACAAACAAGGTCTGTGTTGAGAGCTTCGAGAATTGTCTTGCCAGGGAGAATCTCAGCAGCCATAGCAGCTGAGTGAGTCATACCTGAGCAACCGAGTGTCTCAACGAGTGCCTCTTCGATAATTCCGTTTTTAATATTAAGTGAGAGCTTGCAAGCACCCTGCTGTGGTGCGCACCAGCCCACACCATGTGTGAAACCAGAAATGTCTTTAACTTCGTAGGCCTTTACCCATTTTCCTTCTTCAGGAATAGGAGCTGGGCCGTGATGTGGTCCTTTTGCAACGACGCACATGTTTTCTACTTCACTTGTGTAATTCATTGTAGAAAACCC
>R01__coassemble_98_pt1 | contig 11338 bp, 8 predicted proteins | sample R01__metabat2_low_PE_010 | metagenome-assembled genome bin R01 | reverse complement strand
ACATCATTTGTAGTCAAAATATTTTTTAATTCGTCTATTAACAAATCATCCACATTTATAATTATTTTCTCTTCATACTTTTTGGTATTTGAATAATAAAAGTAGACTTTAATTCCGTCTTTTGATTCTATTTTTGAAATGATTTGTTCAATTTTTTTGATCCGTTCATCATTCTCACTTTCAAATTTCAGGAAAAGGCCTCGTTTTTTTGTCCTTCCCGTGGTTGATTGTGAGAATGGTTCTATGCGCATGACTTTGAGGGAAGGCTTTTCCTCGTCTGAGACTGAGAGGCGCGCATCTACGAGGAAGACCGCGTTCTCACGAAGGAGGCCGCCGAATTGTTGGTAGGTCTTTGGGAAAATTGTAAGTTCAATACCACCTGTGACATCTTCAGCGATTGCTGTTGCCATAGTTTGCGAGTTCTTTGTCACCTTCACGCGGATGTTTGAAATCATGCAAAGTAAAAGAATTGAATCGTTGTCTTTGTACTTTGAAGTGCCGTCCTCGGTTGCTTCAAGAAGTTCGCAAACTCTTGCACTCTTCATTCGATTTGCAGCAGAGACATAGTCCTGCATTGGGTGACCCGAGATGTAAAGGCCAGTTGTCTCCTTTTCAAAGAGAAGGATGTCGGTCTTGTTGAACTCTGGAAGGTTTGGAATTTGCGGCCCTTTGTCTTCAAGATTTGTGCCGAGATCAAAGAGGCCCATCTGTCCCTCAACATTATTACGTCTTTCAGTGTCAAGTTCTCCAATTATGTCTGGGAGCATGGTGAGCATTTGGCGGCGGTTAGTACCAAAGCCATCAAGAGCACCGCTCTTGATGAGAGACTCAGCCGCCTTGCGATTAAAGGCTTGGCCGTGGACACGTTTTAGGAACTCGTAAAACGACGTAAAAGGTCCTGCGAGCTCACGCTCGCGGACAATGTCGTTTATGAGGTTTCGGCCAACGCCTTTAAGGCCTGAAAGGCCGAAGACAATTCTTCCATCGGAGACAGTAAAATCAGCGAAGCTGATGTTTACGTGCGGTGGAAGGACTTCTATGCCATGATTTGTGCAGTCTGCGATATACTCAACAACCTTGTCAGTCTGCATAAGGAAGCTTGAGATTTGTGCAGCCATGAATTCTGTAGGATAGTGGCATTTGAGATATGCTGTTTGAAATGCAAGATTTGCATAAGCCGCAGCGTGTGACTTATTAAACGCATATGATGCGAAGCTCACCATCTCATCAAAGATAGCATTTGCAGCAGACGCATCTATGCCATTATTTTTACAGCCCTCTACAAAATGAGTGCGTTCCTCTTCCATTACACTATGCTTCTTTTTAGACATAGCACGGCGGACTATGTCGGCGTGGCCAAGAGAGTAACCTGCAAGTTTGCAGCAAACTTGCATAACCTGCTCTTGGTAGACAAGGCAGCCGTATGTGACATCAAGGATTGGAGCAAGCTGTGGTGTCACATATTTAATGTCCTCTGGATGGTGTCTGTTGTGGATGTATTTTGGAATAGAATCCATAGGACCTGGCCTGTAAAGAGAGGTCAAAGCTATAAGGTCCTCAACCGATGTCGGTTTAAATTGCATAAGCACGTTTTTGAGTCCGCCAGACTCAAATTGGAAGACACCTTCGGTGTCTCCTCTACCGAACATCTCAAAGGTTTCTCTGTCTGTAAAGTCAATTTTCTTTACACTAAAGGAAGAATCCTTCTCCCTTATCATCTTTTCACAGTTTTCTACAACAGTGAGAGTGCGAAGTCCCAAAAAATCCATCTTAAGAAGTCCGAGTTCATCAAGTGCAGTCATAGTGTACTGCGTCACGATGGACTCGTCTTTTTTTGCCATAGGTACGTAGGTATAAACTGGATCCCTTGTAATAACTACGCCCGCCGCATGAGTGGACGTGTGGCGAGGCATGCCCTCGATTTTAAGAGACGTATCAAGGAGCAGAGCAACCTCCGGGTCCTCTGCTCTCATTCGCGAAAGTTCAGGAGTCAGTTCTATGGCTCTGGCCAAGTCATGGCCGAGCTTCCAAGGTATCTTTTTAGTTACGGCATCAACTTTAGAATAGGAGATGCCGAGCACACGTCCTACATCTTTTATAGCGGCGCGCGCAGCAAGAGTACCGAATGTTACTATTTGAGCAACATGGTCCTCACCATATTTTGATACAACATAATCTATTACTTCTCCCCTGCGCTCGTAACAGAAGTCAATGTCGAAGTCCGGCATTGACACACGCTCAGGGTTCAAAAATCTCTCAAAGAGCAAGTCATACTTCATAGGATCAATATCAGTAATTCCTACGCAGTATGCAACAATACTGCCCGCTCCAGAACCACGGCCCGGTCCTACCGGTATGCCGGCCTTCTTTGCAAAGCGCACGAAGTCATAGACTATGAGGTAGTAGTCGGTGTAGCCCATTTGGTCTACTACACCGAGCTCATAGTCCATGCGCTTTGCATACTCCGCTTTTTCCTCCTCGGAAAAAGCCGCATACCGCTTATTAAATCCGGCCGTCGCGAGCGCACGCAGGTATTCTGCGTGATCCTTACCGTCCGGCACTTCAAAATGTGGAAGTTTTATCTTTCCAAATTCAAATTCAACATTACACCTGTCAGCAATAATCTGCGTATTGTCAACAGCAGACGGAATAATAGAGAAGAGTTCTCTCATCTCCTCTTCCGATTTTACATAAAACTCCTCAGTCCTAAAGTCAAGACCCGTGTCCTCATCTATCGTATGGTTTGTTCCAATACATACGAGGATTTTTTGTACCTGTGCATCCTCTTTTGTGAGATAGTGGCAATCGTTTGTCGCAACAAGAGGTATTCCCGTCTCCTGTGACAGCCTTATCTGCTCAGGTATTATCCTCATCTGATCAGGTAAACCATGGTTTTGTATTTCAAGGAAGAAGTTGCCCTCCCCAAAAATTTCCTTGTATGAGAGAGCCAATTCCTTAGCCCTATTATACTCATCATACACAAGAGCTCTTTGAACCTCTCCCTGAAGGCATCCAGAGAGTGCAATAAGGCCAGCACTATGTCGCTTTAAAAGTTCCTTATCCACTCTAGGCTTTGAGTAAAATCCTTCAGTAAAGGAATCTGACACAAGCTTTATAAGATTTTGATATCCCTCATTGTTTTCACAGAGAAGTACTAAGTGATATCTCTCTTTTGCGGAAGGAGTGACCTTGTCATGCATATCTTCACAGACATAAACCTCACAGCCGATAATTGGCTTTATACCATTTGCAAGACAAGCTTTATAAAAGTCAATAGCCCCGTACATGACGCCGTGGTCTGTTATTGCCACAGCTGTCTGTCCGAGGTCTCGAACTCTTCCCACGAGCTCGTTTATCCTACAAGCTCCGTCAAGAAGGCTATATTCACTATGTAAATGCAAGTGAGTAAAGCTCATCCTTCCCACCCAAGTTCTTTGGCGGTTTCAAGAATTTTTTTCATTCTGTAATTTACGCCTGATTTTGTAAGAGGTTCTTCCAAGTTGTCTGCGATTTCCTGGAGAGAATAATCTTCGTTTTCAATGCGAAGAGTTGCGATTGCACGAAGGTCCTTTGGTAAATAGCCAAGACCTTTTGAGTTTTCTATGAAGCGTATTGCTTCTATTTCTCTGTAGGCAGCATTGAAAGTACGGGAGGAGTTTGCGTTTTCAAAGTTAACTTTTCTATTTACTCTGTTGCGCATATCCTTGTACATACGCATACCCATAACTTCAAGAGCACAGTCAGGTGCGCCTATGAAGGTTAAAATGTTTTCTATGGATTCGCTGTCCTTGAAATAGACAACGTTAACGCCTCGTCTGACGATATCTTTAGGGAAGAATTCCATCATCTCCTCTTCGATTCTAATCTCAGAGATGAGTTTTTTAAGATCATTTGCAAGGACTTTGTGGGCCATTACAAATTCAAGATGGTATTCCTTCTCAGGGTCTGAGATTGTGCCACATGCGAGGAATGCGCCACGAAGGAGCGCGGAGATACAGCAATCGTATTCAATGTTCGCTCTGTTCATACGTCTATTTATCTCTTTGCCAGTATGGCCAAATCTCTCAAGTATAGCTCGCCTTTCGGCTTCACCCTTAATTGTTATGCGGGTTTTGCCAGAATTGGAATGAGTAATAGAAGGCTTTTTGCCAGTAATCTCCTCAACGTACTCACAAAAAAGGTCTGCAACTCCAGAGTGTTCTGTTTTTATGCAAATCTCAGAGGATGTAAAGTCTCTTGCAAAGAGGAAAAGTCCATACATTTGCGCATGGATGCAACAAGGTCTCATTCCGCCCATAGTGCGACTAAGGACAGATTTTTCGATAAGTTCACTTTTTACATCTGCTGCAAAAGACATAATTATAAAATCCTAACTTCTGGTTCTAGTTCTACGCCCTTTTCGGCGAGAACTTTTTCTTTGACATCGTTCATGAGGGTTTTGACATCATTTGCGGTGGCACCGCCAATGTTAATGACAAAACCCGAGTGTTTTTCGGAGACCTGGGCGCCGCCGACGGTATAGCCCTTGAGGCCACATTCGTCGATAAGAGCAGCAGCGAAATAGCCCTCCGGGCGTTTGAAGGTGCTGCCTGCAGACGGATACTCAAGCGGCTGCTTTGCCTTACGGCGGCGGTGGACATCGTCCATGTTGTTTTTTATACCCTCAGCATTGTCCTGCTCGAGGTGAAAAACAACGGAAGTGATGATGAGGTCGGAGTCGACATACGCCGAATGGCGGTATGAAAAATCAAGCTTTGAGCCTGAGAACGAGCCAGTCTCACCGTCGAGGTTTATGTGGTTTACTACCCAGACAACGTCTTTCATCTCTCCACCATAAGCGCCAGCGTTCATAAACGCAGCACCACCCACAGTGCCAGGGATGCCGTATGCAAATTCAAGACCACCGAGAGAATACTCGAGGCAAAAGCGGCAGAGTGTTATGAGCTTTGCTCCAGCCTGCGCTTTTACCATGTCATTTCCGACATGTTCTATCTTTGAAAAAGCGTCGCCCATGACTATAACTACGCCATTTATGCCCTCGTCAGAGACAAGGACATTGGAGCCGTTTCCAAGTACAATTGGCTTTATGCTATCGGCTTTGCAAGCCTTCAAAATTGCTTGTAAAGATTCAACCGAATTCGGCTCAACCAAAAGTCTTGCAGGACCGCCAATTTTGAAGGTCGTATATTTTGCCATATCGGCATTTTCAGTATATTTGCAGTCAAAATCTCTTGCTGCTTTTATTACACTTTCAAACATAAAGTCTCCTACAAATTGGCAGCGCCGATAATTCCAGCGTCATTGCCAAGGATAGCTGTGCAAATTTCAGTCTGTTTTTCAGAATATTTTGTATAGCGCATACTCGCTACTTTTTCACGAAGAGGTTTTAAAATATATTCACCCTGTGCTGCAACACCGCCACCTATACAGATCATCTCGGGTTGGAAAATGTCAACAAGGTTTGTAATTCCTATTGCGAGATATTCGACATAAGTATTAACAACATCTATCGCTTTTTGATTTCCGGCATGAGCTGCCTCAAAGACACCTCTCGCACCTTCAACAATGAGACCTGCGTCTCTCGCCTGTCTTATGAGCGCAGTTGCTGACGCATACTGCTCAAAGCAACCTTTGTTGCCACAGTTGCAAGTGATTCCCTCTTTGTCTATTACCATGTGACCTATCTCACCTGCAGCGCCGTTGACGCCTGAGAGAAGTTTGCCACCGATGACAATTCCTCCGCCGACACCCGTACCGAGGGTTACGGCGATAAAGTCAGAGGTGCCACGGCCGGCGCCTGCCACCTGCTCGCCGAGTGCTGCACAGTTTGCGTCGTTGCCAACGGAAACGACTTTGCCTGTACGCACTGCGAGGAGCTCGCGCAGTGGCGTATTTTTAAAGCCCAAATTGGCATCGTTTTCAACAACACCGTCGCTGTTTACAGCACCCGGTGTTCCTATGCCAATTTTCTCTATTTCAGCAAAGCTGATGCCTGCCTTCTCGCACACCATCCCCAAAAGCAGCACCATGTCATCTGCGATGCCATCGGCGCTTTTTGGCAGTGCGGTCGGCACGCTCTGCTTTGCCACAATCTTGTTGTCTTCGTCAACAACTCCGGCGGCTATGTTCGTGCCGCCGAGGTCAATACCAATTCTATACATAAAACCCCTCGCTTTAAATCAAGCAAATACACTAATAATATATCATAAATAAAATAATAAATAAACCAATAAAAAAGGACCTCGTCTTTCGACGAGGTCCAAATTTGTAACAAAGTTACAAGAGCTATTACATAGCGAGGTCCTGGATGTAGAACATGTGCTCAGAGAGCTGCATACCAAACTCAGGGCCGCCCTTCATGATAAGCTGACGGTTAGCTGTCATCTTAAACATGTCGCCCTTGCCCATGAGAATCATAAGAGCTGATTCTGGGCAGTCGAAGAGCATTGTGAAGAATGGGTCTGAACGAGGATACTCGCCCTTACCAGCCTTTGACTTGCCTTCGTTTACGCGAAGATAAGCTGTGAGTTCTGGATAACCAGCAACTGCCATCTGATAGCAACGGTCTGGAGACTTCTTAACCCAGTTGGAAACCTGAGGGTTACCCATCTTGTTAAGAGCTGAAATACCTGTTGTAAGAAGATAGAAGAAGCACTTGATTGTAAGGAGCTGTGTAGCTTCGTCTTCTGGAATCTCAGTTGCTGTAAGAACTGAAGACATCTTAAGAAGAACTGCCATAAAGAGAGCAAACTTTGCAGGATTGCCGATCTTTATCATTGGGAGCTTTGAGAAATCGCTCTTCATGAAACCGTTCATTCTCTCAAGAGATGAGAATGCGAGTTCAGCGTCGATCTTCTTATCGCCCTTGTAAGCGCCCTGGTAAACTTCCCACTCACCGTCAGTAACGATAAAGTGAACAGCTTCCTTTGTGTTACCGTTCTTTGCAGAAACCTGGTAAACAGCATTGATTTTAGGGAGTGTAAAGAGCTTATTGATTGTTGGGTCGTCTGTAGCAATAACTTTCATAAGAGGTAAAGCACCTGCCATGAAAACTTTATTTGCATAACGAGCTTCATCGTTTGTTGGCATAATTCTTTCCTCCTTTATTAATACTCGTCGTCCCAGTTATCTTTGCCGCCGATCTTAGCGCCAAGAAGAGCTGCTGCTGTCTTAGCTACGCCGTTAGCATCGATGCCTGCGATTGTGAGAAGGTCTTCCTGAAGACCGATTGTTGAGAAGTGATTGTCATGACCAAGCATCTTGAACTTGCATGGCTTGCCGTATTCAGCGATAACTTCAGCAACTGCTGAGCCAAGACCGCCCTGGATAACGTGGTCTTCTACTGTTACGATGCAACCGCACTCGTCAATAGCTTTGATGATTGCTTCTTTGTCTATAGGCTTAACTGTGTGCATGTTAAGAACACGAGCCTTAAGACCGCAGTCAGATTCAAGAATGTTAGAAGCCTGAAGAGCCTGGTAAACGCCAGCACCAACGCCGATAAAGCAAGCGTCGTTACCGTCTTTAAGCTGGTCAGCCTTGTCCCAAACGAAATCAACTGAATCTGGGCCGCCCTCGTAAACAACTGCGTCGAAACCACGGTTGATACGAATGTAAACTGGGCCTGGGATATCGTATGATGCCATAACGAGCTTGTAAGCTTCAGCACCATCAGCTGGGCACATTACTGTCATGTTAGGAAGTGAACGTGCAGCAGCGATATCGATAATAGCATGGTGAGTAGAACCAGCCTGGCCGAAAGATGTACCTGCATGAGATGCAAGGATTTTAACAGGAACGTTCTGATAGCAGATATCTGTGTGAATCTGGTCAAGAGAACGAGCAGCTGCGAAGATAGAGAATGTAGATGCATAAGGAGTGAATCCACACTTAGCCATACCAGCTGCGATACCGAACATGTTCTGTTCAGCGATACCAACGTTGATAAGTCTGTCAGGGAAAGCCTTAACAAAAGGAGCAATCTTTGTTGACTTAGCAAGGTCAGCTGTGAGAGCAATTACGTCTGGATGAAGTTCACCAAGATCGTGAAGTGCTTTACCATAATATTCAGCAGTAGTGAGCTGTTCAGCTTCAATACTGGTATAAGACATACCACCCATTATTATTTGCCCTCCTTTTCTGCACGAGCGCAACGCTCTGCGAGTGTAGCATCAAGAGATGCATAAGCCTTTGCAAGCTTCTCGTCATCGAGTGAACCATAGTGCCAGAGGTAATTGTCCTTCATGAAGTCAATACCTTCGCCCTTGTATGTGTCGAGTACGATAGCTGTTGGCTTGCCGGCACCGTTCTTGCAGTTCTTAACAGCTGCTTCAAGAGCTGTGTTAAGTTCTGAGAAGTTGTGACCGTCTACACGATATGTGTTGAAGTTGAAAGCCTTGAACTTTTCATCGATTGGTTCAATGTTCATCTCATCAGCAACACGACCGTCGATCATGCACTTGTTGTTATCTACCATAACTACGAGATTGTCGAGTTTGAACTGAGCAGCACTCATGATGCCTTCCCAGTTTGAACCTTCGTTCATCTCACCGTCACCGCAGAGAACGAATGTCATGTAGTCCTTCTTGTTGAGCTTTGCTGCGAGAGCTGCGCCAACGCCGAGGGAAATACCGTGACCTAAAGAACCTGTTGAATAGTCAACGCCCTTTACCTTGTTTGAGTCAAGGTGCATACCGATTTTAGCACCTGTAAGGTTGAAGATTTTGAGCTCGTCGATAGGCATGTAACCATAGTCAACAAGAACTGGTGCATAACCTACAGCTGCGTGACCCTTTGAGAGTACGAAACGGTCTCTGTCTTCATATTTAGGATTTCTTGGGTCGAGCTTCATGAATCTATGATAAAGAATAGTCATGATGTCGATAGCTGACATAGCGCCACCCAAATGTCCTGATCCGCCCCATACAGAAGTCTGAACTGTCAAACGACGAAGTTCGTCAGCCTTCTTTTCAAGGCGAAGCCATTCAGCCTTATCAAAAGGCTTGTAATTTGCTGGCATTTGAATTATCCCCTTTCGAGTAATTTTTATTAATGCTAATTAATACCAATTTTATTTGATGAGGCCTAAGTCTGGATGACGCTCAGCAACAACTGAGAATGCATCATTAGCAACGTCGATTGTGTAATCGATGTCCTCATAAGAAAGAGCTGCATTGATGAAGTGGTTGTGGTGAGAAGCGAAGAAGATACCACGGCTTACGCACTCAGCAATCCACTCCTGATGGAGCATAAGGCTGTCATCATTAGCGATACGGAAATAGAAGAGAGCTGGCTCACCAGAAACCTTAAGGTCGATGTTGTGAGTCTTACCAGCAGCTACAAGACCATCCATAAGCTTTGTTCCCTTTTCACGGAACATCTTAGGTGTGTCGAGAGCCTTCATCTTGTTGATACAAGCGATACAAGCTGCGAATGGCTCAGCTGAAAGCCAATAAGAACCTGTGTAAACAACTGAAGAAGCAGTTGCTCTCATGTGTTCCTGTCCACAGCAGCAAGACATGTTGTAACCATTAGCAAGAGCCTTGCAGAAGCAGATAAGGTCTGCCTTGAAGCCATAGTAATGGTCAGAACCAGCGAGGTCAAGACGGAAGCCTACACGTACGTCATCGATGATGAGGAGCATACCGTGGTCATCGCAGAACTTACGAACTGCTGCCCACTGCTCAGGTGTAGCGCAAACGTTGTCATAGAAGTTACCATGGTCATAAGGCTGAGCGATAATAGCAGCGATGTTGCCATGATTCTCATCATATACCTGCTGAAGAGCTTCCATGTCGAACCAAGGAATTACGATGTTGTGAGCAACGTCCTCTGGTGTGATACCAGGATAGTCAGCCTTCTGAGCCCACTGGAAGTCGCCGTGGTAGTAACCCTTGAAGAATACGATTTTCTCTTTGCCAGTATGTGCACGAGCGCACATTACTGAGAATGTTGTAGCGTCAGAGCCGTTCTTCATGAAGAAAGCCCAGTCAGCGCAGTTAACTGTGTCCTTAAGGAGCTCAGCGCACTCTACCATCTTGTAAGAAACAGATGTTGTGCAGTTGCCCTTCTTAAGCTGTTCAATAGCTGCTGCGTCAACGTCGTCATCGCAGTAACCGAGAACGTTAGGACCATAAGCGCACATGTAGTCGATGTAACGGTTGCCGTCAACATCCCAGAAATATGTGCCCTTAGCGTGATCACTCATAAGAGGCCACTTTGTGATAGGAAGGAAAAGTCCTTCTGATGGGCCGAGGTGGCCGTAAACGCCTGATGGAACAGCAGCGAGTGCTCTATCAAACCATTTTTTAGATTCAACGTGTGTATATTCTGGATACTTACTCATTATCTGTTCCCTCCTTAACCAAGATATACTGCAACTCTGTCGAGGATACGGTTTACGTTGTCAAGCATGTTACACATACCAGCCATGTAAATGTTACCTGCGCAAAGTTCGCCCATTGTTGAAGCTGTACCATTGAAGAGACCGTTAGCGAGTTCAATTGTCTTGAATTCCATAATAGCTCTTGGGTTTGTTGATTTCTCTTTCTTGAGAGAGAGAACATGGTTGTTCGCAATGATTGTTACATATACCTTGTCAGTGATACCCATAGAGATTTCACCGTCAACGATATAGGAAGCAGAAAGCTTAGAAATAACATCGTTGTTTCCGAGTGCGCAGATAGCGCCAGCGATTACATACATTGTGAAGATTGTTGACTTCTCGAAGAATTCCTTGTTCTTAAGGTCCTTCTCTGAAGGCTGCAAGTACTTCTGCATGATGTTTGTAAGCTTTGTGAATGTGCCGAGTAAGAATGAAAGAACCTGTACAGGATTCTTTACAGGGATACCTGGCTTTGAGTTGTCGATGAGGTCATTGAAAGCCTCTGGAGAGTTGAACTTCATCTTGCATGTGCAACCATCGTCGCCATCAGTGAGTTTACAACCGTCCTTTGAGAAGTTGAGTGTGAAGCAAGGACCATCTTTAACGTCGAAGCAGAAGTTTACTGGAGACTTCATCTTCTTACAGATTTTCTTTGCATCGTCATCAAGTTCGCAAATGTTCTCGAGACAAGCGAGAACGCCGTAAGCGTTAACGAACGCTAATGCTCTAGCATCTTTCAATTGGATTCTCCTCCTTTTAATAACGTATTTTACATACGAAAGATGTACGGATATATTTTAACATCATTCCCCTATTATTAAAATGAATTTTTGGTTGTGAGTTCGTAAAAAATAATTTGAAAACTTTGTGCAAAAGGTAGAATTTTTATGTAATTAATTTTTTAAATTGATAAAAGTTTGACAAGTGTTATAATTTATTTTGGTTTATAAAACT
>R01__coassemble_97_pt1 | contig 11473 bp, 7 predicted proteins | sample R01__metabat2_low_PE_010 | metagenome-assembled genome bin R01 | reverse complement strand
GTGCTCTGCCGTGCTTGTCATAGAATCCACCGAAGTAAAGTCTGCCAAGGCCATTAAACACAGCAAAGAGGCTTACCATAAGTGCAGCCTTTGTACTATCAAGTCCGACAGTGCCTGAAATGGTTGCAATCTGTCCAAGTAAAGCGATACCGATAGCGGAGACTAAAACGCACCAGAAGAAGTAGAGCCAAAATGCTTTTGTCTTCATCATCTCGGAAGGTGCAAAATCAGCGACTTCTGCTTTTACTTCAGCTTTTTTACTCTGAAGATTTTGAAGTTCAAGACTCTCCTCTTCATTTGGAGTGATTACAAGGAAACCACCGAGGATGAAAACAACAGCAAAAATTGCGCCGATGATTGTGAGTGCAGTTTTAAGTCCGAAATTCAAAATCAAGGAATTTGAGAGCGGGCTTAAGAAAAGACTACCTGCTCCGAAGAACATGAGGAGCAGACCTGCAATAAGTCCACCCTTGTCTGGGAACCATCTGTTACCTGTTGCGAGAACACAGTTGTAAACAATACCAACTGAGAAGCCGATTACAACACCGTATAGAACATAAAGTTGCCAGAGCGCAGTCATAAAGCCCATAGCAAAAAATGCAAGGCCAATAAGAATGCCGCAGCCCCAAGTCAAAATTCTATGGCTCAACTTTTTTGAAAGCTCTGCGCCGGCAAAGCCACCGAGGCAGAACATAAACATACAAATTGTAAATGTCCAAGTGAGCTGGCTGTCGTTCCAACCATACTGTGCTGCGAGTGGTTTTTTAAATACGCTCCAAGCATAGACAAGGCCTAAAAATGTAAGTAGTATGCTGTCCGATGCCATGATTCCAATTCTTTTTTTCATGATAGGCCCTCCCAAATAAAAAAGTGATGTGCCTAATATAACACATCACTTTTTAAATGTCAACACTTTAAAGCGTTAAACTTTAAAGTGCTAAAGTGCATTTTACATAAGTTTAAAATAAAGGAACTCCAGCTGGATGGCTGGAGTTTCTGCTTTTTATTTGAAGTAAGCGACAGCGGAGGCGAAGAGCTGGAGGTCGAAGTCGCCTGGGACATTCTTGTAGAGGCCGTCGCCGATACGCTCGGAATGGCCCATCTTACCAAAGACGCGACCGTCTGGCGAGAGCATGCCCTCGATAGCGAGCGCCGAGCCGTTAGGGTTGTATTGGATGTCAGCTGTTGGGTTGCCATCCTGGTCAACATACTGTGTAAGTATTTGACCGTTCTCGGCAAGCCGCAGGAGAAGTTCGGTATCAGCTATGATACGACCTTCGCCGTGAGAGATTGGAACTGTCTTGATCTCCCCTACCTTGGCAAATTTCAGCCAAGGTGAGTTGTTGGTGCAGACAACTGTGCGAACGAGTTTTGACTGGTGTCTGCCAATAACGTTGTATGAGAGAGTTGGACAATTCTCATCAGTATCCATAATCTTGCCATAAGGCACAAGGCCAAGTTTTATGAGTGCCTGGAAGCCGTTACAAATACCGCCCATAAGGCCGTCTCTGTTTTCAAGAAGATCAGTTACAGCATCTTTTATTTCAGGATTGCGGAAGAAACTTGCAATAAGTTTTGCCGAACCTTCAGGTTCATCACCGCCTGAGAAGCCACCTGGAATAAATACTATCTGTGACTCGCGAATCTTCTTTGCAAAGTTTGTAACGGATGATTCGATGCCCTTTGCAGAGAGATTGTTAATAACAAAAATCTCAGCCTCTGCTCCAGCCTTCTCAAATTGCTTTGCAGTATCAAATTCACAGTTTGTGCCAGGGAATACTGGAATTAAAACTTTTGGCTTTTCTGTCTTTGTCTTTGATGAGAAGTTATTTTCACATTCAAATTTGAATGTTGGAATATCAGTCTTTTCAGACTTTAAGTTGCAGGTGAAGACCTTCTCAAGTTTTGCTTCATAAAGCTCGGAGAGTTCAGAGAGGACAAGTTTCTCGTTGCCTAGTGAGATAATCTCATCACTTATAGTCTTACCAAGTTTCATAAAGTTGAAACCACTTGAACCTTCAAATGGGCAACCATCACATTTCTCGTTATCAATCTCAAGGATGAATGCGCCATAGTTGTAGCCAAAGATTGTATTAAGCTCAGTATCACCAAATTCAAAACCGATACGGTTGCCTATTGCCATTTTGTAAACGGCTTCAGCGATACCACCGAAGGTCGGTGTGTAGGCGCTTAAGACTTTACCCTCGCCTACGAGTTTTGAAACCCAAGCGTAAACTTTCTTTAGAGAGTCTATCTCTGGTACACCGAACTCATCGTAGTTAGGGCTTACAAGTGCAACGGTGTGGCCAGCGCCTTTGAAATCGTTAGAGATTACGCGAGTAATCTTGTCGGTTGTGATTGCAAAGGAGCAGAGCGTTGGTGGGACGTCGAGTTGCTCGAAGGAGCCCGACATAGAGTCCTTGCCGCCGATAGCTGCACAGCCGAAGTCGAGCTGTGCTTTGTAGGCGCCGAGGAGGGCTGCGAGCGGCATGCCCCAACGCTCTGGCACACGATTAGGTCTTGGGAAGTATTCTTGGAATGTGAGATAGACGTCTTCGAATGTTGCACCAGTTGCAATAAGTTTTGAAATTGATTCCACTACTGCAAGGTAAGCACCATGGAATTGGTCCTTCTCCATAATATAAGGGTTGAAGCCCCAGGCCATAATTGAGGCGGTGTCAGTGTCGCCGTGTTCAACTGACACCTTGTTTACCATGGCCTGGATTGGCGTGCGCTGGTACTTACCGCCGAAAGGCATAAGTACTGTGCCAGCGCCAATGGTTGAGTCGAAGCGTTCGGAGAGACCGCGCTTTGAGCAGACATTGAGGTCAGACACAAGGCGAACATAGTTTTCTGTAAATGAGCCAGAAATATTTTTCTTGAAAGACTCCTGCTTTTCTGTATGAACATCAATGTGCTTCTCCGCACCATTGGAGTTTAAGAATTCACGGGAGATGTTGACAATAGTATTGCCCTTCCATGTCATTGTAAGGTAAGGGTTTTCGGTAACAGTTGCAACGATTGTAGCTTCCAAATTTTCAGAGTTTGCAATAGCGATAAACTGCTCTGCATCCTTTGGTTCTACTACAACTGCCATACGCTCCTGTGACTCTGAGATTGCAAGTTCTGTGCCGTCGAGTCCCTCGTATTTCTTTGGAACTTTGTCGAGGTCGATGAGAAGACCATCGGCGAGCTCGCCGATTGCGACCGAGACACCGCCAGCGCCGAAGTCGTTACAGCGTTTGATAAGTCTTGACGCTGTAGCATTTCGGAAAAGGCGCTGGAGTTTACGCTCCTCAGGAGCATTACCCTTTTGGACCTCGGCACCGCAGGTGTCGAGAGACTCAAGGGTATGTGACTTTGAGGAGCCAGTAGCGCCGCCACAGCCGTCACGGCCTGTGCGGCCACCGAGGAGAATTACAATATCACCAGGGTCTGGAACTTCACGACGAACATTCTCTGCTGGCGCTGCAGCTACAACTGCACCAATCTCAAGGCGCTTTGCAGCATAACCGTCATGGTAGAGTTCATCTACCTGACCTGTTGCAAGGCCTATCTGGTTGCCGTAGGATGAATATCCTGCGGCAGCAGTTGTAACAAGCTTTCTCTGAGGAAGCTTGCCCTGCATTGTCTGTGAGAGTGATTTTGTCGGGTCGGCAGCGCCAGTTACGCGCATTGCGCTGTAAACGTAAGCTCTGCCTGAGAGTGGGTCACGGATAGCACCGCCAATGCAGGTTGCAGCGCCACCAAAAGGCTCAATCTCTGTAGGATGGTTATGAGTCTCGTTCTTAAAGAGTAAGAGCCAGTCCTCATCTTTACCATCATGATTTATTGTCATCTTTACTGTGCAGGCATTGATCTCTTCTGACTCATCAAGTTTTGGAAGCTTGCCCTCTGCTTTTAAAACCTTTGCAGCAAGTGTGCCGATATCCATAAGATTTATAGGCTTTGTCCTGCCAAGGTCAGCACGGGATTTTACATAAAGGTCATAAGCATCCTGTATAAACTTATCCTCAAATTTTACTGAATCAATAGTTGTGAGGAAGGTCGTATGACGGCAGTGGTCAGACCAATATGTGTCTATCATACGAATTTCAGTGATAGTTGGGTCTCTCTGCTCAGACTTAAAATAGTCCTGGCAGAATTTGATATCGTCAAGGTCCATAGCAAGACCTTTTGATTTTACAAAATCAGAAAGTTCAGCTTCACTGAAATTTATAAAGCCAGTGAGTGTATCGACAGTTGTAGGAAGTTCCATTGGAATATCAAGAGTAGTTGGAAGCTCCAAAGATGCAATTCTTGCCTCAACTGGGTTTACAACATATTTCTTTATAGCTTCAATCTCATCATCAGAAACATTGCCATAAACGATATAAACCTTTGCTGAGCGGACGAGAGGTCTCTCGCCCTTTGTTACAAGCTGAATACACTCAGCTGCAGAATTTGCTCGTTGATCAAATTGACCAGGTAAATATTCAACAGCAAAAATTTTCGCATCATTTGCATCGATTTCTTCATAGAGATTATCAAGCTGTGGCTCAGAGAGAATTGTCTTTGAAGCCATAGAAAATGTTGCCTCATCTACACCCTCGAGATCATATCTATTGATAATACGAAGTGCTTCAACAGACTTGATGCTGAGAAGTTCATTGATTTCATTTTTAAGAGTCAAAGCCTCCTGTGCAAGCGTAGGCTTTTTCTCAACAAAAATTCTATAAACCATTATTCCTTACCTGCTTTCAAAGCTCTTTGACCTATGTCAGTTCTATAGTATGCATTATCAAAGTGGATAGTCTTTATTGCCGCATAAGCTTTGTCAATTGCTTCTTCCAATGTGTCGGCCGTTCTTGTGGCTACAAGAACACGGCCACCATTTGTAAGAAGCTTGCCATTTTCAAGCTTTGCGCCCGCAATAAAGACGTTCTCTCGACCCGCATCAAAAGTAATCTCAAAGCCCTTCTCATAGGACTCTGGATAACCTTTTGATGCCATTACAACACAGCAGACCGCTTTGTCTTCAAACTCGACATCAATACTGTCGAGTTCCTCAAAGCGTACTGCTTTCATAACTGTCAAAAGATCAGTTTTAAGGAGTGGAAGTACAACCTGAGTTTCAGGGTCACCGAAACGGCAGTTGTATTCAATTACCTTAGGGCCATCTTTTGTGAGCATAAGTCCGAAATAAAGACAACCCTTGAAGGTTCTACCCTCAGCATTCATAGCAGCCATTGTAGGTTTGAAAATCTTCTCCATACATTCGTCTGCTATCTCTTTAGTGTAATAAGGGTTTGGAGCGACAACGCCCATACCACCTGTGTTAAGTCCCTTGTCACCGTCGAGCGCACGCTTGTGGTCCTGGGACGAAATCATAGGGATGAGTGTCTTACCATCAGTAAATGAGAGGACTGTAACTTCAGGTCCTTCGAGGAACTCCTCGATTACAACCTGCGAGCCAGACTTGCCAAACTTCTTGTCCTTCATCATTGAGATGATGGCGTCGCGTGCCATCTCGCGAGTCTCGGCAATGATAACACCCTTGCCGAGCGCAAGTCCGTCAGCTTTTACAACAATTGGAATTTTGCAAGTCTCAACATAAGAGAGTGCTTTCTCCATATCATCAAAAGTTGCATATTCAGCAGTTGGGATGTTGTATTTCTTCATAAGATTTTTGGAAAAAATCTTAGAGCCCTCAATAATTGCTGCGTCCTTGTTCGGTCCGAAACAAGGAATGCCATGCGCCTCGAGCGCATCAACGCAGCCGAGTACCAATGGGTCATCAGGGGCTACAACTGCAAAATCAATTGCATTGTAATATGCAAACTCAACAATCTTATCAATATCAGTCGCAGCGATGTCGACACAGGTTGCGTCGGCAGCAATGCCACCATTTCCTGGAAGTGCGAAGATTTCTTCGACTTCTGGGTTTTCTTTTATTTTGGTGATGATGGCATGCTCACGGCCACCGCCACCTACTACCATAACTTTTTTGTATGGTCGCATCTTTCTCATAAAATCACCTTCCAAAATTAGTGATGGAAAAGTCTCATGCCTGTAAATGCCATTGTCATGCCATAGTCATCGGCTTTTGCGATGACAAGGTCATCACGGATAGAGCCGCCTGGCTCAGCAATGTAAGAAACGCCAGATTTCTTTGCGCGTTCAATGTTGTCTGGGAATGGGAAGAATGCATCAGAGCCTAAAGATACACCAGTTCTCGTATCGAGGAATGCTCTCTTCTCCTCTTCTGTCAAAGGTGATGGCTGAGATTTGAAATATTTCTGCCAGTTGCCCTCTGCGCAGACATCCTCTTCGTTTTGATTGATATAACCGTCAATAACGTTGTCACGTTCTGGACGGCCTATGTCATCCTTAAATGGAAGATTTAAAACCTTGTCGCATTGACGGAGGAACCAGGTGTCGGCTTTGCTGCCAGCGAGGCGTACGCAGTGTACGCGAGACTGCTGTCCAGCGCCGACACCGATAGCCTGTCCGTCAACTGCAAAGCAAACGGAGTTTGATTGCGTATATTTAAGAGTGATGAGAGAGATTATAAGATCACGAACAGCGGACTCTGGAAGGTCCTTGTTCTTTGTAACTAAATTACTGAGGAGTTCTCTGTTTATTTCAAAGTTATTTCTACCCTGCTCAAAAGTGATACCAAATACCTGCTTTGTCTCCTGAACTTCTGGGACATAATTTGGATCAATCTTTACAATATTGTAATTGCCATTTCTCTTTGATTTTAAAATCTCAAGAGCTTCTGGTTCATAGCCAGGTGCAATAATACCGTCGGATACCTCCTGCTTTATGAGCTTTGCTGTAGTTACGTCGCAGACGTCGGAGAGAGCGACCCAGTCGCCGAAGCTGCACATACGGTCTGTGCCACGGGCACGGGCGTAAGCGCAAGCAAGCGGAGATGCGTCAAGGTCTGCGACGTCGTCAACGAAGCAAGCTCGCTTGAGTGTATCCGACAGTGGAAGTCCAACTGCTGCCGATGTTGGACTTACATGTTTAAAAGAAGTAACTGCTGGAAGACCGAGTGCCTCTTTGAGTTCTTTTACAAGCTGCCAAGAGTTAAATGCATCGAGGAAATTGATGTATCCAGGACGACCGCAGAGGATTTCAATTGGAAGTTCTCCGCCGTCCTTCATGTAAATCTTTGCAGGTTTTTGATTTGGGTTACAACCATATTTAAGTTCAAATTCAGTCATGAGTTTACTCCTTATTTATTCTTATTTATCATTCTGTCGTCATACTTACCTGTCTCAAGGTCAATGTAACGAACGTAAAGAGAAATCTTATTATTAGCATCAAGGTTATTCCAAATGTCATCATAAAATTCATCGATGTCATCTGGGATAGAAACACGCTCAGGTTCACCCTGGAATGTTGGGATTGGATTGCCATCGCAGACATAAGTGTGAATGAAATGTCCAACACCAGGAAGTGGCTCATAGTCAAATGTAAATCTATTACAAGCTGTGCCCTCTGCGTCAGCAGATTTTAGGATGCTAAGCTTGTAAGCAAAATCACCGTCGAAGAATTTAAGGACTGCTGAGATACGAGGAGTCCAGTTTGGACCGTCAGGTTCAAACTCGCGAGTTGCAAGTGCCTGCTCAAAAGCATAGCAGCCACATTTGCCCTCTGCTTTTTTCTTATCAATAAGGTCGTAGATTGTAGAAGTCTGGTCACCATTGGTAACGATAGTCTTATTGCCGTTTACCATAACTGGATTATAGATGATAAGTGAAGGGTCCTCTACCTTTGATTCATCAAAAGGATAAATTGTGAGGTTGTCCCCCTCCTTCTTAAAAATTCTGTTTCTTGAGTTTTCAGAACGGCCCATAATGAAATAAGCAAATGCAGCCTTAGTTCCGTCCTCTGTCTTACCGACAACGATTCCACGGCCTACATATTCATTGCCGTGAATTCTGTTACCCATCGATTTAATCTCATATATGTTCATATAGCTCTCTCCTCTATAATTTTTTTAGAAACAAGTTCGCAAGCTTTTGGAAGAAGTATCCACTCGGCCTGTTCCATTACTCTCTTTTGAAGAATTTCAGGTGTGTCGTCTGGCAAAACTTCAACTTCCTTTTGGAAGATTATCTCGCCGCCGTCTGTAACCTCATTTACGAAGTGAACAGTAGCACCTGTCACTTTGTCGCCAGATGCCAGTACTGATTCATGAACTCGAAGTCCATAGAAGCCATCACCGCAGTGCTTTGGAATAAGCGACGGATGAATGTTGATAATTCTGTTTGGATAGTGTTTTACAAAATCCTCAGACAAAACTGACAAGAAACCCGCCAAGACAATGATGTCAATCTTATGTGACGAGAGGCAATCAAGAATCGTCTTCTCGAAAGCATCGCCATAAATTTTTCTTGTAATAGTCACACCTTCGACATCGGCCATCTTTGCACGCTCTAGTGCATAAGCGCCCTCTTTATTTGAAATTACAAGTACAATCTCACCGGAGTTTATGACTGAGCCTTGTGCGTCAAGGAGCGCTTGTAAATTGGTGCCTCCGCCAGAGACTAGTACCGCTATTCTTGCTTTATTCAAGGACAATCTTCTCCTCACCTTTTACTATTGTGCCGAGGATGTAAGCATCCTCACCGGCAGCTTTCAAAACTGAAAGTGCCTTCTCTGAGTCCTTGGCACTTACAACTGCTATCATTCCAACACCCATGTTATAAGTGTTAAACATATCGTGTTCTGAGATGTTTCCAGTCTCTTGCAAAAGTTTGAAAATTGGAAGGACCTTAACATCGGACTTCTTTATTTTTGCACAGAAGCCATCTGGAATTGAGCGAGGGATGTTCTCGTAAAATCCACCGCCTGTGATGTGTGACACTGCCTTTACTTCTACCTCGTCAAAGAGTTTAAGCATTGGCTTTACATAGATCTTTGTCGGAGTGAGCAAAGTCTCACCGAGAGATTTGCCATCAAGTGCGGACAGAGGAGACTTTAGTTCCTCTGTCGAGATGTTCTCGATGTCAAAGACTTTGCGAACGAGCGAGAAGCCGTTTGAATGAACGCCAGAAGACGGAAGTGCAATTATGACGTCGCCCTCTGTCATCTTCGTGTTGTCGAGGATTTTATCCTTATCGACAACACCGACAGAGAAGCCAGCGAGGTCATACTCGTCTTCTGGGTAAAAGCCAGGCATCTCGGCTGTCTCGCCTCCGACGAGTGCTGCGTCTGACAAGACGCAGCCGTCAGCAACGCCTTTTACTATGTCGGCTATACGCTCCGGCACATTCTTGCCGCAAGCGATATAGTCGAGGAAAAGTAAAGGCTTTGCTCCACAGCAGATGATGTCATTTACACACATAGCGACACAGTCAATACCTACTGTGTCGTGTTTATCCATAAGGAAAGCTATCTTAAGTTTTGTACCGACGCCGTCTGTGCCGGAGACAAGTACCGGCTTTACAATGCCGGTCATATCAAGCTCAAAGAGTCCGCCAAAGCCACCGATGGCCCCCATAGCGCCAGCAGTCATTGTCTTTGCGACATGAGCTTTCATGAGTTCTACCGCCTTGTATCCGGCAGTAATATCAACGCCGGCGTCGGCGTAAGCCTGAGACATAGAGTTTTCCATAATTTTTCTCCTTTATTTTTCACCGTCAAAACAGTAAGTACAAAGCTTGCATTTCTCAATTCCAATTGATTCAACAAAACCATCAAGGGACTGGAATTCAAGTGATGAGAGTTCAAGTTTCTTCGCCATAGTATCTCTCATCTTTCTGCCACGGTCAGTTGTAGCATCCATGTATTCAGAAAGATGCAAGAGTCCCTCTTCTCCCTCAAGTTCATTGATTGTTGCTCTTGTAATAAGTTCAAGAGGATTTGTCTGTCTAGAGAAATTGAGGTAAGGGCAGGAATACATAATCGGTGGAGAGGCTGAGCGCATGTGAACTGACTTTGCGCCATTCTCGTAGAGAAATTCAACAGTCTCCCTCATCTGTGTGCCGCGAACTATTGAATCGTCGACAAACATAAGGTCCTTGCCTTCAATAAGTTCGCGCACAGGAATCATTTTCATCTTTGCGACTTTTTCTCGCTGTGCTTGATTTGTCGGCATAAAGCTTCGCGGCCAAGTCGGAGTGTATTTGATAAAAGCACGAGCGAAGTTTATGCCACTCTTGTGCGAATAGCCTATCGCATGTGGTGTACCCGAATCAGGGACACCGCAGACAAAATCAATTGACGGTAAAGTGTCATTTAGTAAATCGTTCATCGCCATGCGCTTACCATTCTTGTAGCGCATTGTCTCAACGTTTACTCCCTCATAGGTTGAATTTGGATAACCATAATAAGCCCAGAGGAATGAGCATATTTTCATTTCCGAGAGCGCTTCTCGAAGAGTGATGTAACCATCTTTAGTAATTTCAACAATCTCACCTGGGCCGAGCTCATAGCATGCCTCGTATCCCACCTTTTCAAATGCGAATGATTCGAAAGATACGGCATAGCCCTCTCCGTTCTTACCGAGTATTATAGGCAGACGGCCATGCTTATCGCGTGCTGCGATAAGGTCTCCGCCGTCCTTCATAATAAGAACGGAGGCTGTGCCGTCAACAACGTCTTGGGCAAATTCAATTCCAGAGACGAAGTCCTCTTTCATGTTGATGAGTGCAGCAACAAGTTCTGTGGTATTAACATTACCACCAGTCATAGCACCGAAGTGTCCACCTGTCTCGCAGAGGTATTTCTCAATAAGCTCCTCCTTGTTGTTTACTTTACCAACAAGGCAGATAGCGTATGCGCCAAACTTTGAGCGCATGAGCAGTGGCTGAGGATCATAGTCACTGATTGAGCCAATGCAGGAGTTACCGCTCATCTCATCAAATATATATTCAAATTTTGTTCTAAACGGAGAATTCTCAATATTGTGAATTGCTCTTTGAAGACCTATCTCGCTGTTATAAGCTGCAAGGCCTCCACGACGTGTGCCGAGATGTGAATGGTAGTCTGTACCGAAGAAGACATCGAGCATAACGTCAGATTTTGAAACTGCACCGAAGAAACCGCCCACGGATTCTCACCGTCCCTTTAATAAATTATGCAAAGAAGAGTTCTGACAAAGTCATAGGGTCAATATACTGACCATCTTTGTAAACACGCATGTTACCAGATGCGATTTCATCTATAAGCATTACGTCGCCGTTTGCGTCGTAACCGAATTCGAATTTAATATCATAAAGAACAAGACCCTTAGCGAGTAAATCGTCTGCTACAATCTTTGTGATGTCCTGAGTCATCTTCTTCATATCCTCATACTGAGAATCTGTCATAACGCCGAGAGCTACAAGTGCATCCTTAGTTACAAGTGGATCGCCCTTCTCGTCGTTTTTGAATGTCATCTCAACATAAGCTGGAAGGTCAGCGCCGTCCTCAATATACTCACCATAGCGACGGATAAAGCTACCTACTGCCTTGTGTCTGCAGATAACCTCAAGAC
>R01__coassemble_88_pt1 | contig 11843 bp, 8 predicted proteins | sample R01__metabat2_low_PE_010 | metagenome-assembled genome bin R01 | reverse complement strand
TGCATATACTCCTCAAGTATACACCAATCTATTATAAAAATAAATAAAAAGTTACAAATTTTAACAATTTGCTATATGTCCCATTTTTTGTACATCAAATTGCTCGTTTGCTCTCGCAAACAATATGTTTTTATGGTAAACTAGCAGTAGTTATTTTTGGAGGTATCCCTATGCTTAATCTTGTTTTAGGCCGTGCAGGCACAGGCAAAACAGAATATGTGAGAAATCTACTCGGTGACAGAGCAAAAGAGGGCGACACAAAGCTCCTCCTCATTGTCCCTGAGCAGTTCTCCTATTCCTCAGAGCGTGCGCTCCTCGAATCTTTCGGCCCAAAGACCGCCAACAACATCGAAGTCTTGAGCTTTTCAAGACTCGTCGACTATGTCAACCGCGCTCTCGGTGGACTCTCTGGTAATGCAGCTGACGATGGTGCGAAAGTAATAATCATGCTCCACGCCATTGAAGGTATAAGCGATAATCTCGAGTGGTATAAATCTCACGTAAACAGCGTTCCTTTTGCAAAGGAAATCATAAAGCTTATCGCCGAATTTAAGAAAGAAAAAGTAACTCCAGAAATTCTAACAATGGCAGCTGGCAAAACCAGTATCAAAACACTTAAGACTAAGCTCCTAGAGCTTGCGATGATTTATTCTGCATACGAGGCTGCTTTTTCCCAATATTACGTTGATAATGACACACTTATAAATGACCTTTGTGCCCTTCTTGAAGAGAACAAATTCTTTGAGAACTACACAATTTGTATTGATGCTTTCAAAGGCTTTACTGGTCAAGAACTTGAGATAATAAAACATCTAATAAAACAAGCAGAGGATGTATACTTAACGCTCTGCACAAACGACCCATACAGCGACGATCCTTCAATGATTTTCGGTTCGATAAATGACACAGCAAAATTGCTGGAAAGAATAGCAAAAGAAGAAGGCGTAAAGGTAAAAGCCATTACAGGCTTCTCAAGTCTCACTCGTTTTGACAAAAACGAGACATTAAAATATGTTGAAAAGAATATTTTCTCCCCAACTGCAGAGATTTTCACCGAAGAGAACGACAGTGTCTCTTTGGTTGTAGCAAATGACATCCATGACGAGTGTAAATTTATTGCAGCAGAGGTAAGAAAGCTTATAAGAGAGGGCAATTATCGCCTTCGTGACATTGCGATAATTCCAAGGCAAGAGAGTGATTACAAGCGTGAACTTGTCGGAGCTTTCACAAAATATGGCATCCCTGTTTTTGAAGATAAGCGTCAACCTCTTGTAAATCAGCCACTGATCTCGCTCACAAAATCAGCGCTTCTTATAATGGCCAAAGGATTCTCAACAGAAAACATTTTGAGATACTTAAAATCAGGTCTCTCCCCTGTGTCTGATTACGATATTTTGAAACTTGAAAATTATGCTCTTATGTGGGGGCTCCATGCAGACGAGTGGAAAAATGGATTTACGAACAGTCCAAAAGGACTCGATGGCAAAGATGACGCAGGTCTTGAAAAGCTCAATGAAATTAGAAAGACTTTCATCGATCCTCTTGAAAAATTAAAGAATTCAAAGCATTCAAATGCAATTGAAACCAGCGAAGCCCTTTACAACTTTCTTATTGAAACTGAGGTGCCAAAAAAGCTTAAGTCATACGCAATAGACTTAAACAAAAAAGGTTTTGAGTCCCTCGCAGTCGAGCAAGACACTGTTTGGGAAGAACTTATGGACATAATCAACATGCTTGGTACTGTCTATGGTGAGGAGCCAATAAATATTGCAACCTATGTAAATCTCTTTGATACAGTAGTAAACATGGCCACATTCGGTACGCTTCCACATGGTCTAGACGAAATAACAATAGGTTCAGCTGACAGAACAAGGCTTAGCAATCCAAAAGTTGTCTTCGTAGTCGGCTGTGAAGAAGGCATCTTCCCAGCCAATGTATCCTATCCAGGAATACTCTCACTTCGTGAGCGTGACGAGCTTTCAAGGCTCGATGTCAAGCTCGCTCTGCCAAGCAAGCTCAAAGCCTGTGAAGAACGCTTCATAGCTTACAGCGCCTTGACATCGGCAACCGAAAAGCTCTATGTCACGCACCATAGAAAATCTGGTGCGAACGACAGCAACCAGCCATCGGTAATAGTAAATAGCATTAAAGAATTGTTTGGAGAAGAGATTGAAATTGACGCGTCAACCCTCTCCCCTTTGTTCTATGCCGAAACAGCAACATCTACATTTTCAGCCTATGCCGAAGATTATCAAAAATTAAAAGGTATGAGCGATGAGATGATTGAAGACATGAATTCCATCCGCTCTGTTCTTACGAATGATGATAATTACAAAGGAAGAATTGAACGACTCGATAACGCATCAGAGAAGCGCAAATACAAAATAAAAGATGAGAAAATTGCGAAAGAACTTTTCGGAGAGACAATGTACCTCTCAGCATCAAGAGTAGACAACTTCTACAGTTGCCCATTCCAATATTTTTGTAAATATGGACTTTTAGCTTATCCAAATAAGAAAGCAACTCTTGACCCTATGCACAGAGGCACAATAATTCACGATGTACTCGAAAAAGTTATTAGAGAGTACAAAAGAGAGGGCCTTCTCGCTCTAGATGAAAATGGTAGAAGATCTGCCGTAAAAAAATATCTTGATGCCTATGCAGACGAAAAGATCGATGGTCTCAGTAACAAGAACCATCGTTTCACTTATCTTTATAATCGTCTCCTTTTCATTATTTTAAACGTTCTCGAAAGAATAATAAGAGAACTTGAGACATCTCAGTTCAACCCTTCAGATTTTGAACTTAAAATTGGTGACAACGAACCTATTTCAGCCTATGAAGTAAAAGATAAAAGCGGAAAAGTTGTTCTCAAAATCAAAGGTAGTGTTGACCGAGTAGATACCTATGAAAAAGAGGGTGAGACTTACATCCGTGTAGTTGATTACAAAACTGGTGGCAAAGAATTCGTCCTCTCAGACATACTCTTCGGTCTCAACATGCAAATGCTCATTTATCTTTTTGCAATTGAGGCAGACACAGGTAACCACTACAATGGAGAAGTAAAACCTGCAAGTGTTTTCTATTATCCAGCAAAAACTGCCTCAATCACCATAGAAGACCGAGACGCCGAAAAGGAAAATATAGAAAAAGCAATGTACCTAAAAGGCCGTGGCAACGGGCTTTTCATAAAAAAGTTTGATATTCTTCACGCCATGGACGAGAATCTTTGTGGTGACAATATTCCAATCTCCTACAACCCTGAGAAGGACACCTTCAAAGGTGACACTCTCGTTGAAATCGATGATTTGATTCTAATAAAAGATTATGTTGACGAGCTCTTAAGAGAGATGGTAGAAAAACTCCACAATGGCGAAATCAATGTTGACCCTTATGAAAAGAAGAAGAAAAATAAAAAAGACGCATGCAAATATTGTGATTACAAATCAATTTGTGGATTTGAGGATGAAGAGAAGAAAGAAATAAAAGAATCAGCCCCAGCCGCTGTAATAGCAAAACTTAAAGGAGGTGACGATGAGAATGTCAGCGAACAAAATTGAATGGTCAGACCAGCAAAAGAAAGTTTTTGATGCAAAAAATGACACAGTAGTAGTAAGTGCCGCTGCCGGTTCAGGCAAAACAACAGTACTGATAGAACGCATACTTAGAATTTTAAAGGATGAAAAAAATCCTGTTCCTGCCGACCACCTTCTTATCGTTACTTTCACAAGAGCGGCAACCTCTGAAATGCGCGCAAAGCTTGCAACCGCTATTGCAAACGAACTTAAAGATGATCCAAACAATACGCATCTACAAAATCAACAGATGCTTTTGCCTTCAGCAAACATCTCAACAATAGACTCCTTTTGTTCCACACTCGTTCGCGAAAATTTCGATGCATTAACAGAAGAAGTGGCTCCTGATTTCAAAACAATCGAGGAGGGCGAGTCTAAATCTCTTATAGCAAAAGCACTAGGGACAGTAATGGAAGACCTTTACAAAGAAGGTAGCGACGCCTTTTCTGGACTTGTAGAACTTGTAACAACAAGTACTGATGATACAAAACTTGAGGAACTTATTTTAAAACTCTACAATTATTCACGTGTTTATCCAAGTCCAGAAAAATGGCTTGATGACGCGCTCCTTGATTATTCTGCAAAATTCGAAGAAGCAAATTATACAAAACTCGTTGCAAAATATGCAGAACAATATGTCGACTACAACATCGACCAAATAGAAATAATTCTAAAAGAGATTGACGACAATGTTCCCCCACTTTTCAAGTCCAGTATTGCATACAATATTTTAGTTAGCACAAAGGAAAGCTTAAAAGCGATAAAATGCAACATAGAAAATTTCCAATTTGAAGAAGCACTATCAAATGCAGCGCTCATAAATAAAAATACGTGGGCTGCAGCAGTTCCTGACCCTAATACTGGTGAACCACAAAAATTTAACACTAACCAAACAGTAGAAAAAGCAAAAAAACTTCGCGCAAAAATCAAAGGCGATACATCAAAAACTTTAAAAGATTTCTTCTGCGCAACAAAGGAACAGACAGAAGAGGATTTTAAAAATCTAAGGCCTCTTGCAGAGAAACTCATTGAAGCAGTTAAAATGTTTGACGCCGAATACAAACGCTTAAAGAAAGAACAAAACTCCCTTGATTTTTCAGATATCGAGCTTCTTGCGCTTTCGCTCCTAGTAAAGGATCCAAAGAGTGAGACAATTGAGCGCACAGAAATAGCAGAAGATATCGGAAAGCAATTTGAAGAAATTCTAATTGATGAATATCAAGACACAAACAAGCTCCAAGACATGATATTCAAAGCCATCTCAAGAGATGAGAAGAATCTCTTCATGGTAGGCGATATTAAGCAAAGTATCTATGGTTTCCGACTTGCTATGCCTGATATTTTCAATGAGAGAAGGAATACGAGTACTCACTCTCTCACACTTGGCACAAATTACAGAAGCCGTAAAGGTATCTTAGACTTTGTAAATTTCATCTTTGAAAATATTATGACACCAGAATGCGGTGACATAAAATATGATGAAAATGAAAAGCTCGTATATTCTGGCAACTTCAATGAGGAACAAAAAGAAAAAGATGTTGAACTTCATGTCTTTGGTACAAAGAAAGACGCTGACAATCTCAAAATTGAAGCCGAATATATTGCGGATTTTATCACCGAAAAAGTTACTAACAACGAGGCCGATTACAAAGATTTTTGCATTCTAATGCAAACAATTAAAGGTAAATCCATCGTCTTTGAAAAAGTATTCAAAGAAAAAGGTATTCCTGTCTTTGCCGATGGTGGCAATAGTTTCCTTGAATCTGCCGACATAGAAATTATTATTTCTTTCCTCAAAATCATCAATAATCCACTTCTTGATATCCCGCTCATCTCCGTTCTCATGTCCCCTATTTACGGTTTTACCGAGGATGACCTTGCAACTCTTCGCATAAGTAATAGAAAATCAAATTTCTACCAACTTGTAAAAGCAAGCCCTGATGAGCGCTATAAGATTTTTCTTGATGATCTTGATAGGTATAGAAAACTTGCAATCTCACTCCCTGCTGGTGAACTAATACGCCAAATCTATGACGACACCGCATTCCCTTCAATTGCAAGCTGTATGCCTAATGGAAAACAGCGCTATGCAAATCTCATGCTCCTCATTGATTATGCTGATGAGTATGACGAAAATAGCAGTTTTGGCATTTCTGGTTTTGTTAGACATCTTGAAAACATGGTCGAAGCTGGTGTTGAGCCAAATTCTGCAAATATAATCTCTGAAAACGACAACGTCGTAAAGATTATGAGCATCCACAAGAGTAAGGGACTTCAGTTTAAATATTGTATTCTTGCAAATTCAAACAAAGAATTCAATACTATGGATTTAAACTCATACCTTCAGCTCAATCAAAAATATGGCATAGGCCTTAAAGGTAGAGACCCGAAAACAAAGAACATGTACCCAACACTCATGCACAAGGCTTTTGTTTGTGAGAATAGAAACAATTTGATGTCTGAAAATCTTCGTGTTCTTTATGTTGCACTCACCCGTGCAAAGTCCCACCTTATAATCACAGCATCAAATACCATAGAAACAGGATCTGGCATAACTTCACTTGGTAGTCTAATTGAGAAAGCTAAAAATAACAGTTATACCTATCACCCTTATTATGTTTCCCATGCTGATTCGTTCTTCAAACTCATGCTCCCTGTACTTCTTCACATAGAGCAGTGTAATGTTTTGACAGATGCATTAAATATTCCTCATCTTCAAGACCAAGAGGAAAATTTAAATTTCACTTGTGAATATCACGATATGACAAATGTTGAAACGGCGGCGAAGGCAACCACTACAATTTCCACTGATTCAAACAAAAATACAATCGATGAAATTAAAGAGCGCATGGAATACGAGTATCCATACATGGAACTTGCAAACATCACGATAAAGCGCGCAGCATCTCATGCTGCAAACGGTGGTTTTGATTCAAGATTCTTTGCTACATCGAAACCAGAATATTGTTCAAAAGACGGTCTTAGTCCAACAGCAAGAGGTACAGCACTTCACAAGTTCATGCAATTTGCAAACTTTGAAAACGACTTGTCTTCCGAGCTTCAAAATCTCGTTGATAGGAAATATTTAACAAAGGCTGAAGCAGACTCTATTTCACTTGATAAGGTTTTAAAATTCTTTGAATCAAACCTTTATAGTCGTATAAAGAACAGCTCTATGGTACTTCGTGAGAAAAAATTTGCCGTACTCGTACCTATAGGAATTGATGACGAAACGATACTCATCCAAGGTATCGCCGACCTTATTTTTGAAGAGGATGGCGAACTTGTAATTGTCGATTACAAAACTGACCGTATGACCGATAAAGAAAAATTTATAGAGTTCTATAATGATCAGCTTACCACCTATGCGACAGCACTTGAAAAGGTCTTAGACAAGCCTATAAAATCAGCTTATCTTTACGCCTTTTCGCTCGATGATGAAATACAAGTTTTTTAAGGTGATATTATGTCTAAAAAAGAAGAAGCAATGCGACTTTTTGAAGAGGGTTATAACTGCAGCCAGGCGGTAGCGCTGGCATTCGCGGAAGAGACCGGCCTTGACAAGGACACTTTGTCAAAAGTGGCCTTGTCATTTGGGGGCGGTCTCGGCAGAATGCGCGAGGTCTGCGGAGCAGTGTCGGGCATGGCCATAGTCTTAGGCCTAATTTACGGCAACTCTGCCGCAGGACTCGGCAAAGCCGAGCACTACGCTCGCGTGCAGGAACTTGCCCGTAAATTTGAGGCAGAAAATGGTTCCATTGTCTGCCGAGAACTTTTAGGCCTTAGTGGCCACAGTGCCCCGACACCAGAAGCGCGTACGCCTGAGTTTTACAAGAAGCGTCCCTGCGTAGAGCTCGTAGGGCTCGCAGCAGAGCTTCTTGAAAATTACATTGCAACAAACAAAATATGATTGTATAATAGCAACAAAATTTGCGCTGCATCCGATAGGAGCAGCAGCAAGGAGTATGCTTTATGAAAAAAGAAAATATTAGTCCAAATGTTTTGATGCTGACAAAGCTCAGTGTCCTGCTCGCAATTATCATCCTTATGGGCTTTACGCCGATAGGATACCTCCGGCTTGGCACTGCCATTGAGATTACACTTATAACCATTCCAGTTATAATCGGTGCTATTGATATGGGCCCAAAAGCAGGTACCTTTTTAGGTTTCGCTTTTGGTCTTACAAGTTTCCTTCAGTGTGTACTCGGCACATCCGCCTTCGGTGTTATGCTACTTAGCATCAGCCCACTCTACTGTATTCTTGTAACTATCCCTACAAGAACATTGATGGGCTTTCTCACAGGTCTTTTAGGAAAAGCGCTGAAGCCGAACATCATCTCCTATGCTATAACAGGTCTTTGTGGTTCACTTCTTAACACTCTCCTCTTTATGACCACACTCATGCTCTGTTATTACAACACAGATTACATAAGAGGAATCGCAGAGAGCCTCGGTTCAACTAACATCTTTACTTTCCTCTTGGCCTTCGTTGGCATCAACGGACTCGTTGAAGCCGTGACCTGCACAGCACTCTCAGCCATCATTACAAAAGCTTTAAAACGATAAAATTAAAGGCGCCCAATCGGGCGCCTTCTTTGTTGCAATATTACCATTTAAGATTTACGGATTCGCAGAATGCATATTCATCTTTAAGAGTAATCTTTGTGCCGTCGTCGAGTGTAACAGTACCACTCCACTTGCCGTGGCATTGGTGGTTGTGTGCGCCGACGATACAGAGGTCAAACCAAAGAGCATTGTCATAAGTCGGTTCCATAGTCATCTCGAAACGGCCGTTCTCCTCATGGAATACCCAAGGATGCTTGCCAGGGTGCTTCTCATCATAGTCGATTGTAACCTTACCGAGTTTTTGTGCCACACCGTCGTAGAAGAGTGCTGTCTCAGTTGCGTCGGAATCATCACCGAAACCATAAGTTACTTCAAAGCCTAAGAGCTTGTCGTTGTACCTTGTTGTGCCGTTGCCCCAGAACCAGTGGATCTTGTGAGCCCAAACACCACGTCCCCAGTCGAGAACTGCAAATGTGTTTTCAGGACTAAATTCGATGTTCTTTCTGCCAACTTTTACATGTCCTGTAACTGGCATGCAGTTGATTTTATTTGTAAAGAAGAAATGATCCTTAAGTTTCTTAGAACCCTTTGCATCTGCCTTCTTCCAAGGGATAGAAATTGAGATTGACTCATTTTCAACTGGACCATCGATAACATAGTCGAGTTCAAACTTCTTGCCGAGAGGCCAAAGAGCGATACCAGATGCTTTAAGATGGCGAACTGCTTTTCCGTCATAGTTTGCATCCATCTTGAAATAGCCATAGTTACGAGAGATGTCAGATGCCTCATCTGAGCTGCGTGGCATTGGGAATCTATTTACTGTGTAAATGTGTGCCATAGCAGCGCAGAGTACAAGCTTGCCATTTGTGATGTCAGTGATTGTAATACAACCTGCTTCTGCCATTGAGATGTTAGCGATTGTGAACTGAGTCATATACCTGCCATCACATACTTGGTAGAAGTCCCATTCTTTTATGCGAAGCTTGTTTGCAGAGACGTCTTCCCTATTGTAATTTATAAGGCTATTGTGTCTTGCCCAGCCTGGTTCTAAAACATAGCCTTTCTTGTCGAGCAAATCGGTTTTTACTTTAATTTCATTTTGCTTTTGCATGAGTACTCCTCCAATTTTAGATTAAAATTTTAGATGTTATTTAAGATAAAGCAGGCCGACGGCCCAGTTGACAAACGAGGTCGGCAGAAGTTTTGCGAGAAGGCAAAGCGCCTTATACGAAAGGCCTATAGTGGTAACGGCAGGCAAAGAGCGGCGCTTTGCAAGTTTTAGCACAACTGCTGCGACGTCGGCCGGGTCCATTCCGTTCTGCTCGTCATGTTCCATGACAGCAACGGAACGGGCAATCTGTCCACCATAGACATCGTCGCCCTTGAAACTCTTTTCCCTGTTGGCTGTGAAGTCGGTTTTGATGTCGCCGAGGCGAACACAACCGACAGATACGCCAAAAGGCTTGAGTTCGTTTCTAAGGGCGCCTACAAGTATTTCAATTGAAGCTTTTGTTGCAGAATAAAAGCTTTGGAAAGGAATTGAAAATACTGAAGCTGCAGACGATGTGAAAATTACTTTACCCTTTGATTTTTTAAGAAGTGGTAATGCGGCTTTTAGGACTTCAACTTGCGAAGCAAAGTTTAAGTCAAACTGTTTAACAATCTCCGATTTTTCAGTAAACTCAACGGCTCCTGCTACGCCGAAGCCTGCATTGTTAAACAGTACGTCGATTTTCTCAATCGACGAAAAAGCCGCCTTTATAGAATCAGAATCAGTAATATCACATTTGATATTTGTAACACCAGAGAGAGGACAAACTCCCCTATTAAGACAAATAACGTTCCAACCAGCATCAAGAAATGCCTTTGCAGTCGCAAGGCCTATTCCCTTTGAGCCACCAGTTATAACTATAGTTTTCTTTTTCATAGTATCCCTCCAGATATTTTACATTTCCTATTATACAATATTGTAGTATAATTAAGAAACCAAATTTAATGAGAGGTTTTTATGAAAATTGTTGTACTTGGTGCAGGTGTCGGAGGTCTTTATGCTGCAAAACTTCTTGCAGAACAAGGCCATGACGTCACTGTTTATGAAAAAAATACTAAGGATAATCTCTCCTATCCTTGGAGAGATGACATAGGCATTAAAGCCGTAAACGAGGTCGGCATTCCTCTGCCGGCCTATCACTGCCATGTCGACCCAGTGTCATTCTGCCTGCCACATTTGCCACCTATTAAAATGCCGGTGGCAATGGCAGAGAGCGAATGGCACATCGAACGACATGAATTTGCAGTGATGTTTGCCGATCTTGCAGAGGAAGCTGGAGCAAAAATCGTTTACGGCAAAGAGATAAAGGAATTTCCAAAAGCGGACCTCATCATCGACAACAGAGGTCTTGATCTCTCAACAATTTCAGAGAACAATGTTTTCAATGTTTACAGAGCTGTTGTGGAGCCAGCTTGTAAACCGCCAAAGAAACACAGAAAGAAAATTTACATAAAGCACATAGTTCCAGGTGGTGTTTCTTGGTGTATAGTCGAGCCTGACGGAAAAGTAAACATCCTTGTTGGCCGTCTCGGCCCTATGACCGAGGACGATTTCAAAGAGAGTCTTAAAGCACTCAAAGCAGACAACCCAATAATCAGTGACGAGGTTCTTCTCGGCGGAGATTTCTACACAATTCCAATCTCTCGCCCATCAGCTTCCCTTGTCGCTGACGGCTACGTAAAGCTCGGCGATGCTGCCTTCATGACCATACCACTCATCGGCAGTGGCCTCGCCGATTCTCTTAGAGCTGCCACTTACATCGCTGACACTCTAAAGACGGCAAAGAGCACAAAAGCAAAGGACCTCTGGGCATATCAAGTAAAATACTTTAGAACTGCAGCCCCTGTTGATATTCTAATCGACGGCCTTCGAGAACTCCTCATGTCATACAACATCCCATACTTCTTCGCATCTCTCGCAAGAGTTCTCCTTGCAAAGAAAATCCCAACAAACTACAAGTTCCACAAACTTTGGCAAAAACTTTACCAAAAATAAAAAAGGCGCCTTTGGCGCCTTTTTTATTTGTTATGATCACATGATCCATTACCACTCGTAGTTATTTCTCAGCCGTTCAAACCAAACGCGTCCGTTTTTGCAGATTTTTTGGAATTATATTATTAGAATCAAGTTAAGTGGAAATTGACTTGTAACGCAAAATGCGTTACAATTTTTTAAAAGAAAGAAGGTATCAAAATGGGAAAAACAGCTACACTTAATTTGAGAGTCAATCCAGTTACAAAAGAAAAAGCAGAGGAGGTTCTCTCGATGTTGGGTATTTCTATGTCTACAGCCATTGAAATGTATTTAAACCAAATTGCTTTAACACGTAGCATCCCTTTTGATATTGCATTGCCTAAATCAGTAAATGCCGATCTTATGACAGATGAAGAATTAGTTGCAAAAATAAAGGATAGTTATGAGCAAGCTATGAATGGTCAAACTGTTGATGCTAAAGAATTTTTTGAAGAATTCAAGAAGCAACGTGGGATTAAATAAATACAAAATAATATTTTCAAATCCTGCTGTAGAGGATTTAGAAGAAATAGATTTTTACATTAGAAATGTACTTTTAGAACCAGAAATAGCAAATAATCTTATTACAAGACTAATGAAATCTATTGATTCATTAGCTTATATTCCAAATAGAATCA
>R01__coassemble_77_pt1 | contig 12652 bp, 10 predicted proteins | sample R01__metabat2_low_PE_010 | metagenome-assembled genome bin R01 | reverse complement strand
CGATGTTCATCAAGCTTCTTCTTTGAGTCGTAGTCTACTGGATTTGTCTCAACTTCAGCGTTCTCGAGTGCGAAGGCAAGAGCATCGCGGCAGGTGTAAAGACGTGTGAGAGAGGCCTTGCACTGCTCGATTATCTCTGTGCTGTAGTTGATTGGGCTTCTATAGTGAGAGGAGATCATGAGGTAACGGATTGGCTCATAGCCATATTTTTCTGCAACGTCACGAACGGTGAAGAAGTTGCCGAGTGACTTTGACATTTTAACGTTGTCTACGTTGATGTAGCCGTTGTGCATCCAATAGTTTGCAAATGGTGCATCATTGCAGCACTCTGACTGCGCGATCTCATTCTCATGGTGTGGGAAGATGAGGTCCTGACCACCACAGTGGATGTCGATTGTCTTGCCGAGGTAGCGAAGGTTCATAGCTGAACATTCGATGTGCCAACCTGGTCTACCACGTCCCCAAGGTGAATCCCAGAAAGGTTCACCTGGCTTTGCTGCTTTCCAAAGAGCAAAATCCATAGGGTCACGCTTGAGTTCCTCTACGCTAATTCTTGCACCTGCCTCGAGGTCCTCGAGTGGCTGGTGCGAGAGCTTACCATACTCTGGGAATGTCTTTGTTGCAAAATAGACATCTCCATTTTCAGCTGGATAAGCGTGGCCTTTTTCTATGAGTGTGCCAATCATCAAGATGATTTGGCTTATGTTCTCAGTGGCTTTTGGATGGATGTCAGCTTCACGGATATTCATACCCTTAACATCGGTCCAATATTCTTCGATGTATTTCTCTGAGACGGTCTTATAGTCTGTGCCGTCCTCATTTGCCTTCTTGATGATCTTGTCATCGATGTCAGTGAAGTTCTGAACGAAGGTTACTTTGTTTCCTCTGTATTCGAGATAACGGCGAAGTACATCAAATACGCAGAGTGGTCTTGCGTTTCCTATGTGGATGTAGTTGTAAACTGTAGGGCCACAGGCGTAAATCTTGTACTCGCCTTCTACAAGTGTTTCAACTTCTTCTTTACGCCTTGTGAGCGTTGAATAAATTTTCATACTTTCTCCCTTTAGCCGAGCTTCAATTTGAGCTCGTCAATTTGCTTTTGAAGTTCATTTATTTCCTGTTTTACAGGGTCTGGCACGTGAATTTGGTCTAAGTTGTCAACTCGAATGCCATCGCGGCGCACAACTTGTGCAGGTACGCCGACTGCGGTGCAGTTGGCTGGTATCTCTTCAAGTACAACTGCGCCCGATGCGATGTTCGAGTTGTCGCCAACTTTGAACGGGCCTAAGACCTTAGCGCCAGAGCCTATCATAACATTGTTGCCAATAGTCGGGTGACGTTTACCCTTGTCCTTACCAGTACCACCGAGGGTTACACCCTGGTAGAGGGTGACGTCGTCACCGATTTCGGTCGTCTCGCCTATTACTACACCATGTCCATGGTCGATAAAGAAACGACGACCGATAGTCGCACCTGGGTGTATTTCAACACCAGTTGTCTTCGCAGCGTGCTGCGAGATGGCGCGAGCTATAAAGTACATGTGCTTTTGCTGAAAATAGTGAGCAATTCGGTAATACCAAATTGCGTGAAGACCTGGGTAGAGCAAAAGCACTTCGATTGTGCCTCGCGCCGCAGGGTCCCGCTCTTTAACAGCGCGGACATCTTCAGCAACAAGACTTAGCATTTCTGAAATTAGTTTCAACATTTTTATACCTTGAAGTTAATGATTTTTGTTGATTGATACATGTAAACAACGCCTGAGATAATCGTAACTGCAGCCAAAATCCAAAGAAGGATTTCAGAGATTATCTCAAGTGGGAAGGTCCTTGGAAGTAACATAAAATCGTAGATGATTGAAAGACCGAGAGTTATTGCGATGATTGCTATGTTCTGAACTGTGGTCTTTACCTTGCCCCACATGTTAGCAGGGATTACAACACCGTCAGTTGCAGCAATAAGTCTAACGGAGCTTATTGCAAACTCACGGAAGAGAATTATGAAGAGTACCCAAGGGCTACAACGACCGATGGCCATAAATGCAATTATGGCTGACGTTGTGAGTATTTTGTCTGCAAGTGGATCCGCAAACTTTCCAAAGTTTGTGACGAGATTTCTCTTTCTTGCGATCAAACCATCGAAGAGGTCTGTAAGTGCTCCGATGATGTAAAGCACAAGCGCAATAGTAAAATGATAAGGAATTGTTTCTATCAAAAATATTGCAAGAAAAATCGGAGTAATTATTACTCTTGTTACTGTGAGTATGTTTGGAATATTCATAAAGCCTCTCCTATAAGGTCATATTCGTTAAAATCAGTGACTTTAACATCTATAAAATCACCTGGCTGCAAAGAGCCATCGTACACAAAACTGATTTTGCCGTCTATCTCAGGTGCATCTCTCATTGTGCGTCCCTCATAGACATCGGTATAAGGATCATAGCCATCGACAACGGTCTTAAAAGTCTTACCTATAAGCGACTCGTTGTTCTTCAAGACTATACCATATTGGGCATCCATTATCAATTCACCGCGGTGAACTTTGACGTCGCTCTCAATTTGGTCTGGGAGTTTTGCGGCAGGGGTCCCTTCCTCTGCTGAATAAGCAAAACAGCCGAGACAGTCGAATTTCATTTCCTTGACAAATTCTGCAAGTTCCTCGAACTGTTCATCGGTCTCGCCAGGGAAACCTGTTATAAGTGTTGTGCGAATTGTGACATCTGGAATTTTCTCACGAATTTTCTCGATAAGTTTTGTGAGGCTCTCCCTGTCGCCTTTTCTGTTCATTCGTTTAAGAACATCTTTGTTGCAATGCTGAAGAGGCAAATCGATGTATTTACAGATCTTCTCCTCTTTTGCAATGACGTCGATGAGTTCGTCGGAGAGACGCTCTGGATAGCAATAAAGAATTCTTATCCAAACGAGCTCCTCGATTTTACAGAGTTCTGTTAGAAGCTCATGGAGCTTTGGCTCGCCATAGAGGTCCTCGCCAAAGCGGGTTGTGTCCTGAGCTATGACTATGAGCTCTTTGATACCGCTCTTTGCAAGAGCGGTGGCTTCCTCCACACAGGACTCGATGGTGCGGCTTCGCTGTGGACCCCGGATGCTTGGAATTGCACAGTATGTGCAATTGTTTGAGCAGCCTTCGGCTATCTTCAAATAGCCCCAGTATTCCGGGGTTGTGAGAAGACGCTCGCCGCAGAGTGGGAGGTCTGTCTTCTCGCCGATTGCCACGAGTGTGTCATCGGCAGAGAGAGTTTGATTTACAATGTCTACAATGTTTACGTTGTTGCCCAGTCCTACAACAGCGTCAACCTCTGGCAATTCCTCGAGTATTTCCCCTTTATAGCGCTCGGCAAGACAGCCAGTGACAATGATTTTTTTAATTGCACCGTCCTCCTTGTAGTCGGCCATCTCCAAAATATTGTCGATAGCCTCGCGCTTTGCATCTTCAATAAAGCCGCAGGTGTTAATGATAACGGCATCGCAGTCACTTATTTCATTTACAATTTCAAATCCGGCTGCGTCAAGTTTTGCGAGCATGAGCTCAGCATCAACTTGATTTTTAGGGCAGCCGAGGGAAATCATACCAATTTTTGCCATAATGCCTCCGTTTAAAGTTTTGCTCTGATTATTTTACCTGAAGTCGTCTTTGGAAGTTCATCTTTGAATTCAACAATACGAGGGTACTTGTAAGGCGCAGTCTTCTGCTTTACGTATTGTTGAATTTCCTTCTTGAGTTCGTCTGTCGGCTCTGTGCCCTTGACGAGGACTATCGACGCTTTGACAACCTGTCCGCGTACCTCGTCAGGTGCTGCAGAGACGCCGCACTCAAGAACGTATGGAAGTTCCATGATAACGTTTTCAATTTCAAATGGTCCTATGCGGTAGCCCGATGACTTGATAACGTCATCGGCACGGCCTACGTACCAGAAGAAGCCGTCCTCGTCTTTCCAAGCGAGGTCGCCTGTGTGGTAGAAGCCGTCGTGCCAGCACTCGGCTGACTTTTCAGGACCTCTGTAGTAGCACATAAAGAGGCCACAAGGTGCGCCATCTTTTACGTTTACGCAAATCTCGCCAGTTTCACCTGGTTCAACTTCTTTGCCGTCGGCATCGAGAAGTCGAACGTCATAAATTGGAACTGGCTTACCCATCGAGCCTACCTTGTGGCTAGCGCCTACAAGGTTACCTATCATAAGGGTGCCTTCGGACTGGCCGAAGCCTTCCATGATGCTAAGGCCTGTGAGTTTCTTAAGCTGGTTAAATACTTCTGGGTTTAAAGCCTCACCTGCGATTGTTGCATGTTCAACTGAAGATAAATCGTACTTTGTGAGGTCCTCTTTTATCATCATTCTGTACATAGTCGGTGGAGCGCAGAATGTTGTGATGTGGTACTGTGCAAAAAGTGGCAAGATGTCAGATGCATCGAATCTGTCAAAGTCATAGACAAATGTTGCAGCCTCTGCAAACCACTGACCATAAAGCTTGCCCCAAAGGGACTTAGCCCAACCGGTATCGGATATTGTGAGGTGAAGACCATCAGGGTCTACACAGTGCCAATATTTAGCAGTAATGAAATGACCAAGTGGGTACTTATAGTTGTGGAGAGCCATCTTAGGATAACCACTTGTACCAGATGTGAAGAACATGAGCATAGGATCATCGCCCTTAGGTGAGTCCTTTGTGCGTTTCCACTCGTTGCTGTAAAGCTGCCACTCATCGTCAAAGCAGCGCCAGCCGTCCTTCTTACCATTTACTGAGAGTTTAATCGTAAGTGACGGCGCATTCTTTGCAGCCTCGTCTACCTGGTCTGTAACATCGCCGTCTGCTGTGCAAAGAATTGCTTTGACATCGGCAGCGTTGAAGCGATATTCAAAGTCATGAACCTTGAGCTGGTTTGTTGCTGGAATTGCAATTGCGCCGATTTTATGAAGCGCTAAAATTGCAGGCCAGAACTCGTAGTGACGCTTTAAAACAAGCATAACCTTGTCGTAGCGCTTGATGCCGAGAGCTGTGAAATAGTTCGCAGCCTTGTTTGAGAGTTCCATCATATCTTTGAAAGTGAAACGTCTCTCGTTCTTGTTGACATCGAGGTGAAGCATAGCAAGCTTGTCAGGCTTTGTCTTTGCAAGCTCGTCTACAACATCAAAAGCAAAGTTGAAGTTTTCAGGGTTCTTAAATTCAACTTTAACTGGTGTTCTGTTTTCGTTCTTTTCAACCTTAACCCACTTCTTGTAAACACGGGTCTTCTGCTCCTCGCCGAGACGCTTTGGCTGTTCGCCAGCTTTTGTCTCGATAGCTTGGAGTTCAAGGATTGGCTCGCCTGTTGGGTTGAGAACTATAGCGTAAAATTCGCAGTTTTGATTTTCAACTGCGCGCATGCCGTGAGGCGTGCTGGAATCATAATAGAAAGAGTCGCCAGCATGAAGTATCTCAGTGTGCTCGCCTACCTGAACCTCCAAAGCACCAGAGAGAACTATGTCAAGTTCCTGTCCTTTGTGAGTTGTGAGTTCAATAGGTTTGTTTTGCGCCTCTTCTGTATATTCAGCCTCAACGTAAAGAGGCTCAGAAATTCTGTTCTTGAAAGCTGCGGCCAAGTTGTAATAGGTCATGCCGTGAGCTTTCTCGATTTTTTGTCCCTCACCCTTTCTTGTAAATACAAGTTTTGCAAGGTTCGGTGATTCACCTTCGATAAGGTCGGTTACGTCAACGCCGAATGTCTGAGCACAGCGGTAGAGGAATGCGAAGTTTAAGTCCTGCTTTCCCGCTTCGCAGGCCTCGTATTCCTCAACGGATACGCCTGTCTGCTCAGCCATGTAGGCGGTCGTATAGCCTTCGATTTCGCGAAGTTCGCGAATACGAAGCGCCATCTCAAAAATTTTAAGATCAAGTCCTGTCTGTTTTGCCATTATTTATTATTCTCCATTTCCGTGGTATCAAGCATTTTTAAAAACTCTTCAAAGTCTCGATAAGCTTTTCGACATCAACCGGTTTTGCTATGTGAGCATTCATACCGGCTGCAAGAGCTTTCTGCTTATCCTCGTCAAATGCATTTGCTGTCATTGCAATGATTGGAACACAATTTCTCGATTCATCATCGATGGCACGAATTGCTTTTGCTGAGTCATAACCATCCATAACTGGCATTTGAATGTCCATGAGGACGAAATCAAAGTAACCAGGTTTCATATTCTTAATAGCATCGAAGCCCTCAAGTCCGTTGACTGCTTCTTCAACTATCATGCCTTCCTCTTCGAGGAGGTCTTTTGCTATTTCTCGGTTGAGTTCGTTGTCCTCAACCACAAGGACTCGTTTGCCTTTGAGTTCAACTTTTTCTTCAGTTACTTCTATTTCACCAGTTGTAACCTCATCCTCATTGCCATAGCGGATGCGGAATTCAAGAACAACTGTGAAAGTTGAACCATGACCGAGCGTGCTCTCCACGTCAATCGAGCCGTCCATGAGGTCGACGAGGCGCTTGGTAATTGACATACCAAGGCCAGTGCCCTCGATGCCGCTCGTTGTGGTTGAACGCTCACGCTCGAAGCTCTCGAAAATGTTTTCAAGGAACTGCTGGCTCATGCCTATGCCGTTATCAGCAACTTTGATTTCATAGGCCGCATAACCAGGGCGCTTTGTGTAGATTTGTTTTACAAACACATCTACGTTGCCACCTGGTTCTGTGTACTTGATGGCATTGCTGATAAGGTTGAGTGAAATTTCATTTACGTGAAGTTCATCAGCAAAGATTGCCTCATTTTCAAGTTTGTCAATGTGGAACTTGAGGTCTATGTTGCGCGCCTTTGCAGACTCGGAAACGATTGTTTCAAGGTCAGCGAACATCTTCGGAATTGATGTCGGTCCCTCATCAAGCTGGACCTTACCAGACTCGATACGGGCCATGTCAAGTACGTCATTTATAAGACGGAGAAGATGCTGACTCGAAACCTCGATTTTGTCAAGATAGTCGAGTGCGCGTTCCTTGTCGTCAATATGTTTCTTCGCCATACCGGTGAAGCCCATGATGGCGTTCATCGGCGTTCTTATGTCGTGAGACATATTGAAGAGGAACGTCGACTTCGCTGCATTCGCAGCCTCGGCGCGTTTTTTCGCCTCGTCGAGTACTTCGCGCTGACGGAGTTCAGCTCTCACTCGCTCGTCTATATTTTGAAGACCAACCACAATAAGGTGTGACTTGTCATAGTCGGACGTTCTTACGAATTTAAGTCGGTAGTACATGATGCCGACATCGGTCTTAAGGCGGAAATCGACATTGTACTTGTTATTTCTGTCGAGCTGTCTCATTATTTGGCGGACTGAGATGCTCTTGTAAAATTCATCCTTATCCTCATCAAAGAGCATAAGTTCTGCAAGTGCAACCATACGCTCAGAGAATTTCGGCTGAGCATTTGGGTCACCTGTTATCGATGCTACAACTTCTTTTGTCGTGTAGCTCTGTCTATAGTCAAGAGCGCGGCCTGTGTTGAGGTCAACTATCATTGTCGCCTCATAGTCCTCAGTAAGACCGGTTATTGCATGAAGGTCGTCTCTTGCCTTCTCTCTCATAAGTGAGAAAGAGAGGAAGATAATTGAAAGTGTAAGGCCAATGCAGAGGAAACCTGAACCTCTCACCACAAGCTGCATAAGACCAGTTACAAGTGGAGGCACTATGAAACCTGCAAAAGCGAGGTCACGTCTTTTAAGCTCAGGCACGTTTTCTTTTGCAGCAATATAAAGTGCACGGCCTGCAGCAAAAGCTATTGTTCCGTAAAAGAGTACCGATGTAATCCAATGAAATGTGCCCTGGCTGTAAAGATGTGTCGCATTGTCGATTTGATAAATGCCATCACCGAAGAAATATGGTGTCATAGCTCCGACAGTTGAGAGGAGCGCTGGCGCATGCCAAAGAAGTTTTACGTGTTTCCTATCAAAATAACCTGTGTCAAGTACCAATTCCTGGAAATAAAGCCAGACTGTGACCATGATTCCACTCATGATGAAATAGGTCGTGTACATGCCATAGACATCTTTGAGATTTACATTCATATTTCCGTTGACATAGTAAACGCCAACGTCTGAAATTGCGAAGACCGCAACTATTAGAAGTACGGAGATAAATTCTTTGATGCGGTCGATGATTTTATATCGCCAAGAAAGAAGTGCAAGAGATAGGAGAATTGCTACGCAGAAAAAGTTAATTTCAACATAATATGCAAAATTCGAAATTTCGTATGTTTCCATGTTAGTTCTCCTTTACCAAAAATTCTATAAGTTGCTTCGTCGCAGTGCCATTTGGATGGCCGAAGTTAAAGTTTGCGAATGAACCTATGTTGTGCGAGGCCTTGGTTATTGCTATCGCATGCTCAAGGACCTCCTGCGTCCTTGCGACAGGACCAGGTACATATTTGACATAGTCAAAGTAAAAATCGCGGGCGCCCTTGTAGTCCTCAAGGTCGTATGCGTAAAAGACCATAGGTTTGTCTTGGAGTGCAAAGTCCATACAAATTGAGGAATAATCTGTGATGAGCATATTAGACACAAGACAGAGGTCATTTACATTTTCATAATTTGTGACGTCGATTCCGCCACCCTTCACAAGTTCAGAATTGTTCACTTGTGGGTGAAGACGGACAAGCACTGCCGTCTTGTCATCGACAAGTCTTCTAAAGTCGATGTGTGACAGGATGTCACTTTTGTCTTCACGGAAGGTAGGTGCGTAGAGAATTATGTATTTATCACGAAGGGCCGGATAGTGTGTGAAGAACTCCTCACGCACTCGAGCCTTCTCGGCCTCGTTGAAATAAAAGTCCGTATTTGGAGAGCCGAAGGTTAAAACTTTACTTGTGCCTACGCCAAACGCTTCAGCGTAAATCTGTTTTACGCTGTCGGATGAACATACGACGTACGAAAGTCTGGAGTTTGCAGCGATTTCGCGGCGGCGTATGTCGTTTGGTTGCGGGATCGCAAGACCAAACTTTTTAAATGCGCCAGCGCCGTGCCAAAGCTGCACGACTTTCGTACGAGCGTTTGGGTGTACATATGCAAGTGGCATAAAGTTATCGTTAAGGAAGATAAATCTCGACCTACCGAGACGGAGTGCATCGACCGTTACAAATTTGATTGCGCCAAGTTTTGAAGAGAGCGCAATACGGTCAATTTTTATTGTCTTCCAATTTTCTCCACCAAAAGAATTTCGTTTTGCAAATTCCTTCTCAACCTCACCGAGGCTGTCAGCGAAATGTGCATTGTGCATCGAGACAAGGCCTACCCTGTTCTCGACGACACCAATCTTTGCACCTATGTCAAAGAAAAGGGCATAAATCATGAAAAGAAAAATCTTAAGAATTTTCTTTAAGTATTCCACGTCACTTGCCCCTTTCTAAAATTTTATTTATTCCAATGAAGTACTGTCTTACCAAGACGTAAAGTTGAGTCGGCATCAAAAGCCTTGTGGATGTCAGGAATTGTTCGAACCTCGAAAGCCTCGCCGACAAGTGTCTCAAGATAGTGGACAGCCTGCTCGTTGTCCTCGAGGAATTTAACTGTCTTTACAAAGTCCTCCCTACCAGAACGAGATGAACCGAACATGCGGATGCCGCGCTCAAGCACCATACGGGTGTTGATGCCGACAAGGTTTTCCGAAACACCGCCGAGTGCTATTGTGCCCTCTGGGTTTATGTGGTCAATCATCTGATTGATTGCCGGCTCACAGCCCGCTCCACCAACGCACTCGAAGCAGTGGTCGAGCATCAAATCCTTTGGTATGTCATCGACATGCATGGTCTCCTCTACGAAAGAGAAATACGAGAGCTTGTCATAGTCCATACCAAAGACATAAAGTTTTGCGTCTGGGTAAAGCTTTGAGAGCAAGAGTGCTGTAATAAAGCCTAAGTTGCCGTCGCCCCAAATGCCGATTGACTCGCGTCTTACGTGTGCGATTTTGTCAAATCTTGAGATTATGTGCATCGACACAGAGATAAGTTCTGTAAAGGCTGCAACGTCAGGATTTACATCATTTGAAATTCTAACAAGCCTGTCAGATGCCATCATGACATAGTCCTGAAGGAAACCATCAAAACCGCTTGAGCGGAATTTTGATGAGAGTCTGTAGTTCTCAGCGATTATGTCATCGTCCTCTGTAGGTGTATTTGGAATACAAATGACACGCTCGCCTGGCTTGAACTCACCCGTCGCATCAAAGACAACCTCTGCCATGCACTCGTGAATCAGGGCCATAGGAAGTTTCTTTGCAAGAACTTCCTTTGAGCGTGCGCCCTGATAATATCTCTGGTCCGCACGGCAGATTGAGAGATGCGACGGACGTACAAGTACGCCAGGCTCGCTTATGTCTATCTCACCGTAGGTGACCTCGATAAGACGGGGTGCCGTCAACTGATAAATCGAGTTAATCATGCGTCAAAATCTCCTCCGAGCATTGTAGCTGCAACTTTGAGATCAAATGGATAAGTGATTTTCATATTTGAAACTTCGCCCTCAACGAGATAAACCTTCTCACCTTTCATAGCGAAGATTTTACAAGCGTCTGTAAGGATTTCCTTCTCCTCATCTGTAAGGCTCAAGTAGAGGTCCTTGAGTTTCTTTGCGTTGAAACTCTGAGGAGTTTGGCCTTGGAAGAGAGTTGCTCTGTTTGGAATCTGTGAGATAACCTCGCCATCTTTTGATTCAACGATAGTATCGGTTGCAGGCACTACTGTGTCACAAGCGCCATACTTTCTTGCAGCGGCGATGTTCTCTTCAATGATTCTGTGTGTTACAAAAGGACGAACAGCATCATGTGTAACAATGATTGTATCGTCAGAGAGGCCAAAGTTTTCTTCAATGAATTTTATAGCGTTCATCAAAGTCTCGTTACGGGTGGAGCCACCCTCAACAACTGTGATGCGGTCTGTTGCGCCCATTGATTTTTTGATCATGTTCTCAGTGTGGGCAACCCATGCCTTTGGAGTGAGGACAACAACATGCTCAAAATCTGGGCAGACAAAAAATTTCTCGATTGTATGAATAATGATTGGCTGCTTGCCGAGCATAAGATACTGTTTCGGTGTTTCAGAGTTGCCCATACGGGAACCGATACCACCAGCAAGAATTACTGCAAATGTCATTAGATTGTCCTCCATTTAAGGTCATATTTAAGCATTGATTTTATGTGAATGATTTTAAGTTTTGTATTTCGCTTTGAATCTCTTGCCCAGACATGGTAAACAATAGCGTCTGGGAAGAAGAGAACTTTACCGAGCTTTCTCATGGTTCTTGTAATGTCGCAGTCCTCAAAGTACATGAAGTACCTGTCGTCAAAGCCACCGATTTTCTTGAAGGCCTCTGTTCTAAAGAACATGAAGCAACCGGTTGCATTCCAAATCTCAAAAGGCTTTGAGTAGTCGGCGCCGAGCATTGCGTAATAGGAAAGGAGCGAGCTCGGCTCCTCACCGCGAAGGCGAGACGCTGCAAGGTACCAGATGTGTGGGTAACGTTTTCCGAGTATCTGGTCGCGACCGTCAGGGAAGCAAATACGAGGTGAGAGTTGAACCACATCTGGGTTGTCCTCGCCGTAGCGGGCCATAAGACTTACAATGTCGTCTTTTATTACGACATCTGGATTTACAACACAGTGGTAATCGGAGTCAAATTCCGAACTGAAAATTTTCAGCATTTGGTTGTGAGCTTTTCCAAAGCCAATGTTTCCACCAGATGAGATAAGTTTGAAATTATCTCTGCTTCCAAATTTCTCATTTAGAAGTTCGACTGTACCATCGGTTGAGCCGTTGTCGAAGACATAAAGTCTAAAGTCTACGTTCTCATCTTTGACTGAGTCAAGGAGAGTGCCAACAGCGTCACCTATGTATTTAACATTGTTGTACGTCACAATTGACGCAGAAACTTTAATCATAATACTGCCTCTATTATTGCAATTCTCCACTTGAGTTTTTGGAGAAGTGTTGTTTTTCCGCCTGTGAGGCTGTCGCCACTACGGCGGTAGAGAAGGTACGGCTCATCAAGAAGTACGACTTTGCCTGCCCGCTCCGCTTTGAGCCCTATCCACTGGTCGTGCATAGGGAGATTTTTTGGAAACGGCAAAATCTTTGATTTGAGTTCTGACGAGAATGCCATGCAACAGCCTATGTACGAATTGCGAATTATATTTCTTACAAAACCGAGTTTTGAATTGTGAGCTTTTATGAACGACTCCTCTGTGACTGAAAGATTTTCATCGGTTATCTTTGCGTCATGCATGACAAGGAGTGCGCCGTTTTCAATCTCTCTTCTCACTGCGGCGACCTTGCCAGGGAGCCAGACGTCGTCCTGGTCGGAGAGGAAGATTATGTCACCCGACGTTTGCGATATCGCAAACTCGAAATTTTTTATGACTCCCTGCCCAGGACCCTCGACGTACTTTATACGCGGGTCGCCCATGCTCAAAACTGCAGCCTTGGTGGCGCCACTCGGGTTGTCGTCGGACACGACAACCTCGTCGCCCTCACCAAGCTGGCTCAGTATTGAGCGCAGCTGCTCTTCTATGAACTTTTCACCGTTATAAGCTGCAAGTGCCACTGATATTTTCATCGAAAAGTCCCTGTAAATTCTTTCTAATAATATATTTATTAATATACTTTTGTTCTCCTACTAAGGGGTGGCCA
>R01__coassemble_66_pt1 | contig 12938 bp, 16 predicted proteins | sample R01__metabat2_low_PE_010 | metagenome-assembled genome bin R01 | reverse complement strand
GCTCGCTTGTCGTGAGGGTATTCTTGTCGGCATCACCTCCGGTGCTGCCCTCCATGCCGCACTGACGCTCGCGAAGTCACCGAAGTACGATGGCAAAACTATCGTTGCCATCCTCCCTGACACCGGTGACCGCTACCTCTCCACACCTATGTACGAATAATTGACTTTACAGTCTTTGTTATAGTAAAATTAAAAAGTCTTATTTAAAGAAAAAGGAGATATTAAAATGAAAAGAGCAATATCACTTGTTTTAGTTTTCGCACTTGCAATGTCTCTCTGCCTCGGCCTTACAGGTTGTCAGAAGAGTTCTGCAATTGTAATCGGTATTCCAAATGACCCTACAAACGAAGCTCGCGCACTCGAACTCCTTGAGTCACTCGGATACATCACACTCAAAGACTTAGGCGACAGCGATGTTGAAGCAACAGTTCTTGATATCGAGTCCAACCCTTATGGTCTTGAATTCAAAGAAGTAGAAGCAGCTCAGCTTCCTTCAGTTCTTCAGGACGTTGACTACGCTATCATCAATTCTAACTATGCAATCGCTGCTGGTCTTTCACCTGTAACAACAGAGGGCACCGATGTTTCTTATCCAAACATCATAGCTGTTAAAGACGGCACACAAAGCTCTGATAAAATCAAAGCTCTCGTTGCTGCTACAAACAGTAAAGCAGTTGTTGACTACATCGAAGAAACCTACAACGGCGCAGTAGTATGCGACCTTGTTGATCCTACTGATGACGGTATTGACCCAACAGTTGACTACAAAGCACTCGCTGGTACAACAATCACAATCGCTGCATCTCCAACACCACACTGTGACATCTTAAAGGTTGTTGCAGAGGTACTTGCAAAGCAGGATATCACTCTTAAGATTACAGAGTTCACAGATTATATCCAGCCAAACAACGTTGTTGAATCTGGCGAATATGATGCAAACTACTTCCAGCACATCCCATACCTTGAGAACTTCAACGCTGAGAATGGAACACACCTCGTTTCAGCTATTGCTGTTCACCATGAGCCTATGGGTATTTATCTTGGCAAACAGACATCTCTTGATGCAATCAAAGGTGAATAATTTTTAAAGTCGGTGGAAAAATGATTGAGATTAAAAATCTTTCCAAGACTTTTATAGGTACTGAGAGTGAGGTTGAGGCCCTAAAGGACGTCAACCTCACAATTGCGGATGGCTCCATTTATGGAATCATCGGCATGTCCGGTGCAGGTAAAAGTACTTTGGTACGTTGTATAAATATGCTCGAGCGCCCAAGCGTAGGCTCCGTCATTATCGACGGGGTCGATATGGGTGCGCTCTCGGCATCTGAGCTTCGCGCAAAGCGCAAGGAAGTCACTATGATTTTCCAGAGCTTCAATCTTTTGATGCAGCGCACCTGCCTTAAAAACATCTGCTTCCCGCTTGAGCTCGCAGGTGTTAAAAAGGCAGACGCCGAAAAGCGCGCGATGGAACTTCTTGAAACAGTAGGACTTCCGGACAAAGCAAACGCTTATCCTGCGCAGCTTTCCGGCGGTCAGCAACAGCGTATCGCTATTGCTCGTGCGCTCGCAACCAATCCAAAGGTACTCCTCTGTGACGAGGCGACCTCTGCACTTGACCCAAAGACAACGCACCAGATTTTGGAACTCATAAAAGACATAAACAAGAATCTCGGTATCACTTGTATTATCATCACACACCAGATGTCCGTTGTAGAAGAGATCTGCGACAGAGTCGCAATCTTAGAGGACGGTGTTGTAGTTGAGGAAGGCGAAGTTGCAGACGTATTCTCGCATCCAAAATCATCCGCTGCACGCCACCTCGTTTACCCTGACGGTGGCGTAAATCCGGATATTTTGGCACTTCGAGAAGGCGAACAACGCATCCGCGTTGTTTTCAACGGAGCCGTTGCAACCGAGCGTCCGCTTATCGCACAGCTCGCGAAGGACCTCGGCATTGAAGCGTCAATCCTTGGCGCTTCAACAAAGTCGATAGGCGAGCGTGCCTACGGCAACATGATCCTTGGAATTATGGGTTCAGAAGAGGACAAAGAAAAAGCAAGAGAATATCTCGAAGCCGTTGAAGATGTAATAGTTGAGGAGGTGGAGAGCGATGCTCAGTAAAGCTTTTACAGCCGAGGCTTGGAATGAGGCCCTCGCTATTATTCAAAGTGAATTTGCGACAGCAATTTGGGAGACTCTCTACGTCACAATTCTCTCAACACTCATCGCAATAATCATAGGCCTCCCACTCGGAGTCCTCCTCGTTGCAGGCGAGAAGAACGGCGTTCTTCCGCTTCCAAAGTGGCTGATGACAATCCTCGGAGTTATCATCAACATCCTTCGTTCAGTACCATTCCTTATTTTGATGATTTTGGTAATTCCTCTAACTCGTGCGATTGTCGGCACATCTGTCGGTACAGTGGCATCGATTGTGCCACTTGTCATAGCCGCCTTCCCGTTCATTGCGAGACTGGTCGAGAGCTCACTTCGTGAGGTCGACCCTAACATAATCGAGATGGCACAGAGCACCGGCGCCACACCTTTACAAATAATTGTAAAGGTCATGATACCGGAGTCCATCCCATCTCTCATATCCAATGCAACTATAGCAATCACAACAATTCTCGGTTACTCCGCAATGTCCGGAATCATCGGCGGCGGCGGACTCGGAAAAATCGCGATAAACTACGGTTATTACCGTTACAAGTACCTTGTAATGTTTATCGCTGTTATCCTCCTCGTCCTGATTGTCGAGATTTTCCAGCGCATCGGCACCCGCCTCGCTGTCAAATCCGACAAACGCCTTAAGAAATAATAAGTTCCCCTCTCCGCTTGGAGAGGGGATATCTTCAACCCCGTTTTATAATGTTATATAATGTTATGTTGACACACGGCAAAATATTATTATAATTAGTATAAATTTGTTTCATTTTGGGAACAATGTAAGAACAATTGAAAGGGGTCAAATAATGGGTAAGTATTTTGGCACTGATGGTTTCCGTGGTAAGGCAGGCGTTGATTTGACTGCCGAGCACGCATTCAAAATCGGCCGTTTTATCGGCTGGTATTATAGCAAAAAACACGAAGGCGCAAAGATTGTAATAGGAAAGGACACTCGTCTCTCTTCTTACACTTATGAGGCAGCACTCGCATCTGGTATTACAAGCTCAGGCTGCGACGCATACCTTCTCCACGTTACAACAACTCCTTGCGTTTCATATATCACAAGAACAGAGAACTTCGACTGTGGTGTTATGATTTCCGCTTCACACAATCCATACTTCGATAACGGTATCAAGCTTATGAATGATAACGGCGAGAAGATGGAAGATGATTTCCTCGACGAAGTTGAGAAATACATCGATGGCGAAGTAGAAGAAATTCCTTTCGCAACAGAGGACAAGATTGGTAAGACAGTCGACTTCTACAACGGCCGTAACCGTTACATCGGTTATCTTACAAACCTCGCTCCAAAGAGCCTTGAAAATTGCAAAGTCGGACTCGACTGTGCAAATGGTGCTTCTTGGATGATAGCGCAGTCGGTCTTCCAGGCTCTCGGCGCAAAAACCTACGTTATCAACAACGAACCAAACGGCACTAACATCAACATGAATGCTGGTTCAACTCACATCGAAGGACTGAAGAAGTTCGTTGCTGAAAACAACCTCGACGTAGGTTTTGCTTTTGACGGAGACGCCGACCGCTGCCTCGCTGTTGACGAGCTCGGCAACGAAGTAAATGGCGACGTTATCATGTACATCGCCGCAAAATATTTAAAAGCACATGGCCAACTTCCATCAAATACAGTAGTTACGACAGTAATGTCAAACTTCGGCCTCTACAAGGCACTTGATAAGTGCGGTATCGGCTACGAGAAGACAGCAGTAGGTGACCGCTATGTTTATGAGAACATGAAGACCTATGACCACCTTATAGGTGGTGAGCAGTCAGGTCACATCATTTTCCGCAAGTATGCTCACACAGGTGACGGCCTCATCACAGCTGTTATGATGATGAACATCCTCGTTGACACACAGCTTCCTCTTTCAATTCTTGCTGAGGACGTACACATGTATCCACAGGTACTTAAAAATGTTGTAGTCGACGACAAGGACGGCACACTCAATGACCCTGCAGTCATGGCTGCCGTTACAGACTGCACGAAGGCACTCGGCGACAACGGCCGTGTACTTCTTCGTAAGTCAGGCACGGAGCCAGTGCTTCGTGTAATGGCAGAGGCAGGCACTGACAAAGAGTGTGAGGAGAGAGTCGACTACATCATCGACGCTATGAAGAAATCTGGACACTTAAAAGAGATAAAATAGTGGGGTAGGAAAATGGCAAACATTAAAATTACAGATCTTTATGATCTCACTCATACTGTTGCCGCCGATTATCTCAAAGGATTCACTTACCCATGGGAAGCCCTCTCGGGCATTTCCGATTTAATCCTTGAGATAGGCAAGACACTTGATCTCTCCGAGTATGACCATCCTGAAGATGACGTCTGGATTCACAAGACCTGCAAGGTCTGGCAGACGGCGTACATCCATGGTCCTTGCATAATCGGCAAGGACACAGAGGTTCGCCAGTGCGCCTTCATCCGTGGCTCTGCCCTCGTCGGCGAGAACTGCGTTGTAGGCAACTCAACTGAACTCAAAAATGTAATCATTTTTGATAACGTTCAGGTGCCTCACTACAACTACGTCGGCGACTCCATCCTCGGCTACAAGAGCCACATGGGCGCAGGCTCAATTACAAGTAATGTAAAGAGCGACAAGTTGAATGTTGTTGTAAACAACGAGGGTGAGATGCTCGAGACCGGCCGCAAAAAATTTGGCGCTATGCTCGGCGACTTCGTTGAAGTCGGCTGCAACAGCGTCCTAAACCCTGGCACGGTCGTTTGCAGGAACTGCAACATCTACCCAGTATCCTGCGTCCGCGGAGTTATCCCAGAAAATCACATTTACAAAGACAAAGACAACATAGTTGCCAAAAGATAAAGGAGTGTAAATTATGAAAGTTATAGTTTGTAAAGATTATGAAGATCTCTCAAAGAAGGCTGCCGATATAATCGACGCTCGTGTACGTGAACTTCCATCTTGCCGTCTTGGTCTTGCAACTGGTTCTTCACCAGTTGGCATGTACAAAGAACTCGCTCGTCGTTGCAAGGACGAGGGCCTTGATTTCTCCAAGATTACAACTGTAAATCTTGACGAATATGTAGGCCTCGAGGGTACACACGACCAGAGCTACAGATATTTCATGGACGACAATCTTTTCAACCATATCAACATAGACAAGGCTAACACTTATGTTGCAAAGGGCATCGGCGATGCAGAGGAAAACCTCAAAGAATTCAACGATGTTATCGACAGTGGTGTAACTGAAATCCAAGTACTCGGTGTTGGTCCTGACGGCCACCTCGCATTCAACGAGCCAGGTGACACACTTTGGGACAAGGCTCACATGGAGACACTCGACGAGTCTACAATCGATGCAAATGCACGTTTCTTCGCATCAAAGGATGACGTTCCAAGACGCGCATTCACAATGGGTATGGGCCAGATCATGCAGGCAAAGACACTTCTCATGATCATCTCTGGCAACAAGGTTGAAGCTGCAACAAAACTCCTTCTTGAAGACAAACTCGACCCACACTGCCCAGCAACTTTCATGAAGATGCACCGCGATGCATACGTTTTCCTCGAGGAAGACCTCGCCAACAAAATTGGCCTCAAATTCTAGAAAGAGAATTTTTTATTTATGTCAATGAAAAATTCTAAAATTAAAAGAGATGTAAAAGAGCCTCTCTACACCCAAATAGTAGAGAGGCTCAAAGCCGATATTGCTGGTGGCAAGTACAAGCCGGGCGCAAAGATTCCAACCGAACTCGAACTGTGTGAGACGTATTCCGTCTCACGTATCACAGTTCGCAAAGCGGTTGAAGTCCTTTGCGACGACGGCATCCTCACTCGCCACCAGGGCAAAGGCACCTTTGTCACCGAGAAGTCAGTTGTCATAAACGAAAAACCCGTCAACAGTTTTCATCTCACTTGTGAACTCCTTGGAAAGAAGCCATCATCAAAAGTGATTGGCGCCCGAACAGTGAAGGCAAGTGCGGAAGATGTAAAACATTTGAAGGTTGCAGAAAACGCTCGAGTTGTTGAGATAGATCGCCTCCGCTTCGCAGACGGCGAACCAGTTATGATTGAGCGAAATCATTTCACTACGGCATTTTCTTATCTCATTGAAACTGACCTTAGAGGTTCTCTTTACGAGGTGCTCGGCACCTATGGTGTAAATCCTACATTTGCCTCAAACGAGGTGTCTCTCATCTATGCAGATGAGAACAAAGCCTCCCTTTTGGATGTAAAGAACGACACACCTCTTCTCTTCGTTTTCGAGGTGGTCTATGACCAAAAGGGTCGCCCACTCCACACCTCGCACCTCTACATCCTCGGCGACCGCTTCACTCTTAAGCTTTAAAAAAGTGAATCAAAATTAAAATCGCAACAAAAGAAAAGCAAAACAAAAAAGGGCTCCCAGCCGGGAGCCCTTTTTGCTTGAAATTTTATAAATTGATGCTTTCCATGCCAAAATCCTAGGCACTAAAATTCTCAAATTCTTGAATGTTCATTTATCCAGTCAAGCAATTGCTCTTGATTCATAGTTCCGTCTGCTAGAGAAAGACCGAGAGAAACAATGTCCTCGTTTGTTGCTTCGATTCTAATGCCATTTACTTCCAAGAAAGAGAGCATAATATGAACACCTATTCTTTTGTTTCCGTCAACAAATGCATGATTGGAGACCAATGAATATCCAAGGCGAGCTGCCTTCTCTTCTTTTGATGGATAAAGTTCCTTTCCATCAAAGGTTGCAAAGCAGCCTTCTAGGGCAGAATCAAGAAGTGCTTCGTCTCTGACTCCGACACTTCCACCAGTTGCTTCTGCCATTATCTGATGAAGGAGTAAAACTTTTTCTTTGCTAAACTTAATCATTTTGCCAACTCCTTAAATGCATCAATATATCTATCGAGCACTCGCTTTGCAACAATATCGATTTTTTCATCATCTGTAAGTTCAAAACCTAAACCAACTTTTTCTGCATTTAAAACCACATACATTGGCTTGTTGTTCTTAAAAATTATAGCCTCACCATTTTTGTCAACAGTATGAGCAATATTTGTAAAATTTCTATTTGCATCTGTCATAGAAAATATATTTTCAGTATTGATTAACATTCTACCATCTCCAAAAAGTAGTATAAATTTGTACTACAATTATATTTACTTCTAACACCTATGTCAAGCAACACAAAACAAATCCTCGTGAACTTTTCTAAATCTAACCAAATATTCTACAGTTTCAAAGGAAGGTTGTGACGAGAAAACTTTAAAATTATTAAATTGTATTTGATATGAAAAAGGGCTCCCAGTCGGGAGCCCTTCTTTTGTGTAATTGTAGGATTAAATCCAACCGAGTGCGATGAAGAGAGCGAGGAATACAACAACCTGGCCCCAAATAGCACCGAGATAAATTTTCTTTGCCTTGCCCTTGAGATCGTAGCCAAGTACAGCTGCGATGAAGAACGGGATATAAACTGTAATGCAAACAGGAATAGCACCCCAGAATGGATAAACCCACTGGAATGATGGTGTACCAGCAAGGAAAATCTCAAAGAGTGAGAAGCCGATAGCCATTACAAGAACGTAGAGAACACGGTTGTTAATGCCAAAAATCTTTGCGTGCTTGTCCTCTGGAAGTAAATCCATTGTGAAGCCGGCTGTTGAGAACATCATTGAGAGTTCCCATGAAACACCGATAAGAAGAATGAATGTTGTACTATCCTGAGTTACATGCCAAAGGCCATAACCTGTGAAATGGCAAATAAGAGCATTTGTGATTTCACAGAGCCAGTGAATACCATAAAGACCAAGTGCAGCACCGAGTAAATCCCACTGCTTTGCTTTAATCTTTGGTACATAGATGCACATAACAATTGCAAGAATTACAATAAATGTCCAGTCGAAATTGCAAGTGCAACGAACGTGCTGAAGAGCTTCGTCAACTATGGCACGAGCTTCAGCGGTATTAGGTCCCCAAAGCATAAAAATTCCTCCTATTTATCTTTTTCGTCTTTCTTTTCTTCTTTTGTGTCTCCCTTTGAAAGGAAGTCTTTGAAAGCTACGCCAACAATTGAGAGGTCAACAACAGTTGCACCTACAAGGATCCAAAAAGCTGGCATGAAATCCATAATATTTAAAATTTCACTCATGTTTTTGTCCTCCTTAAATCCAATTGAGGCATATGCCTACTATAATTCCAACAACATCAAGTGCCGCAAAGCAGCCAACAGCCTTCAGTGACTGTTTTACTGTTGGACGGTCGTATGTGTAATATGCTGCTGAGAAGAATGGAAGATATCCAATAATCCAAAGAATCCAAGGACAGCTTCTCTGCCAGAACGACCATTCCCAAGTAAGAACGTTTGCATAATTGAGGAAGCACTCAACACAAACAGCAAGGGTTGTCATAACACAAGCATAGAACACGCGGTTATTTATACCAAGAATCTTTGCCTTTTTGTCTTTTGGAAGTAAAAGACAAGATGCGATGCCCATGATGAAGAACATAATTGAGATTTCAATGTTATATCCAATAAGGATATTAAATGCTGAACTCTGTCCGGCAAGTCCAACACCCTCAACCGAACCCGGAGGTGTTCCCCATACAGGAGCATGTCCTGATACTGCGCAGATGTATGAATTCCAAATCTCATTCCAAATATCTACAAGCCAAAGAGCTGCGCCAGCGAGAACGGCCTGAACATGACCTTCACTGAGCTCTTTACTTACGATGTAGATAAAGATGAGGAAAATTGGAATGATATACCACTGCATTGTCGCGTCTGGATTACGAAGTACTTCTAAAGCAGCTTTAGTGAGTTCTGAATATGAGTCTTTATAAACGAGTAAAGTCTGCATAATCAACCCATCTCCTTTCCAAAATTTCTCCAAATTTTTTCGAGCAAAGCTCGCTCCCTCGCAGCATAGCTTCATAGCTGCTTTTAGCGGTTCCACCTTTGCTCAACTACCCAACCTAATTTTACTACTTTAATATTACTAATACAAACTTATTCTCTAAACAAATTGCGAATGCAAAGAAGGGCTCCCGACTGGGAGCCCTTTTGATTTTGCTTTTGATTTTTATTTACTTTCTTGGTCGAGGCGGGAGGCAAGTTTCTTGCCGAGCGGGAGGAGGAGACCTCCGACGACGTTGCCGGCCGAGATGGTAAGGAGACGAAGGATTGAGTCGCCTTTGAAGATTTGGCCGGAGACAGCGAAGTAGAACATATCTGCAATGCTGTGTTCAGTGCCGGCGAGGATGAAAACAGTGACACCGAAGATGAGGGCAAGGTACTTGCCAACTTCGTGTGGATTGTTTTTGTAGCCGTCAACGGCAATGAAGATAAGCACGTTGCAGATTATACCGAGCACAAAAAGGCTTAAGTAGGTGTCTGCAACCTTTGAGGACACGAGTGTGAAAGCGGTTTTTGTGAAACTCTCGGAAAGGCGAGAGAGGTGAACAAGACCGCTTATAAGGAGTGTACCAAGGAGGTTGCCAAGCCAGATTATGACAAGGTCTAAGAGGTAGCTTGGTTTGTTGTCAAATATATAGCAGGCTTTACCTGTGAAAAGGTTAAAGCCGTTTGTGCAAATTGTGAAGAGGCCGACGGTGAAGAGAACTGCACCGAGAGGCTTGCAGGTTTCAAAAAGAGCGAGGAAAACGCAACCGCCGAGACCGATGCAAAAGCCAGCGAGGATTGCAAGGATAAAAGTTTTAAGTGATTTTTTCATTGTTTTCTCCTTAGATGTTTTGGGCGATGAGTTCTTTGAGTTCGGTTGCATATTTGGTGAGGTCGATGCCATCGAATTTTGTAGCGCCGAAGTCTATCGTGTTTGCGATGTCGCTGTAGATGTAAAGATGTCCCTTGAGTTCTTGCTCGATGCGTTCAATGAAATTTGGAAAGAGACAGTCGGAGTAAATCTCAACATCTTTTATCTGGTCGCCTTCGACTACGAAGTTCATTGAAACTTCGCCCCAGTCGAAGCGCTTTTCAATTACATTTGTAAATTCTTTGTTCTTGCCGAAAATCCATTCGGTGCTCTTAAGGTGCTGTCTCTCTTCGGCCAGACCTTTGAGCATCGTGAGCATTGAACCAGCAGCTGACCAGCTGCTAGTACCGGTGCCAGTTATGACATCCTTGCCACCGACAAGGATGGTCTCCTTAAAGGAGTCGGCACCATACTCGTGAAGGAATGCATCTTTAAGAGCAACTTTCATGCTGTCCACGGTTATATCTTCAAGTAAATCGTGGAGGTTTATAACACGGGAGGACACTGAGTCCACACCTTTGGAGTCCAGCTTTTCACGACTTACATTTAAGGCACTTTGCAAAATCACGTCGTCGACATTTATCATGATTGTTCCGTGATGACAGGAGGTGCCGTTTGATTTTCTAAAGGCATTGCCTGAGAATTTTTTGCCGAGGACCGTCACGTCGTTTCGGCCTGTAAATTCGGCATGGACGCCGAATTGATCAAGGGCCATGATTAGAACGTTTAGCTGCTTTTTTACATCGAAAAGCTCATCTTTTGCAATGATTGAAAAGTTTAAGTTTCCCTTGTCGTGGAAAACAGCACCGCCGCCAGAATAGCGACGGGCGATTTTGCCACCGAGCCCATAAAGAGATGTCACATTACACTCTTTATAGGCATTTTGGTGCCTACCTATGACAACGGTTTTTTCATTTTGCCATAGATAAAAAACTATTTCACCCTCTTGCACATTGTCAAAAAGGTATTTTTCAAAACTTAGATTAAAGTAAGGATCGAAAGAATTACTTTCGGCAAATATGCATTTGGGTGAAATCATCTATTACCTCTTATTATTAGTCGCAAATAGCGCTGTAGTCGCCCTCGTTGAGGAGGAGGTCAAGTTCTGCGTCGTCTTCAACTTTAACTTCGATGATCCAAGCTGCAAATGCATCTTCATTTACAAGCTCTGGAGAATCATCAAGTTCGTCATTTACTGCGAGAATCTCGCCTGAGATTGGAGCAGGAACTTCACTTGATGTCTTTGAGGACTCAACCTCTGTGAAAGTATCACCTGCTGTGAGTACTTCGCCAACCTCTGGAAGGTCAACATAAACTACATCACCGAGCTGCTCAGCAGCATAAGGAGTGATACCGATCTTGGCAGTGTCACCATCTACGAGAACCCATGCATGTTCGTTTGAAAATTTGTAATCAGCCATGTTCATAGCCTCCTTATTTTAATATAAACATAATACTATTATATTTTTGATATGGCAAGACCGTGAATGTCGTGAATTGCCTCCATTACAGCTTCGCACATGGTCGGGTGTGGGAAAATAGAATCTCCGACCTGCTTTGCTGTAAGGCCACATTCTACGGCTGTTGTTATAACCTGGAGCATGTCGGATGCGCGTGCACCGACAATCTCGCCACCGATTATAACATCATTTTCATCGACTATAACTTTTACAAAGCCTGCTGTGTGGCCGGAGGCCTGAGCCTTGCCGAGTGCTTTGAAATCAAATGTGCCGACTTTGTAGTCGCGGTCCACCTCTTTGCCAGCGGCAATGAGGTCCTTTTCAAGAGTACCGCATGAGGCAAGCTCTGGGTTGGTGAATACACAACCCGGTACGGCCTTGTAGGACATAGCGCGCGTTTCGCCTAAGATGTTGTCAACGGCAACGGTGCCCTCTTTGCTTGCGACGTGTGCAAGCTGTGCGCTTGGCACGATGTCGCCGATTGCAAAGATGTTGTCGACGTTTGTCTTCATCTGCTCGTTTACAACAATGAAACCGCGCTCGTTTTTCTCGACACCGATGGTGTCGAGGCCAAGGCCTTCTGTAAATGGTCTACGACCTACTGCGACGAGGACGTATTCTGCCTCGAGTTCCTTGCCAGATGCAAGTGTTACTTTGACACTTGTCTCCTCTGGATTTACCTCGGCGATTCCGTCGTCGCAGATAACTTTGATTTTCTCTTTCTTGAACTGACGAGCAATCTGCTTTGAGACATCCTCGTCCATTGTGGCAACAAGGCGAGGGAGTGCCTCGACGATTGTCATCTCGGTGCCCATAGCGTGGAGGAACTGTCCAATCTCACAGCCGATTACACCGCCGCCTACCAAAATCATGGATTTTGGTGCTTCTGGTAAATCGAGCACCTCGTTAGAGGTTATGACATTCTTGCCATTGATTTTGAATACGCCTGGCTTTGCAGGCACTGAACCTGTTGCAAGAATGATATAGTCAGTCTTGATTTCTTCCTCGGTGCCGTCCTCTTTAGTTACAAGAACAGTGTTCTTGTCCTTAAGGGAGCCAGTACCTTTTATTACTGTTACACCTACTTTGTCCATAAGGAAGTAGATGCCTTTTATGAGACTCGTCATAACCTTGTTCTTACGTTCAAGGATTGCAGGGTAGTCAGCTTTAATTTCGCCTTCTGGAAGAAGGATGCCGAAATTTGCTGCCTCCTCTGCAGCCTTTAAAACGTCGTAAGACGCAAGGAATGCCTTCGTCGGGATGCATCCGCGGTTGAGGCAGGTGCCGCCGAGTTCGTCCTTTTCAATGAGAACGACCTCGAGTCCACGCTTTGCAGCGTAGATGGCGGTCTCATAACCGCCAGGACCTGCTCCGATTATTGTAAGTTTCATATCTCTATACCAGCCTTCTCAAGAATTACTGGTACATTTTTCTCTGCACCGATTGCCATAATGTGAACGCCATCGCAGATGCCTTCCTCTTTGATCTCTCGCACCATGTCGGCTGCCATCTCAATGCCTGCTTTTGCAGGAAGGCCCTTGATGTCCTTCTCTTTGCCCTCTGCAGCGGCAGCGGCAAGG
>R01__coassemble_63_pt1 | contig 13106 bp, 11 predicted proteins | sample R01__metabat2_low_PE_010 | metagenome-assembled genome bin R01 | reverse complement strand
CTATTATGGCGTGAAATGATAAAATTTCATTTATATTGTTAACGAAAGCTGCAAAAGGGGATAGTAAAATGTTTGAACATAAGAACCTTTATCCAGTTGTTTTAGTACCTGGCGCTATCGGCTATGGCGAAGGAACTTTAACTCACAAGGTATTTCCATATTTTGGTCTTACAAGCACAAACTATGAGAAAGTTATAAAGTCTATGGGGCTTGATTGCCATACTGCAGACTTTGAACTTCTCTCCGGTACTTGGGACAGAGCGTGCGAACTCTATGCAGAGATCCTCGGTGGTACTGTTGACTATGGTAAGGCTCATTCTGAGAGAAACGGTCATGCCCGCTATGGCAAGACCTATGACACTCCAATGGTAAAGAATTGGGGCGGCATCGATGAGCACGGTGAAGTTATTAAAATCAATTTCATAGCTCATGGTTTCGGTGCACCTGTTGCAAGACTTCTCCTTGATTTACTTGTAAACGGCTCGGAGGAGGAGCGCGCTGTAACTCCTGATGCTGAACTCTCAGGTCTTTTTAGAGGTGGCTATACAAACCTCGTTCATTCTATTACCACTATCGCAGGCGTTAACAGCGGTATCACTATTTTTGAAGCACTTGAGGGACGCTTCCCTGGTGCGAAGAAACTTGTACTTAAAGGTCTCACAGTTGTTGAGGAGATCGGTCTTTACAAGAACTTTGTCGACCCGTATTTCCAAGCACATGGTCTCAAACTTTCACAGTTTGGTGTAAGTGCTCATCTCAAGTCTATTGATGGCAAGAAAACCATTCAGTTCGATGAGAAGGTTAACGATTCTTATCTTAAGACATCTGACAACCTCTTCTACGATATCGGCCCTTGGGGTATGAAACTTCTCAATGAGAAACTCACAACATTTGACAATGTTTACTATCTCTGCAAAGCAGGAGAAGTAACTAATAACATCAAAGGAAAGATTGCACTTCCAAAGCTCTCAGCTGGTATTACACTTCCATTCTCAGTTCTCATCTCAACATTTGAGAACTATTTGCCAGAGGCTCCTATCATCACAAAGAGGTCAATGGACAACGACGGTGTTGTAAACACTGAGGCAGCCATCCCACCAGAGGGTGAGGAGGCAGCACTCTTCCGTTCAACTGCAAACTGTGTACCTGGTGTTTGGTACCAGATGCCTATTGAGAACAGAAACCATCTCTCTTTCAGAGGTCTTTTCATTCGTCCTGACAAGTACAGAAATGAAATCTATGACCTCATGAAAATCATTTGCAACTTAGAAACACTTTATTAAAGAGGTAATTATGAATTTCGCAGATTCTTATTCTATCGTCACGGACGAAATAGTAGAACTCTCTAAGCTCTCGATTGAACACAGTACTATCGACCCTACACTTTATGCGAAGTACGATGTCAAGCGTGGGCTCCGTGACCTTGAGGGTAAGGGCGTACTTACAGGCCTTACAGAAATCTCAGAGGTCTGGGGTCGTCAAACCGATGAAAATGGTGTAGAGCACGAGGTAGAGGGTATTCTCCGCTATCGTGGCTACAACATTCAAGACATAATAAAGGGCATCCCTGAGGACAGCCACTACGGCTTTGAGGAGATAACTTATCTTCTCCTCTTCGGCGAGCTTCCAACAGAGAAGCAGTTTGCTGATTTTAAAGAGATTATCGCAAACTACAGAGCCCTTCCTACAAACTTTGTAAGGGACATCATCATGAAGGCCCCTTCAAAGGACATGATGAATACGCTCGCACGTTCCGTGCTCACTCTTTATTCCTATGACCATAGGGAAGATGACACCTCGATTGAAAACGTACTCCGCCAGTGCCTTGAACTTATAGCTCTTTTCCCTGAACTTGCAGTTTACGGTTACCAGACCTATAAGTATTACCACGACGGCGACTCGCTCTTCATTCACGCGCCGAAGCCAGAATATTCTACAGCTGAGAATATTCTTCATCTGCTTCGCGCGGATAGCCAGTTCACGCCGGTCGAGGCCCGCGCTCTCGACCTCGCGCTTGTCCTTCATGCAGAGCACGGCGGCGGTAACAACTCGACGTTTACAACTCACGTTGTAACGTCTACTGGTACCGACACCTATTCTGCAATTGCCGCAGCCCTCGGCTCGCTTAAAGGACCAAAGCACGGCGGCGCGAACATCAAAAATGTAAAGATGTTCGAGGACATCAAAGCAAATGTTAAAGACTGGACAAGTGATGAGGAAGTATCCGCATACCTTGAAAAGATTTTAAATAAAGAGGCGTTTGACAAGGCTGGCCTTATCTACGGTATGGGCCACGCTATTTATACAAAGTCGGACCCACGTGCCGAGACACTTAAAATTGGCGTAAAAGCGCTCGCAAAAGAGAAGGGCAGAATGGACGAATTCGAACTTCGCGAACGCGTTGCAAGACTCGCTCCACAGGTTATAGCTGGCAAGAGAAAGATGTACAAAAACATCTGTCCTAACATCGACTTCTACTCGGGCTTTGCCTATGAGATGCTCGGACTTCCTATGGAACTCTACACACCTCTCTTTGCCTGTGCCCGCGTCTCCGGTTGGAGCGCACATAGACTCGAGGAACTCATAAACTCTGGCAAGATTATTCGTCCTGCTTACATGAACATCCAACCAGAACGTGAGTACGTCGACATCAAAAATCGCTAAAAATTTAAAGAGGAAGAGCAATCGCTCTTCCTCTTTTTTGTTTTACTTTTATTTATTGTGCTGTTGTTGTTGCATTTTCGTCTACGTAAACAGCAAGCTTGATGGCTGTGTCCTTTTCATACTGCTGTCCTACCTCATGATTTGAGAAGACCTTTGCAACTGTGCCTGCGGTGTGAAGGCCACTTGCTGTGTAATCCTTCTTTGAGATGTTTGTAAAGCCAGCCTCCTTGAGAAGTGCCTCGGCCTCCTCATAGGTCTTGCCTACAACGTCTATCATCGTGGCTTTTTCTTTACCGAGTGAGACAACAAGTGTGATTGTTGAACCCTTTGCAACACTCTCGTTTGGAGTGATTGACTGTGAGATTACATAGCCCTCAGCAAACTCATCGCTATACTCCTCTTCGACGTCGAAAACGAAGTCGGAGGAGAACTGATTCAAGATGCTTGAATATTTCATCTTAACAAAGTCAGGTACAGTGATTGTCTGCTCTGAGATTACAGTAGTACTTTCATCGCCCGTGCTGTTTCCAAAGTGATCTTTGAGAACTGTGCAGCAGAGGATGATGAAGATAAGGATGAGCACGCCCCCAGAGATTGCAGCAGATTTAATTGTTGCTGACAGTCTCTCGCGTCTCTTCTGCTCAGCGGTCTTTCTTGGTGCTTTGCGCTTTGCTGTGTTTGAAGTTGAAGCCGTCCTTGGCGCCGTTCTTGGTCTTACAGGAGCGGCAGGCTCTGCGTCGTATGCCTTTGCAATTGTTGCAGTAGGGGAGGCTGAGAGTTCCTCGCGGAACTGCTCAACATTTTTCGTACGGTCCTCTGGCATAATTTGAAGAGCATTGATAAGAGCATTGATTACATATGCTGGAATCTGCTCTGCAAATTTAGCTGGAATCATCATCCTGTCGTTTGTCATACGGGTGGTGGACTCGATAGGTGTGCTTCCGATAAGAGAGCGGTAAAGTACTGCCGCAAATGCATATATATCGGTCCAAGGGCCAGAAGGCGCGTCGATACCGAACTGCTCAACAGGTGCATAACCTGCGAAAATTTCTGATGCGATACCTGTTCTGACATTTCTGCACTCAGGGATTGAGAAACCAGCAATTCTGATTTTGTGATCTGGACAGACATAAAGTGTATTTGGTGAAATACCTCTGTGGATGATGCCTGCTGAGTGGAGTGTTGAGAGGGTATTCAGTACTGGCATGAAGAGTACACGTGCTTCCTCCCAGGAGATGTATCCCTCGTTGTTTGAGAGGAGATAGTCACGGAGAGTTACTGCGCCCTCGAAATGTTCTAAGATAGCATAAGCTGTGTTGTTCTCTTCAACAATATCAATTACAAGTACAAGCGCTGAAAGGCCGCGCATACGCGCAAGCTTTCTCCACATATCGAGGAATGTTGAAAGGCAGGAGTCGTAGAACTTCTCTTTTCCTGGCTTTACAACAAGATTTGCGGAGTTCTTATTTCTTGAAGCGATGGTGTCTGGCAAGAACTCTCGAACAACAACATTAGTTTTTTTCTCTGTGTCGAGGGCAATATAGGTTATGCCATCACCATTTGATTCGATAACATTGCCGATAACATAGCGATTGCTTATAACTGTTCGATGAGGGAGATAAGGTGGAAGCTGAGGTGAATCAACTTTGAAGCCACAATAAGGGCACTGCTTCTCATCACCGATGTCCTTCACACAATTCATGCAAAGATTCTCGAAAGCCATAAATGCCTCCTAATTGATTGCTAAATTTAACTACCATATATTAATGTAATTAATTATATTTGTCAATTAAAGTCCCATTTTTAGTACTACTAAAAAAATATTGCGAACATTTTATTGACATTTATCCGAACATATGTATAATTGACTTGTAAATCAAATAAATGTTCGGTATTTGTTCGGAGGTATTATTATGACAATCGGTTTTTTTATTAGAATATTTTTTGAAATCGCCGCTATTCTTCTTATTGGTTACGGCATCATCCACGAGGACGAGATCATCGAATTCGAAGACGAACTTTTCGTTATTGCTAAATTCTGCTTTAAGAAGTACGTCTTAAAGAACCAGAAGAGATCAAAGAATGTTTCTCGTGCAAGACAGAAGAAAGTAGTTAAAGCAAAGCGCGCTCCTCTTCAAGTTGTTGACGGCAGCAAGAAGAAGGAGAAAAAGGTTGTAGCATAATTGTTTGAGAACCCCCATTTCTCAAACTTTTATAAAATCCCATACAGTTCCCTACAAAAAACAAAACCTGTGGTGTAAAAGCCACAGGTTTTGTTTTTGTATATCAGATTTTTTATCTTAGAATAAATCTTCTGCGTCCTCTTCGTTCTCCCAGTTGTGCCAAACGTTCTGAACGTCATCGTCGTCCTCGAACATTTCAAGCATCTTTGCCATACCTTTGAGAGCGTCCTCACCCTCGATTCTTGTGTATGTTGATGGGATGTACTGAACTTCTGAGAGTGCGAACTTGTAGCCCTTTGCTTCAAGTGCGTCGTGAACAGCACCGATGTCGTTCGCTTCAGTTCTAATCTCGAAAACTGCTTCGTCGTCTGAGAGGAAGTCAACTGCGCCTGCTTCAAGAGCTGCGTCCATTAAAGCTTCTTCGTCAACGTCTTCCTTCTCAACTGCTATAACACCATAGCGGTTGAACATGAAGGATACACAGCCGTTCTGGCCCATGTTACCGCCACACTTGTCGAAGTAGTGGCGAACGTTACCAGCTGTACGGTTCTTGTTGTCTGTAAGTGTCTCAACAAGTACTGCGATACCTGAAGGACCGTAGCCCTCGTAGATGTTCTCCTCGTAGTTTGCTGTTGAACCTTCGCCAGCAGCTTTCTTTATAGCTCTGTCGATATTATCGTTTGGAATGTTTGCAGCTTTTGCTTTTGCAATAACATTCTTAAGTTTTGAGTTTGAAGCAGGATCTGGTCCGCCTTCCTTTACTGCAACTGCGATTTCACGACCGATTTTCGTGAAAACTTTCGCCATAGCTGCGTCGTTTGCGCCTTTTTTACGTTTGATTGTGCTCCATTTTGAATGTCCTGACATGGAAACAACTCCTTTAGAAATTTTACTGTCTTATTATATATATTTAGAACTTATTTGTCTACTTTAAAAATTTTTTCAAAAAGTTCCAAAAGTCGAGCCTTGTCGCCTTTTAAGTAGAGGTAGCCGAAAAGGGCTTCGAAGCCAGTCGCGGCATGGTAATCCGCGCTGCTCATGTTCTTTGGAGTATGGGAGGTGTGGGCGTTCCTGCCGCGTTTGAAAATGTCGAGCTCCTCGTCTGAGAGCTCGTCTTTTATGATTTCAAACGCTTTGGCCTGAGCTGCCGCACTGACATACTTTACCTTTTCGGTATGCAAATCGCCGGATGGGCGATTTGCCTCTTTTACGAGTGCCTCTCGTACGAGGAGTTCAAAAACGCTGTCGCCGAGGAAGGCGAGTGCGCCTGGACTCATATCTTTGTAACTATCCATTAAAGCTCCTTATGGAACATAGTCAAATTCTATGTCGTAAATGCTTACGGTGTCGCCTTCCTTGATACCGCGAGATTGAAGTTCGGCTTCAATTCCGCTTGAGACGAGCACTCTTTGTAAATACTGAAGTGACTCATAGTCATCGAAGTCGATTTTTGAGAGGATAGGCACGAGCCACTCGGCCTCGATAATGAAGAGGTCGTCCTCTTGTATGATCTTAAAGCCTTTATTCTTCTGCTTCTTTTCAAGTACTTCGAGAGGTATTTCTTCTGCCTCGTATTGCTTGATAGGAGGGAGGGTTGAGAGCTTTGCTGCAACCGCATTTATGAGTTCTTTCGTGCCCTCTGCTATCGGTGCACAAATGCTGAAATACTGGTAACCCTTGCCCTCAACATAGGACCTAAAACGCTCTACTTGTTCCTCGCTTGCCATGTCGGTCTTGTTGCCGGCGACAAGCTGTGGAAGGTCGACCATCTCGGGATTGAATTTTGCAAGCTCAGCATTGATAGTCTCGAAATCCTCGATAGGGTCTCGACCTTCTGAGCCGGCAACATCCACGATGTGGACAAGCATACGGCAGCGTTCGACGTGGCGGAGGAACTCGTGGCCGAGTCCGACGCCGTCTGACGCGCCTTCGATAAGGCCTGGGATGTCGGCCATAACGAAGCTTGAACCTTCACCCATTCGAATAACACCGAGTACTGGTGTTATTGTGGTGAAGTGGTAATTTCCGATGTTTGGCTTGGCTTCCGATACAACGGAGATAAGTGTTGATTTTCCAACATTTGGATAGCCGAGAAGTCCGACATCCGCGAGCAGTTTGAGTTCAAGCTTTACATCCCACTCCTCACCAGGCATGCCATCCTTGGCAAAGCGTGGTGTCTGGCGGGTTGGTGTGGCAAAGTGAACATTGCCCCAGCCACCTTTACCGCCGTGGGCTGCGATGAACTCGTCCTGCGCTCCCATGTCGGCCATTATCGTGCCGCTTTCCACCTCACGGATTATAGTACCGCGAGGCACGTCGATATAGAGGTCCTCACCGCGTTTACCATTACAGTGTGAGCCTCTGCCATCTTCGCCATTTCGGGCGCTGTATTTTCTTTTGTAGCGGAAATCGGCAAGGGTGGAGAGGTTAGTGTTTACACGGAAGATAATATTACCGCCACGTCCGCCATCTCCGCCATCTGGTCCACCAGATGCCACATACTTTTCTCTGTGAAAAGCGACGGCTCCGTTGCCACCATTTCCAGCTTTGATTTTAATTTCTGCAATATCAACAAACATAGTGAATATATATTAATCAAAGTTTAAGCAGTTGTCAAATCAATAATTATTGTAAAATAATTATATTTATAGTAATATTATTATGTATGTTTATGTTTAAGGAGGCATATTATGGCTGACGAAATCAAAAACGAAATAGTAGAAAATGAAAATGTAGAAAATGCTGTTACAGAAAACGAAGGCACTGCGATAGTTGAACCTAAGAAGGAAAAGAGCGCAGAGGAAATCGTTAAGAGCATTTTTAATAGAACTGTAATCGAGGAGAAGAACGCTCCAAAACCTGGGGAGGTTAAGAAGCCAGTAAACATCTTCTCAAGACCAATTCCTGTCCTTCAAAATGAGGAGGCAAGAAAGGCAAGAATTAAAATCAATGTAATCGAAGGCCTTCTCTTTGGTGCTTTCCTTACTGCTATTACAGCTATCAATGCCTACTCAGGCATTGCTGATAAAATCAGTTTAAATGGCGAAGCAGTTGACACACCATCATTCTGGTTCTTCCTCTTCGAATTTGTCTTCTTCTCGGCAATAATCGGTGTCGGCGACTACTTCCTCACTGAGCGCAGAGTAAACAATTACAATGCAAGTGTTGCAGGTATCAACGTAAACATCGATGACGAGATCGAAAATGCTTTAAAAGAGCAGGAAGAGGATGGCATCACAGCTGAAGATGCAGCCGCTGCTAACAAGAGCAATGGTGAGGAAGAGGTAAAAGCCTTCATCGACATCCGCTGCACAAAGGGCGGCCGCTCTCTTACAAATAAGACATTTGAAGCTTATATCGACGAGGAACTCGTCGGCTCAATGGAAACTGTAAAGGGAGTTGTCACAGACGCCAACGGTTTTGAAACTATTCTTATTCGAATCAAGAGCATTGAAGCATCAGAAGGCGACTTCAAAAATGGCGTTATTATGGAACTCATAAACGCCGCAAAAGCCGCAGCATCTGACAATGCACTTGCAGCAATCGCAATCTCAAAATCAGTTTATGGTGACTTTGAAGTCAACTTAAATTCTGCTGAGAAATACAACATCACCTACAAAGAAGAACTTAAAGTACAGGAGGCATATCCAGGTGCACTTATGGGCATCTCTGGTGAACTCAAATGATAAGCTTACTCTCTAAAATTTTTATAAAAGATTCTAACGACCTTACAAGCCCTGCAACCCGCAGGGCCTTTGGTACGCTTTGCAGTATCGTAGGTATTTTCCTCAACATTTTGATGTTTGTTGGAAAATATGTAGCAGGTGTTATCGCAAACTCCGTATCTATTACGGCTGACGCGTTTAACAACTTGTCAGACGCTGGAAGTTCTCTCATTACTCTCCTCGGTTTCCGCCTTGCAGGCAAGAAGCCAGACCCGTCAAAGCCTTTCGGCTATGGACGCATGGAGTACCTCTCGGGTCTTGCAGTGTCCGTACTTATCATTGTCATGGGCGTTGAACTTTTGAAGGATTCTATTTCAAAACTTCTAAACCCTGAACCAGTAGAGGCGAGCATTCTTGCTGGTGCAATCATGGTGGCTGCCATCATAATCAAACTTTACATGGCATTTTACAACAAGTCTGTCGGCAAGAAAATCGACAGCGCCGCTATGGCAGCTGTTGCCGCAGACTCACTCTCTGACACAATCTCAACAGTAGTTGTTTTAATTTCGATGATTTTGTCACAGTATGTAAATTTCCCAATCGATGCTGTTGCTGGTATCCTTGTTGCAATCCTCATCCTTAAGACTGGTTTTGAGTCTGTAATGGATACTGTCTCTCCACTTCTCGGTCAGGCACCTGACCCAGAGTTCGTAAAAGAGATTGAACGCATCACAATGGAATCTGAACATGTTGTAGGAATTCACGACCTCATCGTTCATGACTATGGCCCAGGTCGTCAGTTCATAAGCCTTCATGCTGAAGTACCTGGAAATGTCAACGTCTTCCTCCTTCATGATGAGATAGACAATGCTGAGGTACGCCTCTGTGAGCAACTCGGTTGCCTCGCTACAATCCACTTAGACCCTGTTGAAGTTGACAATGAAAATGTCAACAAAAAGAAGGCAGAGGTTGCAGAAATTCTCAAAGCGTACGACGAGATTATCACTTTCCATGATTTTAGAATGGTACCGGGAGAGACCCACACAAATTTACTCTTTGATGTGGTAATCCCTGCAAAATACAAGAAGGACAAAGAGACTGTAAGGGCAGAAATTTCCGCACTTGTTGAAGAGAAGTGCGACAAGTGTTTCGCTGTAATCTCAGTTGATCAGTCCTATGTTTAAGGAGCACAGCTATGGAAGAAAGAAAAATTCCAAATTTTAAAATAGTTATGCCTGAAGCAAATACACTGACAAACGGCGACGTGGACCTCTCAGTCTTTGAGAATTATGGTCAGGTTACAATCCTTGACCATCCAAGTCTCGAAGAACTTCATGAGGCGCTGATTTCTGCCGATGCGCTCTTTACTAACAAGTATAAGATTGACGCATCCGTGCTAGATTGCACAAGCGTCAAGTACATAGGAGAGTGCGCAACCGGCTTTAATAACATTGATGTTGATTATTGTAATGAGCACGGCATAGTTGTGACGAATGTCCCAACTTATTCGACAAATGCCGTAGCTCAGCAGACATTTGCTTTTATACTCAACCATTTCTCGCAGGTTGCGAAGTACAACGACTTTGTACAAAATGATGGCTGGATTAATGCTGACACATTTGCACCGTTCGTCTTTCCGACCGACGAACTTGCAGGAAAGACGATAGGCCTTATCGGCTACGGCAAGATAGGCAAAGCCGTTGCAAAGATTGCTGACGCCTTTGGCATGACGGTTCTTGCGTCCACAAGAACCTATGAGAAGGCCAAAGAGGCAGGCAGCAATACTGAACTTGACGGCTTTGTAAACCGTGCCGAGCACTTTGTAAGTTTTGTCTCGCTCGACAGTCTTCTCCGTCACAGCGACATAGTGAGCATTCACTGTCCACTGAATGCTCAGTCGGAAAAACTTATAAATGCCGAGAACATCGCAAAGATGAGAAACGGTGCGTTTCTCATCAATACAGCGCGCGGTCCTATCATCGATGAGGACGCGCTCATTGCGGCTCTCGATAGCGGCAAACTCTCAGGTGTCGCTGTTGACGTCCTTGACGTCGAGCCAATGCTTGAGAGCTGCAAGCTTAAAGGCGCAAAGAATTGCGTTATAACCCCGCACGTTGCTTGGGCACCGAAGGCCACAAGACAGCGTCTTGTAAATGAGGTTATAAAAAATCTTGAGGCATACCAAAATGGTGAGCCAATCAACAAAGTAACAAAGTAGGTTTAATCAATGAAATACGATGTAGCAATAATCGGAGCGGGTCCTGGCGGCATTTTCTCCGCTTATGAATTTGTTAAAAAAGCTCCGGACCTCAAAGTAGCAGTCTTTGAGGCGGGCTATCCACTTGAAAAACGCAAATGCCCAATTGACGGCGTAAACGTAAAGAGCTGTATAAGCTGCCACACATGCGCAATCATGAACGGCTTCGGTGGCGCAGGTGCATTCTCCGATGGTAAGTACAATATCACCAATGACTTCGGTGGCACTCTTTACGAGTACATAGGTCGTGATAAGGCAATTGAACTCATGAACTATGTCGACGAGATCAACATGTCGCACGGTGGAGCGGGCACAAAGATGTATTCGACTGCAGGTTCAGAGTTCAAGAAACTTTGCATGCAGAACAAACTCACACTTCTCGATGCCTCCGTTCGTCACCTTGGCACCGACATAAATTATGTTGTACTTGAAAACATCTACAACGAACTCAAAGACAAGGTGGATTTCTTCTTCCACCGTCCAGTCTTAAGTCTTGAGCACAGTGCCGACACTTTCAAACTTGTCACAAAAGACGGTGAGTTTGAAGCAAAACAGTGCATAGTATCAGTAGGCCGTTCAGGTTCCTCCTGGATGGAAAATGTCTGCAAGGAACTCGAGATACCAACTCATTCAAACCGAGTTGACATCGGTGTCCGCGTAGAACTTCCTGCTATAATCTTTGAACACTTGACCTCAGAACTTTATGAGTCAAAAATTGTTTATCAGACAGAGAAGTTTGAGGACCATGTAAGAACATTCTGCATGAACCCTCACGGTGCTGTTGTAAATGAAAATACAAATGGTATTGTCACAGTAAACGGTCACTCATACGAGGACCCAGAGAAGCACACAGACAATACTAATTTTGCGCTTCTTGTCTCGAAGCATTTCTCCGAGCCGTTTAAGGATTCAAACGGCTACGGCGAGTCGATAGCGAAGCTGTCAAACATGCTGGGTGGCGGCGTTATCGTACAGCGATTTGGCGACCTTGAGCGCGGACGCCGCTCAAACGAAAAGCGTATCGCAGAATCAACTGTCCGCCCAACGCTTGCCGCCACACCAGGCGACCTCTCTTTGGTATTGCCAAAGAGAATTCTCGATGGTATCATCGAGATGATCTATGCGCTCGACAAGATTGCACCTGGTACAGCAAACGAGGACACACTCCTCTACGGTGTAGAGGTCAAGTTCTATAACATGGAAGTTGAACTCGACAACAATCTTGAGACACGCATCCCTGGCCTTTACATTATCGGTGATGGCTCAGGTGTTACACATTCACTCTCACACGCAAGTGCGAGTGGTGTCTTTGTAGCAAACAAAATAATAGACAAGCTCGCATAACGCGAGCTTCAAATGGAGAGTTATCGAAGTGGTCATAACGGGGCTGACTCGAAATCAGTTAGCGGGTAACACCGCCCAAGGGTTCGAATCCCTTACTCTCCGCCATAATTTCGGTCAGGAAGTGGGTTCCCGCTTCCTGACTGTTTCATTTCGCAAATTCAAAAAAATATTAAACTTGCGAAATTGAATTGTTGCATTATTGCTCAAATATGCTATAATGGATTTGCAAATATATTTCGCATACACAAATTTTTCAATGATTTGCGAAAAGGAAAAATATGAAATTAATTAAAAGAGAATCATACCTTAAAGAACTTAGACAAGTAAAAGGCACCCCAGATATTAAAGTAATCACAGGACTTAGAAGAAGTGGAAAATCTAAGTTGCTTGATAGCTTTATTGATGAGGTGTCTACAAATCCTAATGTAAATATAATTAGGATAAATAAGAATCTTAAGCAGTTTGAAAATCTAAGAGAATCCGACTGCTTATATGAGTATGTATATAGTAAATACGTTGAAGATAAGGAAAACTATTTGTTTGTTGATGAAGTGCAAATGTGTAATGGCTTTGAGACTGCAATAAATAGTTTGCATGACGAAGAACGTTTTGATATATATATTACTGGATCTAATGCCTTTCTGATGTCGAGTGATCTTGCTACACTCTTTCGGGGACGTGTAATAGAAATAGCTGTATTTCCGTTTTCGTTTGCTGAATATTGTGAGTATTATTCTATTAATGATATTCACAGTGCCTTTGATGATTATGTTCAAAACGGCGGTCTTGCAGGTTCATATCTCTACAAAGATAAAAAACAGGCAATTACGTATGTAAAGAATGTGTTTAGGACAACTGTAATATGTGACATAGTTGACAAGTATCATATAGAAGATGAAAACTTACTGATTACTTTATCTGAATTTTTAATGGACAATATTGGTAATAAAACTTCAATTAGAAACATTTCTAATTGTTTGTCAGGTAAAACCA
>R01__coassemble_59_pt1 | contig 13279 bp, 10 predicted proteins | sample R01__metabat2_low_PE_010 | metagenome-assembled genome bin R01 | reverse complement strand
AATGTGCGCGCGAAGGCGGTGACTTTTATGTTCGAAATCAACCTTGAACCTATTTTCAATGAGATCGGTTCAACACTCAAAATCAACCACACTCTCGATTTGAGTGATATTGAATTTTCAAACGAAAGGCCAATGACAGAACCTTGTAAGGTCGAGGGCGAGATAAGAAATGAAACTGACATAGTTTCACTCTCTGCCACTGTCACAGTTTTATATTCCGGAAACTGCGACCGATGCGCAAAAGAGGTAACTAAAGAATACACCATTCCGATGGAACATACTTTTGTGACCGAGTTGAACGACGACCAAAACGACGAGTATGTACTCGTGCCAACCATGCGTTTCGACTTGGAAGGACTGGCGACTGAAGATGTTCTTCTTTCTTTACCTACAAAGTTTCTCTGCTCTGAGGACTGTAAGGGAATCTGTTCTCGTTGCGGAAAGAACTTGAATGATGGTCCATGTGATTGTAAACCTGAAATCGACCCAAGGCTTCAGGCACTTGCGGACATGTTGGACGACTAAATTTGTAATTTAAAGTTTTGATAGGGGGTTTCCTAAAATGGCAGTACCAGCTAGAAGAGTTTCTAAAGCTCGTCGTGATAAGAGACGTTCAAACGTATGGAAGATGGACGCTCCAGAGCTTGTAAAGTGCCCACAGTGCGGTGAGTACAAGAGACCACACAGAGTTTGCCCAGAATGTGGATACTACAAAGGCAAACAGGTAATCGTAAAGGACTAATCAAAATTTCTTTAGAGATTAAAGGTGGAGAAGGAGCAACCTTCCCCACCTTTTTGTCTAATAAGAGGAAAGGAGAGAGACATGGCCGCTGTTATAAAAAGTGTAGAACCGGGTTCTTATGCAGAACTTCATGGCATAAAGCCGGGCTGTACACTTCTTAAAATTAATGGCAATGAGATTGTCGACGTACTCGACTATCGATTTTTCATGATGGACAAAGTCTTGAAAGTCGTTTTCAAGACGCCAGACGGAAGACTTTGTATTGCAAAAATCGAGAAAGACGACGAGTACGACGACATAGGTCTCGAGTTTGAGACCTATCTCATTGACAAGCAACACTCGTGTAACAATAAATGCATCTTTTGCTTTGTTGATCAGTTGCCAGATGGTATGAGAGAAAGTCTTTATTTTAAAGACGATGACTCACGCATGTCTTTCTTCTATGGCAATTATGTCACTCTTACAAACATGAGCGATGAGGACGTTGAACGCATCATCAAGATGCACATAAGTCCTATAAACATCTCAATTCATACTATGAATCCTGAACTTCGCTGCAAAATGATGAACAACCGTTTTGCTGGCGAGAGCCTTAAGTATTTGAGACGTTTTGTAAATGCAGGTATCAAAATCAATGCTCAAATTGTTATCTGCCCAGGTATCAACGATGGCGAAGAACTTAAGCGTTCGATACTTGAACTTTCTGAGATTTCGAGTTCTGTTTTATCGGTTGCTTGCGTTCCAGTCGGACTTACAAAATACCGCGATAATTTGCCAAAACTTCGTGGCTTTACAAGGGACGAGGCAAGAAAAACAGTTGAACTTATAAATTCACTTGGCAATAGATTTAAATCAGAGCTTGGCACACGTTTTTGCTATGCGTCTGATGAACTTTATTTACTCTCAGGTCTTCCTATTCCTTATGAGGACTATTATGAGGACTACCCTCAACTTGACAATGGTGTAGGCCTTCTTCGACTCTTTGAATCAGAAGTTTTAGAGGGACTTCGTGATTATGAACCACTAAAGCTTCGCAAGCCTGTTAAATTTACTATTGCAACGGGTGTTGCATCTTATGCAATGATGATAAGAATGGCGAGCCTCATAGAGGACAGCTATCAAGGCATGCTGAGACTCAAAGTAATAAGTGTTGAGAATATTTTCTTCGGTACAGATGTCACTGTCACAGGTCTCCTCACTGGTGAGGACATCATGAGGCAGATTTACAAAGAGAAGGTTGGAAAAGGTCTTTTCCTCTCGAAATCTTTGCTTAAGGCAGATGAGGATATTCTTCTTGACGATGTTTCAGTTTCAGACCTTGAGGAGTATTTTGGTGTCCCTATTCACATTGTTGAGAATGATGGACATGTATTCCTAGATGAAATTACAAAAGCTATAGAGGAGGTGAAATAATGTCAAGACCGGTAGTGGCCATCGTCGGCAGACCAAATGTTGGTAAATCTACACTTTTTAACAAACTTATAGGTAAACGTCTCTCTATTGTAGACGATACTCCAGGTGTGACAAGAGACCGTATCTACGGCGATTGTGAATGGCTTGGCCACAATATGCTTCTTGTTGACACAGGTGGTATTGAACCTTATTCGGATGACATTATTCTCTCTCAAATGCGTAGGCAAGCGCAGCTCGCAATTGATAGCGCAGACGTAATTGTTTTGGTTACCGATATAAGAGATGGCCTTGTTGCAACGGACCAGGAGGTTGCAACAATGCTCCAAAAGAGCGGTAAACCAATAGTACTCTGCGTAAACAAGTGCGACACAACAGGTGAACTTCCTGCTGATTTTTATGAATTTTATAACCTTGGCCTCGGCGACCCTATTGCGGTATCCGCAAGCCACGGCCGTGGCACAGGCGACCTGCTCGACGCCGTCCTCTCATACCTCCCAGAAGATGCTGGCGAGGACTATGAGGACGACACAATCAAGGTCGCTGTTATAGGAAAACCTAACGTTGGCAAGTCGTCACTTGTCAACGCTATTTGCGGCGAAAATCGTGCTATTGTTTCAGACATTGCCGGCACAACAAGAGATGCGACAGACACTCTTGTTGAGAACAAGTACGGCAAGTTTGTCTTCATAGACACTGCAGGCCTTCGCCGCAAATCAAAAATCGATGACGCAATTGAAAAATACAGCGTCATTCGCGCTCGTATGTCCGTCGAGCGCGCTAATGTCTGCGTCATCATGATTGACGCAACTGAGGGCTTTACCGAGCAGGACTCAAAGGTTGCTGGTATCGCCCATGAACTCGGCAAAGCCTGCATTATTGCAGTCAATAAATGGGACGCAGTCGAGAAGACAGGCGAGACCATGCAAAAAGAGCGTAAAAAGCTCATGGATGATTTTGCATTTATGTCTTATGCTCCAATTATTTTCATCTCTGCAAAAACAGGACAGCGTATCCCTGAACTTTTTGAGCTTATAAAATTTGTTGATGACCAAAATGCTATGCGTATTTCAACTGGTAAACTCAACGAAGTTCTGGCAGCTGCAACAGCGCGCGTTCAACCACCGACGGATAAGGGTAGACGCCTTAAAATTTACTATATGACTCAGGCTTCAACACGCCCACCGACATTTGTCTGCTTTGTAAATAAGGCAGATCTCTTCCACTATAGTTATCAGCGCTATCTTGATAATCAGATAAGGGAGGTATTCGGTCTTGAAGGAACTCCAACTCGCTTTGTTATTCGGGAAAGAGAAGAAAAGAAAGGAAGAAAATAAACCTAGTATAGTAGGTGATGGCTGCAAGCGTTGCCGTAATTTTAATAAGGGCTATTGCACAGGAAAAGATCGCTGCTGTGGCGCTTTTACACAACTTGATGAGAATTTGGACCAGTCAAATTGACTGGTCCAATTTTTTTGAATTTGTTGACAATTTGAAACTACCGTGATATCATTTTGATATCAACTGAAGGAGGTTGAATTTATCATGGAAGAAAAAATTTATACGACTAAAAAGAATGGTATGACAGCACTTGTTATAATACTTGCACTGTATCTTATAGCAATTGCTCTTGTTGTTTTTGGAATGTTTGTGGATTCCTTTGTTACTGGTCTTGCAGCAATATGCGGAATTGTTTGGTGCTGCATTGGCTGGTTCCCACTCCTTGGACTTAAAATAGTAAAGCCACAGGAAGCAATAGTTCTCACACTTTTTGGTAAATATAAGGGCTCTATTAAAGAGGATGGCTTTTATTTTGTAAACCCTTTCTGCGGAACATTCAATCCTGCAGCAGATACAAAACTCAACCAGAGCGGTGATGTTGAACCACAGGGAAATGTAATTCTTACTGCTGCTACAAATGGCACAACTATAAATACTACTTCAAAGAAAATCTCTCTTAAGATTATGACACTCAACAACAGTCGCCAAAAGATCAACGACTGTCTCGGCAATCCTGTTGAGATTGGTATCGCTGTTATGTGGAAGGTAACAGATACCGCAAAAGCAGTATTTAATGTTGATAACTACAAAGAATATCTCTCACTCCAGTGCGATGCTGCCCTTCGTAATATTGTAAGACTTTATCCTTATGATGTTGCACCTGGTGTTGACACAACTGGTGATGGCATCGCTGACGAGGGCTCACTTCGTGGCTCAGCAGAAGTAGTTGCAAACAGAATTAAAGAGGAGATTCAGTCCCGTGTAGACGAGGCTGGTCTTGAGATTGTTGACGCTCGTATCACTTATCTTGCATACGCTCCAGAAATCGCATCTGTAATGCTTCAGCGCCAGCAGGCATCTGCAATTATTGATGCCCGTAAGATGATAGTTGATGGCGCTGTTGGCATGGTTGAAATGGCACTTGAGCGCCTTGAAGAAAATGACACAATCAAACTTGATGACGAGCGCAAAGCTGCGATGGTTTCCAACCTTCTTGTAGTGCTTTGTGGCAATAAAGATGCCCAGCCAATCGTAAATTCTGGCAGCCTTTATTAAGAGGTGAATTATGGCAGACGAGAAAAAACAGGTGCCACTTCGCTTGTCTCCACAACTTTATAATGCTCTCGCCGCTTGGGCAGAGGATGATTTTAGATCTGTAAATGGACAGATAGAATATCTTCTTTCTGAGTGTGTAAAGCAGAGGAAAAAGAATGGTAAGTATGTAGGGCAGGAGATAGACGCACCACTTGAAATAAATCTTTCCGATACAAAAAATAAGGCGTAAATTTAGGACGAATATTATGAAAATTCTTGTGATGTCTGATTCCCATGGGAAGTATCAATTAGTCTTTGATGTAATTTATGATAATGCTGACGCCGACGTGATAATTCACCTCGGAGACGGTGTCTCTGAGGTGGACGAGGCGGCGAGAGATGTCGCAGGTATGCGACATTTGAAGGCGATGCAAATTGTGAAGGTTCGTGGAAATTGTGACATATTTTCCGCAGAACCTACGACGAGTTTTGACAACATAGGTGGGCACAAGTTTTACTGCACGCATGGCTTTGCAGTAAACGGCAGTGCCACCTCTGTAAAATCAAAACTCGGCATTGACGCCCTCGCGCTCGACGCCGCGAAGAACGGCCGTGATGTGGCCCTCTTTGGCCACACCCACAAGGCCTTTTATGAGGCCCGCTCCGGCGTCCACCTCTTCAACCCTGGCGCCGTTTTGAAAGGTGAGTATGGCATAATCACCATAGACGATCAAACCGGCGCGTTGTCCTTTGAACACAAAACATTACAATACTGAGAAAAGGGTGGCGACGGCCACCCTTTTTGTTGTTTAAAATAAAAACACCCGGTAAGGTGTATTATTAAGTTTGAAAAAAGTTGTTGACTCCTTTAATAATTAGTAGTAAAATCTTGCTACTTTTTGTTTCTATATATACGTACGCGCGTATATAAAGAGAACGAAAAATCTGAACGGAGGAAAATTTCTATGGTAAATTTTAAAGCGACCCAACTCGGCACAACTACCAGAATGAACTTTGCAACAATCGATGAAGTTATGCAAATGCCAAACCTTATCGACGTGCAGAAGAAATCATATCAGTGGCTTGTCGATGAAGGTCTCAAGGAAGTTCTGAGAGGCATTGGTGATATTACAAGCTCATCAGGCAAGCATGTTATCAATTTCATTGATTACTCACTTGGTGAGAAGCCAAATCACTCAATTGCTGAGTGTAAGATGAGAAAACTTACACACTCTGTTGAACTTTACTTCAAAGTACAATGGCTCAACAAAAATACAGGTGAAATAACTGAGAAGGATATCTTCATGGGTAATATCCCTCTTATGACAGATAGCGCAACATTCATCGTAAACGGTGCAGAGCGTGCTATTGTTTCTCAGCTTGTTCGTTCTCCTGGTATTTACTATGACATGTCATACGACAAGACTGGTAAGGAACTCTTCACTTCCCAGATTATTCCTAATCGTGGTGCATGGCTTGAGTATGAAACAGACTACAACAATTTGTTCTATGTAAAGATCGACAAGAATAAGAAGATTTTAATCACTACATTTATTCGTGCACTCGGTCTTGGATCAAATGAGGAAATACTTAACTATTTCGGCAACGACGAAAGAATTATAGCAACACTCGAGAAGGACCAGACTATCGATACTGATTCTGCTCTTCTCAACATCTATGAGAAGCATCGTCCATCTGAACCAGCAACAATTGATTCTGCAAAATCTCTTATTGACGGTTTCTTCTTTGATGCACGTCGCTATGACCTCTCACGCGTTGGTCGTTATAAGTACAACAAGAAACTTGCAATTGCAAGCCGTCTTGTAGACCAAAAACTTGCACAGCCTATAGTTGATGAACTTACAGGCGAGCTTCTTGCTGAGGCTGGCGAAGTAATCACAGCTGAAAAAGCAGCAATAATCGAACAGGCTGGCGTAAGCGCTGCCTTTGTTGACGTTGAGGGCGCAGAAATTAAAGTTGTATCAAACGGTATGGTTGATGCACTTCCTTATCTTGCAAGCCTCAAGATTACAGAAGCTGATCTTGAAGAGATCGCTATCAATGAAAAAGTTCGTTACAACATCCTTATGGATATTCTCCAGAATACTCCAAAGAAGAAGAAGGATGTTCTTGCAGCTCTTGAGGAGAGAGCAGACGACCTTATTCCAAAGCATGTTATTGTTGATGACATCCTTGCATCAATCAACTATCTCAACAACATCGCATCTGGAATTGGTTCTATTGATGATATCGACCATCTTGGTAACCGCCGTATCCGTTCAGTCGGCGAATTACTCCAGAACCAGTTTAGAATCGGTTTCTCCCGTTTAGAAAAATCTATCAGAGAAAAACTTGACCAGTTGTCAGTAGAGGATGCTGAAAAGGCAAACGAGAAACTCTCAAATCTCGTAAATGCAAAGCTCATCGCAGCCGCTATCAATGACTTCTTTAGTTCTTCTCCACTTTCACAGTTTATGGATCAGACAAACCCATTGTCTGAACTTACAAATAAACGTCGTTTGTCAGCACTCGGTCCTGGCGGTCTCTCAAGAGAACGTGCTGGATTCGAAGTTCGTGACGTTCACTACAGCCACTATGGTCGTATGTGTCCTATTGAGACTCCAGAAGGTCCTAACATCGGCCTTATCTCCAGTCTTGCAACCTTCGCTCGTATCAACAAGTATGGATTTATCGAAACTCCGTTCAGAAGAGTAGATAAGAAGACAGGCAAGGTTCTTGACGACGTAGTTTATATGACTGCCGACGAAGAGGATGCTTATCGTGTAGCTCAGGCAAACGAGCCTCTTGATAAGGATGGACATTTCATGCGCGATAAGGTAACAATCCGTTATCGTGATGAATTTGCAGAAGTAGACAACAACCAGGCAGACTTTATGGACGTATCTCCAAAGATGCTTGTATCTGTTGCTACAGCAATGATCCCATTCCTTGAAAACGACGACGCAAACCGTGCCCTCATGGGTTCTAACATGCAGAAGCAGGCTGTTCCTCTTATGAAGACAGAGGCTCCTATTGTTGGTACCGGTATGGAATACAAAGCAGCTGTTGACTCGGGTGTTGTTGTGGTTTCAAAGACAGATGGTACAGTTGTAAGTGTTGACGCTAGCACAATTGAAATCGAAGACAAGGGCGGCAACATTGACAAATATGACCTCGTTAAGTTCATGCGCTCAAACCAGGGCACATGTATAACTCAGCACCCAATCGTAGAAAAAGGCCAGAAGGTTAAAGCTGGTGATGTTATCGCCGATGGCCCTGCAACTGCAAATGGTGAAATCTCCCTTGGTAAGAATGCCCTTATCGGCTTCATGACTTGGGAAGGTTACAACTACGAGGATGCTGTTCTTCTCAATGAAAAACTTGTACGTGATGATGTATATACATCTATCCACATCCAAGAATATGAAGTAGTAGCTCGTCAGACAAAACTTGGACCAGAAGAGATTACACGCGATGTTCCAAACGCTGGCGCAGAACTTCTTGCTGACCTCGATGAGAATGGTATCATCCGCATAGGCGCTGAGGTTCACTCAGGTTCAATCCTTGTTGGTAAGGTTACTCCAAAGACAGAACTTGAACAGTCCAACCAAGCAAAACTTCTCCGCGCTATTTTCGCAGAGAAGGCTCGCGAAGTACGTGACACATCTCTCAAGATGCCTCACGGTGAGTATGGTATCGTTATCGACGTTAAGGTATTCGATAAGGAAAACTACAAAGAAATACCAAACGATGTTGAGAAGATCGTTCGTTGCTATGTAGCTCAGAAGAGAAAGATTCAAGTCGGCGATAAGATGGCCGGTCGTCATGGTAACAAGGGTGTTGTATCCCGCATCCTTCCACAGGAAGATATGCCATTCCTTCCAGACGGTACTCCACTTGACATCGTACTTAACCCTCTCGGTGTTCCTTCTCGTATGAACATCGGTCAGGTTCTTGAAGTTAATATGGGTATGGCAGCTCGCTCTAAGGGCTGGAAAGTAATGACACCTGTATTTGATGGTGCTCATGAGGATGACATCCAATATTTACTTGTAGAATCAAAGCTCCTTTCAGAGGGTAGCCAAAAGGTAAAAGAACTTGTCCTTCAGTATGAGGACAAGAATGAAGCAAAGGGCTTTGCACTCGATGACTTAATCAAGTTCTTGAAGTCAAAGATTAAGGACGAGGAAGAGCTTGCATTTATCGATGCAGCTTATGAATATCGTTTCGGTAAGACACAGCTTATCGACGGTCGTACAGGTAAGCCATTCGACAACCCTGTAACAGTCGGTGTTATGTATTACTTGAAACTCCACCACCTCGTTGACGATAAGATTCACGCACGTTCCGTAGGTCCATACGCTCTCGTAACTCAGCAGCCACTCGGTGGTAAGGCTCAGTTCGGTGGACAGCGTTTTGGTGAGATGGAAGTTTGGGCTCTTGAAGCTTATGGCGCTGCTTATACTCTTCAGGAAATCCTTACAATTAAGTCCGATGATATCAATGGCCGTAACAGAACATTCAAGGCTATTGTTAAGGGCACTAACATCCCAAGACCAGGCGCACCTGAATCATTTAAGGTTCTCATCAAAGAACTCCAGGCTATTTGTATTGACATCAAAGTTTATGACGATGATGGCAACGAGATTGACTTAAAGCAGAACTTCGATGATGAGTATGAAGACAAGAACACAGCTTCTGCTTCAGCATTTATCGAAGAAATTATGCCAGAGACAGTTTCTGATGACGATGACTACATAGACTTAGACGCTATAGATGAGTCAGAATTTGAATCAGACAGTTCAAAAGAGATTGAATAAGGAGGTAAATCACAATGTCAGATATTATTGATAACAAAGAAAACGGTATTGAATTTGCTTCCATTAAAATTGGTCTCGCTTCTCCAGAAACCATCAGATCTTGGTCCTATGGTGAAGTAGTAAATTCAGAAACCATTAACTACAAAACAGCAAAGCCTACAGAGGGCGGTCTTTTCGATGAAAAGATTTTCGGACCTGTAAAGGATTACGAATGCCACTGTGGACAGTACAAAAAGAAAGAACACAAAAAGGGTAAAGTTTGTGAGAAGTGTGGCGTTGAGCTCACAAAGTCAAAGGTTCGCCGTGAGCGCATGGGAACCATTGAACTTGCAACACCTGTTTCACATATCTGGTACTCAAAGGGCTCACCATCAAGAATCTGCGATATGCTCGATATAGGCCCTAAGAACCTTGACCGTGTTCTTTACTACCAGAGCTACATCGTTACTGATCCAGGCCCAGCGCTTGATGTTGAGAAGTACGAAGTTATCTCTGAAAAGCAGTATAAATCATACAAAGAGAAGTATGAGGACGATTTCAAAGCTGGCATGGGCGCTGGTACAATCAAGGAGCTCCTTGAGGACATCGACGTTCCTGCTCTTGTAGAACAGCTCCGTGAGGAGATTGAGAACGCTACAAGCCAGAAGAAGGCAAAGCTCTTAAAGAGACTTGAAGTTGCTGAGGCTTTCAACAACTCAGACAACAAGCCTGAGTGGATGATTTTGGAAGTTATTCCGGTAATTCCTCCAGATCTTCGTCCTCTCGTTCAGCTCGATGGCGGACGCTTCGCTTGCTCCGACCTCAACGAACTCTACAGAAGAGTTATCAACCGTAACGAGCGTCTTAAGAGCTTCATGAAAGATGCTATCCCTGACGTTGTTATAAACAACCAGAAGAGAATGCTTCAAGAAGCAGTAGATGCACTTATCAACAACGGTCGTCGTGGCCGTCCTGTTCAGGGAACAAATAACCGTGCTTACAAGTCTCTTTCAGATGGACTTAAAGGTAAGCAGGGACGTTTCCGTCAGAACCTTCTCGGTAAACGTGTTGACTACTCAGGCCGTTCCGTTATCGTTGTAGGTCCTGAACTTAAGATGTATCAGTGTGGTCTTCCAAAGGAGATGGCACTTGAACTTTTCAAGCCATTCGTAATGAAACGTCTTACAGAGATGCCAAACGGCGCAGCTACTGAAAAGATAGCTCGTAAGATGGTTGACCTTCAGAATGAAAAAGTTTGGGATGCTCTTGAAGATGTAATCAAGGATCACCCAGTAATGCTCAACCGTGCTCCTACACTTCACAGACTTGGTATCCAGGCCTTTGAACCAGTACTTGTTGACGGTCGTGCTATTAAACTTCACCCACTCGCTTGTACAGCGTTCAACGCCGACTTCGATGGTGACCAGATGGCTGTTCACGTACCTCTTTCAAACGAGGCACAGGCAGAGGCAAGATTCCTCATGCTTGCAGCAAATAACTTGCTCAAGCCTTCAGATGGTCGTCCAATTACTGTTCCTACACAGGACATGGTTCTTGGTTCATACTATTTGACACTCGACAAGGATGGCGAGATAGGTGAGGGCAAAGTCTTCCGTGACGTAAACGAAGCTCAGATGGCATTTGATGAGGGAGATATCACTCTTCACTCAAAGATTAAAGTTCGTATGCCAAGCAAACTTGAACCTAAAAACCCTGAAAAGTCTGCTCTTGTTGACACAACACTCGGTAAGATTATCTTCAACAATCCTATTCCTCAGGACTTAGGCTTTGTTGACAGAGAAGACCCTGAGCATCCTCTCAACGAATACGCTCTCGAGTGTGACTTCCTTATCACAAAGAAGACACTTGGTCAAATTATCGACCGCTGTATTGAAATACACGGCATAAACGAGACATCTGTAGTACTTGATGCTATCAAGTCACAGGGCTACAAGTACTCAACTCTTTCTGGTATCACTGTTGCCGTATCTGACGCAAAGATTCCAGAAGCAAAGAAAGAACGTATCTCTGAGACCGAGGCACACATCAACAAGATTGATAGCTACTACAAGATGGGTATGCTTTCAAAAGAAGAGGCAACTCAGCTTAAACTCGGTGCTTGGGATGTCTGCACAAAGCAGGTATCTGAAGGTCTTAAGGACAACCTTGGCCAGTACAACCCAATTTACATGATGATCGACTCTGGTGCCCGTGGTTCTGACTCACAGCTAAACCAGCTCGCTGGTATGCGTGGCCTTATTGCCAACACATCAGGTAAGACAATCGAAATTCCTATTCGTGCAAACTACCGTGAAGGTCTTAATATTCTCGAATATTTCATCTCTTCACGTGGTGCTCGTAAAGGTCTTGCTGATACGGCTCTTCGTACATCTAAGTCTGGTTATCTTACAAGACGTCTTGTTGATGTATCTCAGGAAATCATCATTCGTGAAGAGGACTGTGGATGCAGCGACGGTATTGATGTCTATGATATTGAGGCTGACGGTCGTGTAATCGAGGAACTCGATGAGAGACTTGAAGGTCGTTACCTTGTTGAGGACCTTGTCGACGAAAAGACAGGCGAACTCATCCAGTCTGCTTCAAAGATGATGCTCAAAGTAGATGCAAAGAGAGTTGCAAACTATGTAAAAGCTCATACTGAAGAAGGACAGAAGCCAAAGATCAAAATCCGTTCACTTCTCACTTGTCAGTCACAGCACGGCGTTTGTATGCACTGCTATGGTAAGAACCTTGCAACAGACACACCTGTTACAGTAGGTGAAGCAATTGGTATTATTGCTGCACAGTCAATCGGTGAGCCTGGTACACAGCTTACCATGCGTACATTCCACACCGGTGGTGTTGCAAGTACATCCGATATTACACAGGGTCTTCCAAGAGTTGAAGAGCTCTTCGAGGCTCGTACACCAAAGACATGTGCTATTCTTGCTGAAATTGACGGTACTGTTTCAATTGAAGATGTTAAGAAGAGCAAATGTGTCATCATTACAAGCGATGACGGCGACGAGAAGAGATACCTTATCCCTTATGGTACACGTATCAACCAGCGTATTTTGGATGGTGCACGTGTTGTAAAGGGAGAGACCTTAACAGAAGGTTCTACCCACCCACAAGACCTCTTGAAGGTTATGGGCGTAGACGCAGTTTACGATTATCTCATTCGTGAAGTTCAGTCCGCTTATCGTACTCAGGGTGTTGATATCAACGATAAACACATCGAAGTTATCATTCGCCAGATGATGAGACAGGTTCAGGTTGATGACCCAGGTGAGACAGAACTTATCTCAGGCATGAAGATCGACAAGTCTGAATTCTTCGCAGAATATCGTAGAGTTAAGAAACTTGCTGCAGAAGAGGGCAGAGAGCCTGCACTTCCAACATATATTCCAATCTTACTTGGTATTACAAAGGCGGCTCTTGCTACAGATTCCTTCCTCTCAGCTGCTTCCTTCCAGGAGACAACAAAGGTTCTTACAGAAGCTGCAATTAAGGGCAAGACAGATTATCTTCTTGGTCTTAAGGAAAATGTTATCGTTGGTAAGCTTCTTCCATCTGGTACAGGTATGAAGTGCTACAACAATGTTGACATAAAGCAACTCAAAGGCTCATTCAATTCAATCGACAAGGATTTCTTCATGGAACCAGAGATTGAAAACGCAGCAGAAGACGACTCTGAAAATGTTGCTGAATAAACCCTTGAAAACTTAATAAAATAAAGTAAATTTACCCTATTGACATTGACTTGCCAATAGGGTAAAATACTAACTTGCCT
>R01__coassemble_55_pt1 | contig 13620 bp, 12 predicted proteins | sample R01__metabat2_low_PE_010 | metagenome-assembled genome bin R01 | reverse complement strand
CCAAGTGCCAAGCATTGCTGCTTGGCACTGGTGTTATGGGTGTGAAATTGTATTTTGTGGTGGTTATACAACTTCTATCTTATGCGAAGGGAGACATTCGCATAAAAAATACAAACAAAAAATTTTATAAAAAATGAAGGGCTCCTTGTGCGAAAAGGAGCCCTTCAAAACACATCCATAACAAGGAATGTTTCATGAAAGTTTTCTCTGCCCCTTTTCAAATACGGAAGGTAAGTTCGTTTCCAAACTTGCCCTGTTCAAAAAGCCATGGCACGCGCTTTAGGCTTTAAGACTCGAAGCTTTATTCATTTGTTAAAACAATTTTGCCACAAAAAGACATTGATGTCAATTAAAAACTAATTCCCTTGAACATCTGAGCGCTCTCTGAGTAATCTGGCTCCTCACCATCAACTGATACCTGAGGTTTTGCCATAACGAGCTTTTCTTGCTTTTCCATTACTATTGGAGCAGTCTTTTTCTCTTTCTTAACTTTTGTCTTTTTCTTCTTTGATTTCTTGCCTTCAAGCTTGTCGGCCTCTGCAAGTGCTTTTTCAACCTCTTTGTTGAATACTGGGATTGACTCCTCATAGCCAACAGCTGCACGCTCGAGATAAATTTTCTTAGCCTGAGCTTTTCTTGCATTTTTCTTTTTCTTTTCAAGGGCCTTCTTGTCTTTTTCAAGAGCAGCCTTCTCTTTGTTCAGCTTTGCAAGTTCAGCCTTCTTTGCTTTTGCAGCAGGGATGCCGTTTGTATGGTTCTTCATAGCATTTGCTGCTACGTCAGATGCCTTTGTATAAATGAATGGTGTAACTGCTGTAATACCAACGATGGCACCAGCTATAGCAGAGCCGACAATTGCTGCAGCTGCAACAATTATAGTCTGCTTTCTCTCGTCGCGTCCTTTCATGGTCCTTCTCCTCTCAAAATGGGTTCACAAGTATACTTATTTATAATACCCAATTTTAATAGATGTGTCAATTTACATTTTAGCCTCTTTATGCTAAAATTTACCCGTATTTTTATAAGGAGGATTCCTATGGCTAACATACTCGAATGCAACCATTTGAAAAAGCAGTATGGTAGTTTTACCGCTCTAAAAAGCATAAACCTCGAAATACCAGAAGGAAAAGTCGTTGGACTTCTCGGTCCTAACGGAAGCGGAAAAACTACACTCATAAAACTTGCAAGTGGTTTGCTTCTTCCAACAGCCGGTGAAATCAAAGTTGGTGGATTTGTACCAGGAGTTGAGTCAAAAGCACTCGTTGCTTATCTCCCTGAGCGCAACTATCTTGATCTCTCAAGAAAAATCAGCCGCTCAGTTGATTTCATGGCAGATTTTTACAAGGATTTCGACAAGGAGAGAGCTTACACTCTGCTCGACCACTTAAACATCGATCCGAAGCGACCACTCAAAGATTTATCAAAAGGTAACAGAGAAAAAGTTCAGCTCATTCTCGTTATGAGTAGAAATGCAAAACTTTATCTTTTGGATGAGCCTATCGGTGGCGTTGACCCTGCAGCACGTGATTACATTCTCGACACCATAATCAACAACCATCCTGCTGATTCCACTGTACTTATCTCAACACACCTCATCGCTGACGTTGAGCCTGTGCTTGATGAATTCATATTCATCCAAGAGGGCGAAATTCTCGAACACAGAGATGTTGCTTCTGTAAAGAGCGAAGGCAAGACAGTCGACAGCCTCTTTAGGGAGGTGTTCAGATGTTAGCAAAACTTACAAAACATGAATTTACATCGATAGCTCGCGTCGGACTTCCTGCCTACATAACCATGCTCGTAGTCTCCATCATCGGAAGAGTTATGACCTGGGTTTCTTCAAGGCAGTACATCATTGACAACGTACCGGTTTCTTTCGTAAAGATTATCAAAGTTTTCTCATCTCTTATCTCAACGATTTATGTCATAGCATTTATGTCACTTCTTATTTTGACACTCTTTTACATGATTTATCGTTTTTATAAGAACTTTTTCACAGATGAGGGCTACCTGATGCTCACCTTGCCAGTTCGCTCATCATCACTTATCTTTTCAAAGCTCTTTAACACTTGGATTTGGCTTTTCTTCAGCGCAGTGATTGCTATCCTTTCGCTCTACATAACGCTCGGCCACTATGACGAGCTCATGGACTCAGTCAGTGGAGTGTTTGACAGTCTTAAAGACGTAATCGAGCGCGAAGGTGACTACCTTCGAGAGGAGCTCGGCGTTCCACTTTGGGTATTTGCAATTGAAGCAGTTGTTTGCATTTTTATGCTCGCAAACCGTTTCATTCTCACCTGGTATGCCGCTGTGAGTTTTGGCCTCCTTCTCTCAAAGAAGCACAAGGCACTCGGAACAATCTTTGCCTACATAATCGTAGACATCGCTTCCTGGGTACTTATGGGTCTCTTTGTTGCAGGTGTTACAAAGATTATGCCGAACTTCCTCGGCGACCTTTCAACCAGCGCAGGAAAAGCACTTCAAGCAAGTGTTGCTGGTGTTTCGATAACTTATTTCATTTTCTCAGCATTACTATTCTGGTTTACATCCTTCATAATGAAGCATCGTCTAAACCTCGACTAAAATAAAAAGAGCACTGCGATTTTGCAGTGCTCTTTTTATTTTGTGAGAATATTTAAAACATCCTTTAGAAGAGTAATGATGTCATCGCTCTTGCTGATTTTCAAAGATGTGAACGGCTTTTGGCCATCACAAATTCCAACGCGATTTTCAAACACCTCATCAAGTCTTGAGACGGCTTCGTAGTCGATTTCTTTCCAATAGAAATAAATCTCGCCGCCTCTTTGAATAATGTCATGTATTCCAATTTTTGCAGCGCTCGCGCGGATGAGTGGGACCTCGATGAGGCCAAGTACCGGCTTTGGCGGAGTGCCAAAGCGGTCGCAAAGTTCATCGAGCACGTCCTCCTTGTCCGCGAGCGTGCGAATATCCGCGATTCGCCTATAGGCCGTAACCCTCTGCTTTATGCTGTCGATGTAATCCTCTGGGATATGAGCGTCGACCTCGATGTCGACAGTACAATCCATAGGAATTTCAACAGGTCTGTTTTCTTTTTCTCCACGAAGTTCTTCTATTGTTTCGGAGAGAATCTTAAAATACATGTCATAGCCTACGGCTTCCATGTGGCCGTGTTGCTGGGCACCAAGCAGGGCGCCCGCTCCGCGCAGTTCCATGTCGCGCATGGCGATTTTGAAGCCAGAGCCGAACTCGGTATACTCACGGATTGCCATAAGCCTTTTGGCGGCAATCTCCGTGAGTTCCTTTCCGGCTTGGAAAGTAAAATACGCCGTAGCGCGCCTGCTCGAGCGGCCTATTCTTCCCCTGATTTGGTGGAGTTGTGACAGACCAAATCGGTCAGAATTTTCAATAATTAAAGTATTTACATTTGGGACATCGACACCAGTCTCAATTATTGTTGTACAGACGAGGATGTCAATTTCACCCTCAACAAGACTCTTCCAAATACTTGAGAGTTTCTCCTCATCCATTTTTCCGTGAGCTATACCTATGCGGGCATTTGGAACGAGTTCATGAATTCTTGCGGCACAACTTGCAATACTCTCAACATTGTTGTGGAGGTAGTAAACCTGTCCGCCACGGCGAAGTTCCTTCTCTATCGCCTGTGCTATTACGCCATCGTCATATTCGAGGACATAGGTCTGGACAGGGTACCTGTCGACTGGTGCCTCCTCGATTATTGACATATCACGAATTCCTGACATCGCCATGTTAAGCGTTCTCGGGATAGGTGTTGCGGAGAGAGTGAGGACATCGACATTTGGAAATTTCTCTTTGAGTTTTTCCTTTTGAGCGACGCCAAAGCGCTGCTCCTCATCGACGATGAGAAGGCCTAAATCTTTAAATTCAATATCTTTCGAAATGAGTCTATGAGTGCCGACAACAATATCGACATAGCCAGCTTTTACATCTCTTATTATCTTTCTCTGTTCAGACGGAGTCTTAAAACGAGAGAGCATCGCAATCTCAATCGGGAAGCCATCAAAGCGTTTGACGATTGTATTGAAATGTTGGAATGCGAGAATAGTTGTAGGTACTAAAATCGCGCACTGTTTTCCCTCGACCACACATTTAAATGCTGCTCGAAGTGCCACTTCCGTTTTACCAAAACCAACATCTCCGCAGAGAAGTCGGTCCATCGGTACCGAGCGCTCCATATCATGCTTTATTTCACTGATACAGCGAAGTTGGTCGTCAGTTTCGTTGTACTCAAAATGACATTCAAATTCGCTCTGCATGTCGGTGTCAACCGAGAATGGGTAGCCCGGCAAAAGCATACGCTTTGCATAAAGTTCAGTCAGTTGCTGTGCCATGTCCTTTACAGCTGAGCGAACTTTGCTCTTTGCCTTCTCCCATTCGTTGCCACCGAGGCGATTGATTTTAACTCTCTTTGTGTCGTCCTTTGGGCCTATGTATTTTGAGACAAGATCAAGTTGAGTTACAGGGACATAAAGCACATCGGTTTTTGCATATTTTATTTTGATGTAGTCCTTTGTAAATCCACCAGTGTCAAGAGTTACTATTCCGTCGAAAATGCCTATACCATAGACATTGTGAACAATGTAATCACCCTTTTGAAGTTCATCAAGACTGTGAAAAGCATTCTTTGCATTTCCCTTATGAACTCGTTTGGTGCTTGAGGAGATAAGGCCCCTCGTAATAAGTTGAAAGTTTCCTTCAGGAATTCTAAAACCACTTGAGAAAATTGTAGGAGTCACAACAATAAAATTCTTAGGAAAATCAAGTGGTGGGTAGAGAGCAAAGCAGACTTTAAAGCCCTCTTGTCGTAAATCCTCTTCAAGTGATTTTGCGGCCTTCTCATTGCCAGCGGCAATGACAGTCTTTACGTCCTTTTCGAAAAGAAATTCTTTGAGAGTCGACAGTGTGCCGTCCCAAACTGGAGTCTGTCCCAAATTTATATTGACGAGGTTTGAGATCGGAATATCAAAACTGCCACTTGCAAAGTTGTCGAGGAAAATTGTATTTGCATTCTTATAGTCCTCGATAAGATATTCAAAGCCTACCTGTAAATCTCCAAATTGCTTTATGAAATTCCCGGACTCGACAGCATCTTTTATGTCCTCATGATAAACTTTCGTCGCGCCATTTATACGGCTTCTAATGCTTGAGGTCTCAAGCACAAAGAGCAAGTCCCGCTCACCGAGGAAAGAGAGTGGTGTCATAGGATTTTCATAGATTAAATTTATGTATTTGTCGAGGCAGACGTCGGAGATGCCTTCTCTTAAATTGTCGGCCTCTTTGTAAAGTTTTTCTTTGACAACATCCCGCTTTAGGCGATTTGCTATCTTTTCGATTTTGTCAGAAAGAGCAGATTTGTCCTCGGCATAAATCTCCACGCTCGGAGTAATCATGACCGAGTCAAGCTTGTCAGTTCGCCTCTGACTGAGCGGGTCAAACTCTGCAATAGTGTCTATCTCATCACCGAAAAATTCAACACGAATAGGCCTCTCTCTATTTGGTGGGAAGAAGTCGACAATTCCTCCACGAACAGCGAATTGTCCCTGTCCCTCAACCTCATCTGCGCGCTTGTATCCTGCAAAATGAAGTGACTGTACAAGTTTTTCAAGTTCAACTTCAGAGCCTTCTTTTATCTCAAGTATTCGCTCAAGAAGGACCTCCCTCGGAATGGTTTTTTGGATTGCTGCGATGGCAGGTATAAGCACTACATCAACATTGCCAAAGACCCAATTTGTGAGAGCGCCCATTCTCTGTCGCTCATACTCTTTTGACGGTGTCTGCTCAAAAATGAGTGAGATGTCGCGCGACGGGAAGACCTGCGCGCTTGTGCCGAAAGCTTTGAGGTCATCTGCAAGCTTATTTGCAACTGCTTCGTCTGGTGTTATGACAAATGCTCTTCGCTTTTCCTCATCGCAAATCGAGTGAATTATAAGTGCCTTATGAATAGTCGCAGCACCGAGCGCGCCGACAGGGAATTTCCCTGCAGCGACATTTTGGATAAGCTCACTTACTGCCTTATTTTGTTTTAGCGCACTACTGAAACCAGACATCTTTTCTCTTTTCTTTTTTTAAACACGACTAAAGCCCCCGTTTTTTCTAAACGGGGGTGTCTTCATTTTCTTCTTCTTTCTTTTTCTTCTTAGTGTTGTAGAGATTCATCGCCTCATCGATTTTGCCTTCTACAATGAGGTCGACGGCTGCTGCCGCATTTTTTATCGACTCATTTAAGGCATCGATGTCTTCTCTTGCAAACTTACCAAGAACATGGTCCTTCAAGTCCTCATCCGGGTGCGTCCTCTCGCCCACGCCAATTTTTATGCGTGGGAAACCATCGGAGCTTAGATGATTTATTATACTTTTTAGGCCATTGTGCCCACCTGCTGTACCCTTTCGCCTTATGCGAATTGCTGCAGTATCAAGACTCACATCGTCCGATATTACAATGATGTTTTCGGGTGGCACTTTGTAAAAACGCGCCGCTTCACCGACGGCTTCACCACTGTTGTTCATGAATGTCTGCGGCTTCATGAGCAGGCACTTCTCAGTGCCTATCATGCAGGTAGCCGTCAGAGCATTGAACTTCAAGTGGTCTATTTTTACGCCGTGGTTTTCAGCCACGGCATTTATCGCAATGAAGCCGATGTTGTGGCGCGTCTGTTCATACTCTCGACCAGGGTTACCCAGGCCAACAATAATAAACATAAGCTACTCCTTTAATTTATGTATCGACGTAAAATCGTACCGAGATCTGTCCCTATGTAATAAAGTGCAACTCCGACAACGATAGAGACGATGTAAAATTCAATTATGAAAAGAACAACTGATGCTATACTTCTACCACCCTTGTTCTTTATGAATTTTGCTTTTGCTTCCTCCGTCTCTTTCTTGCTTGCTTTTTCAAGAATCTTTGTGCACTTTCTAAAGTAGAGATAGTTACCGTAAAGTCCGCAGAGAATATCCACTGCCATTTCAACATATGTGGAAGCTGTGATAGCGGCTGGTTGTGTTGGCATGTTTGCCTCAAGGTTATCGAGTGCCTTCTCAAGTTCTGCAGAGGTTGCATATTCTGTGGATGTCATAACTTCGCTATACATCTCACTTGTGGTCTGATAATAATCAAGGACATCACTGAAAAAGATGAGTGGAATAAGCATTATCAAGAGCATCGCAAGGCCTGCGAATTTATTCATCTTTCTGTAAGCGAGCCAGAAAGGTCCGAAGAAAAATGCAGCCCAGTTCCAAGAAATTCTCCTGTTTGTCTTTGTGAACATCATGAAGCGAGGAATAAACTTGTTTATGTTTTTATCGATAACTTTTCCATAGTCATCAACTGTATAGTCGCCGATTTTTTCGTCGCCTCTTATTTCTCTCAAGACAGACTGCTTTACGCCGTCAGATGAAATTTGAATCTCGCCCGCATAGCCGTTTTTAGATTTTTCAACCTCAACCTTTGTAAGAGGAGTGATTATCTCCTCAGCCTTTTTCTCCTCTTCTGGCTTGTTTGGATTTTCCCATTTGAAGAAGCCGTGTCTTGATTCATTTTTACAAGAGCCTGCCTCTTTATAGCAACTTCTGTGCGCAGGTGTTCCACAGTCAGGGCAGACAACAACGTCGGAATCTTTGTCAAATATTTCCCCACAAAATGGACATAGAGCGCCTTCGTATCTCATAATTTAACTCCCTTTTAGTAATTGCTTTTTGTATCTACTTATTATACATTCTTTTTCTTTACAATACAAAACTTTTTTATTATAATATGAAAACGCGTGAAAGGATTGATTTTAATGCTTCAATATGAAGAGCTCAGGCTCTCCCTACTCGAGAATGAAAAGCCGCTCGCTGAACTTAAAGCGGCGCTCGGTCTCGAGCAGATGAAAGATGAAATAAAAAGACTTGAGGAAGACGCCGCAAAGGACGGCTTTTGGGATGATCTTGAGAACTCCCAAAAGGTCCTTCAGCGCACAGCAAGTCTTAAGAATAAAGTGGCATCATACGAGGCCCTCTCAGGGCTGTATGATGACGCCCTAACTTTGATTGAAATTGCCGATGAAGAAGAGGACGAGAGCCTCTTTGAGGAGTGTCAGCAAAACGTAACCGAGTTTAAATCAAAGCTCGATACTATGACACTCTCAACTCTTCTAAACGGCGAGTATGACAACAGCAATGCCATCCTCACCTTCCATGCGGGAGCAGGCGGCACAGAGGCCCAGGACTGGGCATCTATGCTCTACCGCCTTTACAACCGCTGGGGTGAGCGCCATGGCTTTAAAGTCACAACCACCGATTATCTCGATGGCGACGAGGCTGGTCTCAAGTCGGCCACAATAATCATCGAGGGTGAGAACGCCTACGGATACATGAAATCCGAGGCCGGCGTTCACAGACTTGTCCGCGTCTCTCCTTTCGACGCAGCAGGTCGTCGCCACACCTCTTTTGCAGCCCTTGAGGTTATGCCAGAAATCAACGATGATACTGAGGTTGAGCTTCGTCCTGACGACATCGAAATGGAAGTTTATAGAGCCTCCGGTGCCGGCGGACAAAAGGTCAACAAGACCTCTTCAGCTGTACGTCTTATCCACAAGCCGACAGGCATAGTTGTCTGCTGTCAGGTTGAGCGCTCACAGCACCAGAACCGTGAGGTTTGCATGAGAATGCTCAAGTCAAAACTCATAGAAATCAAAGAGCAGCAACACCTCGAGAAAATCGAGGACATCAAAGGCGTCAAGACAGAGATCGCTTGGGGAAACCAAATTCGAAACTATGTCTTCATGCCATACACCCTTGCCAAAGACACAAGAACTGGCTTTGAAATGGGTAACATCAATGCCGTAATGGACGGCGACATCGACGGATTCATCAATGCTTATCTCAAGCAGGAATCACTTAAGAATTTAAATAAATAATTTGACATCGTCCTATTATTTGTTTATAATTAACACTCGCGCGCAAGGTTTGCGTGCAAATTCCTTGCTCTGTCGATTGTAATGACAGGGCCAGAGACCAAAAGGAGGAAAAAACAATGGCAGTAAAAAATTACGAAGCTATGCTCGTATTCTCTGTTAAAGAGGGTGAAGACGCAGCAAAAGCAGTTTTCGAGAAGTTTAAGACACTTATCGAAAAGAATGGTACCATTGGCAACGTAGATGAATGGGGTACACGTAAGCTCGCTTACGACATCAACTACGAGTCAGAAGGTTACTATGTAGTAGTTGAGTATTCAGCTGAGCCAGAGTTCCCAGCTGAGCTTGAGCGTATCCTCGGTATTACCGATGGCGTTCTCCGCTTCCTCAATGTTGCAAAATAATAAGGGAGGTACTCAATAATGCTTAACTGTGCAGTTATCATGGGTCGTCTTACAGCTGACCCAGAACTTCGTACAACATCTACTGGTGTTAGTGTAACTAGCTTCTCAGTAGCAGTTGACCGTTCCTATGCAAAACCTGGCGAAGAGCGTCAGACAGACTTCATCAACGTTGTAGCTTGGAGACAGACAGCAGAATTTGTAACTCGTTATTTCAAGAAGGGTTCAATGATTGCCGTTCAGGGTTCTATCCAAACTCGCAACTATGAAGACAAGACAGGCGCTAAGAGAACAGCAGTTGAAATCGTTGCTGACAGCATTTCATTCTGTGGTTCTAAGAGCGAGAGTGGCACAACAGGTAATTACCAGGCACCAAGCGTTCCTGACAACAATCCTGCTCCTTCATTCTCAACAGCAAACGCTGCTGATTTCCAGGCTGCTGACATGGAAGACGAATTACCATTCTAATTTAGGAGGATACAACAATGGCTTTTGATAAAAATGCTCATGGTGCAAGAAAGTCTCGCAGAAAAGTTTGCGCTTTCTGTGTAGAGAAGGTTGACACCATCGATTACAAGGACACAGCTCGCCTTCGCAAGTTCACAAGCGATCGCGCTAAGATCCTTCCAAGAAGAGTTACAGGTACATGCGCTTATCATCAGAGAGAGCTCACAACAGCTATCAAGCGCGCTCGTCACGTAGCACTTCTCCCATATTCAGCTGACTAATAAGCTAAAAATTAAGCCCGCTCGGTCCCGAGCGGGCTATTTTTTATAGATTTTCGTAAGCAGCCTTTGCGCCAAAGATTACGGCGCTGATGCCGCCGCCGTTTTCAGATTGGGCGCCTACGAAAACAAGGTTTTCGATTGGCGTCTTATGCGGTGGAAGCGGTACATCTTTGGCTGGCACTGCACCACCAAAGGAACCTTTGGATTGGTGCATAAGGTCACGATAATAATCTGATGTTATTACCTTTTTATAAAGTATGTGCGAGCGAAGACCTGGGAAATGTTCCTCGGTAAGAGCGAGAAGTTTATCGGCATAAACTTCGCTCTTTTCTTCCCAGGTGCCATCCGCGAGCACATCTGGCGCGATGGTGTAGATTGTCATAAGGTGCTGTCCCTCTGGCGCGAAGTCCTTCGCATGCCATGACGGCACAGACACAAGATACCCATCGCGGCCCTCGTGATATTTTCCAGACCGAAGGTCGGCGATTGCTCTACTAAGGTCATAGTCACCATAGTAGTAGCAAAGAGCTGATGGCTGATAATCGAGCGGGTCAAAATCAACTGCGAGATGAAGCATAAAGACCGATTCCATAGCGCGATATTCATCCACTATTTTGAGATACTCTCTGCCTTTTTCAGTCGCCTCAAGCGCCTCTCTCTTTACAGTCTTTGAAAAGAAATCCTTTGCCGAACCACAGCCGACAATGAGGTCGGCTTTTATTATTTCGCCATTCTCAAGTTTTACGGCGGTTGCCTTGCCGTTCTCAGTTATAACTTCTGAGACAACAGTATTGTATCTTATCTTCCCGCCCTTTGACTCTATAAACTCTGCAAGCGCTTTTGGGAGTTTTTGACAGCCACCATCAAAGTAAGCAAAGCCACCGCTGATACCGGTTTCACTGCGGACATCAAAAGCGGTCTCGATGTTTATGAATGGGATCATAAGACAAGTACACTCTTTTGGGTCTGCACAATAATCTGCGATGATTCCAGTAAATACTATTTTGATTTTTTCATTCTTAAAAAGTTTGTCGACAAATTCTTCTGCTGTGAGGTCCTTGTATTTTTTTATCTTTAAGAACTCAAGTGCAAGCCTTACTTTACTTAGTGCGTCTTTCTTGCTTGAGAGATGTCTTATTTTTACGAGTGAATCATAAAATTTATAATACTCGTCTATTCCACGCTCATCTTCAGGGAAGAGCTTTTTAAGTTCCTCTCGGCGCCAGTAGTAGCCTTTAAATTCTTCTGGTTTCCAAAGAGAATAATCCTTTGTAACTGTTCCCCTGTCAGCGCGAACGGTCGGAAGTTTTATTCCAAATTCCGACAAAAATTCTGCGAGTGGTTCGCCCGGCAAAATGTCACCAAGAATTAGAGGACCTTGCTCAAATTTGTAATCGCCGTCCTCAAAAAGTGAGACCACTCCACCAGGTTTTTTGTTTTTATCAATAATAAGAACATCGGTCCCATCTTTTGATGCAAGTGCACCAAAAGTGAGACCGCCAAGTCCTGCGCCAATAATTACTATTTTCATAGTTTTTCGTAAACCTCTTGCCAAGCTTTTACACGTTTCTTATTGTACTTCTTTGGGAAAATACGCTTTGCCTTACTTGCAAGAATTGTATTTCTTATAAGATCTGGCACTGCCTTTGAGAGAACTACAAGCTGCTTTGGAGTAATAAGTTTATAAGCAAGAACCATATTGATGTCCTTGTAATCTACAAAGCGAAGAAGTTTTCTTATGTTTGCGCCAAAGAGATTTGGGAAAACATAAGTCTCAAAATAATCGTACTGATATTGCCAGAGATTCTCTCTGTTATATTCTTTATCGCCACAGGCGATAATGGCGTCGGCAAGACATTTGCCGCCTTTCATGGCGAGCGTCATGCCAGAGCCCGTCAGTGGCTCTGTCATAGCGACAGCATCGCCTACTGCGGCATAGCCGTTGCCGACAAGCACTGAGCTTGTGTTTGTGAGCGGAATGTTAGCGCGAATTCCGCCACGGAAAAGTCGGTCACCCAAATCACCATGGGTTGCCTGGTAGTCGAGCATTGCTTCTCTGCAGTCCTTCTCATCGAAAGGCACGAAGCATCCTACCATACAGTCGAGAGTGTCCTCTCTCCTTACAACCCAGCTCATACCAGGAATACCACAGTGGTAGAGATAAACATTGTTGTCGTCTTTAATCTTAGTCTTTTTATTGGTGCGCTCATAATATGCGCGATAGGTATAAAAGACTTCGTTTTCAGCAAATTTTTTCTTTATTCCAAATTCATCTGGAACGTTTGCTTTGATTGACGAATACATGCCAGCTGAATCTATGACGAGGTCCGCATAAACATCGCTCGCTCTGCGCTCGATTTGTCTCTGCGCAGCGCCGTCATCTGCGATACATGAAACTTTGAGACCTTTTACTTTTCCATCTTCTAAAATAAGGCCAAAGCAATTTGTGCCAAACTCAAACTTTACGCCCACTTCCTCGCACTGCTTTACGAGGTACGCGTCGAGATATCGACGGTCCATGTAAACGAGTGACTCGCGTGCGTCAGGTGGGAGTTTGAGTTTGCCCTTCTTGTTTGGCGAATAAGCCGCAGTTGGAAGTGGTGGTGAAGTGTGCTCGGCGTCTGGGCGTTTCATGCCACAGACGTCAAACGCATCGAGCAGGAGCATGTCATGCCAATCGTGGCCGAGCTGCTCCCTTTTCACTTTTTCAAAAACGGTTACATCAAAACCGTTTTTGGCGAGAATGTAAGCAGCAGTGAGGCCACCATGGCCCGCTCCTGCAATAATAATTTTTCTCATCACTTATTCAACCTACGTTTCAGTACTGGAATTGCGCAAGAGATTGCGCCGAAGATAAGCTGGAAGAGTATAATCTGTCCACTCGTCATACCCATTCCTTCCGAACCACCAAAAATGCTGATGATAAGGAAGATAAGGAATGTGATTGCGGCATAAGCAAATGCAACCATCTTATTAAGTGTTATATCGGCATTGAGCTCACGAGCTTCACAGAAAGCACGAATTGATGATTCAAGTGTGCCATTGTGAATGATGCCAGCCGGAGCTGTTTCAACTTCCTCGTCTCTATAGCGCTTGTAAATGTCACCTGAGACTGGGCTCAAGATTTTAACTGCAGAAATAGGAAGGCCAAAATAATTGCAGATCATATCCTCTGTTATGTTGCAGTCAACTGAACGAACGAGAAGTGCAACGCCTGTTCTGTCAAGGCTGTGGAGATAACGAGAGATTGTTTTATCTGGATAATATTTAACAACGAACATAGCGGAGAGTTTACCGGCTATTGCGAGATAAATTACTTTACGTCCGTCATGAGTATATTTCGATTCAAAATCTTTAGTTGGAGCATCATCAACATTGTGATTTATAAGCAAATCTCTTGTGCCGACAAGTACTCTTCTGCCGTGAATCCAAGCTGAAAGACCGAGGCGCTCCTCATAAGCGAGGCTCTCAACTGGTGGAAGTAAATCCTTCTTGCCGAGGATTACATTGTTGAAAATATCAGCAAGAGGTCCACCTGATTCAATTACGAGAGCTGCGGCATAAACGATAGCC
>R01__coassemble_51_pt1 | contig 13752 bp, 14 predicted proteins | sample R01__metabat2_low_PE_010 | metagenome-assembled genome bin R01 | reverse complement strand
GAGTATATCATATTTATAATATATTTTAAATAATAATTATTGTTTATTCTTTTCCTTTATAGTATAATTTCTCTAGATTTATGCATATTTATTCAAGGAGGCATTTTATGTCAGACAATAATTTTGAGGGCGCTCTTGTAATTTCAGAGGATGTCATCGCCACAATCGCTATCAATGCAGCGAAAGATGTTGAAGGCGTTTCCGGTCTTGGAACCCGTCCAGCTGATCTTTATACAACTTTTAAAATCGGCTCTGAAAATATTAAACATGTTAAAGTCACAATGTCTGATTATGATATTAAGCTTCACATGTATTTAATTGTTGCAAGTTCAGCAAAAATCCAAGAAGTTGCAAAGAATGTTCAAAACGCAGTTAAATCTGCTGTACAAAACATGACCGGAAGAGTGGTAACAGAAGTTAATGTTACTATCTCGGGAATCCAGTCTGATATCGGAGAGTTTTCTCCAGTTGAACCTACAGAATTTTAAACGACAAATTTACCCTCCAGAGGCGGACTGTCGTGGAGGGTTAATTTTTTAGTGGAGGTTTCTATGACTAGAAGTCAAGAAAGAGAACAGGCTTTTATTTTGGTTTATCAGAAGGCGTTTTGCCCTGAAGAATCACTTGAGGAGATAATAAACCTCTCGGTTGAATCCGAATTCCTAAAGCCTTCTAACTATACTGAATTACTCAGTAAGACAACGATTGAAAAAGTTGGAGAGATCGATGCAAAGATTTCTGAATTTGCAATCGGCTGGACTTTGGAACGTATTTCTAAAGTTAATATTTCAATTCTTAGAATTGCTGTCTGTGAAATGCTTTTCTTCGAAGATGTACCTGTTGGCGTCTCAATCAATGAGGCAGTTGAACTTGCAAAGAAGTATGCTACTGAGAAAGACGGCAAGTTCATAAATGGTGTCCTTGGTAGCATCTCAAGATCATTATGAGTCGTTATCTTGGAATTGATACCAGCAACTATACAACATCAGTTGCGCTCTTTGACAGTGAAACAAAAACTGTAATAAGCAAGAAAAAACTTCTTCCAGTAAAGCCAGGTGAGCGTGGCATACGTCAATCGGATGCAGTCTTTCATCACACCCAGCAAATAAGAGAACTTCTTTTGGACTTTGAAAGTCTTGAAAAAGTTGAGACAGTTACAGTTTCTATAAGACCTCGCTTTCAAGAGGACTCTTACATGCCTTGCTTTACTGTAGGCCAGACGGTGGCGACAGCGATGGCCTCTGCACAGGGTGCAGAGCTTTATGAGGTGTCGCACCAGGAGGGCCACATAATGGCGGCGCTATACAGCGCCGACAAGCTTGACTTGCTTGGCCAAGAATTTTTGGCGTTCCATGTCTCAGGCGGCACAACGGAATCGCTGCTCGTAAAACCGAGCGAGCGCTGCCTTGTTTCCGCCAACCTAATTGGAACGTCAAATGACCTTAAGGCTGGCCAAGCAGTGGACAGAGTAGGCCTTATGCTCGGCCTCAATTTCCCATGTGGGCCTGAGCTTGAAAAACTTGCACTCTTGTCAAAGCGAGAGTTTGGCGACATCAAAGCATCGCTTTCTGGCTTTGACTGCAGCCTCTCAGGAGTTGAGAACAAGTGCAAGGCTATGCTTGACAAAGGAGAGCCAAAAGAAGACATTGCTCTTTTTTGTCTTCTTTACATCGAAGAGGCACTCAAAGGAATGCTCTCATCCGCTTTGGAAGAGTATAAACTTCCAGTAGTATTTTCTGGCGGTGTAATGTCAAACAGCATTCTTCAAAAAGACATTTTGAAATTTGCGAATGTTCTCGGAGTAGATGCATATTTTGCAGAACCTCAGTTTTCTTCAGACAATGCAGTAGGTGTTGCATTGCTCGGATGTTATAAAAATTAAGGAGAGATTGATTGTGGCACAGGACCCAAGTAATTTTGTTTACTCTGTATCACAACTTAATAAGCAAGTAAAAGAATTGCTCGACGCTTGTCCGACTCTGATGCTTGAGGGTGAAATCTCAAACTTCAAAGCACATTCCTCAGGTCACTACTACATGACCTTGAAGGACGACGCTTCCGCAATTCGAGCAGTTATGTTCAAGTGGCAGGCAATGTCACTCGACCCTGCGCTCAAAGCGAAACTTGATAATGGTCTTAAAATTATCGTCAAGGGTAAAATCTCACTCTTTGAACGCGATGGTACTTATCAGTTCTACATAAGCGAGATGAAAGAATCTGGTGCTGGAGAACTCTCTGCCGCTTATGAAGAACTCAAACGCAAATTGGAGGCACAGGGACTTTTTGATGAGAATCATAAGAAACCACTTCCAAAGTATCCAAAGACTGTAGGTGTTGTAACCTCAGCTACAGGCGCTGCCTTCCAGGACATCTGCAACGTCTTGACCAGACGTTGGCCGTCGATAAAAATTGTCTTGAGCCCTGCTCAAGTACAAGGCGCTGACGCGCCAGCGACAATAATCGAGGCAATCGAAAAACTCGATGCCTCAGGTCTTGCCGACGTAATTATTGCTGGCCGCGGAGGTGGCTCCATTGAAGACCTTTGGTGCTTCAATGACGAAGGTGTCGCAAGAGCAATTTACAATTGCAAGACACCAATTGTCTCAGGCGTCGGTCACGAGCCTGATTTCACAATTGCTGACTATGTTGCGGACCTTCGTGCTCCGACACCGTCAGCGGCCGCAGAGATTGTAGTCCCTGACAAGCTTGAGGAATTGCAAAGACTTAACAATCTCTTGTCGCGTGCTCGTATTCTTGTAAATGGCAGAATCAGTTCACAGAGAACAAAACTCGCACAACTTATGTCGAGAAATGTCATGCAAGGACCTACAGCATTTATCAACGAGAGAAGACTTATTCTTGACGGCCTTGTAGACAAGCTAAACTCAAATGAGCAGAGGATTGTATCAAACAAAAGAAATGCTTTTGCTGTATCGATATCAAAGCTTGATGCATTCTCACCACTCAAAGTTTTGAGCAGAGGTTATAGCATAACTGAAGGACCAAATGGAATAGTAAAGTCAGTAAATGACGTAAAGGCTGGCGACAGCATAAATATAAGACTTCCCGATGGCTCTATCGGTGCGGAGGTAAAATAATGGAAGAACTTAATTTTGAACAATCAATGGAAAAACTTGAACAGATAGTAGCAAAGCTTGAGGATGGTTCAATAGGACTTGACGAATCATTGAAGCTTTTTGAAGAGGGAACAAAGCTTGCTGCAAGTTGCAACGAAGCTCTTAATAATGCAGAACAAAAAATTGTCACACTTAGTGGGGAAAAGGTTGGCGAATAATTATGTTATCCGAGAACGCTACAAAGCATTTTACATCTCTTGTAAATCTTATTAACGCATCTCTCGATGATTATCTTTGCATTACACATACATCTTTCCAAGATGTTGCCGACGCTATGAAATACAGCGTCGCTATCGGCGGAAAGAGAATAAGACCAATACTTGTCATGGAATTCTCAAGAATGACAGGCGGCAATATGGCGGACGCTTTGCCTTATGCCTGTGCACTTGAGATGATTCACAACTATTCACTCGTGCACGATGACCTTCCTTGTATGGACAACGACGACTATCGTCGAGGCTGTGAGTCGACGCATAAGAAGTTCGGCGAGAACATAGGCGTTCTCGCAGGTGACGGACTTCTCACTTATGCTTTTCAAATTGCCTCTGACGCAGGCGTCTCACCATACAAGACAGTACAGTGCACTCGTGCACTCGCAAATTATGCTGGTGTCTACGGCATGATTGGCGGTCAGTCAATTGACCTTAGAAATGAAAATAAATCTAATCTTACTCTTGAAGAACTTCAGGAGTGCGACAGACTTAAAACAGGTGCACTTATCCGCTGTGCTTGTGAACTTGGTTGCAATGTAGGCTTTGCAACCGCTGAGCAGTATGAGGCATCAAAAATTTATGCGGAAAATTTAGGACTTGCATTCCAAATTGTTGATGACATACTTGACGCAGAACAAGATGAGAAGCTTGGCAAGACTACATATGTTTCAGTACTTGGCCTTGATGGCGCAAAGGCTCTTGCAAAAGAGTACACAAACAAGGCACTCATGTCACTTGAGGCTTTTTCAGACGCAGAATATCTAATTGAATTTACAAAGGAACTACTTATTCGTGAGGCATAAATCTTGAGTATTTTAGAGAGAATTGATGGGGACAACAGAATAATCAAAGATCTTTCAAACAAAGAACTTCTTGAGCTCTGCACTGAGATTCGTGAGAAGCTTGTTGACACTGTGTCAGAAACCGGTGGACATCTCGCTTCCAATCTCGGTGTTGTAGAACTTACTGTTGCTCTTCACAAAGTCTTTGACTCACCAACTGACAGCATCGTCTTCGATGTCGGTCACCAAGTTTATACTCATAAACTCCTAACCGGCCGACTTTCAAACTTTGACACTCTTCGCCAAAACGGCGGTATCTCTGGATTTCCTAATCCAGAGGAGTCGGAGCACGACACCTTTGCTGCAGGCCATAGCGGCACGTCTGTTGCCGCGGCTTTCGGTCTTGCTGAAGCAAAGCGTCTTTCTGGTGACGACTCCTTTACAGTTGCCGTTATTGGCGACGGCTCCTTTACAGGAGGCCTCGTTTACGAAGCGCTTAACAACGCCGGCCGAAAGAAGACAAAACTTATTATCGTACTCAACGACAATGAAATGTCTATCTCTTCAAATGTAGGTTCTTTCGCAAAATATCTTGCAGCGATTAGAACAAATCCTACTTACTACAAAGTTAGAGAGGGACTTGTTGAAATTATCGATGCTTTGCCTCATGGTGATTCTATTCACGACAGAGCATCTGAAATTAAAAAGGTAGCTAAAGACTATCTCTACCAAAGTAACTTCTTTGAGGATTTGGGTTTCCAATACATGGGACCTATTGACGGTCACAATGTGAAAGCCCTTGTTCGCGCACTCTCTGGTGCTAAAGAATTTGACACACCTGTAATACTTCACATTCAAACTAAAAAAGGTAAGGGCTATGCACCTGCGGAACTTCATCCTGAACAGTTCCACGGCATATCTCGTTTCGATAAACAAACTGGACTTCCACTCTCAAAGCCAGGCACAAAGAGCTACTCCGATGCTTTCGGAGATGCACTCTGTGACCTTGCAAAGAAGGACAGTCGCATTTGTGCTATTACCGCTGCCATGGAACTTGGCACTGGACTTACACAGTTTGCAAGAACTTATCCTAGAAGATTCTTCGATGTCGGTATTGCCGAGGAATTTGCTGTAACATTTGCAGGTGGCCTTGCAAGAGGCGAACTCCTGCCAGTGTTCGCTATTTATTCGTCCTTCCTACAGCGCGCGTACGACGAACTTGTCCATGATGTTGCAATGCAACATCAAAAAGTCGTCCTAGGTGTCGACCGCGCCGGCTTCGTAGGAGAGGACGGGCAAAGCCACCAGGGACTCCTTGACGTCGCATTCCTTCGCACAATCCCTGACTCGATGATTTACAGTCCGTCATCCTATGCCGAACTTGAAATTTACCTTCGCCGTGCCGCTTTAAATGGTGGCAAGGTAGTTGCAGTTCGCTATCCCCGTGGATACGAGGGATATCTACCTGCAAGTTATGAGGCGAAGGATGAGAACTTCTCTGTCTTTGGTAAGAAGACTTCAAAGATTGCAATCGTAACTTATGGCAGCCTTTTCTCTGAGTCTTGCAAAGCAATTGAGAAACTTAAAGAGTATAAGATTGACGTTAAAATTATCAAACTCGGCAGAGTTTGGCCAATTGATGAGGGCGCAGTAAAAGAGGCGCTAAAATGTGAGACCGTTCTCTTCTTTGAAGAGGGCATAAAATCGGGTGGTATTGGAGAGGCATTTGCAACTGAGCTTCTTCAAAAGAATTTCGATGGTGAATATTCACACATAGCCGTTGATAATTCATTTGTACACCATGCGAGTGTTCCAGAACTCCTCACTGAGTATGGACTCTCAGCAGAAAAACAGGTTGAAGAAATTTTAAGGAGGGTTTGATTTGAGCGACAAGCAGCGACTTGATATTGTTGTTTTTGAACAGGGTCATACTGACAGCCGTGAGAAGGCGAAAGCGCTTATCATGGCAGGCCAGGTCTATGTCAATGGTCAAAAAGAACTCAAAAGCGGTGCTCAAATCAAATCAACCGATGCCATCGAAGTTCGTGGCAGTAAAATGCCATACGTCTCAAGGGGCGGATTTAAACTTGAAAAAGCCATGAGGGTTTTCCCAATTGATCTTACTGGTAAGACCTGTATGGACATCGGTGCTTCAACAGGTGGCTTCTCCGACTGTATGCTCCAAAATGGGGCATCGAAAGTTTATGCGATTGATGTCGGCTACGGACAACTCGCCTGGAAGCTTCGCTCCGACGAGCGAGTTATTAATCTTGAGCGAACAAATTTTAGAAATGTAACAGAGGCTGAAATTCCAGACCCTATTGATTTTGCTTCTGTCGATGTCTCGTTCATCTCTCTTAAAATCATCTTGCCCGTAATGCGCGAGCGCCTGAAACTCGGTGGCGAGGCAGTCTGCCTCATAAAGCCACAGTTTGAGGCAGGACGCGAGAAGGTGGGCAAGAAGGGCGTGGTTCGAGAACTCTCGACACACGCCGAAGTCCTTGAGACTATCACAAGCTTCGCAGTGGAGTCCGGCTTTACACTAAAAGGCCTCGACTTCTCACCGATCAAAGGTCCTGAAGGTAACATCGAATATCTTATGTTTCTTGAAAAATCAGAGGAGCCTAAAAATGAACTCTCATTCTCAGCACTCGAACTTGCTGAGAAATCTCACAAAGAACTGAACTCGGAGGGGAATACATGAAAATTGCGCTGCTTCCAAACTTGACACGTGAAAAAGCAAAAGATGTCACTTTTGAAATTTGCAAGTGGCTTGACACCTATGGCGCAGAGTTTGCGTGTCTTGAACTTTACAAAGATGTATTTGCCTCTGTAGAAAATATGAGAGCCATGACTTTTACAGAACTCATCACTTGGTGTGACGCTGTAATTTGCGTCGGTGGTGATGGCTCAATGCTTAACGCTGCAAAGCAAACTGTTGATTTTGAAAAGCCAATACTTTGCATTAACGCTGGACGCCTTGCATTCATGGCTGGTCTTGAATCAAACGAACTTGAACTTCTCAAAAATTTGATTGATGGAAACTATACTATCGACAGAAGAATGCTTCTTGATGTCAAGATTGTCAGAAACGGAGAAGTGATTTCAGAGGAGCATGCTATAAACGATGCTGTGCTCGCTCGTGGTGCTCTTCTTAAGATAACTGACATCAATGTTGACTGTGATGGTAAACGCTCTAATTCCTACCGCGCTGACGGTGTTATCGTTGCAACACCTACTGGCTCATCGGCTTACTCACTGTCCGCAGGTGGTCCAGTTATCAATCCTTCAATGGAGGCAATTGTTGTAACACCAATTTGTCCACAGTCACTTTTTGCGCGCTCAATTGTTTTTAGTGCTGAAAACAAAATTGAACTTTATTGCGACAAAGAATCTGGAAATACAGACCTTTATCTCTCAATCGATGGTGAAACTTCAAAGAATATTACTGCTGGAGATAAAATAGAAATAACTAAATCAGAAAAATTCGCTGAGTTTATTAGAATTAAAGAGGATGCCTTCTTTGAAATTCTCAACAATAAACTCGCTGGAATGTAGGAGGGGCAAAATGAACATAAGAAAACTTAGACAAGAAGCGATTCTCAAACTTATTGCTGAGCGACCAATTTATACTCAGGATGACCTCATAAAAGCTCTCGGTGAAAACGGCTTTGATGCAACACAGGCAACAATTTCAAGAGATATTAAAGAACTTGAACTTGTAAAGCGCATAGGAAAGGACGGCAAATCTTCCTATGCTACTGCACCAACGTCTTCACAAAATATGACATCAAAGTTCTTCGCTATTTTCAGTGAAACAGTAATCAGTGCAGATTATGCGCTTAACACTTGTGTTATTAAAACTCATGTCGGCATGGCAAATGCCGCTTGCGCAGCACTTGATGCTGACAGCCATGACGAGGTACTCGGAACCCTTGCAGGTGACGATACTATCTTTGCCCTCTGTAGAACTGAAGAGGCAGCAAAGCAACTCTGCGAAAAACTCAACAAAATTATAGGAGAGTAATATGCTAAGGAGCCTTAGGATTGAAAACATAGCTATAATCGAGTCTGCTACCATCGAATTTGGTAACGGACTTTGCGTTATGAGCGGTGAGACTGGCGCTGGTAAATCAATTATTATTGACGCACTCTCTGCAGTCCTTGGCGAGCGCACTTCAAAAGAGCTTATAAGAACAGGTGCCGAGAAGGCACAGGTGGTTGCTCTCTTTGAAAATGTTGATGAAACTTTACTTTCAAAACTTGACCTACCGATAAATGGTGATGGCACTGCTGTTGTCTCTCGTACTATCTCGCTCGACGGTAGAAATGTCTGTAAGATAAACGACTGCCCTGTAACTGTTGGTACTCTTAAGACTCTTGGTAAAGAACTTATAAGCATCCATGGCCAACATGACAGCCAAAACCTCTTAAATCCAGAATATCACTACAAATATTTAGACTCTCTCGGTGGACTCGAACCACTTTATGAGGATTACTTACAAAAATATGTTGCTTACTCTGAACTTTATAGAAAATTTAAGGCCCTCTCACAAAATGAGGAGGAGAAGCAAAAGCGAATTGAATTTTTAAAATTCGAAATAAATGAAATAGAATCAGCCAATGTAAGAATTGGCGAATATGATGAGCTTTGCCAAAAGCGTGACCTTTTCAGGAACTCTGAAAAGGTGGTGGGCGGGCTCAAAGACGCTTTGTCCGTACTCTCTGACACCGACGACAAAACAGGCGTTGTAAACGCCATGTTTGATGTGTCGAAGTCAATTGAAAAAGCGTCTGCCCACTATGAGCCCGCACAAAAACTCGCCTCGTCTTTGCTCGAGCTTACCTATCAGCTCGAAGAAAAACGCGGCGAGATAGAAAATGCAATTTATGAATGTGAATTCGATCCTGCAAAGCAGGCTGAAATAGAAGAGCGTATAAACTTCCTCTTCAAACTCAAAGGCAAATACGGAGACACAGAAGAGGAGATACTAACTTATCTTGAAAATTCAAAAGCAGAACTTGATACTCTTATAAATCTCAATCTCTCACAGGATGAGATTATAGCAAAACTTGAAAAGGACAAGGTCGTGCTTCTTGATGTGGCTGAAAAGCTCTCCAATGCCCGCAAACATGCGGCCTCAGAATTTGAAGTTCATGTAAAGCATGAACTCTCTTTCCTCGATATGCCTTATGTTGAAATCGAGACATCTTTCGAGCATTGCAAGCTTTGCCCAGCCGGTTCTGACATAATAGAATTTTTAATCTCACCAAACCCTGGTGAAGCCTTAAAGCCTCTTGCAAAGATAGCATCAGGTGGCGAACTTTCACGTATTTTGCTTGCAATTCAAAATGTTCTGTCAGAAAAGGGCAATGTCGGTACAATGATTTTCGATGAAATTGATACCGGTGTCTCTGGCAGTGCCGCTGAAAAGATTGCGAAATCTCTCAAAAGAGTTTCAAAGAAAAGCCAAGTTATTTGCATAACTCACAGCGCACAAGTTGCGGCTTATGCCGACACTCATTTTAAAGTTTCTAAACAAGTTGAAAATGAGAAGACTTATACGTATGTGACGCCTCTCGACAGGGACGGTCGAGTCGACGAAATCGCCAGAATTATAGGTGGCGTAAACATTACAGAACTTCAGAAAAAGAGTGCGCTTGAAATGATTGAAAGCGCATTGGTATAAAGGAGAAAACAATGACAATTTATGATGAACTCGTTGCCCGTGGTCTTATTGCACAGGTAACAGACGAAGAAGAAATCAAAGAACTTATCAACAATGGTAAAGCAACATTTTACATAGGCTTTGACCCAACTGCTGACAGCCTTCACGTTGGTCACTTCATGGCTCTTTGCCTTATGAAGAGACTTCAGATGGCTGGCAATAAGCCAGTAGTACTTATCGGTGGTGGCACTGGCTACATCGGTGACCCATCAGGTAGAACCGATATGCGCTCTATGATGACTCCTGAGACAATCCAGCACAACTGTGACTGTTTCAAGAAGCAGATGGAACGCTTCATAGAATTTGGCGAAGACAAAGCCATTATGGTAAACAATGCCGACTGGCTTTTAAAGCTCAATTACATCGACTTACTCCGTGACGTCGGCGCTTGTTTCTCAGTTAATAACATGCTTCGTGCAGAGTGCTACAAGCAGCGTATGGAAAAGGGACTCTCATTCCTTGAGTTCAACTACATGATAATGCAGTCCTATGACTTCTATCATCTTTTCCAAAACTACGGTTGTAACATGCAGTTCGGCGGTGACGACCAGTGGTCAAATATGCTCGGTGGTACAGAACTTATTAGAAAGAAGCTCGGTAAAGACGCATACGCTATGACTATCACTCTTCTTATGAACTCAGAGGGTAAGAAGATGGGTAAGACAGCAAACGGCGCCGTTTGGCTTGACCCTGCAAAAACTTCTCCTTATGACTTCTATCAGTACTGGAGAAACGTAGGGGATGACGATGTCTTAAAATGCATCCGCATGCTCACTTTCTTACCACTTGACAAAATAGACGAGATGGACAAGTGGGAGGGCGCTCAACTCAACGAAGCTAAAGAAATTTTGGCCTTCGAACTCACAAGTCTCGTTCATGGCGCAGAGGAAGCTGAAAAGGCACAAGCTACCGCTCGTGCACTCTTCTCTGGCGCTGGCGACCTCGACAATATGCCAGAGACGACGCTCGACGCTGCTGACCTTCAAGATGGCAAAATCGGCATTTTGTCCATCTTGGTAAAAGCAGGTCTCGCTGCGTCTAATGGCGAAGCTCGTCGCCTCATCCAACAGGGTGGTATCTCTGTTGATGATGCTAAAATTACTGACCCACAGACCTCTTTCGACGAGGCAGCACTCAAGGCTTCAATCGTTGTAAAGAAGGGCAAGAAGGTATTCCACAAAGTTTCTATGTAAGAAGGGAACACACAATGAAAAAATCAAGCCTTGCCTTATTGGTGCTTGTGTCTCTCATGCTTTTGATTCTCTCAGGTTGCTCAAGTTCTACTGACAGTGAAACTCAAAAAATTGAGAGCATAGACGATTTGAAGGGACAGACAATCGGCATAATCAGCGGTACTGTTCATGATCAATATGCAAGTGCGGCTATTGAAGACATGGAAGCGTTTTATGTTGATGGTCCGTCAGATTTGGTCACCGCACTAAATAATGGAAAAATAGCTGCATTTGTTGATGATGAGCCAAGTGCAAAATATATCATCAAGCGAAATCCAGACTTTAGAATTCTCACTACGCTTGAATCATATGACTATGGATTTATTTTCAATAAAGATTCCGAAAAATGTAAAAAGATCTGTGAAGAGTTCAATGAATTTATAGCGACGATAAAAGCGGATGGCACCTATCAGGAAATTGAAGACCTCTGGTTTTCTACTGATGAGGATGCAAAAAGAATTGACTATTCAAAAGTAAATGCATGCACTGGTGAAACCCTCACTTTTGCTACATCTTCTTCTATGGGCGAACCTTTTTCTTACATTGTAGATGGTGAGAAGCAGGGACTTGATGTTAGTATTGCTGTCCTTTTCTGTGAGACCTACAATTACAAAATAAAAATTACTGACTATACTTTTTCAGGTATGCTTGTAGCTGTTCAAACTGGAAAAGAGGATTTCGGTTCGGCATGTATAACAATAAACGAAGAACGTGCTGAGAAGATTCTTTTCTCAAATCCTTATTACAATGGTGGTAGTGTAGTCGTTGTTTCAGATAAGGTTGTAACTGGAGATTCATCAACGAGTTTCATAAGTTCCATCAAGGAAAGTTTCACTAATACATTCATCAAAGAAGACCGCTGGAAAATGCTTGCCGAAGGTGTCGAGAACACCATGACGATCACAGTACTTTCAATTATTTGCGGCCTTGTTGCTGGATTTTTAATCTTTGTAATCAGTTTTAACACTGGAAAGATTTACAACACAATCGTTAAGGTCTGCACTTTCATTATTGACGGTATGCCTGAAGTTGTTCTTCTGATGATTTTCTTCTACATTGTCTTCAATAAGAGCGACATCTCTGGAATTGCTGTCTCTACAATTGTTTTCTCAATTATCTTTGCAGCCAATGTCTTTGAGACATTTAAGTCATATACCGATAACATCGAAAAGGTTCAATATGAGGCTGCCTGTGCATTGGGATTCTCAAGGATGCAGACTTTCATGAAGGTTATCATCCCGCAGTCACTTCAAAATGTCATTGAAAGCCTAAAGGGAAGTGTTGTAAGCCTTATCAAAGCGACAGCAGTTGTAGGATATGTTGCAGTTCAGGATTTGACACGAACAAGTGATCTTATTAGAAGCAGAACTTTTGATGCGGTCTTCTCACTGATTTCTACTGCAATCATTTACTTCATTCTTGAATTTATTCTTGTGTCAATCGTCAAATCGATAAAGTTCAAAACAAATCCTAAGAACAGAAGCGAAGAAAAGATACTTAAAGGAATTGACAAAAATGGAAATTGAATTAAAGCATCTTAAGAAAACTTATGACTCTGGCATAACGCCGTTTACTGATATCAATGCCTCAATCCATCAGGGCGATGTGGTTGCGGTTATTGGACCTTCTGGTTGCGGTAAATCAACATTCATAAGATGTATTAATATGATTGACCCACCGACAAGCGGACAGGTTCTCATCGACGGTGTCGATATCACCGATAAAAAATGTGACCTCAATAAAGTTCGTCAGAGAATTGGTATGGTATTTCAGTCTTTCGGACTCTTCCCACATCTCACAAATGTTGAGAATGTTATGCTCGGCCTTATTGAAATAAAAAAGATTTCAAAGCAGGAGGCCTATGATATTGCAATAGAAAAACTTTCTAAAGTTGGTCTTCGCGAGAAAGCACTTAACTATCCTGATGAACTCTCTGGTGGACAAAAGCAGCGTGTATCAATAGCTCGTGCTCTTGCTATGAATCCAGACGCAATCTTGCTAGACGAGCCAACATCTGCTCTTGACCCTACAATGGTTCGTGAGGTTGAGGCAGTAATAAAGGACCTCTCAAAAAGTGGAAAGACTATGATTATTGTCACCCATGAGATGCGTCTTGCAAAAGCTATTGCAAACAGAATTTTCTTCCTCGATAACGGTGAACTTTATGAAGAGGGAACACCAGAAGAGATTTTTGAGCATCCAAAGAGGGAGAGAACACGTGCTTTTGTAGAGCACCTCAAGGTCTTCAAGTACAAGTTCACTTTCGCTGATTTTGATTACAATCAGTATCGAAACAATCTCTACGAATTCTTATCTAACAATTCAATCTCTGAGACACAGAGTGATACCATTCACAAAATTCTCGACAATTTTGCACTCGAATTCATACCAAACTTTATGAGTGATGAATGTAAATGTGACATCATTCTTGAATACAGTGAGCAGGAGAGAGCAGTAAATCTTCTAATTTACCTCTCAGCAGATGATAGTAACAAGGATTCAATTTCTGACTCACTTAAATCTTTGGTATCAGATGTTTCTATCTCTGTTGAAGAAATTGAAGATGAGGATTATAAACTCAAAACAATCTTGAAATTTTAATTTAAAGTGTTATAACTAAATTGTAAAATTTATTTTTTTTTGGAGGATTTTATTATGAA
>R01__coassemble_48_pt1 | contig 14239 bp, 10 predicted proteins | sample R01__metabat2_low_PE_010 | metagenome-assembled genome bin R01 | reverse complement strand
ATATAAAGGAGGGGTGAGCGTGGCAACGACTTTTGTAAGTGAAGAAGAACTTGCAAGACAGCTTCAGTACACGTTGAAAATAAAAGCGTTGCTGAAAGAGCGATACCCCAACTCCGCGCCGAAGGCGTTTACACACACATACGGCTGCCAAGGCAATGTTGCCGAAGGTGAGCGTATTGATGGCATGCTCGAGCAGATGGGTTTTACATTTGTCGATGACGCGAGCTCTGCCGATTTTATTCTTTTCAACACCTGTGCTGTGCGTGAACACGCACAGGAGAGAGTGTTCGGAAACATCGGCATGCTAAAGAAGTTTAAGGAGACAAATGAAAATCTACTCATCGCAGTCTGTGGCTGCATGGTCCAGCAGGACCATGTCAAAGAGAGACTCCGTCGCTCTTTCCCTTATGTCGACATAGTCTTTGGAACACACGCCATCCACACCTTTCCGGAACACGTCTACACGGCTCTGACAAAGCAGACCCGTGTCTTCTCGGTTCCAGAGTCCGATGGTGTTGTCTTTGAAGGAGTTCCTTCAAAGCACACAAACACCATCAAAGCATTTCTCCCGATCTCTTATGGTTGCAATAATTTCTGTACTTACTGTGTAGTTCCTCTCGTTAAGGGACGCGAGCGCAGTAGACGTTACGAAGACATAGTAAACGACGCAAAATCGCTCGTGGCCGAAGGCTTCAAGGAGATTATGCTGATAGGTCAAAATGTAAACTCATACGGCAATGACCTCGGTGAGTCTAATTCATTCGCGAAACTTCTTCGTGAGATAGACGAGATTCCAGGAGACTTCATAATTCGCTTTATGACCTCTCACCCGAAGGACTGCTCAAAAGAACTTATAGACACCATGGCAGAGTGTAAGAAGGTAGAACACCACATTCATTTACCTTTCCAGTCGGGCAATGACAGAGTCCTTCGTGAGATGAATCGACACTATGACAGAGCACGCTATGTTGAGATTGCAAAATATGCAAAAGAAAAAATTCCTGACATCGCAATTACTTCAGATGTCATAGTTGGTTTCCCAGGCGAGACAAGAGAGGAGTTCCTCGACACAGTTTCTCTCATAAGAGAAGTTGAATTCTCATCTCTTTACGTCTTCATTTACTCACCAAGAGTGGGCACAAAGGCGGCAGCGATGCCGGACCCGATTTCCGCAGAAGAAAAATCGGCATGGTTTTCAAAATTGTCCGATGCGCAGGCAGAGGTTGCGGCAGAGCGAAGCGCAAAGATGAAAGGCCAGGTTTACAGGGCCCTTGTTGAGGGCCGAAACAAGGCGGGCCGCCTCTCTGGCAGAACCTCGCAAAACATCATGATTGAATTTGATGGTGACGATTCACTTATCGGCACTTTTCAAAATATAAAAGTAACTGAACCACTAACGTGGATATTGAAAGGAGAGCTACAATAATGGATGTTATTGAACTCACAAGACAGCTCGGTGCTGCTATTCAGGCAGATGAGCGCTACACAAAACTTGCAGCTGCAAAGACAGCTGTAGACAACGACGCAGAAGTACAGGATAAGATGAAGAAGATCGAAGAGATCCGTCTCGCTTATCAGACAGCTGCTATGGACGCAGAGCCAGATGACAAACTCATGAGCAAACTCGATAAGGATTTCCAGGATGTTTATGCATCTCTTATGTGCTCAGACGGTATGCAGGCTTATGAAGCTACACGTACAGAACTTGATGGTCTCATGAACTACATCATGCAGATTCTCTACCTCTGTGTAAACGGTGAGGACCCTGCAACATGTGAGCCACAGGAAGAGGACCACGAGTGCAGCGGTGAGTGCAGCCATTGCTCAGGTTGCTAATTTTAAAATTTTGAAGTGAGGAGGCGATAAGATGGGTGAATATACGCCGATGATGCAACAATATCTTGCAACAAAAGAACAGTACAAAGACGTAATACTATTTTATCGTCTCGGTGACTTCTATGAGATGTTCTTTGAAGATGCAAAGATTGTCTCTCGCGAGCTTGACCTTGTCCTGACTGGTAAGGACTGCGGTCAAGAGGAGCGGGCACCTATGTGCGGTGTGCCGTTCCACGCTGCTGACAGCTACATAGCAAGACTTGTAGCAAAAGGCTACAAGGTTGCTATCTGCGAGCAGCTTGAGGACCCGGCAACGGCAAAAGGTATCGTAAAGCGTGGCGTTATTCGTATAGTAACTCCGGGTACTGTAATTGAATCCGCAATGCTTGATGAGTCTAAGAACAACTACCTCTGCTGCGCAGTGGCAGACGAGCATATGGTTGGACTTTCTTTTGTCGATGTCTCAACCGGCTCGGTATTTGTCACAACTGTCTCATCAGATTTTGGTGGCACAGAGATACTCAACGAACTTGGCCGTTTCGTACCGACTGAAGTTTTGGCAAATGAATTTGCTATGAAAATCCCGGGACTCCTTGAGTATGAGAAGCGAGTTGAAACTGTAAAAATTCAACCTTGCGGTGACGAACGTTTTGATCTCACAAATTCTCAAAATGAAATTCAAAATCATTTCGGAAAGTCCGTCGATGAACTCGGCCTTCTCACAAACGTCTCAGTCTGCGCTCTCGGTGGCGCGCTCTCTTACCTTAAAGAGATGCAAAAGACTGAACTCTCAAACATCCGTCAGATAAATTATTACACTGACGAAAAGTATATGCGTCTTGACTTTGCTGCAAGACGAAATCTTGAACTTATCGAGACTATGAGAAACCGCGACAAGCGTGGCTCTCTTCTTTGGGTACTCGACAAGACAAAAACTGCTATGGGCAAGAGACTCCTTCGCTCATACATCGAACAACCACTTGTGTCTCTCGCGACTATAGTAAGACGACAGAACGCTGTCGCATATCTCATTGAAAATCTTGAGACACGCGACGAGATTGCAAGTCTTATGACAGGCATCCATGACATGGAACGTCTTATGACTCGCATCTCCTATGGCACTGCGAATGCCAGAGAACTTCGCTCTCTCTTTGAGACTGTCTCTCTACTCTCGCCAATAAAGGAACTTCTCTCTGGCGAGACAACTGAACTTCTCTCACAAATCGAGAGAAACATTGACCCACTTTCAGATATACTGCAGCTTATTGACAATGCAATTGCAGATGATCCACCATTCTCGGTTCGAGAAGGTGACATGATAAGAGCGGGTTACAATTCTGAGCTTGATTCTCTTCGCGAGATTGTAAACGGTGGCAAGGGCTACCTTGCAAAGATCGAAGCGGAAGAGAAAGAAAAGACAGGTATTACAAAACTTAAAATTGGCTATAACCGAGTATTCGGCTACTATATCGAAGTTTCCAACTCCTTCAAAGATAAGGTTCCAGAAACTTACATAAGAAAGCAGACTCTTGCAAACTGTGAGCGATACATCACTGAAGAACTAAAAGAACTTGAGTCAAAAGTTCTCGGCGCTCAGGAGCGTATCACAAGACTTGAGTATGAACTCTTCTCAAGTGTCCGTGACGCAGTTGCAGCAGAACTTCCAAGAGTTCAAAATACTGCAAATGCAGTATCAGAGCTTGACGTTCTCTGCTCCTTTGCAAAGGTCTCAAACGACAACAACTACACAAGACCTGAGATGGGCGAGGATGGCATAATCGAGATTAAAGATGGCCGCCACCCTGTAGTTGAAAAGATGCTCGACGGAACACCATTTGTTCCAAACGATACACTCCTTGACTGCAATGAAAACATGGCTGCAATAATTACCGGACCTAACATGGCCGGCAAGTCGACTTACATGCGCCAGGTTGCACTCATTGTAATAATGTCGCAAATAGGCTGCTTTGTGCCTGCAAACTTTGCACGAATCAGCATTTGCGACAGTGTCTTTACTCGTGTCGGCGCATCTGACGACCTCGCTGCCGGCCAGTCGACCTTCATGGTCGAGATGACCGAGGTTGCAAACATCTTAAACAATGCGACAAAGGACAGCCTCGTCATCCTCGACGAGATAGGTCGCGGTACTTCAACCTTCGACGGTATGAGTATTGCCCGTGCAGTCCTTGAATATGTCTGCTCCAAGAAAATCGGAGCAAAGACACTCTTTGCGACTCATTACCATGAACTCACTGAACTTGAGGATGACCTTCCAAACGTTAAAAATTACAACATAGCTTGTAAGAAACGCGGGGACGACATAATCTTCCTTCGCAGAATTGTAAGAGGTCCTGCGGATGGCAGCTATGGTATCGAAGTTGCAAAACTTGCTGGAGTACCAAATCCGGTTGTAAAACGAGCACGCGAAGTTCTTGAGGAAATTGTGGAACTTCAGACAGGCGTAACAGTTGCAGCTACAAATATCGCAAAAGAGATGAGCGATGTCGACGATTATTATGGTGACTCTCAAATCTCATTTGCGGGTGCAAATAGTAGCGCAATTGTCGATGAACTTAAAGCGATAGATGTCAACACCTTGACACCTATTGAATCTATGCAAAAACTTTACGAACTTGTAAAGAAGGCACAGGAATCATAACAAAGAGGAGGTGGAACTTGTGTCAAAGATTAATGTCCTGCCAAAACACATGGCAGACCTTATCGCTGCAGGTGAGGTTGTTGAACGACCAGCATCTGTAGTGAAAGAACTTATGGAAAACTCAATAGACGCAGGCGCCACTTCTTTGAACGTTGAGATTAAACGTGGCGGCATAACTTATATTCGCATTACTGACAACGGCTGCGGTATCGAGCGGGACGACATCAAAAACGCGTTTAAGAGTCATGCGACCAGTAAAATAAAAACTGAGGAGGACCTCCTCGGTATTGGAACACTCGGCTTTCGTGGAGAGGCACTCGCGTCTATCGCTGCAGTGTCAAAGGTTTCAATTCTTACGAGGACTGAGGACTCCGAAATAGGCACAGTTTACGAGATTGAAGGCAGTGAAGAAAAACTTCTTGATGATGCTGGTTGCCCACTCGGCACAACGATAGTTGTCAAAGATATCTTCTTCAACACCCCAGCTCGTATGAAATTTTTAAAGAAGGATGTTACAGAGGGAAATGCTGTCGCAGGTGTTGTTGACAGAATTGCACTCTCACATCCTGAAATATCTATCCGCTTCATCCGTGATGACAAGCAACAGCTTGTCACATCCGGCAATGGAAAACTCGAGAGCACTGTCTATGCCGTCTTCGGCAAGGACTTCTCACAGTCTCTCGTTGAGACGTCCTATGAACTCGACGGCATAAAAGTCAGTGGTCTTGTCTCATTGCCGTCTGCCTCTCGCGCAAATCGCGCCATGCAGTTCTTTTTCCTAAACGGAAGACTCGTAAAGAGCATAACTGCTCAGTCCGCGCTCGAGCAGGCTTACAAAAATGCAATCATGGTTGGAAAATTTCCAGCGTGTGTTCTAAACATCGAAGCGCCGCTTTCTTCTGTGGATGTAAACGTTCATCCTGCAAAGACAGAGGTCCGTTTTGAAAATGAAAAGAAAATCTTCGATGCCGTTTACTTTGCGGTGAAATCGGCAATCGAAGAAAAAGATAAGCCAAACAGGTTGGATCTTGCAAAAGCAACTCTTAGGGCAGAGCAGAGCAATCCTTTTGTGGCGGAGGCTAGGACAACTTATGAACAGGTTGAACTTCCAAAGAAAAATCCAAACTTCTTTGCAACCTCAGTTCCAAAGGATACAGAACCTAAAAAGGCTGAGCCAGTGCCTTATCAGAGAAAATCTGAACAGCCTCAAAGGTCTGAGCCTGTAAAGCCTACTCCAAAAGTAGGGAAGGTAGAGGTAGAAGTAGAGCCGGAGCCAGATTTCAAAGTGATAGGCCAGGCTTTTGATACATACATCTTTGTCGAGCAGGAGGGCAAGGTGCTTCTTATCGATAAGCACGCAGCCCACGAGCGTATGCTTTTTGAAAAGCTCAAAGCTGAGGCGGATGATGTCAAATCACAGGTGCTTCTAAGTCCGATAACCGTGACTCTTTCAAAAGAGGAATATTCAATCATTCTTCAAAATGTTGACATCTTGAAAGATGCTGGTTTTGATATCGGAGATTTTGGCGCAGGTACTGTTGCAGTTCGTGAGGTCCCTGTCATGCTCATCGAAGATGACATAAAAGCCCTCGTTGAAGAGATGGCGGGTTACCTTCTAAACTCAAGCAGTCCAACCCCAGAAAAACTTGATTGGATTTATCATAATATGGCTTGCAGAGCTGCCATAAAAGGTGGAGACAAGACAACAGATTATGAACTGGAAAGTTTTGTCTCAAAGCTTCTCAAAAGAGAAGACATCAGGTATTGCCCACACGGCAGACCTGTACTAATTGAAATGACAAGAGCCGATTTGGAAAAGCAATTCGGCAGAACTTTATAGGAGGTGTAAAAAATGGGTAAAGTTAGTGTTCCAGAAATATTTGGGTCACTTGTTTTTGACGAAGAAGTCATGCATGAGCGACTTCCAAAGGATGTCTATGACTCACTTAAAGAGCACATAGAAAACAATGAACCTTTGACCTTTGAAATTGCGCAAGCAGTGGCTTCCACTATGAAGGCTTGGGCTGTGGAAAAAGGCGCTACTCATTTTACTCATTGGTTCCAACCAATGACAGGCATCACTGCAGAGAAGCATGATAGCTTTATTACACCTGTAGGTGATGGCAAAATTATTATGGATTTCTCCGGCAAAGAACTTGTACGTTCTGAGCCAGATGCAAGTTCCTTCCCAAGCGGTGGCCTCCGCGCAACTTTTGAGGCGCGTGGCTATACAGCATGGGACCCAACTTCATATGCATTTATCAAGGACAATACACTTTGTATTCCGTCAATCTTTTGTTCCTATGGTGGAGAGGTGCTTGACAAGAAAACTCCTCTTCTTCGCTCACTCCAAGCGCTTAACAAACAAGCGCTTCGAGTTTTGAATCTCATAGGAAATCCAACCGGCGCAACTCATGTTGGCGCTATGGTCGGTGGTGAGCAAGAGTATTTTTTGATTGACCGAGAGCTTTACAATGCACGTGAAGATTTAAAACTTACTGGTCGTACTCTCTTTGGAGCGAAGCCTCCAAAAGGACAAGAGATGGAGGACCACTACTTCGGTACAATCAAGCCTCGCGTAAAGGCATTTATGAATGACCTCGATTTGGAACTCTGGAAACTCGGCATTTATGCGAACACAGAGCACAACGAGGCAGCGCCTTCACAACATGAGCTTGCGCCTATATTCTGTGACGCAAACACAGCTGTTGATCAAAACCAACTCACAATGGAGATAATGAAGACTGTCGCTATAAAGCACGATCTTGCTTGTCTTATTCATGAGAAGCCTTTTGCAGGCGTCAATGGTTCAGGTAAACACAACAACTGGTCTGTCTGCACCAACACAGGTGTCAATCTCTTTGACCCTGGTAAGACTCCGGCTGAGAATTTACAATTCCTTTTATTCCTCGCCGCAGTAATCAAAGGCACAGACGAGTATCAAGACCTCATCCGTCTCTCCGTTGCAAGTCCTACTAACGATTTGCGACTCGGCGGAAACGAGGCGCCACCTGCAATAGTCTCCCTCTACTTAGGAGATGAGCTTGGCGCAGTTGTTGAAGCCATAGAAAATGACGAGGAATTTGAAGCTGCCGAGACGAAAATTATGAAGTCCGGCGTCAAGGTTATTCCTCGTTTCGACAAGGATACATCTGACAGAAATAGAACTTCACCATTCGCATTCACAGGTAATAAATTTGAACTTCGTATGGTGGGCTCTTCCGCATCACTCTCAAATGCAAATGTTGTTCTCAACACCATGCTTGCGGAAGAACTTTCAAAGTTTGCTGATGAGCTTGAGCGCGCAGACGACAAAGAACTTTGCGCAAACAAACTCATCTCAGACACTTTGAAGGAACACGGAAGAATAATTTTCAATGGCAACAACTACTCAAATGAATGGGTAGAAGAGGCAAAGCGCCGTGGCCTTTCAAATCTTAAGACCAGCGCCGATGCTCTTCCAAAATACCTCGATGAGAAAAATGTTGCACTCTTTACAAAGCATAAGATTTACACAAAAGAGGAACTTTTGTCCCGCTGTGAAATTGGCCTTGAAAATTACTGCAACCTCATTCACATCGAAGCACTCACCATGATAGATATGGTGAAGAAGAGCATTTATCCTGCAGTTTGTGATTACATGGGCAGTATTGCCGATGTAATCAATTCAAAGAAAGCAGCAAGTTCTAAGGCAACTTCTGAGATGGAAACGGATCTCCTCTTAAATCTCTCAAGCAATGCTGATAAACTTCATAAGGCACTCAAGCGTCTTGAGAAGACAGTTGCAAATGCTGAGGAGAATGAGGACGTGAAATCTCGCTCCGAATATTATCGAGATATTGTCCTTTCCGATATGGCGGATGTTCGTCGCTTTGCAGATGAGCTTGAAACACTCACGGCTGCCGACTTCTGGCCATTCCCGACTTACACGGATTTACTCTACTCAGTAGTCTAAGAAAAAAGACAGTTCGAAATCCATCCTGTCTCTAAACAAAACTAGGAAGTGAAACACTTGAACAGCAATAAAACAAATTTGAAGAGTCTGCCACTTGTAGAGGCGGGACTGATAGCAGCACTTTATGTCTGCTTAAACTTTGTCTCAAACTCAGTGGGGCTTAGTTTCGGGCCTCTACAACTCAGACTCTCGGAGATACTTACCATTTTGCCGGTGCTGACGCCGGCGGCGGTGCCAGGGCTTGCAGTGGGGTGCGCGCTTGCCAACTTAAGCAGTCCGTATGGACTTGCTGACATAATAGTTGGCACAGTGGCAACACTGCTCGCAGCACTGCTCTCGCGTGCGCTTCGGCAAAAGCAGTGGAAGAACCTTCCAATTCTCTCTGCACTTATGCCTGTGCTTTGCAACGGCATAATAGTGGGCGCAGAGATTGCGTTCTTCCTCTCGGCCTCGGGCAGTGCCCGCGCCACAGTCTTCGCCATTACCATGGCGGAGGTCATGGCAGGCGAGGCGGTCGCCTCCGCCCTCGGCCTCGCATTTTACAAACAAATTGAGAAACACTTTAAATAAAAGAAATCAGGGATAGAAAATGAAAACGAACGCAGTCCGTGTGGTCGCGCTAGCGCTAATGACAGTGATAGTTTTTGCTGGACTTTGGTATACAAATTCTCAACATATAGAAATCACTGTTGAAGGCGCGTATGATAAATTGGAAGTTGAACTCGGCTCAGAGTTCGTAGTGCCGAATGCTACAGCACATTATACAAGTCTCTTCAACCCAAATGGTGAAGCAGTAGAGGTCACCGTAAGTGGCACCGTAGATACAACAAAACTTGGAGCTTACACTCTAGAATATGTTGCAAAAAATAATGGTGAAACAACAAAGAAAATTATCACGGTTGAAGTAAAAGATACAACTCCTCCAGTAATAACACTTGTAAAGGGCGACAATCCTTATACAAGCCCTGTTGCAAGCTACGAGGAAGAGGGCTATACAGCAACCGATAACTGCGACGGCGATATCACTGCAAATGTTATTCGTACAGAGACTCATGACAAAGTAACTTATACAGTAAAAGACAGCTCTGGTAACGAGACAACCGTCGAGCGTGAAATTATTTACAAGGATGTCATAGCTCCAAAAATCACTCTCTTAGGCAACAGTAGTGTTGTGATTAAGGTGGGCGACACCTATAACGAGAGTGGATTTTCCGCAACCGATGAAGTTGATGGTAATGTGACTGCAAAAGTAGCTGTTACTGGCTCTGTGGATACAACTAAGACAGGTGTAAACTATGTAAATTACACTGTCACTGATTCATCGGGAAATACAGCAAAAGCAACAAGAACTGTCTATGTGATTTCCGCGCAGACAGATTATCAAATTCAAAATCCAGGCAACAAAGTAATTTATCTTACATTTGATGATGGCCCATGCGTTTATACGCAAAAACTTTTGAATGTTCTTGCAAAATACAATGTAAAAGCAACATTCTTCGTAACAGGTGTAAATGGCAATGCTGCAAAATATCGTTACCTCATAGGTGAAGAGGCAAGGCAGGGACATACGGTTGCCGTTCACACCTATACACATCAGTGGAACGTCTATGATTCTGTGGATGCCTTCCACAGTGACGTCGAAAAGATGAACGACATCATCGAAGAGCAAACTGGAAAACGCGCAACTATTCTCCGCTTCCCAGGTGGCTCAAGCAATACAGTAAGTAAGAGCCATTGCTCTGGTATTATGTCGCAACTTGTAGTTGAAGTTGGTAATTGGGGATATCGCTATTTTGACTGGAATGTATCAAGTGGAGATGCCGGTGGTACAACAAGTACCGAACAGGTTTATTACAATGTTATAAATGGCTGCAAAAAGCACAATGTCTCAGTTGTACTTCAGCACGATATTAAGAGCTACAGTGTAAATGCAGTTGAGAAAATTATTCAGTGGGGTCTTGCAAATGGATATACATTCCTGCCTCTCTCTGAGAGTTCACCTGACTGCCATGCAGAAGTTCGGAACTAAATAAAACGCAAAGGAGTCGTTTTTATGGATAAAACTTATATTGGTTGGCAAGAGGCTGACTATGTCAGCGCACAGAAGGAATATACAGAGTCAACACCGATGTTCGGCAAAAATGGTGAACTTCTCTGTCCTGGTTATGCAAAGCACAATGTCTTTGAATATGATAGAAACAAAGTGCTTCACAAGATGCGCCGTAAGGAGTGGGACTTTTACCAGCTCTCCGATGGCAACTATATGGTTCAGCTCTCGATTGCAAATATTTCTATTTGCGGATATGTATCTTTGGTACTTGTCGACCTTAGAAACGGCAAGACTATCTCTGAGGACATGAACATCTTTATAGGTCAGACAAACAAGTATGCTCTTCCACCAAAGGGAGATGTACCTAACAATGTTCATTTCAAAATCGGCAAGGCCGAGGTTGAATTTGATACAACAGAGACAAAGCGCACAATTTGGTTCAAGTCTCCAAAGTCAGAGTGTCATTTTGAGATGGACCAGGTAGCAGGTCAGGACAACATCACAACTGTCCTTCCTTTTGAGGGCTTCCCTGACAGATATTTCATGACAACAAAAGAGATGTGTATGCCTGCAGAGGGCTATATAAAGTGCAAAGGTGAGACCTATAACTTTACGAAGGACACAATGTTTGGTGCCCTCGACTGGGGCCGTGTTTGCACACCATACAGCCTTGTTTGGTACTGGGGCTCAGGCTCAACTTATCTCTATGACAAAGATGGTGGCAAGCACACATTTGGATTTGAAATCACTTGGGGCATCGGCGACGAGCGCAATGCAACAGAGACTATGCTCTTCTACGATGGCAAGGGCCATAAGATTGAAGCAGTCGATGTTGAGACATTCCCGAAGCCTGATAAATATATGGAGCCTTGGAAGTTCATCTCCCGTGATGGCCGCTTCAACCTTACAATGACTCCGTTTTATGATCACCATTCAGACCTCAACGTACTCGTTATGCGTATGCACAGTCACCAGGTACATGGTATGTGGAATGGTACTGTCACTCTTGATGATGGCACAGTGCTTGAAATCAAAGACATGTATGCTTTCTGTGAATACGTAGAAAATAGATGGTAATAATTTTTCAAGGAGGGATTTTACTATGGCATTTTGTCCAAATTGCGGAAATGAAGTAGAAGACAATGCGACAGTTTGCGACGCTTGTAATCAAGCACTTGAACCAAAAGTAGCAGAGGAAACTCCAACTGTAGAAGAAACCCCTGCGGTAGTCGAGACTCCAGTAGTAGAGGAAGCACCAAAGAAAAGCAAGAAAAAGCATAAACTCCTCAAAATTCTTGGAATTATTGCGCTGATTTTACTTGTAATAATAATTCTCATTATTGCTTTCCTTCCAACTATTACTCGCCTTATCGTGGGTGAGGCAAATTATTATTTCATCCAGGAAGCAAAGACTGGAATAAGCTATTGCAAGGTAGATTTGACTTCATTCTATGACAAGCATTTTGATATTGCAGAATCAAGTGGCTATGATTTTACACTGGATATAGGCGAAGACGGCGACAGATTTGCACTCGGTGCAGATATTAACATTTTAGGTGCTAATATTTCTGCAACAATTGCGAATGCTGAAAATGGCGTGATTATCCTTGACGCTGATGCTCTCTTTGATAAGCCTCTCGCTTTGACAACAGGGGATGGTTCATCAAGTGGCAATAGTAAGCGTACAGAAAATCTTATCGACGCATTTGTTGAAGCATTTACCGATGTATATGAAGAGAACGACATCGATGAATTTATTACATCGACAAGAGCAAAAAAGGTTGTAACATTTGATATCGATAAGGATACTTCCATAAAGTTCCTTGAACTCTTTAGAACTGAACTTTTAGAGGAAGATGGCTATACAGATTATGTAGCATATCTCAAGTCTTTCGGTATGATGGACGACAAAACAGCTGGTATCCTTGAAGGCACTGTTGCCCTCGATGACGTTATAACTATAAACGAGAGCGCACAGTACATCGTAACCTATGGAAAGCGCGGTGCTATTCTCTCCCGTGAATTTATTGTTGATGGTGAGACACTTCTTAAAATTGAAACCACTAATGATGGCTCTTTCAAGAATCTCGTTATCACACGTTCCGATGGTGCAACAATTGAATTTAAGAATTTTGACACAGAAACAGTAAATGATGTTTCATTCCCAGTATTCGATTTCGCTTTCACTCAAAACGGAAATGTTACAAGTGCTACTGCAAAAGTGGATGACGACAAATATCTCATCTCCTTCAGCAAGCCAGCAGACAACATGAATTTCAGCCTTGAGATTACACAAAGCGGCGAAGCAGACCTCTCAGGCGTACCTGAGGTCTCGGACTGCGAAGAGATGGAACTTAGCAGTTTTTTAAGTTACGTAACACTTCTTTTCGCTTTCTCATCAGTTGATTATTAAATAAATTTCGGAGCAGCCCTTCGGGTTGCTCCGATTTTGTCTTTACGGGTTGTACTATTTTTGGTACAATGGTTTTGATGGGGGCGATTTTATGGCAGGTAATTCAGGTTCAAAAATTAAAATACTTAAAATACTTGAGATACTTCGCGAAAACTCGGATGAGGAACATCCACTTACTGCGACAGAAATAGTGGCAATGCTGGGGGCTGCTGGCTATTCTGCTGAAAGAAAAGCAATTTATAACGACATCGATTTACTGATCGACTATGGATTTGATGTTATAAAAAATCCAGCACCTAAAAAGGGATATTACTTAGGCGAGCGCGACTTCCAGCTCGCTGAGGTGCGCCTTCTCATTGATGCAATCGAGTCCGCTCAATTTGTAACGGAGCGCAAGACTGCGGAACTCCGTGAAAAACTTGAACAGAACCTCTCGATTTATCAAAGAGACGCGCTTCACCGCGTGCAGGTTTATGTCGACCACAGGAACAAAAATGCCAACGAACGTATCTACTATGGTGTTGACGAACTCGCGCGAGCAATAGAAGAACATAAGATGGTAAGTGTCCATTACATAAAGCGCCTTATAGAGGCAGGCGAGAGGCCGAAGAATGAGGAACACATCCACAAACTCACTCCATATGCGCTTATCTGGCATCAGGACCATTATTATCTTGTCGCAAATAAAAACACACATGAGGGATTTATGCACCTCCGTATCGACAAAATAACAAAAGTCACAGTCTTAGAGGAGGAGGGAAGACCTCTTTCTGAAGTTTCAAAATACACCGACCATTTCGATGCTGCCGATTATCTCTCAACGAAATTCAACATGTTCTCAGGTGAGCCTGAGAGAGTTGAAATCCGTTGCAAAAATAGTTCATGGCAGATTATCGCTGACCGTTTTGGCGAAAACGTTCAGATAATAGACAGGGATGACGAGACTTTCACGATTTCTGCAAATGCTGTAACTTCTGGCCTCGATGCCTGGGTTATGCAGTGGGGTGCTGACATGCAGGTCTTAAAACCTGAGCATTTGAGACAGACTATTAAAGAAAAAATAGAAGAGATGCAAAAGGCATACGAGAAATGAATTATCAGTTAGAACTTGACAAAATAATTGAAAAGTTAGAAACAAGACCAAAACTTCTGCTTCACAGTTGTTGTGGTCCTTGTTCCTCTTATGTTATTACATATTTAAATAATTATTTTGACATAACGGTTTTTTATTTTAATCCATCAATTTATCCGACTGATGAGTATGACCACAGAAAAGCTGTGCAACTCAGTCTTATCAAACAAATAAATGAGAAGGCGGAGCACAAG
>R01__coassemble_25_pt1 | contig 17646 bp, 15 predicted proteins | sample R01__metabat2_low_PE_010 | metagenome-assembled genome bin R01 | reverse complement strand
TTCGTAAGGCTTCTTTTTTATGGCGCGCCAGAAGGTCGCAGGTCCAAACTTCCTGTGGACGTTTGGACCGTTGCGATATAAAGGAGTGGGCTTTAGACCACGACCAACGTTTGAAAAAAGTATGAAGGGTCGGGGGTTCGAGTAAACCGCAAAAAAAGGAGTAAGGCAATTGCCTTACTCCTATGGCGCGCCAGAAGGGACTCGAACCCCCGACCTTTTGGTTCGTAGCCAAACACTCTATCCAGCTGAGCTACTAGCGCATAAGCGGTTTTGACCGCTCAAATAATATAACACAATGAAGGGCAAAATGCAATATTTAAATTTAAACACAAGATGTAGTATAATGAGTTGTATATAATAACTATAAGTGGTGATTTTATGAAACTTACATTCTGTGGAGCGGCGCACGAGGTCACGGGCAGCTGCTACTTCCTTGAGGCATGTGGCAAAAAGATGCTTGTCGATTTTGGCCTTGAGCAGGGAGCCGACGTTTACGAGTCGGGTGAACTGCCGGTAGGCGCTGCCGAAATCGACTATGTGTTTTTGACACATGCGCACATTGACCATTCGGGCAAGCTGCCCCTTCTCTGTGCGCAGGGCTTCAACGGCACTATCTTTGCAACAAAGGCTACGCAGAGCCTTTGTAATATAATGCTCCGTGATAGTGCCCACATCCAGGAATTCGAAGCAGAGTGGAAGAACAACAAAGCCAAGCGTGCGGGCAAAGAGGAAGTCCTTCCTCTTTACACAATAGAGGACGCTATGGCGGCACTCGAATGCTTCGAAGGTCATTCTTATGACACTTTGATTGATGTTGCAGACGGAATACAAATAAGATTTGTCGATGCTGGACATCTTCTCGGCTCATCATCAATTGAAGTGTTTTTGACAGAGAATGGGATTTCAAAGAAACTTGTTTTCTCGGGCGATATAGGCAATACCGAACAACCACTTATAAATGATCCTAAATACATAACATCGGCGGACTATGTTATTACGGAGTCCACCTATGGTGACCGTGCTCATGGTGCAAGGCCTGAATATGTAGCGCAACTTGCCGCTTTAATACAAAAGACCTTTGACAGGGGTGGCAATGTTGTTATCCCATCCTTCGCGGTTGGTCGTACGCAGGAGATGCTCTATTTCCTTCGTGAGATAAAAGAAAAAGGACTTGTAACAGGACATGGTGATTTTAAAATTTATGTCGACAGTCCGCTCGCAATAGAGGCGACAAATATTTATAGCTCCTGTGACAAGGAATATTTGGACCCTGAGACATTGGCACTTGTCACTGCTGGCATCAATCCTATTGAGGTTTCAAACTTAAAACTTGCGGTATCATCTGAGGAGTCCAAGGCCATAAACTACGACCTTGAGCCGAAGGTTATAATCTCAGCATCTGGTATGTGCGAGGCGGGTAGAATCAAGCATCATTTAAAGCACAACCTTTGGAGACCTGAGTGCACGATACTCTTTGTGGGCTACCAAGCTGTAGGCACGCTTGGTAGAGCAATTGTTGACGGCGCAGAGTCTGTCAAAATCTTCGGAGAAGATATTGAAATTGCGGCTGAGATCTGTAAGCTTCCAGGTGTCTCCGGACACGCAGACATAAACGGTCTTATCAAATGGATTTCATCATTTGAGTTCTCACCGGAGCAGGTCTTCGTCTGCCACGGCGAAGACGAGGTCTGCGAGTCCTACACCGCGAAGCTTAGAAACGAGCTCGGCCTTTCTGCCTATGCGCCGTACCCTTATGCTGTAGTTGACCTCATTTCAAATAAGATGATATCAGAGGGTAACAAGACAAAAATCGAGAAGAAATCTTCAGGACAGGGAGCAAATCTCAAAGCAAACAGCCCTTATGGAAGACTTTATCTCGCTGGTCAAAGACTTATGCAAACCATCATGCACAATGAGGGCGGAACAAATAAGGACCTTGCAAAATTTGCAGACCAAATTATTGCTCTTTGTGAAAAATGGGATAGGTAGTTGACAAATTTTATATATCGCGTTATTATTGTTTAGCACTCTCGAGTTGAGAGTGCTAAAATGTTTTTAAATTATTATTTGTTAGAGGTGTTTAAATTGGCTAAAAAACAATTTAAGGCAGAGTCAAAGAGACTCCTCGACCTTATGATTAATTCGATTTATACCAACAAGGAAATCTTCCTTCGTGAGCTTATCTCAAATGCGAGTGACGCTATGGATAAACTCTACTACAAGAGCCTTACAGACAACATAAGCGGACTCTCACGTTCTGATTTCTTTATCTTCTTGTCGGCTGACAAGGATGCTCGTACCCTTACTATTACTGATAATGGTATAGGTATGACAAAGGAGGAACTTGAGCAGAATCTCGGTACTATTTGTAAGTCAGGCTCTGGAATTTTCAAGAATGAGGAAATTTCAGACGAGAAGGCAGCAGAGGACATTGACATCATAGGTCAGTTCGGTGTTGGTTTCTATTCAGCATTTATGGTTGCCGCAAAGGTAGAAGTAGTATCAAAGGCCTATGGCAGTGATGAGGCTTTCAAATGGACTTCAACTGGCGCTGATGGCTATGCAATTACAGAGGCAGAGCGCGATGGTAACGGTACAACTATTACTATCACACTTAAAGAGGATACTGATGATGAGAAATATTCAAAGTATCTTGAGGAATATGAGCTTCGCTCACTTGTAAAGCGCTACTCCGATTACATCCGCTATCCTATCAAGATGACTGTTAAAAAGTCAGAACTTAAAGAGGGCACAGAGGATGAATATGAAGAGTTCACAGAGGATGAAACTCTCAACACAATGAGCCCTATTTGGAAGAAGAATAAGTCCGAAGTAAAAGAGGAAGAATACAACCAATTTTATAAGGATAACTTCTACGATTTTGAGGACCCAATTCGTGTAATTCACTCCTCAACAGAAGGTGCTGCAACTTATAATGCACTCCTCTTTGTACCAGCAAAGGCTCCGTATAATTACTACAGCAAAGACTTTGAGAAGGGCCTTCGCCTTTATGCATCTGGTGTCCTTATCATGGACACATGCAAGGACTTGCTTCCTGATTATTTCAGCTTCGTTCGCGGTATCGTTGACTCCGCTGACCTCTCACTCAACATCTCCCGTGAGATGCTTCAGCAGGACCGCCAGGTTCAAGTTATTGCAAAGCATCTTGAGAAGAAGATTAAATCTGAACTTCTCGCAATGCTTCGCCAGGACAGAGACAAGTATGTTGAGTTTTGGAAGCACTTTGGCATGCAACTCAAATTTGGCATTTACTCAAGCTATGGCATGAATGCTGAACTTCTCTCCGACCTCTTGCTCTTCTACTCATCATTTGAAGGCAAGTTCACAACCCTCGATGAGTACAAGGAGAGAATGAAAGAGGAGCAGAAGTACATCTACTATGCATGTGGTGAATCTGTGGAACAGATTTCAAAACTTCCACAGGCAGAGCGTGTACTTGATGCTGGCTTTGAAATTCTCTACCTCACCGAGGACGTTGATGAATTTACACTTAAGATGATGCGCCAATATGCTGACCTTGAATTCCGTTCAATCTCAGATGATGATTTGGGACTTGATTCCGATGAGGACAAGAAGGCTGCAGAGAAAGCTGCTGAGGACAACAAGGAACTCTTTGATTTCATCAAAGAGGCACTTGGTGAAAAGGTAACAACTGTCAAGGCGTCCACGAGACTTAAGTCTCATCCGGTTTGCATCTCAACTGAGGGCGGCATCTCCCTTGAAATGGAGAAGGCTCTCGCCGCTCAGCCAGACATGGCAAACCAGATTAAAGCGTCTCGTGTACTTGAGATAAACACAGAGCATAAGATCTTTGAGACAATTAAATCACTTTATGAAAACGATAAGGATAAGGTTAAACTTTACGCAAATATTCTTTATAACCAAGCACTCCTAATCGAAGGCCTCATGCCAGAGGACCCAGCAGAATTTGCAAATTCTATTTGCGATCTCATGTAAAATATTTCTTTGAAGAAGCACCCGAGTGGGTGCTTCTTTTTTTGCAAATTTTTGACCATTCGTCGAAATTTTCCAGCCGTTCGAACCAAACGCGTCCGTTTTTGGCATTTTTTTGGAATTATTAGAGTGAAAGCCCGCGTTTGGGCGAAGGAGGAAAATTATGAAACTAATACTTTTAACTGGACGCCTCACATCCGACCCTGAGGTAAAGTCTGTCTCTGACAAGAAATCAAAGGTTGCCAATTTCACGGTTGCCAACAATGACAAGGACGATGAAACTGCTGAATTCTTTGACGTATGTTGTTGGGACAAACTTGCAGAGTTTGCTGAGAATTACATGAAAAAAGGAAACAAGGTTGTAATTTTCGGCACGTTTAATGACGAGACCTACAAAGACAAAGAAGGTAACAACCGTCATCATTTCCGCATAACTGCAAGCAAAATCGAATTCGCAAGCTGATCAAAGAGCGACCACAAGAAAATTGTTCCCCAGACAATTGATTTTAAATATTATGGTCAACGACTGCTCTAAAATCAAACCTATCCAGCACGTAGGTTTAGCCCCATCTCCTGTGGTCGCTCTTTAATTTTTAGGGGGATTTATATGAAAAGAAATTTAGAGAAACGAATCCTTTCGTTTCTCCTCGTTTTTCTTATTGTCTTAAATTTTAGCCTAACCACTGCATTTGCAACAAACTATGCGTCGGTTGCAGAAAACGAAGAGGTAATAGTAAACATTGAAAATTATTGTAATCCGGGTGCCTCGACTTATTCTTCAAAAGCGGCCTCCACGACTTATCATTACAAATTCGCATCGGGTAGTACTGCGATTTTCAGGATGAGATTTGTCACAAAAGATGACTCCTCTGTGGGTAGTCCTAGAGTGGATGAAAATGGAAATATTCTCTGGGTCTACTGTATGGAATTTGAGGTAGATGCAAAACCATTTTACTGGCGTAAAGCGGAGAGTTCTACAAATTCCACGCATAGTGTTTGGACAAACTTGTCCGAACAGCAAAAGCGTGGAATTTTGCTCACTATGCTTTACGGCTATCCGGTTTCAAACAATGGCGCGTCCGCAGCCGATTCCTACGCTGCGACGCAGGCCATACTTTGGGAGTTTCAAACCGGAGTTAGAAATTCGACGACTTCAAACACTAGAAATGCTGTGACGTATAACTATACGAACAATTCTGGTGTCTCAAAATCGATGAATTTAACATCTGATTTTTTCTATAACATAATGTCGATAACAAGCGGTGGTAAGACTGCTTATGACACTTTGATAAGTAAAATTTATGCCCATGACAAAATGCCAAACTTTGGTGTTTCAAATGGCAAGATTGATATGAGCTACGACAGTAAAACTGGTAAGTATACAGCCACTCTTACTGATAGTAACAATGCGCTTTCTACTTTTGATGTAACTGCGACGAGTGGCATATCAGTAAGTGTCAGTGGTAATAAAATTACACTCACATCATCAAAACCAATATCGGGTGGAAAGCTTAGCTTTTCCAAAAAGGCGCAGACAGTTACAAGCCAAGGACTTATGATACTTAAAGCATCGCCAAACGGCCAGGCCATGATAATGGGCCAAGAGCAGGTAAACTCTGGTACGTCTTACACTGTGAATGCGCTCAATGGCTCTTTGAAAATTCAAAAAAGCTCAAGCGACGGTGTTGTTTCTGGCTTGAAATTTAATGTTGTGGGACCTGGTGTAGACATGGTTCTAACGACAGATAGCAGCGGCGCTGCTTATCTTAATAATGTTCCTGCCGGTGTCTACACAGTGACGGAACAGACGCCACTGCGCTATGTTGCGCAGGGCTCAAAGACTGTTACGGTAAACAGTGGACAGACTGCAATTGCAAGTTTTACCAACACTCTCATTCAAGGAAACCTCAAAATTTTGAAGGTTGACGGCGAGACGGATTTGCCAATAGCTGGTGCTCTGTTTGAAGTTTATGATGAGAATGATGTTTTGATTTCACAAAAAATGACCGATGAGAACGGCGTGGCACTTTTTGAGAATTTGGAGTATGGAAATTACTATGTACTCGAACACATAGCACCAGAAGGCTATGTGAGAAATGAGGAAGTATTTGATTTCTCTATTCTTACAAATGGCATTGTGATTGAAAAGACTTATGAGGAAGAGCCTCTTCTCAGAAATTTCTCTGTTTACAAAAAGGGAGAAGTACTGACGGGCTTTGAAGAGAAGGAAATCGACGGCAGGACTATTTATTCTCCGATTTATGAGGAACAATATCTCTCCGATTGCGAAATCGGAGTTTTCGCGGCAGAGGATATTGTGACTTTGGATGGTACAGTTCGCTTTGAAAAAGACGAACTCGTTGACACTATAGTTACTACTTCAGAGGGCCCTGCAAAATCAAAAGATTTATTTGAAGGAAAGTACTATCTCAAAGAGATAACTGCGCCAGCTGGCTTTGTCCTTAATGATGAGACTATTTCTGTGGACCTCTTTGAAGATGATCTTGAATTTACATTTACAAACGAGCGTCAAAAATGTGAACTCACTTTCAAAAAATCTATGAGCAATACAACTGGCGACGCACTCTCCGGTTACTATAAACAGGTGTCATTTGGGCTCTTCTCGGGTGAGGATATTTTGGACCTTCCAAAAGACTCACTCCTCGAAGTCCTTTGCCCAAATGACGAGGGAGATTGCGTCTCGCTCTCGGACTTGCCTTTTGGTTATAGCTACTATGTCAAGGAACTCGGCACTGCGACAGGGTTTATCCTCGATGAAAAGGACTATGCCTTTTCCTTCATAACCTTGCCGCAGACGGAAACCGTCTTTGCGGCAACTGTCAATGAAGGTGCCGACATAGTCAACTTCATGGAACCTGTCGCAGAGGAGCGTGTGTTCCTTGACGCCCATGAGACAAAGAATGAGGGGGCGAAGACTGGAGACACTCTTGAAACCCCACTTGTCATAGCGTTTATAGTGGCTGTTTCATCTCTTTTCGGTCTTATAGTAATATTTAAGAATAATAAATTGACATTAAATTGACTAAGTTGTAAAATTTCCTTTGTATTTACCTATAAAAGGGAGTAGAACAATGAAAGTTATTTACAACGACGGTACAGTTGCAGAGTGTCCTGAAGAGGAAAAAACTCATGTCCTTCGCCACAGCGCAGCTCACATTATGGCACAGGCTATAAAGCGCCTTTACCCACATGCTGATTTCGCTTATGGCCCAGCAAATGAGAAGGGCTTTTACTATGACGTAGACCTCGGTGACACAAAACTTACCGATGAGGATCTTCAAAAAATTGAAGATGAGATGAGAAAAATCGTAAAGGAAAATCTTCCTTTCAAGACCTATGAACTTCCACGTGCAGAGGCTATAAAGCACATGCAAGACCTCGGTGAGAAGTACAAGGTTGAGCACATCGCTGACCTTCCAGAGGATGCTCGCATCACTTTCTTCTCACAGGGCGACTATGTCGACATGTGCGTAGGTCCACACATCACTTATACAAAAGCACTTAAGGCTTTCAAGATTACAGGTCAGTCAGGTGCTTATTGGAAAGCAGACAAAAATAATAAGATGCTCACCCGTATCAACGGTACAGCATTTGCTACTCAGGAAGAACTTGACAATTACTTAAAGCTCTTAGAAGAGGCAGAGCGTCGTGACCATAGAAAGATCGGCAAAGAGATGCAACTCTTTATGCTCAAGGATGAGGGCCCAGGCTTCCCATTCTTCCTTCCAAAGGGTATGGCAGTAAAGAATGCTCTCATCGACTATTGGAGAGACATTCACTACCGCGACAATTATGTCGAAGTTTCTACTCCACTTATCATGAATAGAAAACTCTGGGAGACCAGTGGACACTGGGATCACTACAAAGATAACATGTACTCAACTGTTATCGATGAAGAGGACTACTGCATTAAACCTATGAACTGCCCAGGCGGCGTTATGGTTTATGCATCTCAGCCACACTCCTATCGTGAACTCCCTATGCGAGTAGGCGAACTCGGTGTTGTACATCGCCATGAGCTCAAAGGCGCACTCCACGGACTTTTCCGTGTTCGTTGCTTCACTCAGGACGATGCTCACATCTTCATGACAAAGGACCAGATTACCGATGAGATTATGAACGTAGTTCATCTCATCAATGAAGTTTACTCAAAGTTTGGATTTAAATATTTTGTTGAACTCTCAACACGTCCAGAGGACTCTATGGGTTCCGATGAGGACTGGGAGGCTGCAACAAATGGCCTTATAGGTGCACTTGAAAAGCTCAACATGCCTTACATTGTAAATGAGGGCGACGGTGCTTTCTACGGCCCTAAGATTGACTTCCACCTCGAGGACTGCCTCGGCCGTACATGGCAGTGTGGTACAATCCAGCTTGACTTCCAAATGCCTATTAACTTCAACTTGGAGTACATCGACTCAGATGGTAAGCCACAGCGCCCTATCATGATTCACCGTGTATGCTTCGGCTCAATCGAGCGTTTCATCGGTATTCTCACAGAGCACTTTGCTGGTAAATTCCCAGTATGGCTTGCACCTGTACAGGTTAAGGTTATTCCTGTTTCAGACAAGACTCTTGATTATTCTACCGACGTTTATAATAAGATTAAGGCTCTCGGTATTAGAACAGAACTTGATGAGCGTAACGAGAAGGTAGGTTACAAGATTCGTGAGGCACAGCAGGTTGACCGCGTACCTTACATGCTTGTACTCGGTCCTCAGGAATCTGAGGCTGGCACAGTTGCAGTTCGTTCCCGCGATACAGGCGAGACAGAGACAATGTCTCTTGACGAGTTTATCGCAAAGGTAACAAAGGAAACTGCCGACAGAGTTTAATCGCTTCCCAATAAAAATTAAAAGCCAACCGGATTTTCGGTTGGCTTTTTGTTATTTTAGGACGAAGCAGAGCCAGTTGTCGCTCTGGTGCCGTTCCAAGATGGTGAAACCATATTGGGAGAAGGCAGCGACAACATCGGACTCTCGCGAGTCGATTATGCCAGACACAATGAAAATGCCGTCTGGCTTCATGAATTGCCTTGCATTTTGACAGAAGAGGATGATTATGTCGGCGACTATGTTTGCAACGACAATGTCAAATTGTCCTTTGACTTTGTCGGTCATGTCGCCACAGAGAATAGTATACTGTGGCTCGGTGAAGTTGTTTGCCTCTCCGTTTTCTCTTGCTGTCTTGGTGGCGAGCTCGTCGATGTCTACACCGACGGCGCAGTCTGCACCGAGAAGCAGGGAGGAGAGTGCAAGAATACCTGAGCCACAACCGAGGTCAAGGATGGTCTCACCGCCCTTGATTTTTTCTTCAAGTGTTGAGAGACAGAGCCTTGTTGTGTCGTGGGTTCCTGTGCCAAAAGCAAGACCTGGTTCAAGCATTAAAACTTTTCTACCCTTTGGGTCATACTCGGTTTCCCAACTCGGACAAATTGCAAGTTTCTTGCCTATTTCAATTGGCTTGTAATTTTTCTTCCAATTGTTTTGCCAGTCCTCATTTTTGCAGTTTTTTGTTTTAATTTCGTGTTTTATGCCTTCTGCAGAAAAACGCTCCGACAAAAATGCGAGTGCTTCAAGAGGACTCTCATCCGGTTTGATATAGATGTGGATAAGGCCAATTGATTTGTCTTTTTCGAGGAGGTCCTCGTCTATGAGGTCGATGTGGGCAATCTCCCACGCCTCCTCCTCAAGAGTGCGGTAGTCCTCGATGTAAATGCCGTAAGGGACTGTCATGTTCGCTATGTCTGCGGCACGGTCTATGTCGTCCGCGGAAATTTCAATTACTATTTCGGTCCAGTTTGCGTCTGGGCCAAAATCTATATAGGCATTAGAGGAGTTCGACATCAGGTGATACATCCTTTCTGTCAGGGTTGTAAATTTTAATGTCGCTAAGGGACCTCTGATAGCCGCTGAATGTCTTTGGTTCAAGACCACTTTCTATCTCTGAAAATTCATAGACTTTTGCGTCCATGTTGTCGAGAATGTTAAGGAGTACTGCTTCTAAAAATTTTGGTCTTACAGCTGCGCCAAATTCTGGCTCGCCGTGGTGGGAGAGCAACATGTGCTCAACAAGACGAAGCTTGTCGTTGCTGGTCTTGAGCGTTGTGCCAGCAATTCTCACAATCATAGCGCCACGTACAAGGTGGCCTACAAGGTTGCCGTCGATTGTGTACTCTGATGCGATGCCAATCTCGTTTGCATCGAGCTCGGAAATCTTTCCGATGTCGTGGAGAGCTGCACCACAGAGGAGCAGGTCACGGTCAACCTGTGGATATACCTCACATACTTTTTCTGCGAGAGTCATAATTGAAAGTGAATGAAGAAGGAGTCCGCCGTACATAGCGTGGTGCATCTTCATAGCGGCAGGGTAGTAGAGAAGTTTTTCTTTATACTTCTCATAAATTGATAGAGTTAAATCTTTGAGCTCAGTGTCCTCAAATGTTGATACTATCTCAATGATTTTTGCGTACATATCATCTGATGAGTATTTTGCTGATTTTATGTAGTCCTCAATTTTGATTGAAGGTGGTGCAGGCCAAACGTCATTGATTGTGATTTGAAATGCACCGTTGTAACGCTTCACTTGTCCGTCAAGACCGACAAGTTCACCAGGTTTGAAAATTTGGGATTTGCCGTCCTCGTAGTTGAAAAATTTGCCACTTATTTCGCCTGTGCTGTCGGCGATTACAACATCGACAAATTTCTTGTTTGCCTGTGAGACACGAATATCATATTTTTTAACTATGCCATGACCTACAACTGCTGTGTAGTCAGGGTACATGCTTGCCTCTGTAAATGGATTAAGATTTGCTTTTTCGGAATTCATATAAACACCTCGTATAAATTATAGCAAAAATGATGCCTTTTATAAAGTTAATTATTATGATAAAATACTTAAATATGAAAAGAGGTTCGCTTATGAAAGATACTTTTAACACGATTGAAATAGCACCTGCTGTAAGACTCTGTGGCTTTGAAACAGATCGTTTTACAACAAGCGTTTTGTCAATTGATATTGCGGTGCCACTCGACCCTGCTCGTGCGGCTGTAAATTCTATTTTGCCATATTATCTTATGCGCGCCTGTGAGGACTATCCAACTTTCCTTGAGATGCGAAAGAGAATGGCAGAACTTTACGGAGCAACTGTTTTTGGCGTTGTTGGTAAATCCGGCGATGTACAGACACTGTCTCTCAAAATGAAAATGCTCTCAAACAAGTTCGCACTTGGTGGTGAGGACCTCTTCCTCACCTGCGCAAAGCAGCTCTTTGACATGCTGTTTCGACCTAACCTTGAAAACGGCGTTTTCAAGGCAGAGGATCTCGAGCAGGAAAAGCGCTTTGCGGTAGAGCGTCTTGAAGCGGAACTCAATGACAAGCGTTCATACGCACTTCGTCGTCTCACACAGGAGATGTTCAAAGGCGACGTATATTCGACAAACAAGCGGGGTACTGTAGAAGAACTTAAAGCTGTAACACCTGAGTCTGCAGTGGCAGCGTACCACGATGTTTTAAAGGGTGGTCACATCCAAATAAATGTAGTTGCTGATGTCGATTTAGGTGCTGTAGCAAATCTCTTCCAGTCCTATATTTCAAATATCGAACGTGAACCGTATATGCTCTTTACGTCTATTCTCTTTGAAGCAGAGGAAGTAAAACGTGTAGAGGAAGAACTTCCTGTAAACCAGGGTAAACTCGCACTCGGTTATCGCCTCGGCATGAACGACATAGACGAGGACTTCCCTCGCTTTAAGATTATGTCAATAATCTTTGGCGGCGCGACCTTCTCAAGACTCTTTATGAATGTTCGTGAGAAGATGAGTCTCTGCTATTATTGCTCCGCAAGTCTTCGTCGCCAAAAGGGCTTTATGATTGTTCAAAGTGGCATTGAAAATGAGAATGCTGAGGTTGCGATAAAAGAGATAAATCACCAACTCCATGAAATGGGCGAGGGCGGAGTCTCTGATGAGGACATAGAAAAAGCTCGCCTTACGATAAAAGATATGATAAGGACTGTCCGCGATACACCTGAGGGTATCGAAAGCTGGATTTCATCACAGGCACTTGATGATGAATTTGAGTCTCCAGAGGATTATCTCTCACGCCTTCTCGCGGTTACAAAAGAGGAAGTTATAGCTTCCGCAAAGTCCGTAACTCTCGACACAATTTACCTTCTCAAAGGTACACAAAAGGAGGGTGAATGATGAATATTCGTGAGATAAAAAACGATTTACTCGGTGAATCTTATTTCGAAATTAAACACCCATCTGGTGTGACAATTCTTGTATATCCAAAGCCAGGTTATTCCAGTTCCTATGCAATCTTCGGAACAAACTATGGCTCGATTGACGCGCAGGGTATACCAAATGGTACTGCCCACTTCCTTGAGCACAAGCTCTTTGAATCGGAAGAACTTGACGCATTTGAACTCTTTGCAAAGACTGGCGCAAGTGCAAATGCGTATACCTCTTTTGACCGTACTTGCTACCTCTTCCAGTGTGGCGGAAATTTCGCTGAAAATCTCAAGATTTTGCTCGGCTTTGTTCAGCACCCTTATTTTACAGAGGAGACTGTAAAGAAGGAGCAGGGCATCATAGGTCAAGAGATACGCATGTACCAGGACGAACCGGATTGGCAGGTTATGTTTAACCTGCTTCGCGCAGCTTATGTAAATCATCCGGTTCGCATTGACATAGCTGGTACATGCGAGTCGATTGCAGAGATTTCTGCAGAGACTCTCTTTGGATGCTACGATAAATTTTATAACCTCAATAACATGGTGCTTGCGTGCGCTGGAAATACGACAGTGGAGGAAGTACTGAAAATCTGTGACGCAGAACTTCCAAAAGAGCCTGCACCAGCACTTCCAACATTGCGTGAGGATTTTGGCGAGCCGTATGAGGTTGGCGAGTCTTATATTGAGGAATACATGTCCGTTTCAATGCCTCAGTTTGCGCTTGGCTTCAAGGAGGCCGCAGGCCTTCCTATGCCGACGCAAAAGGAAATGATAATGACTAACATTATCACTGAATGCGCATGTGGTCCAACTACAGAATTTTATAATGACCTTCTCAAAGAAGGACTTATCTCTCCAAATTTCGGAACCGAATATTTTACAGGTCCAGGTTATCGTATAGTTATGTTTACGGGCGACAGCCGTGACCCTTTAGAGGTTGCAAAGAGAATCAAAGAACATCTTGCAAAACTTAAAGAGAGCGGACTTGAAAAAGCGGACTTTGAGCGGGCACGTCGTTCATTTTATGGCCGTTCGATTATGGCATTTAATGATGTCGACAACATTGCAAATGGTCTTGTTTCAACCTTCCTTGAGAATTATGAACTCTTTGATGAGATTGAAATTTTCAGCAATATGACGCTTCTTGATGTCAATGAATATCTTCGCGGAAAATTTGATCTTGATAACTCGACACTCTCGGTAATTTACCCAAAGGAGGCATAGGATGAGCGACTTTACTGTTGTTTATTTCAATGCGATAAACAGAGGATTTTCAATACCATCAACCCTCTGTGAATTTAGCATTGGAAGTATGGACTTCTCAATTAAGTGGTACGGCGTGCTAATTGCAATCGGTTACCTCGTTGCACTTGTTACTTGCACAAAACTTGCAAAGCGTGCAAACATCGATGTCGACGCACTTTATGATGCGATAATTTGGGGCACTGTTGCCGCAATTATTGGCGCACGTGCTTACTATGTGCTCTTTAACTTGAGTTACTATCTTGCAAACCCAAGTCACATTTTAAACATAAGCGAGGGCGGCCTCGCCATTTACGGCGGAATTATAGGCGCCGTTTTGGCTGCAATCATTGTCTGCAAAATCAAGAAGCTGCCGCTTCTTGATGCGCTGGACCTTGCAGCCGTAGGCTTTCTCGCCGGACAGGGCATCGGCCGCTGGGGCAATTTTACAAACCAGGAGGCCTTTGGTAAAAATACCAGCCTTCCTTGGGGTATGCTCAGCAGTAAAACAACTGAGTATTTGACTGAACACAAGGACTTTATCGAATCCCATAATATGACAGTTGACCCAAGTGCTGCTGTTCATCCGACTTTCCTCTACGAGTCAATCTGGTGCTTGCTTGGCTTTGTCCTTCTTGCCCTCATGTTTGTGAAGTGCCGCAAATTCAAAGGACAAATAGTTTTGTCCTATGGAATTTGGTATGGCACTGAGCGGGCAATAATCGAAAGCCTTCGCACAGATAGTCTCTATATTCCAAACACCGATATTCGAATTTCTCAAATTATATCTATTGCACTTGCAGTCGTTTGTTTGGTATTATTGATTGTAAATTTAAAAAAGAATAAATCTGAAAAAATCGTGGAGGAGGAGAAAATAGATGAGCAAGAAATCGAAGATGAAAAAGGCACAGCTTGAACTTGAGGAACGCCTCGAGGAAATGACAGACAAAGAGCGTAAAGCTTACGATAAGGAACAAGCAAAACTAAAGAAGGCCGAAGAAAAGGCAGAAAAAATCAAACTTCAGAAGAAAGCTGAAGCTGAACAGAAAGCTAAGAAAAAGGCCAAGAAGAGAGCAAAGACAACAAATAAAATCAAGAAGGTTCTTCGCAAGCAGTTCTTCTCAAAGAAGAAAGCAAAGCAGAAGAAAAAAGCTCTCGGTACTCTTTAATTTCGCATAAAATTTTAAGGAGATATAAGCATGAAAACAGCAATAATCACAGGTAGCGCACGTGGCCTCGGTTTCGAGATGTCAAAGAATTTTAGACGGAACGGCTTCAATGTTGTTCTCTCAGACTTCAATGTTGAAAATCTTGAGAAGGCAGTAGTAGCACTCAAAGAACTCCCTGGCGAAGGTGACGTAATTGGTGTTCCTGCAAACGTTACTGTACCTGAGGAACTCGACAACCTCTGGGCAGAGGGCAAAAAAGCTTTTGGCAATGTTGATGTTTGGATTAACAATGCAGGTGTAAACCAGCCAATGGTACCAGTTTGGGAACTCACAAAGCAGCAGATGGACATAGTTGTTGACATCGACCTCAAGGGTGCTATGTACGGCTGCAAGACAGCAATAAACGGCATGAAGGAGCAGGGCTTCGGTTGTGTTTACTGTATTGAGGGCTTCGGCTCAAATGATGCAACTCAGCTCGGCCTTACAGCTTATGGCGCTTCAAAGCGCGGTGTAAAGTACCTTGTTGCAGGTCTTGCAAAGGAACTTGAACTGACCGAGACACCTGTTGTAGTCGGCAGACTCAACCCTGGTATTATGATTACAGACTTCATTACAAAGCCACTTGGCCAGGACGGAGTTATGGAACTTTCCGAGAAGACAAAGAAGGTTTATAACATTCTCGGCGATTACCCAGACGTAGTTGCAGAATTCCTTGTTGCAGGTATGATTAAAAATACCGAGGCAAAGAAGAACAACGATTACATCGCATGGCTCACAACAAAGAAATCAATGTGGAGATTTATGACAGCCTCATTTAACAAGAGAGATTTCTTTGCAGAGCAAAAATAAAACAAACAGAGGAGTCAAGTTTTTCTTGACTCCTTTTTATTATAATGATATAATACACGAGCCGCATATTCTGGGTGTACCTTTAAAAGGTACGTAAGTAAAGCATTTACACCTATCGTAGCGAGTCTTAAAAAAAGGAATGAAAACAGTATGTACGCAGTTGTAGAAACAGGCGGAAAACAGTACAAGGTTTCCGAAGGCGACAAGATTTACGTTGAGAAGCTTGACGTAGAAGCAGGCGCTAAGGTTACACTTGACAAGGTTCTTGCTCTCGGTACAGACAAGGGCATCAAAGCTGGTACTCCTTATGTTAAGGGCGCAGCAGTTGAGGCAAAAGCTGTAAAGAACGGCAAGGCAAAGAAAGTACTTGTAATGACTTACAAGCCAAAGAAGAACGAAAAGCGTAAGATGGGCCACAGACAGCCATACACTCTCCTTGAAATCGTAAAGATCTCAGAGAAGGCTGCAAAGGCTACAGATAATGCTGAGAAGCCAGCTGCAGAGAAGAAAGCTCCTGCAGAGAAGAAGGCTGCTGCTCCTAAGAAAGCTGCTGCTCCAAAGGCAGACGCTGAGAAGAAGCCAGCTGCTAAGAAGGCTCCAGCAAAGAAGACAGAAAAGGCTGAATAAGAAGGGAGTGTAAGTTTCTATGGCACATAAGAAAGGTATGGGTTCTACCCGTAACGGTAGAGATTCTGAGTCCAAAAGACTTGGTGTCAAGAGAGCAGACGGACAGTTTGTTCTTGCTGGCAACATCCTTGTAACACAAAGAGGAACTCACATCCACCCAGGCAACAATGTTGGTAGGGGTTCTAATGATGATCTCTTTGCAAAGATCGATGGCCGCGTAAAGTTCGAGCGTATGGGTAAGGATCGCAAGAAGGTTTCTGTATACGCTGTTGACGAACAGTAATTAAAAATAAAAGGCGAACTCGTTTGAGTTCGCCTTTTTTTATTTTGACAAAAGTTTGGTGGTACATCGACTCGAATGGGAGCGGTGTGCCCCAAACTACTCTTTAAAGTGTAGCAGCGATGACTGCTTTGATTGTATGCATGCGGTTTTCGGCTTCGTCGAAGACGATGGACTGAGGTCCCTCAAGTACCTCGTCGGTAACCTCGAGCGCGTCCATGCCGAACTTCTCATAAATCTCGCGGCCGACCTCGGTGTCAAGGTCGTGGTATGCTGGAAGGCAGTGCATGAAACGGCACTGCGGGCCTGCGTTATCCATGAGCGCTTTGTTGATTTGATAAGGCTTCATGAGTTCTATACGCTCTGCCCAGGCCTCTTCCGGCTCACCCATTGACACCCAGACGTCAGTGTAGAGGACGTCCGCGCCTTTGGTGGCCTCAATAGGGTCATGTGTAAAGCGAAGCTTTGCACCAGTTTTTTCTGCTATTTCACGGCACTCGTAAACAAGTTCTGCCTCTGGGTAGAAGCCCTTCGGTGCACAGATGGTAATGTTGACACCCATCTTTACGCAACCGACCATAAGGGAGTTTGCCATGTTAAAACGCGCATCACCGAGGTAGACAAAATTGATGCCAGAAAGTTTTCCAAAGTGTTCACGGATTGTGAGGAAGTCGGCGAGGATTTGTGTTGGGTGGAACTCGTCGGTCAGGCCGTTCCAAACAGGAACGCCTGCATACTCTGCGAGCTTCTCAACACGCTCTTGACCGAAGCCGCGATATTCAATTCCGTCGAACATGCGACCGAGCACACGGGCGGTGTCCGCGATGCTCTCTTTTTTGCCAATCTGCGAGCTCTTTGGGTCGAGATATACAGGGTGTATACCGAGGTCGCTCGCAGCAACTTCAAATGAGCAGCGCGTACGTGTGCTCGTCTTCTCAAAGATGAGGGCTATGTTCTTGCCTTCATGCATTCTGTGAGGAATGCCATTTTTCTTTTTTTCTTTGAGGTCTGCTGCAAGGTCCAAGAGTTCATTTATCTCTTCTGGTGTGAAATCAAGAAGTTTTAAAAAGTTTCTTCCTTTAAGGCTCATAACAATACTCCTTAAAATAAATTACCCGTCAATTATAAAAGGAAATTCGAAAGATATCAAGAACGGTCTTTGTTTACATTAAAGGTAAAATGTATTATAATTTTTTAGTTAATTTAAAAAAGGAGGAACATTATGAATCCTTCAAGAGTTTATATTG
>R01__coassemble_23_pt1 | contig 17722 bp, 17 predicted proteins | sample R01__metabat2_low_PE_010 | metagenome-assembled genome bin R01 | reverse complement strand
ATCCTTATGTCAGACACAGAGCGTATCGTAGATAATCTTCATTCTCACGATATCCCTGTAACAATCTTCCGTGGACATCACCTCTGGCACGTATTCGTACTCTTCCACGGCATTATTCCTGAGGCAACAGCTGCTTTCTCAGTTATCACTAACTACATCAGCGACCGCTTCAAGACTTGGGATTATAAGTATCCAACAGACAAGAAATACAGAATTTCCTAATCATAAAAAATTAAGCCCCGACAGACTTCCTGTCGGGGCTTTAATTTTGCAATTTTATTTGATTTCGTTTGTTGCGATTACGTCGATACCTGTGCCGAGGATGTCTTTTACAACAACATCACCTACGTGAACAGGAGCATTTACTGTAACGCCGTTTATAACTTTCATTGCGTCGAAGAGAAGTTCCTTTGGAATGTCGCCGTTTGTGCGAACTGGAGCAACGTTTGCAATACCACCAGCAACCTTAACAGTTGATGTGAGGTTACGAAGAGGATGAGTTACTTCGTCGTGAGCATATTTCTCACCGTTCTTACAAGTAGCACCTTCGATTGAAAGAACTTCACCAGCGTCATCGAGTGTAACTTTGATTGAGCAGCCGCGAGGACATGCTATACAAATAAGATCTCTTGTTTTCATGTCTTACGCCTCCTCAATTGATACGACGATTTCATCGCCAGCATTCATGTCTTTAAGATCCTCTGGCTTGATGAAAACATTTTCCATCTCACCTGGTGCGAGTTTAAGCTTCTTGCGGTTCCAAAGTTCCTTGCCGTTGCAAGTAACAACTACGCGCTTGTCTTTGTAAACATTTGCAACACGGAAGTAGATTTTAACTTCTTCAGGGTTGTTCTTGTTGATGCGCTGTGGAACTGTGTAGCGGACACCATTGATGCCCTTGCAGGTAACATATTCTGGCTCTGCTGCGCCCTTAATGTACTGAGCAGCACCCTTACCAGCAATCTGTGATTCCTGAGTTACGAAGTCAACGAGGTCATGTACCTGAAGTACGTTACCGCAAGCGAAGACGCCCTTGTGGCTTGTCTCACGCATCTCGTTAACCTTAGGACCACGAGTTACAGGGTCCATCTCAAGACCAATCTGATTTGAAAGTTCGTTCTCAGGGATAAGACCTACTGAGAGGAGAACTGTGTCGCATTCGATGTATCTCTCTGTACCTGGGATAGGGAGCATATGGTCGTCAACATTTGCAATTGTTACGCCTGTTACTCTGTCCTTGCCATGAACCTGAATTACTGTGCAGGAGAGGTAGAGAGGAATATTGAAGTCCTCAAGGCACTGAACGATGTTTCTCTGAAGACCACCTGAATAAGGCATTACTTCACAAACACATTCAACTTTTGCGCCCTCAAGAGTCATACGACGAGCCATGATAAGACCGATGTCGCCTGAGCCGAGGATTACTACTTTATGACCTGGCATATAGCCGTCAATGTTTACAAACTTCTGAGCTGCACCTGCTGCCATAACACCAGCTGGACGAGAACCAGCGATGTCAAGGGCACCACGTGGACGCTCGCGACAACCCATTGCAAGGATGATAGCTTTTGCATTGATAGCATAAATGCCGTCCTCTTTGTTGGAGCAGATAACCTGGTTGTCCTCTGTGAGGTTCAAAACCATAGTGTCAACTTTAACTGCAATGTTTGTCTTATTTACGAGCTGTACAAAACGATCTGCGTATTCAGGACCGGACATCATCTCACCGAAGTAAGTTGCACCGAAACCTGAGTGGATGCACTGCTCAAGAATACCACCGAGACGCTCCGCACGCTCGAGGATGATAATGTTTTCTTCTGGAATACCATTGTTCGCAGCTTCGAGAGCGGCTGCCATACCAGCAGGGCCGCCACCAACTACGACAAGGTCATAATTTAAAATCTTACTCATTTTACTTTGTCCTTTCGTAGATGATTTTTGACTCTCCGCCAAATTTGTCCATTTCGTTGATTGGCTTGCCTGCTTCTTCTGCGAGAATTTCAAGAACTTTTGAACCGCAGAAGCCGCCCTGGCAACGTCCCATGCCTGCGCGTGTGCGGCGTTTTACGCCGTCCATGTCAATGGCGCCTGCAGGAGCCTTGATTGCTGCTCTAATCTCACCCTCTGTGATTGTCTCACAGCGGCAGATGATACGAGCGTAAGCTGGGTCTTTAGCGATAACAGCTTCCTTCTCTTCCATAGAGAGTTCACGGAAGATGATAGGCTCTGTTCTGGAAGGATTGTAGTCAGCCTTAACCTCTGGCTTGCCGATGATGCCAAGGAGCATCTCTTCAACATATTCTGCAATAGCAGGGGATGAAGCAAGACCAGGAGATTCAATACCGATAAGGTTGATGAAGTGATCGTTATCTTTTGCTGTCTGAATGATGAAATCATCTGTTACTGCGTGAGCACGGATACCAGCGAAAGATGTGATCATATCTCTTGTTGATACGATAGGAACTGACTTCTGAGCTGTCTTGAAAATCTCACGAAGTGCGCCTACGCGTACTGACATGTCGTCGAGGTCCTCAACATTGAGGGCTGAAGGGCCAACAAGGATGTTGTGGTGACATGTTGGTGTAACAAGAATACCTTTACCCATCTCGTTAGGGCACTGGAAGATTGTGTGTGAACACATGCCAGCGCATGAGCGGTCGAGAAGACCATATTCACCGAGACGACCGATAACTTCGAATTCCTCGCCGTTGAACTTCTTTGCGATTTCAACTGCGCCGAGGCCGGCAGCGTTGATAACTGCCTTTGCCTGTACCTCACATCCGCATGGCTTTTTGATTGAGAAAATGCCATCGGCGTATGTGATAGAGTCTACAGGGAAGTTGCGCTTGAATTCAACGCCGTTGCCGGCTGCGCACTCCGCTGCAGCGATAGCGAGCTCGTATGGGCTGACGATGCCTGCGCTCTTTGCAAGAAGCGCACCCTTTGCCTCGTCAGAGATATTTGGCTCGAGCTCTTTGAGCTTTGCAGCGTCAATGATTTCCATGTCTGGAACACCATTGTTCACACCGCGGTTATAAAGTTCTTTGATGTGCTCCATCTCAGAATCTGAGAATGCAACTACTAAAGAACCATTCTTCTCATAAGGAACGAAGAGAGTAGAACAAACCTCTTCCATCATAGCGCAGCCCTTTACGTTGAGCTTTGCTTTAAGAGTACCATTCTGTGCGTCGAAACCTGCATGAACGATACCACTGTTTGCCTTGGAAGTTCCCATAGCAACGTCTGATGTCTTTTCAAGAAGAACAACATTTAAGTTGTACTTTGAAAGGGCACGGGCAGTGAGGGAGCCTACAACACCGGCACCGATAATGGCTACATCATAAACCATAATCAAAATTTCTCCTTCCGCAAATCTATTATGACCTAAAAAATTAGGACGTATTCGCTTGAAATTTTAGCACTTAATTATAAGTAAATCAATACATATTGATAATTATTTAACAAGTTATTAATAACATTGACATTTATTGTTCATTTAACTAAAATTATTTTTGTATTTAAATTATACAATCTTTTGGAAGGGAGAAATCTCATGTTAAAACTCTTAGTAAAAATCATCACAAAACTTGAGTATGTTGACTATGCTCTTGTAATTCTTCTTTGGGCAATTGGTGCTGTTGCAACAATTTGCAGCTTCCCTTGGATTACAATCGGTATCGTTATCATGCATGCTACTGAGCTCGTTACTATCGGCCTTCGCGCTGGTATTAAGGGCGGCGAGAGCATCCCATACTCTATCGCTATGTGCATGATGTTTGGCTTCACTTGGTGGGTACCACTCAAGTCAAAGACAAACCAGTTCAATTTTGATTAATTTGGAGGAGACGAATTATGATTCAAGCTATCGAATATCTCGGCTGCGGTATCCTCTGGATCGCAAGCTCAATTCTTACAATCGTTAAGAAGAACCCTATCGGTATCGCTATCCTCGCTGCTATGCACGGCGTAGAGGCAGTAGTTATCGGTGTTAAGACAGGTCTTGAGTATGGAAAGAAACTTCCTTATTCAATCGTTATGTGTATGACTTTCGGCTTCACATGGTGGCTTCCACTTAAGAAGCAGATTAAGGCAGAGACATTCACAGATAAGGACTTCGAACTTACATCTGATGTTCTTAACAGATTTAATCACTGATAAGGGAGGATAACAAAATGCCAGTAAATTATGAAAAGAATGCAGTAGTTATTACTCCTGCACCAGAACTCAACTATTTGCACAATTATGTTCAGCTTCCATACGACTACGGCACAGCATCATACGAAGCTCGTGCTGACATCAAGGCTATCAAGGCAACAGTTAGAAAGTCTCTTGATGACCTCGATAAGTCAACAGGTTGGAAGAAGAAATTCCAGGGCCGCAAGGTCCTCATTAAGCCTAACCTTGTTTTCGTAACTCCAAAGTCAGGTTATCGTTATGACTACGATATTCCTCAGACAACAGACCCACGTGTTTTCGATGCTACAATGGAAGTTCTCTCAGAACTCTGCGATGACATCGTAATCGGTGAGGGTTCAGGTCTTGTTACTTGGACTTATGCAAAGATGGCTGGCTACGACCGCATCGCCAAGAAATACGGCGCAAGACTCATCTTCTTCGAAGAGGAGTCCATCGACCGTTATTTCTGCCCAAAGGCAGAGTGCGGACAGGAAGTTTATGTACCACGCATCATCTCTGAAGTTGTAAAGGGCGAGCGTCTCTACGTTTCACATCCTAAGATGAAGTGCAACATCTACACAGGTGTAACACTCGGCTTCAAGAACGCTATGGGTACATTCTCCTGCAACATGCGTTACAGAAACCACACATGGCAGATCGACAAGAAGCTCTCTGACCTTCTTTACCTCTTCAAGCCAGACCTCACAGTAGTTGATGGTATCATCGGCGGTGAGGGCAACACTCCAGGTCCTAACGATCCTGTACTTATGAGCACAATCGTTACAGGTACAAACTCTGTTGAGGTTGACCGCGTAGTTACAGAGATGATGGGCTTTGATCCTACAAAGAACAAGCTTCTCATCGAAGCAGGTATCCGTGGATTTGGTGACCCAGACGTTGAAGTAATAGGCGAGAAGAAGATTGTTAAATTCCGCCCAGCAGAGCCAACACTTCTCTCCGACCGTTTCCACAAGAATTGGCCAGGTGTTAAGCTTTATGTTGGTCACACAAACAGCCGTGCTCCAAAGCTTGAAAAGCTTGACGGTAACACACGTGCATTTATTGAAGCTATGGAAAATACATGTGCAGGCGGTTGTATCGCATCTCTCGGTACAACTTTCGAAGTTATGTATGCTTCATACACATATCCAATCACAAAGAAGCGTAGCCTCTCTGTAATCGTTGGTAACGGCGCAGAGAAGGACGGCGTTAAGTATTGGATAGGTGAGGACGGCAAGGCTTACTCACTCGAGGAACTCAAGGCTCTTCCAGGTGTTAAACTTGTCTGCGGTGAGTGCTCAAGCCCAGCAAAGGATGTTGCATCTCTTAAGGGCTTCCTTTGGATCCGTGGCTGTGGCGAGGTTAACAACCTTGCTGTTCGTACAGCAGTCTCAATGATGCCGACAATCCCAGGCCAGGCAGATATGAAATATCTCCCTCTTATCGGTGTCGGCGCAGTTCGTAAGTATGCTGTTAAGGTTGCAAAGGCTGCAATGGGTCAACCAACCGAGCCACACTTTGACGCTTATAATGACGGACTTTACACTATTCCTGAGCTCGCAGCTCAAAACCTTGACTGCGATTGGGTAGAGGCTCCAATTCCTCCACTCGATACTAAAGCTAGAATCCAAGCTGTAAAAGACGTTCGTCTTCTTGCAAACTTCCTCTTCTAAAAAGATTTTTTAAAGCCCGAGTGCTCGTCACTCGGGCTTTTTATTTTGTAAGATAGTTTTCTTTTGTTCATTTTATACAAGAAAATTACTAATTCTTTTAAACTCTCGAGTGCGCGTTTTATGTTATTATATACTTGTGTAATTCTATCTTATTGGAGGTAACAAATGGAAACTAAAATGGTTTTAACCCCGGAGCAGCAAGCCATCCTTGACGGCTCCAAGGGCGAGACAATGGCCAAGGTTATGAAAACCATGGTAAATTATGGTGAAATCTTTGGTGCAACAAAAATGGTACCAGTAACCAGCGAATATGGTCACTTAGTACTCAGCTTCGGCCTTATGTTCCTCGGCCCTGTATTTGACCTTTATCAAGAACTCATTGATAACGGTTGTCTCTCAGGTCAGAAGTTCACATGTGACCCAAGACCTTATGACCCAGCAGTACCACAGAGCCCAATCGCTAAGGTTGCTGCAAAAGTTATTTACTCAAAGCAGGGTAGATACGACAAGGAGATGCAGAAACTCGGCCTTCTCAATAAGGACTCCTATACCTGCACATGCTACATGCCTGAGCTCGGTAACATTCCAAAGAAGGGTGATGTACTCTCTTGGGCTGAGTCCTCAGCAGTGGTTTATGCAAACTCCGTACTCGGTGCTCGTTGTAATAGAAACTCTGGTATCATCGAACTCTTCGGTTCGGTTTGCGGATTTGTTCCATACTTTGGTTTCCTCACCGATGAGGGACGTAAAGCTACTTGGGTTGTAAAACTTGAGACAACTAAAATGCCTGATGCTCAGATTCTCGGTTCTGCTATCGGTATGAAAGTCATGGAAGATGTTCCATACATCTACGGCCTCGACAAGTATCTCGGCAATGAACTGAACGACTCTGCGAAGACTTACCTCAAGGACTTCGGTGCGGCAACAGCTTCCAACGGTGCTGTTGGTCTCTACCACATCGATGGCCTGACACCTGAGGCAGTCGAGCAGGGCGACAAGCTTATTAGCGCTGGCGCAAAGGAGTACATCATCACCGATGAGGAACTTCAGCGCGTTAAGGACAACTATCCTGTAATTTGGAAGGATAAGGATGCAACACCAGAGATGTGCTTCCTCGGTTGTCCACACATGTCACTAGAGCAGCTCAAGGATTGGACAGAGAAACTTGAAAAAGGTCTTCTTGAAGCGGGCAACTCAAAGGTTTCAATCCCTACAGTATTTACAACATCAAATCCTGTACTTAAGGAATTCAAGAAGTGCCCTGAGTACAAGAAACTTATCGATATGGGCGTAATCATCAGTTACATCTGCCCACTTATGTACATGGACAACCCACTTTGCTCAGGCAAGCCGGTTATCACAAGTTCTAACAAACTTCGTACCTATACAACAGCTCGTTACTATTCAAACGACGAGATTCTCGAAATGCTTACAAAGGGGGTAAAGTAAAATGGCAGAATTCAAAGGACGCGCAATAGTTCCTGGCGAGGGAACCTATGAAGCAGTAGTTACAAAGAACGGTTTTAATACTTTGGCTTCAATGCAAATGATGAACCTCCAACCAAAGACAAAGTGTAATGACCAGTCAAACCCTGACCTTTATAAGCAAATTATCGAAAAGAAGGCTCTCTGTCTTCCTCTTACAATCGGTTCTACAACTGGCGGCATGTTCCTCTTCGCAGCAGTAAAAGAGGGCAAGGCACCAGCGTGCATGCTCTTCTCACAAACAATCGACTCACTTGCAGCAGCTGGTGCAGTTCTTGCTGATGTTTGGGCAGAGGACGACATGCCAGTTTACGATCAGCTTGGCGAGGAGTTCTTGAACACAGTAAAGAACGGCGACAAGATTACACTGAAGCCAGACGGCACAGTAATTATTGGTTAAGAGCAATTTCTGGAAAGGAAGATGATCCCATTGGCAATAGATGTTTCAAAGTCCAATTTCAAAAAAGAGATGGACATCATGAACGGTTTCGGCACACGCCTTACCGGTTCAAAGGGAAACAATGATTTTATTAAATATCTCAAGAAAGAGATTAAAAAGATGGGCTTTGAGGTAAAGTCCGACGTCAAAAAGTTTAAGCGTTGGGAAGCAACAAGCGAGAAGCTTGTGCTCCACACCGCAAATGGTGACGTTGACGTCAAGGTCGCATCAGCCCATCCTTATTCTGGTCTGACCGGACCAGAAGGTATTACAGGTAAACTTCAGACAAAGGGCGTCGGCCGTGACATAGTAGTCTTCAAGATGGCAGACTTCAAAAATCTCACAAGCCGTTTCCCATTTGATCAGAAGAGATCCTATCCAAAGGATGTAAAACTCGGCAAACAGTACAAGGGCCCAGTTACTACATCTTTTGTAAAGACAGTAGCACTTCTCATCCAGTCATTTGTAGGTTGCAAGGGTGCAATCCTCATTTGGCAGGGTATGAGTGACGAGATGGTTGAAGGCCAGTATTTGAACTTCATCCTCGGCTACATGGGCGTACCTGCACTCTGGGTTAACGAGACAGAGGGTGAGAAGGTACTTAAAGCTCTTGCAGCAGGTGAGACTGCAACTCTCACACTCGAAGGCACAATCGAAAAGAAAGCAAAGGGCGAGAGCTTCTGCGCTATTGTTCCTGGTAAGAAGGACAAGGAAGCAATCATCATCAATACTCACACAGATGGTACAAACTGCGTTGAGGAGAACGGCGCTATCGGCATGCTCGAGATGATGCGTTACTTCAAGAAGCACAAACCAGAGCGCACACTTATCTTTGTATTTACAACTGGCCACTTCAGAATTCCTGAGTTCTCACATAAGCATGGTATTGTTGACCAGTCAACTTCACTTTGGCTTCACAACAACAAGAAACTCTGGGATGGCAAGAAGGACCACATCAAAGCGGTTGCTGGTGTAACTGTTGAACATCTCGGCTGTACTGAGTGGAAGGACGTAGATGGCGTCTACCAGCAGACAAACCCTGTTGATGTTGAAGTTGTTTACACAGGTAATAAAGTTATGGATGACATTTACTTTGAGGCTATCAAGGGCAGAAAGCAATGCCGCACTGTAACACTTCATCCTCATAACCTTCTCCACTTCGGCGAAGGCCAGTCACTCTTCAATGTCGGTATTCCAGATATCGCACTTGTTACAGCACCGGATTATCTCTGCGTAGTATCTGACACTCATGAGATGGAAAAATTCAATCTGGACCTCGCTGTAGAGCAGACAGAGACATTCATTAAAATTGTTGAACTTATCAACGAGAAGAAGACAAAAGAACTCGGCAAGGTTGACGGCTATAACTTCGGCCTTGGCAGAGCTTGATAGGGAGTAGAATTATGAAAAAAGAATATGAAGCACTGTTCACCCCTTGGAAAATAGGCAACTGCGAAATTAAGAACCGTATCGTTCTAGCACCTATGGGTGGAACATGTATTTTTGGTTGGACAGAACCTAACCACTTTGACAAGGAAGCTGCAAAGCTCCTCAAAGAAATCGCTGACAACAACTGTGGCCTTATTATCCCTGGTATCGCTCCTGTAAAGGACATCATGGGTGGTGCTTGGCTCTACCAGCATAAGTGGAAATTTGATCAGCTTGCAAAGTTTATGGACGAAGTTCATAAGACAGGCGCAAAGCTCTTCGTACAGATGACAGCAGGCTTCGGTCGTTCAATGGCTCTCTCCGCTATGATGACAATGATGATTAACAACAAAATCATCGGCACAATAGCAAAGCCAATTATGGACCCTGAATATCTCACAACTGCTCCATCAGAACTCCCTAACCGTTGGGCCGATGATATCACAACAAAGGCCATGACAAAGAAACAGATTGATGACATCATCTATGCTTTTGCAGAGACAGCTCGTCTTTGCAAAGAGGCTGGTGTTGACGGTGTAGAAGTCCACGCTGTTCACGAGGGTTACCTCCTTGACCAGTTCACACTTCCTTATACAAACTTCAGAACTGACGAATACGGCGGATCATTTGAGAACCGTTATCGTTTCCCAGTAGAAATAGTTCAGGCTATCAAAAAGTCCTGTGGCGCTGATTATCCAGTTTCTCTTCGTTACTCAGTAGTGTCAAAGACTAAGGGCTTCCAGTCAGGTGCTATGCCTGGTGAGGACTACGTAGAAGTAGGCCGTGACATGGCTGAGTCTGAGAAGGCTGCAAAATACCTTCAGGATGCTGGCTATGACATGCTCAACTGCGACAATGGTACTTATGATGCTTGGTACTGGGCTCATCCACCACAGTACATGCCAGAGAACTGCAACCTCTCTGATGTTGCTCACATCAAGAAGTTCGTTGATATCCCTGTAGTTTGTGCAGGCCGTATGACACCTGACGTTGCTGCAAAGGCAATCAAAGATGGCGAGATTGACGCTATGGCAGTTGGCCGTCAGTTCCTTGCTGACCCACAGTGGGTTACAAAGATGATCAACGACGAGGAAGAGGAAATCAAGCCTTGCATCTGTTGCCACGCTGCATGCTTCGACATGGCAAAGCACGGCAAATCCGCTTGTGATCAGGACCTCGGCGACTCAATGCATATGTGCCGTTGTGCAATCAACCCACAGACAATGCAGTCTAAGAAGTACAAGATCAAAAAGGCTCTTCATAAGAAGAAGGTTGCTATCATCGGTGGCGGTATCGGCGGTATGGAAGCTGCTATTGTACTCAAGCAGCGCGGCCACGAACCAGTTATCTATGAGAAGGACGACAAACTTGGCGGTATCTTTATCGCAGCTGCTGCTCCTGAGTTTAAGTCACACGATAAGAAACTTATCGAGTGGGAGAAACTCCAGGTTAAGAAGCTCGGTATCGAGGTTCATCTTTCTACAGAAGTCAAATCACTTGATGACATCAAGGCAGACGAATATATCATCGCAACAGGCGCAACAGCAAAGAAAATTCCTATCCCAGGTGCTGCTGAATATGCAATGGATGCCTGCGATTACCTCCTCAAGACAAAGACAGTTGGTGACAACGTAGTTATCATCGGTGGTGGTCTTACAGGTTGCGAAATCGCACTCGACCTCTTCCGTGCAGGTAAGAATCCTACAATCGTTGAAATGCAGGATGACCTCATGTCAGTTAAGAATCTCTGCCTTGCAAACTCCTCATATCTTCGCGATTGCTTCAAGGCAAACAATGTTCCTGTTTATCTAAATGCTAAGACAAATGAAATCGGCGCTGACTATGTTCTCGTAACAGATGAGAACGGAAAGGATGTTAAGATTCCTGCAAATTCCGTTATTATGTCTGTAGGTTATAGCCCAGCACCTCTTGCACCAAAGGGCAAGAAGATCCACGTAATCGGTGATGCCAACAAGGTTGGTAACCTCCGTACAGTTATCTGGGGCGCTTGGGACGTTGCAATGGCTATCTAAGGAGATAGTTTCAAATGGAACGAAATACTAAAATTATTGCTGTATCTGGAAAGGGAGGGGTCGGCAAGACCTCTCTCTCGGCAGCGATTGTAAGGATTCTTGTCAAAGAGTATCCAAACAAGCGCATACTGGCGATAGATGCCGACCCCGCAATCGGGCTTGCGACGGCGCTGGGCGTCGAGGTCGATGAGACACTCGACGATATTAGAAAACGCGTCGCAGCCGACGTCACGGAGAAACTCCGTGACACACAGGACATATTGGCGGAGGCCAAATTCCGCCTCGTTGACGCTATGGCGGAGAAGAACGGATTTGGCTTTATCGCAATTGGCCGTCCAGAAGCAGCTGGCTGCTATTGCGCAGTAAATACTTATCTGCGCGAAGTAATTTCAATGCTCGCAGGCGATTTCGACTTCGTCGTAATCGATGGTGAAGCGGGCATTGAACAAATCAATCGTCGCGTCATGGAGAAGGTGACACACCTACTCCTCGTAAGCGACCAGAGTAAAAAAGGAATAAGCGTTTTGGAAGTCATAAGAGAGGTTGCAGATGAACTTGTCATGTATGATGAGATCGGTGCAATCATCAACAGGGCTACTATGCCAGAACTTGCGCCGAGTGAAATCGCAGGTGCAAAAGTTTTAAGCGTAATCGGACCAGATGACTCTCAGACGAAAAATGATATTGAAGGCGAGAGTGTCTTCAAATTGCCAGAGGACTCATGCTTGCTCCTCGGCGCAAAAGAGGCTCTCACTCAAATGAAAATTTTGGAGGACTAAAATCATGAAATATTTTGGCGGCTGTGATGTAGGCTCTACATACACAAAGGCAGTAATTCTTGATGAGACAGGCAAAATCGTTGCAAATACAACTCTTCGCAGTAAGATCAATTCTGAGCAGAGTGCTATCCTTGCAATGGAAGAGGTAGTAGGACAGGTTGCTGACCTTGCATCTGCAAAGGACCTTGCATACCTCGTAGGTACAGGTTATGGTCGTAACAAGGTACCATTTGCTGATGAAAACATTTCTGAAATCTCTTGCCACGCTATGGGCGTTCACGTAACTGACCCATCAGTTAAGGCAATCATCGACATCGGTGGCCAGGACGTAAAGGGTATTGCTATTGACACAGATGGTACAGTAAAGAACTTTGCTATGAACGATAAGTGCGCAGCAGGTACAGGCCGTTTCTATGAGGCTATGGCTCGTGCATTTGAGATGGAACTTCCTGAGTTCTCAAAGCTCTCACTCACAGCAAAGAATGTTATCCCTATTACAGCTCAGTGCACAGTATTTGCTGAGTCTGAGGTTATCACTCTTGTTGGTGAGAACAAGCCGACCGATGAAATCGCTGCAGGCATCCAGATGGCTATCGCAAAGCGCTGCTTCGTTATGGCTAAGAAAGCAGGTGCTGTTGACGCTATCACTCTCACAGGTGGTTGCGCAAAGAATGACGGCCTTAAGGCTGCAATTGAACACGTTTTAAAACTTAAGGTTATTGAACTTAAGACTGACCCTCAGCTCATGGGTGCTCTCGGCGCTGCCGAGTATGCTCGCCAGAAGGGTATGGCTAAATAAGCAATGGAACTTTATAACGGAATAATTTCCGATGTAAATGAAAAAGTCGCAGGTCTTGCGACGGCACAGTGGGACTATGATGCCACCGATAGTTGGGAAAACCTCGCTCGCAGTGAACTTATCATGCAAAGCGAGCAGGCCTTTGAACTCGGTGGCAGTGGCTGCCCGTCGGCAAATTTTACCTGCGTTACAACGACAGAAGGTCTTGTGCCAAAGGATGAGGTCATCCTTTGTGGCAAAGACCTTCCAAACCTTTGCGGTGATGTCTCGTTCGCCCGCGTAGTTTTACTCGCGGTCGAGGACATCGGCGATGAGGACGCGGCGTACAGTGCTATCCAGCAGATGGACTTTGTCCGCTACCATGTTCACCCAAAGGGTTACATGGTGCGTGTATCTGCAGAGAGCAACCAGGAACGCGTCCGCGTCTCGAAGACCGCAATTACCGATGGTATAAGCTTTAAGACCATCGGTAACACCTACATTAAAGCCTATAAAGAAAATGCAAGCATCAAAAATGTTCGCATAATTTTCTTGACGGACCAAAGTATTGCTTTCGAACTAAACAAAACTGCAAATAAGGTCTACGATATTACAAATGCGCTCTCGCACATACTTGACGGTCTTGATCTTGACTGTGCAAGTTGCAACCTAAAACCTGTCTGTGATGAGGTTGAGGGTATGAGAGAGATGCATCTCGGAAAGAAAAGAAAGTAGAGGCGAAAATAATGGCTACACTTCTTAAAAACTGTAAAATTTACGATGGTACAGGCGCACCAGCATTTTCTGGCGCTGTACTCATTGAGGACGACAAGATTCTTGAGGTAGGCGAGATTGACGAGGCAAAAGCCGATAAGGTAATCGACCTCGGTGGTAAATCACTCGCACCTGGCTTTATTGATTGCCATTCACACAACGACTGGTTTGCAATAAAGAATGACCCTTACAAGTATTTTGCGCCATTCATCCAGCAGGGCATCACAACCTTTGTAACAGGTAACTGTGGCCTTTCCACAATCGGCTTTACAAAGGACACACCAGAGGAGAATAAGAACCTTATCGGCGGTGGACTTTTCTTCTACAATGATGTCATAGGCAAATATGGTGACATTGAAGAATACAACAAGGCAATTGATAAGAACATGCCTTGTAATATTGCAACATGTGTAGGCCATGGTTCCGCACGTGCAGCAGTTGCTGGCAACAAGGCTGGCAAGCTCTCTGCCGACGAGGAGAAGGCCATGCTCGACATAATTGAGGACAACTTAAAGAAAGGCGCCGCAGGCGTTTCTTTAGGCCTCATGTACGAGCCAGGCATTTACTCCGACACAGAGGAACTTCGCAAGGTTGCCGCTCTCTGCTGCAAGTACAATAAGCCTTTGACTGTCCATCCTCGCGCTGAGTCGAAGTTCTCAATGTCATACGACCAGCTCTTCGGTCGCTCACATCTCCTTCGCGCTGAGGATGAACTCTACGACATAGCACATGGCACAAACTTAAAACTTCAGCATTCACATGCGATCTTTGTTGGAACAAGTTCTTTCAAAGATGTTGATGAATTCCTTGAAATTCAAGAAAAACTCCGCGCTGAAGGCGTAGATGCTATGTTTGACATCTATGACCACGACCTCGGTGTTTCAGTAATCACAGTTGTACTTCCACCTTGGTACATGGGTATGTCAAAAGAGGAGAGAGCAAAGCCATTTACAAAACTTAAACTCTCCATTCTCATCAAAGCTACAAGCCTTCTTCTTGGCTTCGGCTTCGACGACATCCAGGTTGCATACATCGGCGAAGGCTTTGAAGAATACGAGGGATACACAGTTCATCAGCTTGCAAAGAAATACGGCAAGTCTGACCTTGATATGTACCTTGAACTCTGCGAGAAATCAGACTTCAAGGGACGTGTTAACCAGGGTCCATACACAAATGCCGACATCATTAAACGCTTTGAGCACAACCCGAACTGCCTTTACATGACAGACGCTTGGGTTGAGGAACACGGTGTTCAAAATCCTTCAATCTACGACTGTTTCCCGAAATTCCTTCAGGATTCACTGAAAGGTACAGGCGACACAATGGAACAGACTGTTCGTCGCATGAGTGGTGCATCAGCGGACCGCTTCATGCTCAAAGACAGAGGCTATGTAAAGCCAGGTTACTTTGCAGACCTCACAGTCTTCAATGAGGACGAACTGAAGAGTGCAACTCCTAACCAAACTCATTCATTCGGTATTGAAAAAGTCTTCATCAACGGCACTCTCGTCTGCGACAGCGACGTCGTTGACGCAGGCGCTGTCAAGACCTCCGGTCGCGCCCTTGTTGTATAAAAACAAAAGCCAAGTTGGTTCTCCAACTTGGCTTCTTTTTTTATTGACATTATATCGGTCAACCGATATAATTAACACAAAGAGGTGAGAGCAATGACAATCAAAGAAATAATGAAAGATAAGGGGATTTCCATGTATCGACTTTCCAAAAATACGGGTATCCCTTATGCAACGCTTAACGACATTTGTAATGGACGTGCAAGACTTGAAAAATGCACTGCTGAAACTGTCTATCGAATCGCAAATGAATTGGATATTACAGTTGGTGCATTGCTTGATCCTATCCTTTATCCTCGCATTGAATTTGAGACATTTTTAAGAGAACAAATTGAAAAAATTGCAGGAAAATATTCCATTAAAAAAGTCGCACTCTTCGGTTCAAGGGCCACGGGCACAAACACCGAAGAGAGCGATGTTGATCTAATCGTAGAGTTCTCAAAAGATGTCTCTCTTTTAACTTTATCTGGTCTTAAAAATGAGCTTGAAGAATTACTAAATTTAAATGTTGATATTATCCATGGTCCAATCAAAAATACTGATATGATTAAAATCCGAAAGGTTGTGGAAATATATGCAGCATAGGGATAAAATCATTTTAAATAAAGTAATTTCCGAAATAAAAATAGGCTTGGATTTATTAGGAGAAACAACATTTGAGGAATTTAAAGAAAATGAATTGCTAAAACGTGCAATTTGTATGACTGTTGTAAACATTGGTGAACTTGTGAAATCACTAAGTGATGAAACAAGAACTGAATATCCAAAAATACTTTGGAAAGATATTGCTGGTATGAGAGATGTTACAGCACATAAATATCAAACTTTGAAAATGGAAGATGTATACAATACAGTAAAATATGATTTTTCGAATTTGTGTAAACAATTAGAAGAGATTGTCGAGGTGGGCAGATGAGAATCTTAGGTGTTGACCCTGGCTATGCAATTGTTGGTTGGGGAATACTTGAATATGAAAATGCTAAATTTTCTATAGTGGATTTTGGTGCAATAATAACTGATAAGGATACACCTTTTCCAAAGCGTCTGGTTGAGATTTATGAGGACATGGATTTTGTAATAAAGAAATACAAGCCTGAAGCGCTTTCAATGGAAAAGCTTTTCTTCCAGACAAATGTTAAGACTGCAATAGATGTTGCGCAGGCGCGCGGAGTTCTGTTGCTCTGCGCAGAGAACAACAAATTGCCGGTGTATGAGTATACACCGCTGCAAGTGAAGCAGGCGGTTACTGGCTATGGCAAGGCCGAGAAAAAACAGGTCATGCAAATGACCAAGAAAATACTCGGCCTCTCAAAAGTGCCAAAGCCAGATGACACTGCCGATGCACTTGCAATGGCAATTTGCCACGGCCACGTCGGTGGCTCTGGCCTCTCCGCTGCGCCGTCAAAGAAAAAACTTACCGAGCGCAAAGGAATCTAGCAAAAAGCCAAGTTGGAAGTCAACTTGGCTTTTTTTAATATAAAAACCTTTAAATGAAACGGAGATTGTGGTATTATATTTTAGTTTTCTAGTTTCGAAAGGAGTTTTATTATGGCAGGTTACGCAAATTACAATTTTAGCAACGAGCCTACAGAGATTGAAAAGAAGAGCCGTGAGATTGCTTACAAGGCAGCTTGTGAGGGTATCGTTCTTCTTGAAAACAATGGTGTTATGCCAGTTAAGAAGGGCTCTAAGATTGCACTCTTCGGCTTCGGTGCTGCGCACACATCAAAGGGTGGTTCGGGCTCCGGTGACGTAAATGAACGTCACTCAGTATCTATCCTTGAAGGCCTTGAAAATGCAGGCTACGAGATCACATCAAAATATTGGATGAAGAAGCTCGATGACCAAATTGCAGAAGCAAACAAGAACATGCTTAAAAATGTTATTTTAGACTTCAAAGCAAACCCAGGTATCGCTGGTGCCATGGGCTTTATTGGCCTTATCCAGGGCAATGCTGTTCCAAAGATTGATGAGACTATCTCTAAGGTTGATATTTATAATTCTAAGGACGCCGATGTTGCAATTTATGTTGCAACACGTCAAGCAGGCGAGGGCTCTGACCGTCAGATTGCAAGAGGCGACAACGACCTCTCTGAAGTTGATATTAAAAACTTAAAACTCCTTACAGCAAGTTTCGAAAAAGTTATCCTTGTCATCAATGTTGGCTGCTCTCTTAACATGTCATTCTTAAAGAGCATCCCTGGCCTTGGCGCCGTTGTTTTCTTCGCTCAGCAGGGTGAGGAAGGCGGCAACGCTTTCGCAAGTATCCTTTCTGGTAAGGTTTGCCCATCTGGCAAACTTACTGATACTTGGGCAAAGGACTATGCCGACATTCCTTTTGCTGACGAGTACAGCTATAACAACGGCGACGTTAAGAATGAGTACTACAAGGAAGGCCTCATGGTAGGCTACCGCTACTTTGACTCATTCGGCAAAGAGCCACAATATCCTTTCGGCTACGGCCTCTCTTACACATCATTTGACATTGGTACAAAGGATGTTGCAGTTGATGGATCAAAGGTTACTGTTACGGTTGAGGTTAAAATCACAGGCGCTGTTGCAGGTAAAGAAGTAGTACAGATTTAT
>R01__coassemble_21_pt1 | contig 18169 bp, 14 predicted proteins | sample R01__metabat2_low_PE_010 | metagenome-assembled genome bin R01 | reverse complement strand
TAAAGCATGTTCACAAAAAATTAAAGGGTTGCTCAAATGAGCAACCCTTTTGATTTGAAAAGTTAGCCTTCTTCTTTCATTTTTGCAAAGCACTCGCTGCAATAAACTGGCTTGTCTTCTCTTGGCTGGAAAGGAACCTTTGCAGGACCACCGCATGATGCGCAAACTGCGTCATACATTGTTCTCTCTGCCTTTGCAGCGTTCTTTCTCTTGTCTCTGCAAGCCTTGCAACGCTGTGGTTCATTCTCAAAACCTTTTTCTGCATAGAATTCCTGCTCACCAGCTGTGAAAACGAATTCTTCTCCGCACTCTTTGCATATGAGTGTCTTGTCTTCGTACATGATAATACCCCGCTCTGAATAAATAATTTTTTGCCTGTCCTAAAAAACAGTTGAAACAATATTATAATAAAATGACGATTTTGTCAAATATTAGCCCTTCTTCTTAACTATCGCAGGCACAACTGTTACGCCCAAAAGAGCGAGCACGGCAACAACAGCAACGACAATTATTATTGTTTTTGTATTGCCATCGCCTGTATTTGGAATCATAGCCATCGATTCCGGTGACATTGCAATCGCCTGAAGTGCAACAACTATTACACTGCCAAGCATGAGAATTGCGAGGACAAGCGCAACAATTCTAATAAATTTCTTTCTGTTTCTCATAAATTAAGCCTCCAACCAAGCCTTAACATTTTCAAGCATTTCACCATAAAGTTTTGTAGCTTCGTCCATGTTTGGTGCTACTGCTGTGAAGTAGAATTTGAGCTTTGGCTCTGTGCCACTTGGGCGTGCAACAAGCTTGTTGCCACCTGAGAGCTGCCATGCAAGAACATTTGAGGATGGAAGTCCTGTTGCTTTTGTGTCCTTATAGTCAGTTGTTGAAAGAACTTTAAGACCTGCAACATCAGTTGGAGCATTTGATCTGAGCATATCCATGATGTCAGCCATCTTCTGCATGCCTGCTGCGCCTTCGAACTCGAAACTGTCAACACGGTTGAGATAAAGGCCATACTTGTTATAGATGTCGTTCATAACATCGATCAAAGATTTGCCCTGTGTCTTATAGTAAGCTGCCATTTCAACTACAAGCTGAGATGCAACAACTGCATCCTTGTCGCGTGCATGGATACCGAGCAAATAGCCATAGCTCTCTTCCATGCCGACGATAAAGTTCTCCTCTTTGCCCTCGCGTTCGAGGTTTGTGATGTATTCGCCGATATACTTAAAACCTGTGAGAAGGTCAGCAACTTTAGCACCGTGGTCAGCAGCGATTGCATTTACAAGACTTGTTGTTACAAAAGATTTGATAACTACAGGGTCCTTTGGCATTTTGCCCTGTGCCTCATACTGAGAGAGAACATACTCTGTAAAGAGCGCACCAACCTCGTTACCTGTCATGAGTTTATACTCATCACCGTCACGTACTGCGATACCCATACGGTCACAGTCAGGGTCTGTTGCAAGAAGGAGATCTGCCTTCTCTGTCTCTGCCATTTTAAGAGCGCATTCAAATGCCTGACGAATTTCAGGATTTGGATAAGGACAAGTTGGGAAGTTTCCGTCTGGAAGTTCCTGCTCTGGTACTACGAGAACATCTTTTATGCCGAGGCGAGCAAGAATCTTGCGAACTGGCTTGTTACCTGTACCGTTGAGCGGTGTGTAAATAACTTTAAGACCTGAATTCTTTGCAGCTTCAGGATTTATAACCTTGCTTGCTACAAGGTCGAAGAATTTGTTTGAAACTTCTTCACTGATATACTCGATAAGGCCAGCCTTCATACCCTCGTCGAAGTCCATAGTCTTAACATCTTCAAACATATCCACTTTTTGGATGTAGTTGTATGCTTCCTCTGCTGCCTCATCTGTCATCTGATAACCCTCTGGGTCATAGCACTTGTAGCCATTGTACTTTGCAGGGTTGTGAGATGCTGTGATAATAACACCTGATGAGCACTTGAGTTCACGGACTGCAAAAGAGAGCATAGGTGTTGGAACAAGCTCTGGGTAAAGGTATGCCTTGACATTGTTTGCAGCGAAAACACCGGCGGTCTCTTTTGCAAAGACGTCGGAATTTATGCGTGAGTCGTAGGCGATAGCAACCGACGGCTTGTCAAAAGTTGCATTGAGGTAATCAGCAATACCCTGTGTTGCCTGATTTACCGTGTAAATATTCATTCTATTGGTACCAGCGCCGAGTACGCCACGAAGGCCCGCTGTACCAAATTCGAGAGACTTATAAAAGCGGTCAAGGATCTCGTCGTCCTTGCCGTTTATAGCATCAAGTTCTGCCTTTAAAGTGGCATCTTTGCACTTGTTCATCCAAAGTTCGTAGAGTTCGTTTACGTTTTCCATAAAAGTTTTCCTCCATGTCAAAAACTAAAGATAATTTTATATCTTTTTATGTTATAATGTCAATGGTATTAAGGGAGGTGCCAATGTTCTCAAAGGTGAACAGCTTTGGACTTTTGGGCTTCAAGGCGGAGCAAGTTTTTGTTGAATGCGACCTGTCCGCTGGATTGCCTCGATTCGACCTTGTCGGGCTGCCGGACTCGGCAGTATCTGAGGCAAAAGAGCGCGTACGGTCTGCAATAAAAAATTGCGACCTTGATTTCCCAATCAGCAGGATTACAGTGAACCTTGCTCCTGCTGAGTTCAAAAAGGAAGGTCCTATCTACGACCTTCCAATTCTCATTGCAATCCTTATTGCATCGAAACAGATTAAGGGCAATTTTGAAAAAACCGCCTTTGTTGGAGAGATATCTCTAAATGGTGAAATTCGGCGAGTGAATGGTGTCCTACCGATGGTAGCAGAAGCCAAAAAAGTAGGAATTGAAAAAATCTTTGTGCCCGCCGAAAACACAGTGGAGAGTTCTCTCATCCCAGAAATCGAAATTTATCCTGTCAAATCGGTGGAGCAGCTGCTCGCCCACTTTGGCAGCGATGAAAAAATCGAGCCCATTATCGCCGATGATTTTGATGAGATAAAATCACAGCTAAGCAGGCTCGATTCATCCCTTGATTTTGCCGACGTTCGTGGGCAAAAATGCGCAAAGCGGGCGCTTGAAATTGCAGCTGCTGGCGGGCACAATGTGCTCCTTATCGGAAGTCCTGGTGCGGGAAAAAGCATGCTAGCAAAACGACTTCCTTCAATCCTGCCTGACATGAGTTTTGAGGAGTCACTTGAGACGTCTTCAATTTACTCAGTAGCGGGCGAGCTGAATAGCGAGACCCCGCTCATTGTTCAGAGACCTTTTCGCTCTCCTCACCACACGATAACAACCATTGCGCTCTGTGGTGGCGGAACGAAAGCAAAGCCAGGTGAAATTTCACTCGCGCACAACGGCGTACTATTCCTTGATGAACTGCCACTTTTCCCAAGGGTTGCACTTGAGTCTTTAAGGCAACCCCTTGAAGACGGAAAAATAACAGTCGCAAGAAATGCGACAACTGCGACATATCCAGGAAACATCATGCTTATTTGCGCGATGAACCCATGCCCTTGTGGTTTTCTCTATGACCCAGTAAAAGAATGTACCTGCAGTGAGGCCGCAAAGAGAAATTACCTATCTCGCATCTCAGGTCCTCTCCTCGACCGCATCGACATTCACGTAGCCATCGACCCTGTTGACTGCGAAATTCTCATCAACAATTCGTCTGAAAAAGAGGAGTCCTCCGCAGAGATAAAACTTCGCGTAAATGCGGCGCGAGAAATACAAAGGAAGCGCTTCGCTGGAACAGCAGTACTTTGCAATGCCGCAATGCCTCCACGTATGGTAAGAAAATATTGCACGCTCGACGAAGGCGCAAAGCAGCTGATACTCGCCGCGTACAAATCACTTAGTTTTTCCGCGCGTGCGAATGATAAGATTCTTCGCACAGCGAGAACAATCGCTGATCTCTCGGGCTCTGCAACGATAGGTGCAGAGCACATGGCCGAAGCTCTACAGTTTCGGCAAATGGACCGCCTAACACGTTAAAAAAGAAGCCCTGCAGCACCTGCAGGGCTTCTACTTTTTTAACCTTGAAGACCTCTTGACTGGCGGTCCATGTCCTCTACGACGATGTCGTAGATCTCGCCGAGAGATCGGCAATACTCGAGCACTTTCCAAGGCTCGTTTGTGTGGAAGTGGATTTTTATAGGGTCACCATCTCCACCGACTGCGAGAAGGCAGTCGCCTTTAAAATTTGCAATGAAATAATCGTGAATTTCATCCTCGTCAAGGTCGTCGCCATCGATTAGAAGTTGTGTGTCATATCTGAATTCTTCCATAATTTTCTCCTTATACAGGTGCTCCTGATTCTATTTCTAATATGTTTGTAAATACTGCAATTTGGGAACTTGAGACATGCTTATCAAGGTGCATGCTGCCAAAATACCATTTCTTAAATTCACAGGATTTACCAAGCTCTTCAAAATACGTGTTGAGTATTGAAAGTCTTGTTTTATCGATGTTTGAAAGTTGAAGGAAGTCTTTGATTTTTGCTGATGGTTCGTGGGTTATGATGTAGTCAACTTTATTGCCGACTTTGTCGATATTTTCTGCACCTTCCATGAGTTCCTTTTGGGAAGGATTTTCTGCAGGATTCCAAGTATTGTTAGCAATTCTAATTTCCATGTCCGGGCTCTCTCCGCCACCCATAGTGAAAATTTTATAGCCATCAATGTCATAAATTTGACCGCGCATAAGATGATAAAGGCCACCGCCCAAATGATGAACCTTTCCGCCGTTCCACTCTGAAACCTCAGCAGAATCGAGCAATTTGAAATTTTCATGGGTGCCGTCTATGAAGCAGACATTAAATTTTTTCTCACTGAGCTTTTTCAAAATTTTTGCCTCTTCAGCGCCACCATTCCAAATAAAGCCAAAGTCGCCACAGACAATGAGAGTATCTCCGCGCTTCAGTTTTTTTGCGGCTGATGAGCAAAAACGCTCATAGTCGCCATGAGTGTCACCGGTAACGTAAACCAAAACTTCACTTCCTCTTTATTTTCTAAAGATTTATTGCTATACTATATTACAATATTATCAATGTTTTAACAAGGTGATTTTAATATGAAAAAGCGATGGGCATCATACACCATTACAGTGTTAATAGTCTCAATTTTAATGTCGATGTTCATACTTCCTGCGTCGGCAGTTTACAACGACGACGTAACTGCACCGGAGTTTACGTCAAACGTTGTATACGTAGAAAGTTTGGACTATGGCACCGTAATTTTTAATAAGAATTCAAATGTCAGAGTACCTATGGCATCTCTGACCAAAATAACCACTGCACTTGTAGTCTTAGAAAATTGCGAAAATTTGGATGATAAGATTACAGTACAGCAGTCTTCAATAGACATAATCGCTGGCACCGATTCCTCAACTGCCGGCATAAAAGCTGGAGAGATTTTAACAGTGCGACAGCTTCTAAATCTACTTCTCATAAGAAGTGCAAATGAAGCCGCTTGTATTCTCGCCGATTACATCGCAGGCAGCAATGCGGCTTTTGTCGACATGATGAATGAATATGTCACAAATCTCGGCTGTAAAGACACGCATTACATCAACTGCCATGGCCTCGATGGCGACGAGCACTACACAACAGCTGAAGATCTCGCAATAATAATCAAGCAAGCGCTGAAAAATGAAACCTTTGTTGAAATTGATAGTCAGGCACAATATACGCTCGCAGCAACGAATCTCCGTGAAGAGATCACTTATTCCACTACAAACCTACTGATGGTTAAGAACAGTGGCTACTACTACGAGTATTGTTCGGGCATTAACACAGGTTCTACAAGTAAAGCAGGATACTGTCTTGCGTCGACCGCAGAAAAGAACGGATGCAAATATCTTTGCATAATACTTGGTGGAAAATCTGTGGGTTCAAACGCAGCAAATGGTGCTTTTAAAGAGACAGTCTCCGCTTATAACTGGGTATTTAGCAACATAAAACGTAGCAAGGTTGTTGAAAAAGCCACAGTTGTTGATGTCGTTGATGTATCTCTTGCCAAAAAGACAGATCATGTCCGTCTTATTCCATCCGAAGAGGTTTTTGCGCTTGTACCTTCCAGCACCGATATCTCATCAGAAATCCTAATTGAAACGGTAGAAGGCTCTATTCCGAACGACATCAAAGCCCCTATCAAGGCGGGCGATGTACTTGGCAAAGCAAACGTAACTTACAAAGGTGAGATTCTTGCAACAATAGACCTCGTTGCTGCCGAGGATATCTCACGTGGATTCTTTGCATCCATCGGCTACTACCTTGGAAAGTTTTTGACTAGTACATTTATGAAAATCATCTATGTACTTCTTGTCACTTTCATACTCATAATTCTCGGCATGCGCTCATACAACAAAAAACGCAGGGCTGCGAGCAAAACCCGCGTAGTTCACAAGTCAAACCATTACAAAGCAAAACCTGGAACAGATTATTCCAAGAATTACAAGCGAACAAATTATAAGAGAAAATAAAAAAATAAACCCCTTCAGTAAACCTGAAGGGGTTTTAGTTTTATGAATTAAAGTTCTGCGAAGTACTTGATTGTACGAACCATCTGGCTTGTGTAAGAGTTCTCGTTGTCATACCAAGCAACAACCTGTACCTGATAAGTATCGTCATCAATCTTTGTTACCATTGTCTGTGTAGCATCGAAGATTGAACCCTGTGTAGCGCCGATGATGTCTGATGATACGAGTGGTTCCTCTGTGTAACCGAATGAAGCAGACTCTGCAGCCTTCATAGCAGCGTTGATACCATCAACTGTGATGTCCTTACCCTTAACAACAGCAACAAGAATTGTTGTTGAACCTGTTGGTACTGGAACACGCTGAGCAGAACCGATGAGTTTGCCATTGAGTTCAGGAATTACAAGACCGATTGCCTTTGCAGCGCCTGTTGAGTTAGGAACGATGTTAACAGCAGCGGCACGTGCTCTTCTGAGGTCGCCCTTTCTGTGAGGACCATCAAGTACCATCTGGTCACCTGTGAAAGCGTGAACAGTTGTCATGATACCAGAAACGATTGGAGCGTACTTATTAAGAGTGTTAGCCATAGGAGCAAGGCAGTTTGTTGTGCAAGAAGCAGCAGAAATTACCTGGTCATCAGCTGTAAGAGTACCCTCGTTTACGCTGTAAACGATTGTCTTGAGGTCGTTGCCTGCAGGAGCAGAGATAACAACTTTCTTTGCGCCAGCGTTGATGTGAGCCATTGACTTTTCCTTTGAGCAGTAGAAACCTGTGCACTCAAGAACTACGTCTACACCGATTTCACCCCAAGGAAGGTTGTTTGCGTCAGCTTCTTTGTAAATCTTAATCTCTTTGCCATCTACTACGATAGCGTCGTCTTTTGCTTCTACCTTGTCAGCAAGAGCATAGCGGCCCTGAGCTGAGTCATACTTAAGAAGATGAGCGAGCATCTTAGGATCTGTAAGATCGTTGATAGCTACTACTTCATAACCATCTGCAGAAAACATCTGACGGAATGCAAGACGACCGATGCGGCCGAAACCATTGATTGCTACTTTTACCATTGTAAAGTGCCTCCCAAAAATATAGATTGTTAAATAATACACAAAATTTAAAAACTTTGCTTAAAATGATTGACAAAAATTTATCAAACTACTACTATTATAACCGAACTTTGTTATATTGCAAGGATTTTTTAATAGTATTTTAAAAAATCAATGTTTGTAAACTATACTATAATATGGTATTATTTACAAGTTCGCGTGTTTATTTATTTTTTATATTACTTTATGGAGGTTATATAAATGGCTAGAGAAAGAAAAACCATGGATGGTAACACGGCTGCCGCACATGTGTCCTATGCGTTCACAGAAGTTGCTGGTATCTACCCTATCACACCATCCAGCCCTATGGCAGACTACGTAGACCAGTGGTCAGCTCAGGGAAGAAAGAACATTTTTGGTACAACAGTAAAGGTTGCAGAGATGCAGTCTGAGGCTGGTGCTGCAGGTACAGTACACGGCTCTCTCGCTGCAGGTGCTCTCACAACAACCTACACAGCATCACAAGGTCTCCTCCTTATGATCCCTAACATGTACAAAATCGCTGGTGAACTTCTCCCATGCGTTTTCCATGTTTCCGCTCGCTGCGTTGCATCTCATGCTCTTAACATTTTCGGCGACCATTCCGACGTTTATGCTTGCCGTCAGACAGGTTTCGCAATGCTCGCAGAAACAAACCCACAGGAAGTTATGGACCTCGGTGCAGTAGCTCACCTCGCAGCTATTGAAGGCCGTGTACCATTCATCAACTTCTTCGATGGTTTCAGAACATCACACGAAATTCAGAACATCGAAATTTGGGACTATGACGATCTCAAAGAGATGTGCGATATGGATGCAGTTGCTGCATTCCGTGCTCATGCACTCAATCCTGAGAATCCTTCAATGCGTGGTTCTCACGAGAACGACGATATCTTCTTCCAGCACAGAGAAGCTTGCAACAAGTACTATGAAGCTGTACCTGCTATTGTTGAGAAGTACATGGACAAAGTCAATGCAAAACTCGGCACAGACTACAAGCTCTTCAACTACTACGGTGCAGAGGATGCTGAGAACGTAATCGTTGCTATGGGTTCAATCGCTGACGTTACTGAGGAAGTTATCGACTACCTCAATGCAAACGGCCAGAAGGTTGGTCTTCTCAAGGTTCGTCTTTACAGACCTTTCGCAGTTGATAAATTTGTTGCTGCTCTTCCAAAGACAGTTAAGAAGATTGCTGTACTCGACAGAACAAAGGAACCAGGTTCAATCGGTGAACCTCTCTACCTCGACGTTGTTGCAGCTCTTACTGCTAAAGGCATCAAAGACGTAACAGTACTCGGTGGTCGTTACGGTCTCGGTTCTAAGGACACACCTCCATCATCAATCTTTGCAGTTTATGAAGAACTTGCAAAGGCTGACTCAAAGCCACATTTCACAATCGGTATCAATGACGACGTAACATTCCTCTCACTAGATGAGAAGCCAGCTCCTAACACAGCAGCTGAGGGCACAATCGAGTGTAAGTTCTGGGGTCTCGGCGGCGACGGTACTGTTGGCGCTAACAAGAACTCCATTAAGATTATCGGTGACTATACAGACAAGAACGTACAGGCTTACTTCCAGTATGACTCAAAGAAGACCGGTGGTATTACGATCTCTCACCTCCGCTTCGGTGATGCTAAAATCAAGAGCCCATACTATGTAAACAAGGCTGACTTCGTAGCTTGCCACAACCCATCATACATCGAAAAGGCATACCGCATCGTTGATGACGTAAAGCCAGGCGGCGTATTCCTCATCAACTGCCAGTGGGATGCAGCAGAACTTGCAAACAAACTCGACGCTCAGACAAAGCAGTATATCGCAAAGAACAACATCCAGCTCTACACAGTAAACGCTATCGACCTTGCACAGAAGGTTGGCATGGGCAAGCGTACAAATACAATCCTTCAGGCAGCTTTCTTCGCACTTGCAAATGTAATGCCAATTGAAGAAGCAGTTCAGCACATGAAGGACGCTGCAACAAAGTCCTACTCAAAGAAGGGCGAAGATGTTGTAAAGTGCAACCATGACGCTATCGATGCTGGTGTTTCAGCATTCGTTAAAATTGACGTACCAGCTGACTGGGCAAACGCTGTAGACACAGCAGCCGAGGCAAAAGCAGAGGGACGCAAGGCTCTTGTAGACCAGGTTGAAAACATCATGAAGCCAGTAGGCCACATGGATGGTTACAAGATTCCAGCATCTGCTTTTGCAAACCACGTTGACGGTCAGTTCGAACAGGGCGCAGCAGCTTATGAGAAGCGCGGCGTTGCTGTAATGGTTCCAGAGTGGAACGCTGACACATGCGCAAAGTGTAACAAGTGCGCATATGTCTGCCCACACGCAACAATTAGACCTTTCGCACTCGACGCCGCAGAAAAAGCTGCTGCGCCAGAGGTTACAAAGTTTGCTCCAAAGCCAGTAGTTGGCACTGAGTACACATACACACTTGCAGTATCCCCACTTGATTGTATGGGATGCGGTGTCTGCGTAGGCGTTTGCCCAACACAGTCACTCAAGATGGTATCTCGTGAGTCACAGGATGCTCAGCAGGCAGCATTTGACTACTGCGTAGCAAATGTTACTGAGAAGCCAGAGACAACTGCTAAACTCTCAGTTATCTCCTCTCAGTACAAGAAGCCTCTCCTTGAATTCTCAGGTTCTTGCGCAGGTTGTGCAGAGACAGCTTATGCTCGCCTCGTAACACAGCTCTTCGGCGACAGAATGTACATCTCAAATGCAACTGGTTGTTCTTCAATTTGGGGCGGTCCTGCTGCTACATCTCCATACACAGTAGATGCTAAGGGCCATGGTCCTGCATGGGCTAACTCACTCTTTGAGGATAACGCAGAGCACGGCTACGGTATGTTCCTCGGCCAGAATGCTATCCGTGAATCACTCATCGAAAAACTCCAGTTCGTTGCAAACAAGGAAGACGCTCCAGCTGACGTTAAGGCTGCAGTAGTTGATTACCTTGACACAGTAAATGACGGCGCTGCAAACGCAGCTGCAACTGACAAACTTATCGCTGTTCTTGAAGAACACGCAAAGACTTGTCAGGGTGGTTGCATCGGCAAGGAAATCCTTGCAAAGAAGCAGTACTTAAAGAAGAAATCCGTTTGGATCTTCGGCGGCGACGGTTGGGCTTATGACATCGGTTTCGGTGGACTTGACCACGTACTCGCACAGGGCAAGGACGTAAACATCTTCGTATTCGATACAGAGGTTTACTCAAATACAGGCGGACAGGCTTCTAAGGCTTCTCAGATTGGTCAGGTTGCTCAGTTTGCAGCAGCTGGTAAGGCAATCCAGAAGAAGAGCCTCGCAGAAATCGCTATGTCCTACGGCTACATTTACGTAGCACAGATTGCTATGGGCGCTGACCAGAATCAGACACTCAAGGCTATCGCTGAAGCTGAAGCTTACAACGGACCTTCACTCATCATCGGTTATGCACCTTGCGAGATGCACAGCATCAAGGGTGGTATGACAAACTGCCAGGCAGAGATGAAGAAGGCTGTTGACTGCGGTTACTGGAACATGTTCCGTTACAACCCAGCTCTCAAGGCTGAAGGCAAGAATCCATTCACACTCGACTCTAAGGTTCCAGAGACAGACGGCTACCGTGCATTCCTTATGAACGAAGCTCGTTACAGCGCTCTTACACGTTCATTCCCAGAGCGTGCTGAGGAACTCTTCACAGAGGCTGAGGAGAATGCAAAGATTCGCTACGCTCACCTTCAGAAGCTCATCAAACTCTACGGAGAAGATGAATAAACAATTGTTAAGATTATAATTTAATAGTATAATATAATCGCTAACTGAAAAGGCGGTGCAAAGGTTTATCGCCTTCGCACCGCTTTTTTGTAATAATTTAACGGAGGTCGTAAAATGGCAAATCAATACGTAATGGCCCTTGACCAGGGCACAACTAGTTCCCGTGCTATCGTCTTTGACAAGAAAGGCAATATCATAGCAAAGTCACAGAGAGAATTTGAGCAGCACTACCCACAGGCAGGTTGGGTTGAGCATGATCCTATGGACATTCTCTACACAGAGTACCAGTCAATCGCAACAATTCTCTCAGAGGGTGCAGTAACACCTGAAGAGATCGCTTGTATTGGTGTTACAAACCAGCGTGAGACAACTATCCTTTGGGATAAGTCAACAGGTCGTCCTATTTATAACGCACCTGTATGGCAGTGCAGAAGAACTGCCGCTATGTGCGAGGACCTCAAGGCACGTGGCCTTGAGAATTATGTTCGCGAGCACACAGGACTTCTTATAGATGCATATTTCTCAGCTACTAAAATCAAGTGGCTCCTTGATAATGTACCAGAGGCAATGGCAGTACTCGATGCTGGCAACCTCCTCTTCGGTACAGTTGAAACATGGCTTATCTGGAACCTCACTGGTGGCGCAGCTCACCCTGAGACAGCAGTTCATGTAACTGACTATTCAAACGCATCAAGAACAATGATCTTTGATGTTGATAAGCTCTGCTGGGATGAATTCCTCTGCAAGGAAATCGGAATTCCTATGAGCATTCTCCCAACACCAGTACCATCATCACAGATTTATGGTAAAGTTGCTCCTAACATCCCAGGTCTTGAAGGCCTCGCTGGCACACCTGTTTCAGGTGCTATCGGCGACCAGCCTGCAGCACTCTTTGGCCAGTGCTGTTTCAACAAGGGTATGGCAAAATCAACATACGGCACAGGTTGCTTCCTTCTCATGAACTCTGGCAACAAGAGAGTTCATTCTAAGAACCAGCTCACCACAGGTGTTGCTTGGTCATTAAACGGCGAGACAACTTATGCTATTGAAGGTTCTGCTTTCAACGCGGGTTGTACAATTCAGTGGCTCCGTGATGAGATTCACTTAATTGACAACGCTGCTCGTTGCGACGAGCTCGCAGAGACAGTACCAGACACAAACGGTGTCTACCTCGTTCCTGCATTTACAGGACTCGGTGCCCCATACTGGGACATGTACGCTCGTGGCTGTATCGTTGGCCTCACACGTGGCGCTAATCGCGCTCACTTCGCTCGTGCAACACTCGAAGCACTCGCTTACCAAGTAGTAGACCTCATCAAGGCTATGGAAGATGACTCAGGCATGAAAATTGCATCCCTCCGTGTAGACGGTGGTGCATCTGTTTCAAACATCATGATGCAAATCCAATCTGACTTCCTTGACTGTGAAGTTAACCGTCCTAAGATTGTTGAGACAACCGCTCTCGGTGCTGCTTACCTTGCAGGTCTTGCAGTAGGCGTTTGGAAGGACACAGATGAGATCGAAGAAAACCGTCAGGTTGCAAAGATCTTCAAACCAGACATGGACCCTGCAAAGAGAGAGACCATGTACAAGGGCTGGAAGAAAGCCGTAACACGCGCTATGAGCTGGATCGATCCAGAATAATAAATATTTGAAAGAAGGTAAAACCATGGACAGAAACAATATGGATTTTGAGACCCTTCAACATTTTATGACTGATGCTTTCACAGCAATCGGTGTGCCAGCTGATGAAGCTGCCATCGTTGCTGACGTACTTGTCGAATCCGACAAGCGTGGTATCAACTCACACGGTGTTAACCGTTTCAAGCCGGTTTATATCGACAGAATCAATGCCGGTATTCAGTTCCCAACAACAAATTATGAAATCTTAAAAGAGACCGAGACAACTGCAGTTGTTGATGGTCACCACGGCATGGGCCAGGTTATCGGCCAGCGCTCAATGCAGATGGCAATAGACAAGGCAAAGAAGTACGGTATGGGTATGGTTGCTGTACGTAATTCCTGCCACTATGGTATTGCTGGTTATTATGCAACACAGGCTGCAAAGCAGGGCTGCATCGGTATCACAGGTACAAACGCTCGTCCATCTGTTGCACCGACATTCGGTGTTGAGGGTATGTTCGGTACAAACCCACTGACAATCGGTATCCCAACAGACGAGGAATTTGATTTCGTTATCGACTGTGCAACATCAATCACACAGAACGGTAAAATTGAATACTATGAGAGAATTGGCGCTGACGTTCACCCAGGCACTGTTATCGACATCGACGGTAACGCAGTAGAAGGTGACGCAGGTGTTGCTCTCAAGCAGATTCGCTCTGGCACAGCTGCTCTTACAACTCTCGGTGGTATCGGCGAAGAGCTCGCAGGTTACAAGGGCTACGGCTATGCTATGGTAATCGAGCTCCTCTCATCTATCCTCCAGGATGGTTGGTACGGAAAAGACCTCGACGGTAAAGATGAAAACGGCAACATCCGCCCTTATCACCTTGGTCACTTCTTTATCGCTATCGACACAAACCACTTCCTCGGCGAGGACCTTGCACGCAAGAAGGCAGGCGAGATTATCCGCTCTGTTCGTGCATCTAAGAAGGCTCCTGGCCACGACAGAATTTATTCTGCTGGTGAGAAAGAATGGGAAATTTACAAGCAGCGCCTCGTAGATGGTGTTCCAATCACAGGCCCTGTACAGAAAGAATTTGAGGCTGTTCGTAACCAGTTCAACCTTCCTTATAAATTCCCTTGGGAGGACTAATTTATGAATTATGCTGAAGAATCTTTAAAACTCCACTATGAGTGGAAAGGTAAAATAGAAGTAGTATCCCGCGCTGCCGTTGACAGCAAAGAGGCCCTCTCTCTTGCTTACACACCAGGCGTTGCACAGCCTTGTCTTGAAATTCAAAAGGACATCGACAAGTCCTATGAGCTCACACGCCGCTGGAACACAGTTGCCGTTATAACAGACGGCACTGCCGTACTCGGCCTTGGTGACATAGGCCCAGAGGCAGGTATGCCTGTTATGGAAGGCAAATGTGTCCTCTTCAAGGAGTTTGGCGGCGTTGACGCAATTCCTCTTTGCGTACGCTCAAAGGACGTTGACGAGATAGTAAAGACCGTCTCTCTCCTCCTCGGCTCATTCGGCGGTGTAAACCTTGAGGACATCGCTGCTCCTCGTTGTTTCGAGATTGAAAAGAGACTTAAAGAAGTTTCTGATATTCCAATCTTCCATGATGACCAGCACGGCACAGCAGTTATCACTCTTGCCGGTCTCATGAATGCTTTAAAGCTCGTTGGCAAAGACATCAACGAGGTTAAGGTTGTAACCTCAGGTGCTGGCGCTGCAGGTATTGCAATCATCAAACTTCTCATCTCTATGGGTCTTAAAAATGTAATCATGACCGACCGTACAGGCGCCATTTACGAGGGCCGAGAGGGACTCAACCCTATTAAAGAAGAGATGGCAAAGATTACAAACCAGGCACACGAGAGTGGCACTCTCGCTGAAGTTATAAAGGGCGCCGACGTATTTATCGGTGTTTCCGCACCTGGCACTCTTACAAAGGATATGGTTCGCACAATGGCAAAGGACCCTATTATCTTTGCATGTGCAAACCCTACACCTGAAATCTTCCCAGAAGAAGCAAAAGAAGCCGGCGCCGCTGTTGTTTCAACAGGCCGTTCCGACTATCCAAACCAGGTAAACAATGTACTTGCATTCCCTGGCATTTTCCGCGGTGCGCTTGACGTACGCGCGTCCGACATAAACGACGAGATGAAAATTGCTGCAGCAAAAGCTCTCGCAGGTCTTGTATCTGACGAAGAACTCAACGCTGATTATATTCTCCCTGCAGCATTTGACCCTCGCGTAAAGGACGCAGTCGCAGCTGCCGTTGCACAAGCTGCCCGCGACTCCGGTGTCGCTCGTCTAAAGTAACTTCATTCGTTTCGGCGGCCCCGAAAAATTGAAACAAAAAGGACCTCTTTCGAGGTCCTTTTTGTTTTATTCTTTAATAATAGCGCCAAGGCGACACTTCTCAAAGCAAGCGCCACATCCAAGACATGCATCCCTATCAATTTCGTGAGCGACTTTGAGCTCACCCTTGATTGCGCCGGCTGGGCACACCTTTGAGCAAGCTGTGCAGCCCTTGCATTTCTCAGGGTCAATTCTGTATTTCTCGCCACCAGCAGGTGCTGCTGCAGGCGCAACAGGTGCTTCCTCTTTTGGAAGAAGTGCTGGTACTGGTTCGTTGCTATTGTAAATAGCATCGAACTTGCACTTCTCAATGCAGAGTCCGCACTTTAAGCACTTGTCTTCCTCAATAACATGAGGAGTCTTTACCTTGCTTATAATAGCATTGCCTGGGCAAACACGAGCGCATGCTGTACAACCCTTACACTTGTTAGGGTCGATGCGTACAGGAGCATCATAATTCATGTGAATTGCGGTCTTACCCTCTTCTGCAGGAGTCTCCTGCATCGTAATTGCTTCTACTGGGCATGCGCGTGCGCAAATGCCACAGCCGATGCAATCTTCGATTTTTGTAGGAGCAGGAAGCTCACGACGCATACCACGGCGTGTAACCTTGTAAGAGAGTGTAAAGAGGCTTACAGGACAATTGTAAAGGCAAGCCTTACAACCGTAGCAACCATCATAGTTGATTACAGGTATAGCATTAGCCATTGATAGCAGCCTCCTTTACAAATGTTGTAAGAGGTTCTTCAAGGAAGTAGTCAAGGCGAAGTTCCTTGATTGTCTCTTCCTTTGGAATACCAGTTTCAGGAACGAAGCCTGCATTCTTCCAAGCGTTCATCATCTTAGCATCGATTGGAACTGTCTTGCCAGCATTCTTACCAACCTTAAGAGGTGGCTCACCAACCATACGGCCGTGAGGACGTGAATACCAAGGATCAAGTCCGTGCTTTATGTTGAACATATGACGCATTGTGAATATACGTCTGCCTATCCACATATAATCGTCTGGAGTCTTACCCCAGCCTGTTGCTGCATCGAGCCATTCGAACATAGGATATGTAGCAGTACCAAGGATGAAACCAAAGTAACATCCACCAGCACCATCTACTACACGCTTGAAATATGCACAGGCGAGAACCTTTAATGATTCCTCGTCGGATACTTCCCATTCGCCCTCTTTACCGCCTACAAGTACTGCAGGTGGAGCCCATGTAACCTTTTTCCAAAGGTGCATACAACCATAGTAAAGAGAACCGCCAGATGTATGACGGGATGGTGTTGCATCGATAGCATAAAGTGTTGCCTGCTGTGGGTCTGGACGAGAGTCATGCATAGGTGGCTCTGTACCACCAGCATGAACTGCATATTTTGCAAATTCAGGGCCGAGACGTTCAACAGCTGCCTTACAACCATCAGCCAAAACATCACCGATGCCTTCACGATGGCAAATTTGCTTACAGAGTTTTATGATACACTCTGGGTCACCCCATTTGAGTTCATAGCCGACATCCTCTTTTGTGAGAAGGCCATTTTCATATGCCTCAATTGCCATACCTATTGTACCGCCAGTAGAGATGGTGTCTATGCCGGCACGGTTACAATACTCGTTGAGGAAGAGCATAGCATCATTGTCGTCACTGAGAAGGAAGCCTGTGAAATCCCACTGGGATTCATACTCTGGCTTGTGTACACGCGAATAGCCCTGGTCATTGTGCTTGATGTGAGAAATATCAAGCTCACCGCCGCAGCCATATACACAGGAATAACAATAGTAACGATTTGTCTGAAGCTTGAGCATCTGAGAACCGTCAGTTCTATTGATTTTAGGAATTCTAAAGTCCTCTACCTGAGAACCGCCCCAGTTTTTAATTGGAGCCTCACCTGTCTGTCCTGCGAAACCTGAAGCACCTGCTGTACCCCAAGTACCCATAAGAACGCCAGTGAAGATACCATCAGGAGAGAGCTGAAGTTCTGGAAGGAACTTCGCAACGTTCAAAAGACCTGCTGGTACCTGTGGAGGCAAGAATGACATGTTTACACGCTTTGCGCACATCTTTGAAAGTCTGTGAATCTCTTCTGTATTTTCACCAGATACTGGTTTTGTACCTGCAAGAACAATACCCTTGAGCATCTTGGAGCCCATAACACCACCGACGCCCTGACGAGCAGCTATACGGCCATTGTCGTTACAAACACCAGCCATAAAGCTCTTATTTTCACCGGCCCAACCGATTGTGCAGGCCTGTGGTTTTTTCTTGCCTGGTACATAGTTTTCTTCGATAAGCATCTTCTCTGCAACAGCAGCATCCTGTCCCCAGATGTGAGATGCATCTTTAAGAACTGGGCCATTGTTGTCGCAGTAAAGATAAACAGGTGTATCAGATGCGCCGTGGAAAGCTATGAGGTCATAGCCGCAAGCTTTAATAAACGGAGCAAAAGTACCGCCGCAGTTTGCCTCACCAATACCACCTGTTGCAGGTGACTTTGTAACGCACATCCAGCGGCCTGTAATTACAGAACCTGTACTCGTCAAAAGACCTGAAGTTATGCAGAGAACGTTGTCGGGGCCCATAGGGTCTGCGCCTGCCGGTATGTTTCTGTAGCACCACCACGCACCAAGAGCAGCACCGGACAGGAAGTTCTCGTAGATTTCGTCCGCAATTTTGACCTCATAACATTTTTTCTTCGTAAGGTCAACCTTGAGGATTTTTCCACAATAACCTTTCATGTTGTTTAATCTCCCACTTTCTATTGAAAAATTTTATTTGCAAAAATTTATTAGCCACCACCCGAAGGTGAGAAAGCACTGACTATGTCCCCGTCTTTAAGGACTGTGTTGTATGGCAC
>R01__coassemble_20_pt1 | contig 18281 bp, 17 predicted proteins | sample R01__metabat2_low_PE_010 | metagenome-assembled genome bin R01 | reverse complement strand
TTATAATAATATGATTTAATATAAACTCGTGCCAATATGGATTTAGGCAAATTTATTGGACTTTAGCTTGTGAGGCACAACGCAAGCTTTTAATAAAGGCATTGTTTAAATTCGTTAAAAACAATATTTTTATTTGAAAGGGAGTAAACACTCTTATGAAAAAGTTAAACAACAAAGGTTTCACACTTATTGAAATGGTAATCGTTATCGTTATCATCGCTATCCTTGCAGCAATGCTCGTACCATCACTTCTTTCTTACGTTAACAGCGCAAACGAGAAGTCATTCCTTACAGCTTGTGATTCTATCAAAACATCAACACTTACATCAATGACAAACAACTATGCTGAAAACGGCAATTTCGCTCCTAATACTTCAGATGTTGCTGAACTTGTTGGTGGTGGTGTAACACTTGATATTTCTTCTGGTTCTGCTAATACTTCAAAGACAGCTAGCAAGAATAATTACACAGTTAGATATACTCTTTCTGCTAACAATCTTACTTCTATGACTATCACAAACAACAAGTACACATCAACATATTCTAATGGTAGCTGGTCAACATCAGCTCTTTCCTAATTGGAATTTGAGTTTACTTGAATTTTAGTCTAACCTAAACTAAATTTTGAGCCCCGTGCTATTGTGCCAACAGTGCGGGGCTCGTTTTAGAAAAAATACCCCGAGAGGGAAAAACAATGCCAAAAACAAAGTCACAAGTGGAGACGAAAGTAGAGGAAGCGGAACCAGAGGTTTCGCTTAAAGTTATATTTGAGTCTCTACCAAAAAAGGGGAAAGTACTGCTTGCGATAGCCGCAGTACTTGTTGCAGGACTTGCAGCATGGTTTAGTGTGTATTCGCTCGGCTACTCACTAAATGCTCTTCTTTTATTTATTATAATTTGTATTTTTGTAACCTTATCATTCATCGATCAGGCTACAATGATAATTCCAAATTATTTTCATTTTCTGATTCTTGCTTGCGCAGTGGCAAGCTGGTGGTTCGGTATTTATGAGGTATCACTGGGAAGCCGTATTATAGGCATTTTCGTTGTAAGTGTACCTATGTACATTATCACTTGCCTCACTGGCGGCTTTGGTGGAGGCGACATAAAGCTCATGGCAGCAGCCGGCGCGCTACTCGGCGCGAAGGGCGTTGCATGCGCATTTTTTGTCGGAGTATTCGCCGCAGCCATATACTGCATATACCTGCTGGTATATGCACTCGTAGCAATTATCAGTAAAAAAGCAAGTTCTTTCAAAGAAGGTATGAACGCGGCGATGAAAACGCCGTTTGCGTTCGGACCTTATTTGAGCCTTGGCATCATTGTGTCATATTTGTACGTGGACCAGATTCTCTTCTGGTATCTTTCTACATTTATGCCAGGATTTGGTGCATAAATTGTCGAGCATTTCGTTTTATTTTGGGGATGTTTCTGAGGAGTTTTAAACAAACATTTCAGAATGTCCAAGCAACTTTCACAGGGCACTGTGAAATGTTTGTTTTTTTATCGCGCGCGTGCGTAGTATATAAAGCACGCAAAAAAATTAGGAGTAAAGGAGTGGTTTTGTGGCAACGTATACATACAATGCCGTAACTCTTGACGGTGTTAAGAAGAGCGGCACAATGGATGCGGACAACCCTCAAAAACTTGCAGAACGACTTCGTGACCAGGGCCTTTACATTTCAGACTACAAAGTAAAAGGTGGCGCTGCTGCTGTTACTAAGTCTAAACTTAAGACTGATGCACTTGCTGACATGTGCCGTCAGATTGGTACAATGGTAAGTTCTGGTGTTGTAATCGTTCGTGCTGTAGATATCATCAGAAACCGTGATGGTATCGACAAGAAGAGTAAAGTTGTTTATGATGCACTTTACAATTCACTTAAATCTGGTCTTTCACTTTCAGAGGCAATGGAAGAACAGCAGGGAGTTTTCCCTAAGATGCTTATTAACATGATCCGTGCCGGTGAGGCATCAGGTACTATGGACCAGACTCTTATGAGAATGGCTGAGCACTATGAGAAGGAAATGAGACTTAATTCTCAGATTAGTAGTGCACTTACATACCCGAAAATCCTTATCGCAGTAGTTGTACTTGTTGTAATCGTTCTTTTCACATTCGTACTTCCATCATTCTTCGATATGTACGAAGGTCAGGACCTCCCAACAATTACAAAGATCATGGTTGGCCTTTCAAACTTCTTCACAACAAAGTGGTACATTTACGTTCCAGTAATCATTGCCGCTGTATTTGGTTGGAAGGCAGCAAACAAGAACGCAGCTTTCGTACTTTGGAAAGATACACTCATGCTCAAGATGCCAAAGATTGGTCCTCTTATGAGAATCATCTACACAGCTCGTTTCTCAAGAACAATCGCTTCTCTTTATGCTTCCGGTATTCCACTTGTTGACTGTCTCGGTACAGCAGCTGGTACAATCGGCAACACATACATCGAGAAGCAGGTAGTAGAGCTCATCAAGGAAGTTAAGGGCGGCGCTACTGTTTCAGAAGTTATCAACAAGGTTGATGGTTTCGATTCAAAGCTCTCAGCTACAATCCTTATCGGTGAGGAAACTGGTAAGCTTGATGAAATGCTCAATGCAACAGCTGACTCATTCGATTACGAGTCAGAGCAGGCAACAGGTCGTCTTACAGCTCTCATCGAGCCTGTAATGCTTGTTGTAATGGCTGCAGTTGTTGGTTCCGTACTTGTCGGCGTTATGCTCCCAATCTACGGTATGTACGACTCAGTTGGCACAGATTATTAATAGGAGGGAAAAGTAAGTATGATTACTTCCGTTTATATTTCAAACGAGAAAATACAAGTACTTACAGGCGAGAAAGACAAAAAAGGCAATCTCGATGTTAAGGCTTGTATGTATGTAACACTTCCTGAGAAAGCAGTCGTAAACGGCGTTATCGCTGACGAACTTGGCGTAAAGGAATCCATCCAGAAGCTTTGGGATAAATACAATCTTCCAAAGAAGGATGTTGAACTTGTAATTGACTCAGGTACAATCCTTAACAAGAAATTCAATTGCCCAGTTCTTCCAAAGAATGCAATGCCTGCAACAGTACAGGAAGAATTCAAAGATGTTGATGGTTTCGTAAACCTTCTCTTCGATTACACAGTACTCGAAGACGGTCAGAATGGCGAGCCACTCGTATTCGCAAATGCATGTGGTAAAGAGCTCATCGCTTCTTACATCCGTGTATTCAAGGGCGTAGACATTACTCTTTCAAGAATCAACACAGCAATCAATGCTGAGATGTCTCTTATCGCAGCAAACCCAGGTACAATGAACGACACAGAGATCGTTATCAATCTTGATTCAACAGCTCTCTTGTCAGTACTTTTCATCGATGGTAAGTTTAGCTTCGCTTCACGTAGCCGTCTTCTTGAGCAGAGAGGTTCTGAAGGCTCACGCATGGAAATCGTTCGTGCTCTTTCATCTCTCATCCAGTTCGCTCGTTCTGAGAACTCTCAGAAGCCTGTTAAGGCTGTTTATGTTTCAGGCCTTACTCAGGATGAAGCAGACTTTTGTCCAAAAGTTGCAGCAATGCTCGGTTGCCCAGTTGCAACCCTTCCACCTTGCAGCAACATCACTTGCACAAAGGATATGAACAAAGCAGCATTCCTTATGGCTGAATATACATATCCTCTTGGCAATATGCTATAAGAAAGGAGCATGTGAATTATGGCTTTATTTGGTAAAAAAGACGCCGCTGTTGAAGAAGCACCTGTAGTTATGGATGCTAACGCAGAAACTCCTGCTCCTGAAACAAAGGCAAAGAAAGAAAAGAAAAATAAGCAGCAGTTCCTTGAGCCAAACCAGATGAACTTCCTCACTCAGTACGAAATCGTAGTTGAGGGTAAGAAGCAGAACCTTGACCTCAAGAAGATCTTAAAACCATTGATCGCTGTTGCAGTTGTAGTACTTGCTGTTTTCGTAGTAATGGAGATCGTTCTCCTTGGTATGAAGGCTCAGACAAAGTCACTCAACAAATACATCAATGACGAACAGAACGTTGCTTCTTACAACGAAGCAATTGCAACAAAGGAAAAGACTGATACAGTTAACCTTCAGAAGTCTAACCTCGAAGCTTGCATGGCTGCTATCGATAGCTATCCAAACGTTGGTACAGCATTCTTCCAGTCAATCGCAACAACAGCAACAAAGAACAATGTTACTGTTTCAAGCTATGGTTACGCAAATGAGACAGGTTTCCTCTCAATGTCTTGCACAGGCACAACACTCGGTGGTATTTCACAGTTCGTTCGTGACCTCGAGACACTCGGTCTCTTCACAGAAGTAACTTACACTGGATTCTCTGGCACAAATGAGAGCGGATATTCATTCTCAATCTCTTGTGTTTGTGCTGGCGACGCTGACGCTGCTGTAGCAGTTGAAGAAGCACCAGTTGAAGAAGTAGTAGAATAAGAAAGGAGAGTATGAATTATGGAAATGTCAATGAATTTGTCCGAGAAGGATAAGAACACTTTAATTATCGTAGTTGTAGCTCTCCTCATCTTTGGTATCGCTTTCCTTGGTATTAAGCCTGCTTTCACAAGCATCAAGGAGACAAAGGCTACTAATGATGAACTCTCAGCACAGAAGAAGACAATGCAGACAGAAATTGCTAATCTTCCTACATATCAGACAAACTTAACAAACGCTATTAACGACTACAATACAACAGCTGCTCGTGTATTTGATACACAGACAAATGATAAGATTCATGACGCAGTAGTTGCTATGGTACAAAACAACGGTCTTGAGATCGTTAGCCTTTCAATTGCAGATGTAACTGATGGTACTTTACAGAACTATCAGGTAACAGATGAAGGCGTAATCGGTGGCGTTACAGACGGTTCTATTAAGCTTGCTTATGTAAACGTTAGCGTTTATGGCTCTGTAAATTCAATCATCGGATTCATCAATTATCTCAACAATACTGAGGGCACATTCCTTCAGACTGTTAGCTTCGCTGAATCTAACGATGTAACAACTGTTTCTATCCCAATGTACATGGTAGTTGCAGACTCATTCTAAGAATAAAACGAAAAGGGGAGTCGACCCAAAAATCGGCTCCCCAAGAAAAGCAAATTCCCCCAAATTATACAAAAACACCCTTTTGTATAATTTTAAACCCTTTTAGTTGGCACACTCGAAGTGGAGTCAGCCACTTCACAAAATACTCCAATAAGGAGGTTTATTAATATGAAAATAATAAATAACAAGAAAGGTGCAGCACTTCTTTGGTGTATCCTTCTCGTCGTTATTTTGACTATATTATTAGGCTCCATTACGACAGCCGTGTATGCGTATTTTAATTATACGATGAATACGGTTATGCGTCAGCAGGCCTACTTTACTGCACGTAGTGCAATCAATGTTGTACTTGAAAATCTCTCCTCTGTTGAGCAGGCAAAGGAGACTACAACATCCGATACTGCGACATCTACGGGCAAAACAATGAACTATGATGGTAACTATATCTATGATGCCGATGGTGACGGTTGTAAAGACATTGTAGATGGTTCTGGAAAAGTTCTTTATTATGGTTCCAATCAGGATCATAATACTTTTACTTCAACAAAAGAAAAGAATGACACAGGTATCTTCGATAAAGACGGCTACTTAATCGAGGACTATACATATAGTGAATGGTCTTTATGGAAAGGCACAACAAAGACTAATTATACTGTAAGAACAAATCTTGTAATGCGCGCTGTAACTTCTACTGGTAGTAGTTACACTCAGGGCTCATCAGCAATTGACCTTTTACCTGCTCAAAATTCAACAGTAACAGTAACCGATTTTGGTTTTGATAGCAGCATGGGTAAGGCTTCTGCTACGATTTATAGAGATGATAGTGACAAAATCACTATTTCAGTCACTTCGTACTACCCAGATGAAAATGGTAAAAAATATACACTTGAAGCAAGCGTAATTCGTCAACCAGTTTATTTTGGTGGTATTGCAATTAAGAATTTAACTTTAAATGGTAATTTAACTCTCGGCGAAGGCACAGACCTTTATTGGAATAACACAGCTGAATTTAACACACTTGGAAATGGTAGTTCATTTAAAAACAATGGTAATTACAAACTTACTGTAACAGGTAACCTTGTAACAAAAGGCAATGCAACAATAACAGCAGGCAACATTGTTGCAGGAAAGCTTTTCACTGGTACTGCTAAGTTTACAAATAGTGATTTATCTCAAAAGAAAATTTGGAATCCATCACAGTATATTATTTCAAACAAATCTCTCCTTGTAGGTGATACAGGAACTGATTATTCTACTTCAACATACGGCTCACTTTCATCATTCTTCTCAGGTGATGTTCACTATGAATATTGTAACAGCCGCGGAAGTAAGAATGCATTTGGTGGTCTTATAAGTGAATTTACAAACGCAACAAGTCTTTTAAATTTCTTTGATTATATTGGTCTTTCAAACGCTTATGACGGAATGCAGGACGAGAACTACGCTTTAAAGAATGACGATAGTGATGCAATGGCAATTCAGTATATCGAAATCCTTTCATTAACAAATTCTGTAAACCAAGCATTTGAAAATATGAAAAAGGATGCGTCAGTTCTTGAAACAATCATTGCTTCTATTGGCGAAAAAATTTATTCGACACTTACTGATGCTTATTCATACGATTATCTTGATGTTTCATACATCGACTATTCCTCAACTGATGAAAATAACCGTAGTGATGAAGTTGTACCACTTACATACATCAAGGTCCCATCAGGCATTAATATTCGTGTAAGGTATGGTTGTGACCCTGGCAATAGAACAACGCTTGGTAAGTTTGTTGAAAATGTTACAGACAATGTTGAATCATTCCTTGCAAAAGCATTTGACATTAACAGTAATGCAGCATACAACGTAGTTTATCTTGAAGACAACTCAACAGTTGAACTTGGTTGGAATAAAGACGGTAGACGTAATATTAATGGTAATAAGGCTGCAAATGTTTTCTATTATTCAATTTATGGTGGCGATGGCACAAAGGTTATTCTTTATGACAATGTTATCTTAGTTGGCGAAATCGTTTGCGAAGATCTTGAAATTTATGGCAATGCAAGAGTTATTTATTCTTCAACAAATGGTTCACAGGTTGCAAAGCAGAAGGTAGCTGAATATTGGACTGTATCCAATTATTCAGACTAATAAGGAGGGAATTTATTATGAGAAAACTTGATAATCATGGTGAAACCCTTATTGAAATAATCATTGCAACTGTAATCCTTGCAATTTGTTCACTTATGCTTGCCTCTGGATTTGCTTCCGCTAGTAAGATTGCAAATAAAGCAACTCTTTATAAAATGGAAAGCTCGACAATTTCAAGTTCAATAGAGCTTGAAGAGAAACAGGATTCATCAAATACCACATATTCTGTTACAAACTTTGGCTACAAAGAAGCAACTTCAGGACTTACATTGACTTACGTAAAAAATGGCCAAACAAAAACAACAACCGTAAAAGGTCGATATGTTACTGGTACTGCAAATAATAGCAGTGGTGATGCAAAGCTCACATATAGTGAATTTTTATCAAATAACTTCTCATTTACAGTGCCAGCTGAAGATACAAATTAAAAAAGGAGGAAAAAATAAATGACTATTTATGATTTGAGAAAAACTAAAGCTGGCTTTACTTTAGTTGAAATGGTAATTACTCTCGTTATTTTGAGTATTCTTATGACTTCCTCCCTTGGAATGATTGTTTCAAGTAATTCACTCTTCATTTCGACTTCTAAAGCTGCACTTGATAAACGCGTTGGTAATGGCATTTTTGACTTACTTACAGACATTATGCGTTATTCAACTCATTTATCAATTTATGATACTGATGCTGATGTTGATGGTTCTTCATCTCAAGTATTTACAGTAAATGTTACCGATGAAGATACTGACTCTGGTGTTATCCAGTACAAATCAGAAACAGGTTCTGAAGTTATGAACCTTTATGATAGTAGTTATTATGGTGGTAGAACTGTTCAGTACAAGATTGAAAAAGTTGGAAATTCAAACAACCATATCCGCATCACACTTACTGTTATAAGAGATGGCAAATCCGTTTATACTCGTTCGGAAATTATTAAATGCGTAAACCTCTCTCTTATTACAAGTGGTTCAAATAAGAACACTATCGTAGATAAATCAACAGCAGGAACATACAACCAAAAGCTCGTATTCGTCTCTGATGAACAGCTTGTAACTGGTGGCGAAGATGCATATTCACTTGAATACAAAATCAGTGAATATCTTGCAAAATACAATAGCATTCAAAAATGTTATGCCGCTGATCTCAACAAAGCACTTGGTCTTTTAACTGGCAACTATGATGCCACAACAAATTCAGGTATTAAAGGCACCAAAAATGCTACTGGCGCTAGAATGAAAGATTCTATTTATGCCGATAAAATTAACAAGTATTATAGAATTATCTTTGGTAATGATACTGAGGATAAAAACGGTACTTGGGAATACAATGGTGACGACATCACAAAATGCGTAAACCTTCGTGCTTATTATCAGGAGCAGATTGAAGAACTTCTTACATTTATGCCGACAGCTGCTGGCTATACACAAGGCGCATGCACAACTACAAAAACTCAAGCTAAGAATGGCACAAAAAATGCTGACGGAACAGTTAAAACTCTTTCCTATTCTTCTCACACTGGCGATGCCTATTATGGTGTAGTTGCAACTAAGGAAGAAATCTATACTGGCTTCATGCTTAAGTATTATGATGAAAACAAAGACGGTAAAATCACGCAGGCTGAGTTCCCATCATTCTCAAATCCTGATACTTTCTTCTCTGGTACATCAATTGCATCATACCTCGAGCAGACATCAAAGAAAAACACAAACAAGATGGTCATCCTTGGCTACTGTGTAGACAATGTTACAGACGACAATGATGACACAACAAATCTTGAATACAAACAGCAACTTCAAAAAACCACAACAGAAACTGTTTATGCGACTGACGGCGCATCAGCAACTGCTCTTGCAATAGTTGAAGGCTTCACAATCTCTGACACTTCAACCTACAATTCAACCTCAGCAGGTTATATTGTAAGAACTGTCAATAGTGGCACAACTGCTTCTGATGGTAATTTTGCTACATTTAAGATGCATAATAATGTAAATTATTTTAATTATTATAAATACGGTACGGGAAGTAAAGCTGATTTTTCATATTGGGTTGGTATTGTAAAAACAAATAGAACATATGATTTTACTAGTATTTCTCAGACAATAAAATATAACAATATAACATATGCATATAGTCAGTGTAATTTAAAAAATCATACCTCATGTACCGATAAGTCATTTGAAGAAAATGGCCATTATACTGATGTTGCATCACAAATTGGTAGTTTAAAATACGATCAGGCAAAAGATGATTTGAAAACAAGGCTTTCAAGTAATGGAGTTACATTAACTGCAATTGATAAATATTGTTCTGTTTCACCATCAAGTGCCACTACAAATGATGCCAATAACCCTAAAACATTGACATTTACTGCTAATCAAAATTTGACAGAAGGCGTTTATTATTATCATTTAAAGTATAACCATACCAACACAGCATATTCAAATGAGCATACCTATCTCATTTTCGTTCTCAAAGGTGAAGACACAATTGTAAATGTAAGTAATTCAGGTACAGTTACTGCTACATCAACGGCAAATGATATTACAACTAACAGAGTTGCAGTACCTGCTGGTGGTACAATTACATTGAATCTTAGTAACTATGCTATAACAAGTTTCTCGTATACTAGAGCACAGTATAGAAAAGCTGATAGTGGTGCGATTTATGAACTCCCAACAAATCTCACTACATATTATGCTCACCAGTTTAATGACTATGCTCTTTATGGTGTTGACTGGAACTCATGGTTTGTTGCGACACCAACAGGACTCATTAACCGACTTCTTACAGGTACAGTCACAATGGTTAAGAAGTTGTTTGGTAGAGAATATAATACTGATATTACTTCCATTTCAGCTGATAACGCTGTAAAGGCTCTTGGTAATGTTGGTACATACACTGTAAACTCTATTAGTACAAGTACTTCATCATTTAATATGGCTTACTGCGTATATGTACCTTCAACTGGCACATGGTATTATCTTCCAAGTGCATCAACTAGACTATCCAATTCTATTAGTAAAATAAGCTTCTCATCTTCAAAAGACTCACCGACACCTATTGATGTTGAACTTGGAAATGGCAGCACTTGGTACAACTCGACAGCGATGTCTTATGATATCAAGAATCGTAAGATGACCTCATCAGGACTCTTTGGCTTCATTGATACTACAACTGACCAAAACTGGGTATCACTTCCAGTTGGTAACACAGTTGAGGTTGAAATCGACGAAACAACAACCGCTGCTGCTTCATAAAGAAAAATAAATTAAAAAAGCGAGTAACTCGGATGAGTTACTCGCTTTTGTTTGTATAATTTGGGGGAATGTTGATTTATTTTTTGTAGTGGAGTAAAATTGATGTGTATGTTTAAAAGGAGGTGAGCAAGCGTGAAAAAGATGAGCTACAAGCAGAAAAGAGCTTGGATGGCCGTGAATACGGTCATCAATTGGTTGCTTGTAGGTGTGCTGCTTGTGAACCTCTATAATATTGCGATGAGGAACTTCTACGACGATCCGTTGCCGGAGCTGTTCGGCTACGGGTATGCAGTCGTAGTGTCAGGCTCAATGGAGCCGACCATCGCAATAGAGGATACGATTATTGTGCATGCGGAAGACAAGTATGGTGTCGGAGATATCATTACATTTGTCGATACGGATTCGCCTTCAGGAGCGCTTGTAACGCACAGAATAGTGGCCGTCAATGGTGACGGTACGTTCGTTACAAAGGGCGATGCGAATACCGCTGAGGACAAGACATATGTTGAGAAATCGAATGTTATGGGAAAAGTGGTTTACAGTTTTCCGATATTTGGTTCGATTTTGTTGTTTGTTCAAAAGCCAATTGGAACACTTTGTCTTCTTTTGTTTGCTTTGATATTTATTGAACTTCCTTACCAACTTCGGACGAGGTATGGTAAAGCGACGAAGGCGAGAATTGAAGAGATTAGAAAGGTAATTGGACCTGGTTCTGAGAAGAAAAAGTTTACACCAGACCTTTACTGGGAATTCAATGATGGTAGTTATACAATACCTGACAAGACCAAGAGACAAATGGACTTTGAGGAAGAGCTTGACAGGCGTTGGTACAAGAAAATGAAACGCAAAGTTTACAAGCCAGATGAGGAACATTGGAACATTGATTAGTTGTTGACATCAACAATGTTTAGTGTTAAAATTTGTGCATATTAATAGATAAAGGCTATGACGAAGACGGTTCTAAAGGGCTTTTACAGAGAGCGTATGGTTGGTGTGAATACGCACTGAACTTTAGGTTGACCTATCACTTCAACAGCTGAACTTCTGAACACTTTTTGTAAGTAGGGAGCTACGTGATACGCTACGTCAGTGCGAAGAGGTTGTTAGACCTTAGAGTGGTGTTCTTCTTGAACGCAATTTGAGTGGTACCGCGGACTTACAGTTCGTCTCAAGTATTTGAGACGAACTTTTTTTATTTTTTGAGAGGTTTTTATGGAAACTAAAAAAGAGATAGTTGAAGTTGTACAGCGTATCAAGGAAATGAGAGAAATCTGCGATTTCTCTGTTTCAGAGATGGCTGTAAAGACAGAGGTTTCAGAGGAACAGTATTTGCTTTATGAGAGCGGTACTGTTGATTTGCCATTTACTTTTGTGCATAAGTGCGCTTTGGCTTTTAATATCGGCCTTGCTGACCTTCTTGAAGGCCAGTCTGCAAGACTGTCCACTTATACCGTTACAAGACGTAACGGGGGACTTGTAACGGCTAAAGAGGATGGCATTACAATCCAAAACTTGGCACCTCTTTTTAAGGACAAACTTGCTGATCCTTATTTTTGTGTCTATGAATATGACGCATCACTTCAGGACAAACCAATCCATTTGGTTGAACATGCAGGTCATGAATTTAACTTTGTAATTAAGGGTTCTCTTAAGGTGCAAGTTGGTGACCATGTTGAGACACTTCATTCTGGAGACTCAATCTACTTCAAAGCATCAATTCCTCATGGTGAACTTGCAGTTGATGGTGCACCATGTAAATTCCTCTCAATTATCTTAAATTCCGATATTACTGAAGAACTTTACCAAGAACAGACAATCAAGCGTGCTGCTCAATCTGAAAAGCTACAGATTGAAAAATTTGTCGAGTGTATTGAAGACTCGGATGGCGCACTCCTTGATATGAAATTTACAAATGCAGACAAGTTTAATTTTGCATTTGATGTTGTTGATGAGATTGCAAGAAACAAGCCTGAAAAGCTTGCAATGATTCATCTTGATAAGAATAAAAATGAGACAAAGTATACTTTCCGTGACATCAAAGATTTGTCGTCACAGGCAGCAAACTATTTCACCTCTCTCGGCATCGAGAAGGGTGACAGAGTCATGCTTGTGCTAAAGCGTCGCTTTGAGTTCTGGATTGCGATACTTGGACTTCATAAGATTGGTGCTATCGCAATCCCTGCGACGCATCAGCTTAAAGACCATGACTTTAAGTACCGCTTTGACGCCGCAGGCGTAAAAGCAATAGTTTGCACCTGTGACGACGGTACTCCAAATGCTGTTGATGCGGCTGCTGCCAGCTGCCCATCACTTGAGCATAAGATTATTGTTGGTGACACTCGAGAAGGCTGGAAAGACTTCTCTGAGTATAAACTCTTTAGTAGACGTTATTTGCGTACTGCAGAGTCACCATGCGGTGACGATCCGATGATTATGTTCTTTACATCTGGTACAAGTGGTTATCCTAAAATGGCACTTCATAGCTGTAAGTATCCATTAGGACATTACCACACAGCGAAGTATTGGCACTGTGTAAGAACAAATGGTGTTCATTTGACCATCTCTGATACTGGTTGGGGTAAAGCACTTTGGGGTAAACTCTACGGCCAGTGGATGTATGAGGGCGCTATCTTTGTCTATGACTTTGACAGATTTAATGCGGCAGATATTTTGCCACTCTTCTCACAGTATGGAATTACAACATTCTGCGCACCACCAACTATGTACAGAATGCTTATCAAAGAGGACTTGTCAAAGTATGATTTGTCTTCAGTTGAACATGCAACTATTGCAGGTGAAGCTTTAAACCCAGAGGTCTTCTACCAGTTTAAGAAGGCAACAGGCCTTGAACTTATGGAGGGCTTTGGTCAAACAGAGACAACTCTTACGATTGCAAACCTTGTTGGTATGTCACCAAAGCCAGGTTCAATGGGTAAACCTTGTCCACTTTATGATGTTGTACTTCTTGACGGAAACGGAAAAGAAGTCGGCGTCGGTGAGAATGGTGAGATTTGTATTAGAACTTCCGAGTCCGTGCCTTGCGGTTTGTTCCTCGGTTATTATAAGGACGAGGAACAGACAAAGTCCGTATGGCACAATGGCTTCTACCATACAGGCGATATTGCTTGGAAGGACGAGGATGGATACTTCTGGTATGTCTCTCGTGTCGATGATGTTATTAAATCTTCAGGTTACAGAATTGGACCTTTCGAGATTGAAAACGTTATTATGGAACTTCCATACGTCCTCGAGTGCGGCGTATCCGCAGCACCAGACGAGGTTAGGGGACAGGTTGTAAAAGCATCAATCGTTCTTGTGCCAGGCACAGAACCAACTGATGCTTTGAAGAAGGAAATTCAAACTTATGTAAAGCAGAAAACTGCTCCTTACAAGTATCCAAGAATTGTTGAATTTAAAGATGAACTTCCTAAAACTATTAGTGGTAAGATAATTAGAAAAGAGTTATAATACTTTAATATGAAAAGAGTTACACTATTTGCTGGGCATTATGGTAGCGGCAAGACCAATGTCGCTATCAATTATGCTATGCATCTTAGAAGTATTGGTCTTCCGGTCGTGATAGCAGACCTCGACATTGTCAACCCGTACTTCCGTACGGTTGACAGTAAAGACGAGCTGTCTGCGCTCGATATCAGACTGGTATCGTCCGACTACGCAGGGTCAAACGTAGACTTTCCTGCTCTGCCAGGAGAAGTCTACAGCTTGTTTGACAATCCGGACGAGTACGCAGTCCTTGATATCGGCGGCGACGACCGTGGCGCGTACGCGCTTGGCCGCTACAAAGACATGATTTTGTCCGAAGACAACTATGAGATGTTACTTGTAATAAACAAATACCGTCCGCTGACAGCAACACCTTCGCTTTGCGTTGAGATTATGAATGAAATTAGTGCCGCTGCTGGCATTCCATTTACTGGAATTGTAAACAACTCCAATTTGGGCGCAGAGACAACTGTGGACGATGTTTTGAATTCTTATGATTATGCTTTGGAAGTAAGTAAAATGACTGGACTTCCAATTGTTTTGACAACTGTTTTGGAAGATTTGGATATTCCAGATACTTTTAAAATTAAATTGCAGAAGAAAATCTTCGAGGAGGTTTGAATATATGGCAAAGGTTAGTTTTTTAACTGATGTTTGTAAAGGTTGCGGACTCTGTGTCGGCGCCTGCCCAAAGGGTATTATTGCCCTTGACGAAAGTAAACTTAATGCTAAAGGACATCATCCTGCTACTTGTGTAGATATGGATGCTTGCGTTGGCTGCGCATCTTGCGCAATCATGTGTCCTGACTGCGTTATTACAGTAGAGAGGTGAGTGAAGAATGGGCGAAAAAGTACTTATGAAAGGTAACGAAGCTATAGCTGAGGCCGCTATCCGTGCAGGCTGCAGACATTACTTCGGTTACCCAATTACACCTCAAACAGAGGTTGCAGCATACATGTCAAAGCGTATGCCAAAAATCGGTGGTACATTCCTTCAGGCTGAGTCTGAAATCGCTGCTATCAACATGGTAATCGGTGTTGCAGCAACAGGTAAGAGAGTTATGACTTCCTCTTCTTCACCGGGAATCTCTTTAAAGCAGGAAGGTATTTCATACCTTGCCGGCTGTGACCTTCCAGCGCTCGTTGTAAACGTAGAGCGCGGTGGCCCAGGTCTCGGCGGCATCCAGCCATCTCAGTCTGACTATTGGCAGGCAACAAAGGCTGGAGGTCATGGTGACTACCATAACCTCGTTTTAGCGCCTGCTTCTGTCCAGGAGATGGCAGCCCTCACAATCAAGGGCTTTGAACTTGCAGACAAGTATGGCATGGTAGCTATGATCTTGGCCGACGGTACAATGGGCCAGATGATGGAACCTGTTGAGATCGATGACATCGAAATCAAGACTGTAGACAAGCCTTGGGCTCTCACAGGTACAGGCATGAAGAGAGAACACAACATTGTAAACTCTCTTTACTTAAAGCCAGATTTACTTGAAATAAAGAACTTTGAGCGCTATGAAAAGTACGCAGTAATTGAGCGCGACGAGGCAATGTTTGAAGAATACCTCATGGACGATGCTGAGATTTGCATCGTAGCATTCGGTATCACTTCAAGAGTTGCAAAGAATGCTATCAATGCTGCTCGTGCAAAGGGTATCAAAGTTGGTATGATTAGACCTATTACACTTTGGCCATTCCCAAAGAAAGCTTTTGAAGCTCGTGTTGACCAGTGTAAAGCATTCATCTCTGTTGAGATGAGCATGGGTCAGATGATTGAAGACGTTAAACTTGCAACATCTTGCAAGAAGCCAGTTTACCTCTGCAACCGTGTTGGTGGTATGATTCCATCACCAGAAGAGGTACTTGCTAAAATTGAGGAAGTAGGAGGTGCGAACTAATGGAGACAGTATTTAAGAAACCACATGCTCTGACAGACGCACCACTTCACTACTGCCCAGGCTGCACACATGGTATTATTCACAGACTTGTAGCTGAAGTAATTGACGAACTCGGTATTGAGGGCGACACAATAGGTGTTGCATCCGTTGGATGCTCAGTTATGGCTTATGACTATTTCAACGTTGACTTTGTTCAAGCAGCGCACGGCCGTGCTCCTGCTGTTGCAACAGGTGTTAAACGTTCAGACCCATCAAAAATAGTATTCACATACCAGGGCGATGGCGACCTCGCAGCTATCGGTACTGCTGAAACAGTACACAGCGCTGCTCGTCGTGAGAACATCACCGTCATCTTCGTAAATAATGCTATTTACGGTATGACTGGTGGACAGATGGCGCCAACAACTCTCCCTGGCATGGTTACACAAACTTCACCTTACGGCCGTAACGTTGAGGCCGTAGGTTACCCAATCAAAGTTTGTGAACTTCTTTCAAACGTTGATGGCGCCGCTTATCTTGAGCGTGTTGCAGTAAACAACGTTGCAAACATAAGAAAAGCTAAGGCTGCTATCAAGAAAGCATTCCAGAACCAAATCGATGGCAAGGGCTTCTCACTTGTTGAGGTAGTTTCAACTTGTCCTACAAACTGGGGTCTCACACCTGAAAAGGCACTCAAGTTCGTTGAGACAGATATGCTTCCTTACTATCCACTTGGCGTTTACAAAGACATTTACGCAGAAGGAGGAGAAAAGTAATGGCTACTACTAACATTCTTTACGCTGGTTTCGGCGGACAGGGTATTCTTTTCTCCGGTAAATTCCTCGCATACGAAGGCCTTATAGCAGGCAAGAACGTTTCTTGGCTGCCTTCCTACGGCCCTGAGATGCGTGGTGGTACAGCAAACTGCTCAGTTATCATCTCTGACGAGCAAGTAGGTTCACCAATTGTTGACAAGCCTGACGTGCTTGTTGTTATGAACCTTCCATCTCTCGACAAGTATGAGGATGCTGTTGTACCAGGTGGTAAGATTTTTGTTGACTCAACTCTTATCGAGCGCAAGGTAAAGAGAACTGACGTCTCAGTTTTCTATGTACCTGCAACAGGTATGGCTGCTGAGAAGAAAATTCCAACACTTGCTAACATGATTATCACTGGTAAGATGCTCAAAGAAATCGGTATCTCACTTGATAACATTGACGTAGTACTTGGCAAAATCGTTTCAGCTCGTCACCAGGATTTGCTTGAAGTTAACAAGGACGCTATTAAAACTGGATATGATTTGGAGGACTAATTATGCTTGATATTAAATTTGAAAAGACTACTGCTCCAAAGCAGAAGCCTACTGATGAATCAAAGCTTGGTTTTGGCCAGATTTTCTCTGACCATATGTTTATAATGGACTATTCAGAAGGCAAGTGGCACGACGCTCGCATCGTTCCATTCCAGGACCTTTGCTATAGCCCAGGAACAGCTGTATTCCACTACGGCTGTGAAATCTTTGAGGGACTCAAAGCTTACAGAACAGCCGCAGGCAACGTACAGCTTTTCCGTCCTATAGACAACGTACGCAGAATGAACGATTCTGCTGAGCGTCTTTGCCTTCCACAAATGGACGAGAATGATATGCTCGAAGCTATCATCAAGTTCACAAAGGTTGAGGCAGATTGGGTTCCACACACAGAGGGTACATCACTTTACCTTCGCCCATTCTTACTTGGCACAGATGAAACACTCGGTGTTCATACAATCAAGAAGGCTCAGTTCATAATCATCGGTTCTCCATCGGGCTCTTATTACCCAGAGGGAATCAACCCTGTTAAGATTATGATCGAGACAGAGGACGTTCGTGCCGTACGTGGTGGCACAGGCTACGCTAAATGCGGCGGTAACTATGCCGCATCAACTCGTGCTGGCCACAAAGCAGAGCTTCAGGGCTACTCACAGGTACTCTGGCTCGACGGTGTTGAGCAGAAGTACATTGAAGAAGTTGGTGCTATGAACGTAATGTTCAAGATTGACGGCGTTGTTGTAACACCAAAGCTCCTCGGTTCTGTTCTTCCTGGTATTACAAGAAGATCTTGCATTGAACTTCTCCGTGATAAGGGTATTCCAGTAGAGGAGAGAAAGATCTCTGCTGATGAGCTCTTTGAAGCTCTTCGCGCTGGCAAGCTTGAAGAAGCTTGGGGCACAGGTACGGCAGCAGTTGTTTCTCCAATCGGTGAACTCTCATACAAGGGTGAGAAGTACACAGTAAACAACTTCCAAATCGGCGAGACCACACAGTGGCTCTACGACACACTCACTGGCATGCAGTGGGGCAAAATTGAAGACACCAAAGGCTGGATTGTTCCAGTTAAATAAACTACTAAAAAAAGGTTGGCTTTGCCGACATTTTTTGGCAGATTGACTAATTTATTAGTTTGGGTCAATTT
>R01__coassemble_17_pt1 | contig 19014 bp, 18 predicted proteins | sample R01__metabat2_low_PE_010 | metagenome-assembled genome bin R01 | reverse complement strand
GAGAAGGAGGATGTCTTTTATGGAGACAATCAATGGCAAAAAGCATAAGATTCTTATCGTCGATGATTCTGAGCTTAATCGTGCCATACTCACAGACATTCTTGAAAATGAATTTGAAATTGTAGAGGCAGAAAATGGTCTCGAAGCAATCAACTATCTCGAGGAACACAGCCTCGAAGTATCACTCGTTTTGCTCGACATGATCATGCCGGTTATGGACGGTATGTCCACTCTTGAGACTATGAACAAGAGAGAGTGGATCCGTGACATCCCTGTAATCAGTATTTCTGCTGACCAGCAGGCCGCTAATGTTGAAAAGGCTTATAATCTCGGTGTAACCGACTTCATTCACCGACCATTCGACTCAAATATCGTTTACAGACGTGTTGTTAACACGATTATGCTTTATGCAAAGCAGAAGAGACTTGAGGAACTCGTAACTGATCAGGTTTATGAGCGTTCAAAGAACAACCGTATGCTCATCTCTATTCTCTCTCAGATAGTAGAGTTTAGAAACGGTGAGAGCGGTGCTCACTGTCTCAACATCAGCACAATTACTGAGAAACTTCTCAACAAGCTCATGGAAAAGACAGACAAGTATGGTCTCACAAAGTCTGATATTCCTCTCATTTGTACAGCATCATCTCTTCACGATGTTGGTAAAATTGCAATTCCAGAGACAATTCTTAATAAGCCAGGCAGACTCACCGACGAGGAGTTTGCTATTATGAAAACTCACTCAGCAGAAGGTGCAAAGATTCTTTCAGCTGTTCCAATCGGCGCTGATGAGCCACTTTTCAAGTGCGCTTATGAAATCGCTCGTTGGCACCATGAGCGTTACGACGGACGTGGATATCCAGACGGACTTGTAGGTGAAAAAATTCCTATCTCCGCTCAGGTTGTATCTATCGCAGACGTTTATGATGCTCTTACAAGTGAACGTTGCTACAAAGCAGCTTTCACTCACGAGAAAGCTCTTGAGATGATTCTCAATAATGAGTGCGGCGTTTTCAATCCACTCCTTATTGAATGTCTCGTTGAAATAGCTCCATCTCTTAAGGATAGTCTCGGTAAAGAAACTGCTCTCTTTGACCAGTCAAATGCCGACATGAAGAACATCACAAGTGAACTCTTCATGAACCAGGATCTCTCAACATCAAACCGTTCACTTCAGCTTCTTGAAACAGAGCGTGAGAAGTTCGATTTCTTCTGGGAGACAACAAGAGAGCTCTTCTTTGTTTATTATGCAGAATCCTCAACTCTTAAAGTTTCAAAGAGTGGAGAATGGATTTTCAAAGATTGCTCACTTATAGTTGACCCACTTAAGCCTGGATTCCTTGACAATCCTTTAAATCAGGTAGTAACTCTTCAGCTCGATAAGATTTTAAATCTCACCTCTTATGAGTACACCGATTTCAAATCACAGTTTGAGTATGAAGGCTCTAATTATCGCATCGCAGGCAAGACTGTTTGGGAGTTTGATGGTGACGATCCTATCCTCACATCAATCTACGGACGACTTGAAGAAGTTTAAGGAGATTTATTATGACAATAAAAGAAGTTTATGACCTTATAGGTGCCGATTATGAAGGCGTTGTTGCCCGTATGTGTGGCGAGGCAAGAGTTATAAAGTTCGTTCCAAAATTTGTCGCTGACCCGACATACAACGAACTTCTCCAGGGCTTTGCCGAGCAGAACTGGGAGCTCGCATTCCGCGCAGCTCACACCATGAAGGGTGTCTGTGCAAACTTTGGTTTCACAAAGCTTCAGAATTCTTCTTCTGAACTCTGCGAGACACTTCGTCCAGGTGTTTATCGCGACGGCGCAGAGGCTCAGCTTGAAATAGTAAAAGCTGACTACGCTGCAGTAATCGATGCGCTCGCAAAACTCGACGCATAATAAAAATCAAAAGACCCACTCAAGTTTGAGTGGGTCTTTTTTTATGTCCTTAAAAACTCTTCAAGATTCCAATTTTCAAAATCTGGAATGAAACTCTCCTCTGCCGCCTCGCCCTCCTGGACGAAAGCATTTGTAATTCCGAGATCGGCTGCAAAATCAACAACCTCGTCATACTCCTCTACCGTTATTCTTCTTTGAAGTTCCGGCTCTTTTACAAAAGGAAGAGGTGTGTACTGACTCATGATGCTGATAAAAATATCATTGCCGTAAGTCTCATTGATGTATTTTATGACTGCCTTTGAATCATCTATGCAGTTCGGCAAAACAAGGTGACGGATAATTACATTCTTTGGGCCTACCTGCTTTACCATCTCCGAAATTGCGGCTGTTGCGACCTCAAAATAATCGGCCGCATGAGAGTATTTCTTTGAAAGTTCTGAGCTTTTATACTTGAGGTCTGGAAGATAAATATCAACAAGACCAGAGAGGAGTTTTAGTGTCTCTACACTCTCATAAGAACTTGTATTATAAACTACCTGGAGAGTGAGCCCCTCGCCCTTCGCTTTTATAAGTGCCGCTCTTATCCCAGGCACAAAATGTGTCGGAGTGACAAGGTTTATGTTCTCTGCACCCATGTCCTGCAAGTGCAGGAAAATGGTGGCGAGCTCATCGATTGTCACGACTTTCCCATTTGTGCCGTCTGAAATATTGTGGTTCTGGCAGAACACACAATGAAGCGGACAGCCACTAAAGAAAACGGTGCCGGAGCCCCGCTCACCGCTTATTGGTGGCTCTTCCCAAAGGTGGAGGCTCGCGCGAGCGACACGAATTTCATTCGTCTCGCCACAGACTCCTCGCTCGCCAAGATTTCTATTTACTTTGCAGCCCCTTGGGCACAAATTACAATAATCCATTATTTTAAGAAGCCTTGGATGATTATTTCTTCTGCTTCCTCTTCTGTCATGCCAAATGTCTCAAGCTTTACGAGTTGGTCTGAATTGATTTTACCAATTGCAGCCTCGTGAATAACCTGTGCGTCTGGATGATTTGCGGAGATAGCAGGGATTGAACTGATTTTTGCGTTGTCCATGATAATCGAGTCACACTGAACATGGGCGTGACAAGCATTATTACCGACAGCATTAGGATAAAAGACCTGAACAGAATCGTCCTTACCTACAGTACGGGAGATAATCTGTGCAGAGGAGCCCTCACCGTTAAGGTTTACAACCATGTCGGTTTTTGCTTCCTGCTTGCCGTGTGTCATAAGGCGCTCAAGGACGTAAATTTTAGCATCCTTCTCAAGGTTTGCTTCAGTCTTTCTGTAGGTTGAATCAACGCCTTTGATTTGGACCATGTCCATCTCACAATAAGAACCCTCGTCCATGTTTACAATAGTTGTTGGGTTCATGATGCGCTTGCCATTGCCGTCTCCGGCGCCGTAGTGCTTTTCAACATACTTGACGCTTGCATTCTTTCCGATGTGGAAAGAATGAATGCCGTCATGTTTTGACTCTCCGTCGCCACAGTTGTGGATACCACAACCGGCAACAATCTCAACATTGGCGCCCTCGCCTATGAAGAAGTCATTATAGACAGTCTCCTGTACACCTGACTCAGTGATAATTACAGGGATGTGTACCTTCTCGGCAACCGTAAAAGGCTTGATGATAATATCGATGCCTGGTCTGTCGAGTTTTTGTTTTATTTCGATGTTTTCAGTTGAAGATTTTACTACACCTTCACCATTTTTACGGATGTTGAAAGCACCTTCTGGAGTGCCTACCATGTCGGCAATCTCAGAGAGCATTTCTCTGTCAACTGGTGTTAAAGAGAGGTCAAATTTAAAGTCTTTAATGTCCATTATTTTGCCTCCCCTCTAAAATTGCAACCTCCGGAGAAGCTGCCGAATTCGGAGAGAAGTCTTGGGAAGACCTCGTCCTTTGGTCCCTGCTCGACAACCTTGCCGTTTGCAAGAATTATAATCTCATCTGCGAGCTGCATGATGCGCTCCTGGTGAGAGATTATAATCACACTGTTTGTCTCGTTCTTTGCAAGTGTTTTGAAAGTATCAACGAGCATAGTGAAACTCCAGAGGTCAATTCCTGCCTCTGGTTCGTCATAGATTGCAAGGTTTAAATTGCGCGCCATAAGCGTCGCTATTTCTATGCGCTTTACCTCACCGCCTGAGAGAGAGGTGTCCACCTCGCGGTTGAGGTAATCCATAGAGCAGAGGCCCACGCGAGTAAGGTATGAGCAGCACTCGTCCTCTGGAAGTTCCTTGCCAGCGGCAAGGGACAAGAGGCTGCGCACTGTGAGACCTTTAAAGCGTGGCGGCTGCTGGAAAGCATAGCCGATGCCGAGCTTTGCGCGCTCAGTTATTGTAAGATTTGTAATATCGTGTCCATTGTAAAGAATTTGGCCACTTGTCGGTTTCTCGATACCCATAATGAGTTTGGCAAGTGTTGACTTGCCGCCACCATTAGGACCAGTGATGACGATGAACTTACCGTCATCAAGTGTGAGATTCAAATTGTTTATAATCTCAAGAGAACCTGAGCCATCTTCGTTCTCAACTTTAAAAGAGAGATTTTTAAGCTCTAACATTTTTGCTCCTTAAAACTTAATCTGCTCAAAAGCTTCTTTAATTCCAGGTACTTCTACCTGATCGATTTTACCGTTGTCCACTGTCTTTGCAACTTCTGGGTTTATAGGAAGTTTTGCAAGTACAGGTACGCCGAGTTCCTTGGCGATAGCGTCAACCTTGCTCTCGCCGAAAATCTCAAGCTTCTTGCCACAATCTGGGCATAGGGCATAGCTCATGTTTTCAACGACACCGAGAATTGGCACGTTCATCATCTTTGCCATGTTATAAGCTTTCTTTACTATAAGTGTTACAAGATCCTGAGGAGTTGTAACAACAACGATGCCCTTTACAGGAAGTGACTGATAAACAGTAAGTGGAACATCACCTGTTCCAGGAGGCATGTCGACGAACATATAATCAACATCGCCCCAGTGAACATCAGTCCAAAACTGGTTGATTACACCACTGATAACTGGGCCACGCCATACAACTGGCTTCTCCTCGTCATCGAGGATTAAGTTGATTGACATAAGTTTAAGGCCATCGATAGTCTCTGCAGGTTCGATGCCGAGATCAGTGCCTACTGCCTGCTCATGGATACCAAAAGCCTTTGGAATTGAAGGGCCTGTAATGTCAGCATCAAGGATAGCTGTTTTGAAGCCACTTCTCTGTGCCTCACAAGCGAGAAGGGATGTGACGAGTGATTTACCTACGCCACCCTTACCACTTGCAACGGCAATAACATTTTCAACTTTGCTGTTCTTGTTTACTTCAACTAAAAAATCAGCCTTTTCGCACTTTGATGAGCAAGTACTACAATCGTGTGTACATTCTCCCATTTATGTCATCTCCTAAAAGAATTATTTATTTTCTCGAAGTTTTGAGAAAAATGAAGAGAGCAAATCTTTGCAATCACTGGCCAAAATTCCGCCCTCTATTTCTGGTTTGTGATTAAATGGCAGTTCATTAAAATCAATGACACTGCCAAAGCAACCAGCTTTTTCATCCTTTGCACCAAAGTAAACTTTTTTGATGCGTGAGTTTACTATTGCGCCTGCGCACATAGGGCACGGCTCAAGTGTGACGTAGAGGTCACACTGCCAAAGCCGCCAGCCCGAGAGGTTCTTGCAGGCGTCGTTTATTGCGGCAATCTCAGCATGTGCCAGCGCGTTTTTTTTGCCTTCACGCCTGTTGTAGCCACGACCGACTATCTCGTCGCCCTTTACAACAACAGCGCCTACTGGCACCTCGCCGTCGTCCGCCGCAAGCTTTGCGAGGTTTAAAGCTTCCCTCATAAAATACTCAGGTTCCATAGGCTACCCCACAAAAGAAACATTTTCGCAGCATTCTATGAAAAGCCAAACTATTGCGAAAATCATAGTAGGTGAAACTATACCCAAGAGCGTCGGTTCGAGTTTACCGAACTCATTTTTGATTTTGAAGTCATCCCATGTCTTGTTCTCAACAAGCCAAATTATTGCAAGTATTCCAAGAAGGCAGCCGATGACATTGATTGACATCACGACTACCAAGTAGATGAAATCAATCGCATACTCAGAGAGTACCGAAACTATGAGCGCATAAAAATTGTTCATGCAATGGATTGCAATTCCTGTCCAAAGACTGTCAGTTACAATTACAAAGTACGCAATTACAATGCCCATGATAAATGCGAAAGGCGCTTGATTAAAATTGCCGTGCATGAGTGCAAAGAGCAATGCGCTGATAAATATGGCGGTGACATCGCCATATTTTCGAAGCGACTGGAGCAGAACTCCACGCACGGCGAACTCCTCAGCAAATGCTGGGACTATAGCGATGCTAACAACTTGAAGCAAAAATTCAGGGATGTTTGTCGGTGCCTCATAGTAGCCACCGTCAAATTCAAAGCCGATGAATTGGAAAATTATGATTATCATGCTTGTAACAAAATTTGAGACTACAAGCGCTATAAAAGAAATTCCCAAACTTGAAACAAAGATTCCACCGGACTTCGGTTTTCTAAACGGGAGAAGATCAGTGTCCCGCTTTACAAGTTTAATGACTATTGCTCCTATTCCAAATGGGATGAGAAGCGCTACAAGTGAGTAGACTATTTGTACTAAGTTTTGCATTACGACCGAGTCATAGTAAGAGTTCATAACCCAATCGATTCGCTTTACGACATAGACAAAATTTTCTGAGATAAGATCAAAGCCAAATGCTGCAATTCCCAAAATACCAGAGATGAGCACTAAAAAGATTTTGTCATGAGTCGTAAGTTTTTTGGAGGAAGATGTCTTAAGTTCCAAATCGTCATATTTTATGTTAATTTTTCCGTAATCCAAAATTTGACACCTCCTCAAAAATCATGGCACGCCTGATGCGATTCGAACGCACGACCTTCCGCTTAGGAGGCGGACGCTCTATCCAGCTGAGCTACAGGCGCAAATGCTTGATTATTTTAACATTTAAAGGTAATAGTGTCAAACCTTGAAATATCTACTATATCTAACTATAATATATTATGTTATTTCGCACATTTAGGAGGCAATAAAATGAATTTTTCAAGGAGGCTTTTAAGCCTTATTCTCTGTCTTGTCTTTTTATTCTCTTTTGCAGCCTGCAAAAAGAGTGATGAAGAAGTTGCAACAGAAGCAGAAACTGAGAGCACAACAACTCCAGTTGTAACCGACATAAACCCGCTCACGGGTGAGTCAGGACTTAATCCAGATTACATAGGCAAACGTTCTATTTCCGTTACAATTCAAAACAACAACAACGGCAAATGTCGCCCACAGTGGGGACTGTGCGATGCCGATGTTGTTATCGAAGCAGAAGTAGAAAGCCTTGTTACAAAATATCTCTTCATCTACCAGGATTGGTCAAAGCTCAAGAAGGCAGGTCCTTTCCGTTCAGTACGTGTTGACTTCGTTGAGATGGCAATGGGATTCGACTCTATCCTCTGCCACTGGGGTTGGTCAAACGGAGTATCTTATGGCGCAAAAGAATTGCTCGATGCAACAGGCTATGACCATGTAAACGCACTCTCAGTGTCAGAGATTCAATTTAGAAATAGTGTTGCTCCAAGCGGCGTTTCAGCAAGCAAAGAATATTGCTCCTACACAACAGGCGAGTCAATAATCAATTACATAGCAAAAGTAAATTCCGATGACAAAACCACTAACGATATTCGCACAGAACTCGACACCGCAAAAGCTACTCCATTTGCATTTTATGACACAGCAACTGCACTTTCTGGCGGAGAGTGCAACAGCATATCTTTCAAGGTTGGTAGCAACAATGCAACCTTCACATACAAAGACGGCCTCTACTATGGCGCTTACGGAAGCAAGGACATGACCGACAGTGAAGGCACACCTTATGCCGTTGCAAATGTCGTTGTTCTCTACTCAAATGAGATCAAAACCATGGACGGCAAAGGCCGCGTTGATATGGACCTTACAGAAGGCACAGGTGTTGTCGCTTCAAACGGCACATACCAAAACATCACCTGGACCAAGGGTGCCGCAGAAAATGCATTTAAATTCTTCGCTGAAGATGGCACAGAATTCAAATTCAACAAAGGTAAAACTTACATAGCTATCGCAAGACTTTCAAATGCCGATAAGACAGCATTGTCTTAACGCCAATGCAAGCTAAAACAAAAGGAGAATGACTTGTGCAACAGAATCGCAAAATTTCTTTTAACTGGGCTGCCACAATAGCGCTCGTAATTGCGACATTTGCAATTACGCTTTTCACTGTCGCTTATAAACTCCCGCAAGTTTATAAGTATGAAAATGACGTTGTCGGCAACAAAGTCGAAGAAGCAGACACAGAATTTCTTAAAAATTCCACAATAAGTTCAGAGGATTCTGCCCCATATCTTGAGACGGGTCTCGACAACATCTTTTATACTGCGGATTCTCTCGGCAAAATCAATTTCTACAAGTTCTCAGATGGCACTTATGAAAAAGTAAAAGCCACCAAGACAGTAAAATTCGCGTTGCCTGGTACCGATGACGGAAAGAACGTTGAAATCTCTTTTGTTACTGACGGCAACAACACTATGGGCTTTGGTGTTTATAGCAAGAAAGACAGCACCACTTATCCTTATGCCTTCATAAAAGTCATTCAAAATACTATTACAGACAACTACGATTACATCGCTTTTATCGACAACGACATAGCCGATTATTACAAGAGCGACAAAACCTACAACTATGCTTACGCATTCTCAGCAAAGAAATCTGATGTTCAAGAAATATTTGCACTCGACAACGAGACATCTTTCATCCCTGTTGATTTGATTGTTGAAAAGCACGATGGCTTCTACTATTTCATGAGCAACGGTTCCGACTACTCCTACACACTCTATTACAAAAATACAATAAGTGGCTATGCTGTAGTTTATGCTGAAAACATAGCTCTCCCTTATGCTTTTTGTAAGGATAATCAACTCCTGCTCCTTGAGACAATAGACGGTGCTCTTTGTCTTAGAGCAGTGGGCAATTTCGATGAGGTAAATGTAAAAGTATTCAGCGGTTCTCCAAGTCAGTACCTTGTTAAAGATGAGTATATTTTAGACACTGAATCCAAGACACTTTACGATGTTTTGGGCGCAACCGAACAGGTTATGAACTCTCAAATTTCGATAACAAATCTTGAGGATTTTGCAGTATCATCCGGCGGTTCAAAAATCGCAATTGCGGGCTCACTTGGAAGCACTTCAAAACTCTTCCTTTATGAGTTTGCAACAGGCAATCTTAAGACCATTGATGGTAATGGTATCTTCCTCTCAGGAAACCCTAACCTCATTTTCAGTGGAAATTATTTGCTCTTCCTCTCCCCAGCAACTAAGTCTGACAAAGTAGTCAATATTGCTATCCCTTGGGACAGCATAATGTAAGGAAAATTTATGTACAATCTCTATGACATAAACACTGTGAAATCCATTCTGTCAAAGAATGGATTTTCATTCTCAAAAGCTCTCGGTCAAAACTTCATAATTGACCCGGACGTCTGCCCTAAAATGGCGCAGGCGGCGGTGCCAAGCAGTGACTACGGCGTACTTGAGGTGGGCCCTGGCATCGGCGTGCTAACAGCCGAGCTCTGCAGGGCCGCAAAACGCGTAGTTGCCGTAGAACTTGACGACCGCCTGCTCCCTATCCTTGACGACACGCTCTGCGACTTTGACAACGTCAAAGTCGTCCACGGTGACGTCATGAAAATTGATCTAAAAAAACTCATAGATGATGAATTCAAAGATATGAAGGTTGTAATTTGTGCAAACCTTCCTTATTACATAACATCCCCTGTAATCATGAAACTCCTTGAGGACAATCTTCCTGTAGAGTCAATAGTTGTCATGGTACAACTTGAGGCGGCAGACAGGCTCTGTGCCGAGGTCGGCACAAGGGAATCTGGCGCCGTCACAGTCGCTGTAAACTTCTTCGCAGAGGCAGAAAAACTTTTCTTCGTCCCGAAGACAAGTTTTCTCCCTGCCCCTAAAGTTGACAGCGAAGTCATGCGTCTCACCTTACGCGACACGCCGTACGCTGACGTGGACCAAGCAAAGTTTTTCAACATGGTCAAGACGGCCTTTACCAAGCGCCGCAAGACCATAATGAACTCACTCTGCTTTGGCGACGTCACTAAAGAGTCTCTCGGCTCTGCGCTCGACAAGCTCTCAATCTCGCGCACCGCTCGAGTGGAGGAACTCACCATGCCGCAGCTCATCGGCATCTTCCGAGAGCTCTACGAGTAAAACAAAGCAAATAAATAAAAATGAAGCCCTGACGAACTTCGTCAGGGCTTCTCATTTTATTCGCTTTTTGTTACTCGCCTATCTGTCCTCTCGGAAGTATGACAGTCCAAGCGACTGCGGCGGCTGAGTTTCTCTACTGTCTCGCATGCTTGTGATAATAAGAACTATGAGCGTTACAAGATACGGAAGCATCTTGAAAAGTTCCTGTGCTTCAATGCCCATACCAGGGATTGAAACATAGTTATATGCGATAAAGAGTCCACCGAAGAGTACCGATGCAAGTACTGCAAGGTTAGGTCTCCAAACAGCAAATATAACGATAGCAACTGCAAGCCAACCACGGTCACCAAAGCCGTTGTTTGACCAAATACCGCAGGCATAGTCCATTACGTAGTAAAGACCACCGAGACCAGCGATAACTGAGCCGAGGCAAGTTGCGCTATATTTATAGCGGTTTACGTTAATTCCAGCAGCATCAGCTGTTGCAGGATTTTCACCTACTGCGCGAAGGTGAAGACCAACTCTTGTGTGCTTGAGCACATAACCCGCAACAAGTGCAACAACTATTGCAACATAAGCAAGGAAACTGTAACTGAAGAACAAGTCTCCAACCACTCCGAGTTTGTCTGCAAAAGGAAGAGTCTTCTTAAAGCAGAGAGAGGTTGCTGTAAGTGTAATAGCAGGCATATCTGAGCCTGAAAGTTTTACAAGCGAGCCGCCGAAGAAGTTACCAAAGCCTACACCGAAAGTTGTAAGTGCAAGACCTGTAACGTTCTGGTTTGCGCGAAGAGTAACTGTGAGCAAGCAGTAGATGAGTCCCATGGCAAGAGAGCCAAGCATAGAGCAAAGGAGTGGGATTATTACTGCAAGAATTGGGTTGATGTTTGCGGAGCCGACACTGTCCTCATAAAAGAAAGCGCCAATAACACCAGAGATACCGCCCACATACATGATACCTGGAATACCGAGGTTCAAGTGACCGGATTTCTCTGTCAAAATTTCACCTGTTGAACCGAAAAGAAGTGGAATGCCTTGCATTACTGCACGTTGAAAGAACTGTACAAGAATCATTTTGTTGCCTCCTTTTCGTTTTTCTTAAACTGGTAGTTGATAAAGAATTCAGAACCGATGATAAAGAAGATGATTATACCGGTTATGATATCTGAGAAAGAAGCATTAAGACCACAGGCTGTTGAAATTTGAATTGCGCCCTTCTCAAAGAAGACGAGAAGGAAAGATGTAAGGATCATCACAGCTGGGTTAAACTTTGCAAGCCAGGATACCATGATTGCTGTAAATCCACGGCCGGCGATTGTGTCACGTGAGATTGTATGGTCTGCACCTGAAACCAAGAGGAAACCTGCGATACCGCAGATTGCACCAGAGATGAGAAGTGTGCGGATGATTACTTTTTTAACATCGATACCGATGTATTTTGCTGTATTTTCAGATTCACCTACAACGGCAATTTCATAGCCCTGCTTTGAGTACTTGAGGTAAATGTACATAACAACTGTAAGTACCAAAACTATGATTACGTTTATAAGGTAGGACTGACCAGCAATTGTTGGAAGCCAACCGGAACGTGTAATTGGATTGATTACGTTGATTTTTCCTGAACCACCTGTTGCAAAAATGCAGATGTAATAAGATACAACCTGAATTGCGATGTAGTTCATCATAAGAGTGAAGAGTGTCTCATTTGTCTGCCACTTTGCTTTAAAGATAGCAGGGATTACAGCCCAAATTGCACCTGCGAGCATCGAGGTTATTACCATAACGATAAGAAGGAGCCAATTTGGAAGTGCATCGCCTATGAACATCATACAAGCAGCACTTGCGAGACCACCCATTAAAGCTTGTCCCTCTGCGCCGATGTTCCAAAATCGCATCTTAAATGCTGGAGTTACGGCAAGAGATACACAGAGGAGCATTGCGATACCTTGGAGAAGGGACCAAATTCTACGCTCTGTGCCAAAAGCACCATCAATCATTGTTGCAAAAACTTTGATTGGGTTAATACCTGTAAGGAATACTGTAACAAGTGCACAGACAACTGCGCCGAGGAGAATTGCGGCAACACGGATGAGCCATGCTTTCCAAGTCGGCATTGATGTCTTGCTTCGTTTTACAACATGAAAGCCCATTATTTACCGCCTCCCTCTTTGTCAAATGTCTTGGTCATGAGAAGACCAACTTCTTCTTTAGTTGTCTTTCTTGCATCAACTATGCCGGAAACCTTACCGGAACTTAAGACAACTATACGGTCGCAAAGAGCGATAAGTACGTCAAGGTCCTCGCCGACAAATATTACGGATACGCCCTTCTCTTTTTGTTCGTTGAGAAGATTGTAAATCAAGTAAGAAGAGTTGATATCAAGACCACGAACAGGATAAGCTGCCATGAGAACCGTTGGAGATGCTGCTATCTCACGACCTACAAGAACCTTTTGAACGTTACCACCTGAGAGTCTGCGAACTGGAGTTGAAATGCTCGGTGTTACAACCTCGAGGTCCTCAACGATCTTCTCAGCAAGTTCCTTAGGCTCTGTGCGCTCAAGGAAAGCTGAATGGCCTTTTCTGTATGAGCGGAGCATCATATTATCAGTTAAATCCATGTTTCCAACAAGGCCCATGCCAAGTCGGTCCTCAGGTACGAAAGAAAGACGAACACCGAGTTCACGAATTTCAATTGGAGTCTTGTTTCTGAGATTTTCCTGCTCTTCTGTCTTTGGATTGTTGTAAATAATCTCACCAGAATCAAGGCGCTGAAGACCTGCAATAGCTTCAAGAAGTTCGCGCTGTCCAGAACCCGCGATACCTGCAACGCCCAAAATCTCACCTGACTTTGCAGTAAATGCGACATTATCAAGGACCTTAACACCCTCACGGTTTGTGCAATTAAGACCTGCTATAATAAGTCTGTCTTTTGGGTCCTTAGGCTCACTGCGGTCGATTGAGAGTTCAATCTTTTTGCCGACCATCATCTCAGTGAGGTCCTTCTCATTTGTCTCGGAGGTCTTTACTGTGCCGATGTACTCACCTTTACGAAGTACCGATACACGGTCTGAGATTTCCATTACCTCATTGAGCTTATGAGTGATGATTATTATAGATTTACCGTTTTCCTTCATGCGACGAAGGACATTAAAGAGTTTTGTAATCTCCTGCGGTGTCAAAACTGCTGTTGGCTCATCGAGGATGAGTATGTCCGCACCACGGAAGAGTACTTTTATAATCTCGACTGTCTGCTTCTCTGAGACAGACATGTCGTAAATCTTCTTGTTTGGGTCGAGGTCAAAGCCATAGAGAGCTGTGATCTCCTCGATTTTCTTTATTGATTCTTTAAGATGATAACCATGTTCATCTTTAAGACCGAGAACTATATTTTCAGCTGCTGAAAATATGTCGATAAGTTTGAAATGCTGATGAATCATTCCGATTTTCAAATCGAATGCATCTTTAGGGGATTTTATTTCTACTTCTTTGCCGTCAATAAAAATCTGACCATGATCTGGGTAATAAATGCCAGAGATCATGTTCATAAGTGTTGTTTTACCAGAACCATTCTCACCGAGGATTGAAAGGATTTCACCACGGTTAACTTTGAGGCAAATATCCTTGTTCGCAACAATGTAACCGAAGGTTTTAGTAATATTTTTAAGTTCAATAGCAGGAACTTCAGCCACGGTAAACCCTCCATTAAAAAAGAACTTTAGGCGGAGCGCAGAGCGCCCCGCCTTTTTGTCGTATGCAAATAAATTATTTAGCGAATGTGATACCGTCGATGTCAAGATCGAAGTAAGGAGCTGAACGCATGTCAGAACCAGACTCTACGAATACGCCATCGATAATAACGTTTGTCTCACCAACATAGTCGCCTGCATCGTCAACGTCTGCAAGGTACTCTGTTACGTGACCATCAGCATCAGTCTTGATTGAATCCTTCTTATATGTGTTATAAGTGTCATCAAATCTTGTAACTGTGAATGTAGCTGTGTCAAATACGTTGATAGAACCATCAAGGAGACCAGCCTTAACTTCTGCAAGCTTCTCTTCTGTGCCAGCAGCAGTAGCGATCTTACCAAGGTCTGTAAGTACTACAGAACCTGTCTCGATTGTGCCTGTGTAGTCTGCAGGAATTTCTGTACCATTCTTAACTGCGTTGATGCAGAGTGTGAAGTATGGTTCCCAGTTAATTCTTGAAGATACGATGAATGTGTTAGGACACTGAGCCTCTGTTGAGCCGTTGTAAGAAACGTCTGGAACGCCTGCTGTCTCACAAGCAGATGGAGCGCCATAGCTGTCTGCGTGCTGAGAAATAAGAACGCAACCATTAGCAATGAGCTTCTGAGCGCCTTCCTTTTCAGCTGTCTCATCATACCAAGAGTTTGTGAATACTACTTCCATTGTAGCTGTCTCGCAAACTGAACGAGCGCCAAGGAAGAATGATGTATAACCAGATTTAACTTCTGCATAAGGATAAGCACCAACATAACCGATCTTAGCGTCAGTTGCCTTGATTGTGCCGTCAGCGATCATTTCGTTGAGCTTGAGACCAGCAGCAACACCTGCAAGGTAACGGCCTTCGTAGATGCTAGCAAATGCATCGTGGAAGTTAGCGATACCAGCTGTGTGAGCCTGTGTACCAGTAGCGTGGCAGAACTCTACGTCTGGGCACTCTTTTGCAGCTTCCATGATGTAAGACTCGTGACCGAAAGAATCAGCGAATACGAGGTTACAACCAAGGTCTACAAGGTCAAGAGCAGCATCCTTAGCTTCAGCGCCTTCAGGAATGTTTGTCTTAATAAAGTATGTCTCGTTCTCTACAAGACCAGCAGCTTCACAAGCCTCTTTGAAAGCGTTGATGAAGTTAAGGTCATAAGTTGAGTTCTCGTCGTGAAGACAAATGAGACCAACTTTAAGTGTAGCAGTTTCTTCTGCTTCGTTGCCTGCACAAGCTGCGAGTGAAAGTACCATAACAAGTGCAAGCATTAATGCAACAATCTTTTTCATAATCTTTGCATCCTCCAAAAAATTTTTTGTTTGTATTAAACAAAAGCCGAGCGCTTTTATTTACCAAGTTCAGTCGGCAAAAGTTATTTTGCCGGATTCTGCGTCCATCGACGCAACACGTGCGAGGCTTACGACTTTGTAGCCACGGGCGCGGACAGCAGCGCCGCCGTCCTGGAAAGCTTTCTCGATGGCAATGCCTGCGCCGACAACTTCGGCACCGGCATCCTCGACAAGCTTGATAAGGCCGGCGAGTGCCTCGCCGTGAGCGAGGAAGTCGTCCACGATAAGCACGCGGTCGCCAGGATTTAAATAGGCTTTTTCAATCATAACCTGGTTTGTGACGCCGTGTGTGTAGGACTTGACAGGTGCGGAGTAGACATTGTCTGCAATGTTGGAAGTTTTTGACTTCTTTGCAAAAACTGCAGGGCAACCAAAGTACTGAGCGGTGAGTACTGCGATTGCGATGCCCGATGCTTCAATAGTCAAAACTTTGTTTACACCGTCATCTTTGAACTCGCTAAAGAGTTCCTTGCCACATTCACACATAAAAGGAACGTCTATTTGATGATTTAAAAAAGAGCCAACCTTTAAAACATTGCCAGGAAAAACTTGGCCTTCTGCCAAAATTTTCTCTTCCATTGCTCTCATAAGGTTGCCTCCTTGTCATAAAATCAAAAACGGACTACCAAGTTTTGGCAGTCCGTAAAAATTTCAAAATCAGCAATACGAATATTGCTGGAATTTTTACAAGTAGTCGCGACTTAGAACTCAGGCGTCGCGGTAGAGACTTTTGGGCCGTTTATCCAAAACTATACTTGGTGTTTTTGTTATTTTCTTGTCAAATAAATAGTAACACTTTTAAAAACAAAAAGAAACCCTAAAAGTTAAGTTTGTATCATTTTACACAAACCGTCACTTTTAGGGTGTTTCTTTTGTTAATTATTATAAATTGTAAAGTAATTTACTTTATTCGAAATCAACTGGAATTGAAATCATAGCGGTGGTTCCAGCATCTGGAAGCGTTACATACGTAAGCTTACCATCAACCATACGCTCAAGGCGGTCACGCACGTTTTCTATGCCGAAACGTGCACCCTGGTGTTGCTGCTCAAGTTCCTCCTCGCCCTTGAAACCCTTACCATTATCTTGAACGATAATGGTATAACCGGTTTCGGATGCGAAGGTCTTGATTGTGACATGCGCGTCGCGCTGTCCCTCAACACCATGACGAATAGCGTTTTCGACAATTTGCTGAAGCGTGAGCGCCGGCACAAAGAAGTCAGAGACCTCGATTTCATACTCAACTTTAAGGTTCGGAAGTCGAGCCTTTTCCATGGCGATGTAGGCCTTTGTCCTCTCAAGTTCATCCTCAAAAGTTATAGGATTTGTGAGATCTGTCGCCTCCATTTGCGACTTCAAATATCGGAGCAAATATTCAATAGTTTGCTCTGTACGTTTAGGATTCTTTGAAGCCATGCCCTCGATAGTCTCAAGGGTTTTGTAAATGAACTGTGGCTGGAGTTGTGAGAGTTTCATGGCAGCTCTCTGGTCAGAGAGGAGCATCTCCTTCTCATCAACTTCCTCCTTCTTTGCTCTTGTGTGAAGGAAGAGGAAGAAAAAGAGACATGCTACAAGGAAAGTCTCATTGAGGATTGAGAGTTTTGAACTTGAAATACTCTCAAGGAAAATAGCAATTGCTGTTGCAACAGCGCAGAAGAGAAGAGCTGCTGCGCTATGTTTCTTTTTCTCCGTAAAATCCTTGTAAACTACAAACAAAGTTGCCACAATGTAAACTCCGCCGAGTATGTGGCAAGAGAAAGCGAGCGGTCCACGGATAAAATTGTTCTCAGCATTAAAGTAAAATGCCCAGGTGTGGGTCGCCTCTACAAAAGTTGTGAAATAAATAAGAGAGTTTAAAATCGAGAGCAAATAGGCCCAACGTGTTCTCTTGTCCGACTGTGTCAAAATTCTAAAGAAGAACATAGCGACAACAGGTCGAAGTGAGTAGCCTATCCAAGAGAAAATGTAACGAGGCATGTTCTCATAAGGCAAAGCTGCAAAAATGCTCTCGATGTAGTCCGCGATGACAAGAACTACAACTGTAATCGAAATTGCACGAAGTAAAGACCTCGTCATCTTTGTAAGTTCGTCAGTCTTATTTACAAGTATTAAAATTCCAATTGCAAGTATAAAAACTACATAGGATTCAGTGATACAACCAAGTACGTATTGCATAAAGCCCCCTGTTGTAAATTTATTACACAATAATTTTATTTTTTTTCGTATTAAAAATCAATAAAAATGTAACGATTGCGAAATCTATAAATATAAAGTAAAATATAGACGAATTATTCAAGGAGGAAATTCCATATGAAAAAGAATTATCGTATTATCCTCGCACTCGTTCTCACTTGTGCAATGATGCTCTCTTGCTTCTCTGGTTGTGCAAGCACTGCAGAAGAAGAGAAAAAAGCAACAACTACTGTAGAACTTGTTGAAATTGCCGACCACCTTTATGAGGTAACATACACAGAAGATTTTGATTGGGGTGTAGAGATCACACCAACTGAAGATGCAACTTTTGCTTGTTCAGGCGTTCAAAATGGTCAGTATCGTGGCAGAAACTACGACTGGTACTATGCTGACACAGACCTCTGCGTAGTTCACACAACTGTAACAGAAAAGCGCGAGCACGCAAGTGTTGGTGTTGCTGACTTAAGTTTCATCGCAGAAGAAGACGGCTCCGTGGACCCAGCCAGAGTTCCTTTCGTAACTGTTGACGGTATCAACGATGCCGGCGTTTGCATCCAGGTAAACGTTATGACAGCTGGTGAGGCTGGTTCTACTGAACTTAAAACAGAGACAACTGACGACGATTTGAACGCTGCTCACGTAACAAGATATGTCCTTGACTACGCCGACAACGTAGAAGAGGCAATCGCTCTTCTCAAGGCAAAGGACATCAACTCCTACTTCGGTGGCGAAGAACTCCACTGGATGATTTCAGGCCCTGCAAGTGAGACTGACGACACAACAAAGACTGTTGTAGTAGAAGTTTTCGAAGATGGCCTTCACGTAACAGAAAATTTCGTTGATGACAAGCCAATCATGACAAACTTTAACGTATCGAACTTCACGGGTACAGCATCATCTGTTGGCCTCGGTCTCGGTTATGAGAGATGGCAAATTCTCTGCGAATACTATGACCAGGCAAATTCCGTAATGGGCACATTTGACCTCATGGAAAAGGTTTATTTCTCTAAGCTTTATGACCTCTACGGTGACAGCTTCTGGTATTCAGAATACAACCTCTCAAACCTCTCTAACTACTATACAGAGGCAGAGCTTAAAGGTGCTCTCGGTGAAAAGACATACAACTACTACATCGAAAACTACGGTGCTGTTTATTACAACCCAGCTCTTTGGGATGGCGCTACAGCTATAAAAGGCGACATTGAAAAGACAGGCATTATTGCACCAGTTGTTGAAAAAGTAACCGACAATTACAACGCAAACGAACTTGGTGATACACTTTGGATCACTGTTCACACAGCAGTTTATGACCTTGAGAATCTCACTCTCGACCTCTCCGTTCGCGAGTCTCAAGATCATCTCCACTTCACAATTGCATAATGAAATAATATAATATAAATAAAAAGCCAGAAGCTTTCGCTTCTGGCTTTTTTCTTTGGTTGCGGGGGGAGGACTTGAACCTCCGACCTCCGGGTTATGAGCCCGACGAGCTACCAACTGCTCTACCCCGC
>R01__coassemble_9_pt1 | contig 23498 bp, 21 predicted proteins | sample R01__metabat2_low_PE_010 | metagenome-assembled genome bin R01 | reverse complement strand
GTTATTCTAACACCGTAACTTGTATAAATTCAACAAAAATTATGTTTAAACTTTGACATATTTATAACAAACAAAAAACAATTTTGTTCATTTTGAGCTCCCATCAGGGAGCCTTTTTATTGTCAAAAAAGCAGTCAAAAATGCCACAGAAAATGCTCCCAAAAAAACTTCAAAAAAATCTTAAAAATATAAGAAAAAATGCTTGCATTCTGATGCACATAGTAGTATATTATTTGTTTAGAAGTGGGGGAAAATCCCACTAAATTTTACCAAAGTGGAGCAAAACAGGGGACTAAGTATGGATTTTCTTGGCGTTTACAAACATAGCCTTGACGCTAAAAATCGTGTATTCATACCTTCTAAGTACAGAGAGTACTTAGGAGGCACCTTTGTTGTTTGCAAAGCTCCAGACGCTTGCCTTTACATCTATTCCCAAGAGGAATGGGAAAAGGTGGCAGCACAGGTAAAGGCTTTACCTGGCGACCTTGAGCACAGACGCTACAAGGCAAACTTCTTCGGCAACGCCGAGATGGTTGAACTCGACAAGCAGGGCCGTTTCACTGTAAAGGCAGAACTTATTGAATATGCAAAGCTTGAAAAAGACGTTGTAATCGCTGGTTCAGGCAACAAGTTCGAACTTTGGAACGCCGATGCTTACGATTCATACATCGCAAAAGTTCGCGATGCTGACGATCTTGATATTGAGGTTATTTTCTAATGGTAGGCGGAGAGTTTTCGCACGTTCCAGTTTTGTACAGTGAAACAATAGACTCCTTGAAGATTAAATCTGACGGTACCTACGTTGACTGTACAGCAGGTGGTGGCGGCCATTCGGCTGGCATACTTGAAAAACTCGGAGAATGTGGTCGTCTTGTCTGCATCGACAGAGACCCAGACGCCATAGAAACACTCACAAAGAGATTTGGTAGTGATTCTCGAGTAACAATAGTTGAGGACAACTACTGCAACATAAAATCGATCCTTGAAACACTTGATATTACTTCGGTGGACGGCATACTCGCTGATTTGGGAGTAAGCTCACACCAACTCGATACGGCCGAGCGTGGATTCTCATTCCACAATGATGCTCCGCTTGACATGCGAATGAGTCAAAGCGGAGCTACAGCCGCCGACCTCTGCAACACAAAAAGCGAGGCCGAACTTGCGAGAATTATACGTACCTACGGCGAAGACAAGTACGCAAGCAGCATTGCAAGAGGCATTGTAAAGGCAAGAGCCTTTACACCGATTGAAACAACGCTGCAACTCGCTGAAATAATCAGCGAAAGCGTACCCGCAAAAGCACGTAGGAACGGGCATCCCGCAAGAAAAACCTTCCAGGCACTCCGCATCGAAGTCAATGGGGAACTCGAAAAGCTCGGCGACAGCGTCGAGGATATGTTCGAGTGCTTATCTTTAGATGGTATATTATCAATTATTACTTTCCATTCTTTGGAAGACAGGACAGTAAAGCAGAAGTTCGCATCATTTTGCGAGGGCTGCACCTGTCCACCAGAATTTCCGATCTGTGTCTGCGGTAAGACACCGAGAGGAAAGCTCAATTTCAAATTTAAAGAGGCGAGCGAGGATGAGCTTCTTGAAAACGCAAGAGCTCGCAGCGCAAAACTTCGTTCAATTACAAAAGTAAAGTAGGGAGGTGGGACCGTTGGCCACTGTAAATAACAATAGAAATAACTTCCAATATGGTTCTGCCGTTCCAAAGAGAGCGCCGCAAGGGGAACCAAGAAGAGCGCCACAGCCTCGAGTAATCGAGAAAAGTCCTGCGAAGATAAGGGCTGAAGAGAGACGAGCAAACTTCAAGGCTATGAAATTTGTTGCAATTAGCCTTGTCTTTTTCGCACTTTTAGCATTTAGAATTTACTGCACGGTTCAAGTTGATGACTTAAACAGAGAACTGAGCAAGATAAATTCACAAATAGAAATTGTTGAGAGCGAGAACACAAGACTTAACATGGAACTCGATTCAATAATTTCACTCGAAAAAGTTGATGAATTCGCTAAAAACGAGCTGGGAATGGTTAAAGTAGAGAATTACCAAATCTCTTACATAAACCTTTCCGGTGGCGACGCTGTCACCTTAAGCGGCGGGAAGACACACCAGACGATTGGCGAGAAGTTAAAATCAATTTTCTAATAAGAACAAAATGAGAGTTAAGGGAGCTTCCCTTAACTCTCATAGTCGTATATAAAGGCAAAATAAGGGGCGTCAAACCATGACAAAAACAAAGAAAAACAAGCTAAAATCCAGGGGCCTTATCGCTCTTCTTTTAATTACAATAGTGGGTTTTGGTGCAGGTATTTACGGACTTGTTAACGTAAACATAATAAACGGAGAAAAATACAAACAGAAAGCTGAGAAGCAACAGCTTTCTGATACTACCGTATCGGCTCTTCGCGGTACCATTACAGACGCCAATGGTAACGTCATAGCAAAATCTGCTGATGTTTGGAAAATTTGGATCAACCCATCAAAGATGACCGATGACGCAACAAGACAAAACATTGCAGAAAATCTCGCAACAATCTTGGAACTTGAGTATGAGGATGTCTATGAGCTTTGCTGCAAAGAGAATCGAACCTATGTCGTAGTAAAGTCAAAGGTTGAATATGAAGCAAAGACTGCTGTTATGACTTTTGCGAAAGAAAATAAATATACACAGATGATAAGCACAGAGGACGACGTTAAACGCTACTATCCTTACGGAAGTTTTGCGTCATCAGTTTTGGGCTTCACAGGTTCAGAGGACAGCGGTCGTTCAGGCCTTGAATATTATTACAACGACACATTGACAGGTACGGTCGGCCGTATTATAACAGCGAAAAATGCCCAGCAGGCAACATTTAAGTCCGACTATTCCACATACTATGAGGCTGAGTCTGGACTCAATTTACAGCTCACAATCGACCAGGTAATTCAATATTATCTCGACACAGCTCTTGAAAATGCAGTTACCGAAAATAAGGCAACTTATGGTTACGGCATCGTTATGGAAACTAAGACTGGCGCAATTCTTGCTATGAGTACAATGCCAGACTACGATTGCAACAACCCTTACTCTTTAAGCGATGAGACCTTGGAGGCAATAAACGAGGAATACACTGATGAGGAAGGCAACATAACAGACGAGGATGCAAGAAAAGCCGCTATTACTAGCGCGCAATATTCCCAGTGGAGAAACAGAACTATCTGCGACTCCTATGAACCTGGTTCAGTATTCAAATGCATCGTTGCAGCTGCGGCTCTCGAAGAGGGCGTAGTTACAACCGATGAGGTCTTCAACTGCACAGGTTCAATCCAAGTCGCAGACAGAACCTACCACTGCGCAAAGCGCGTAGGTCATGGCACTGAAGATTTCGTCACTGCTTTCAAAAATTCATGTAACCCAGTATTTATAACAATCGGACAGCGTCTTGGCGCAAATAATTACTACAAGTATTTTGAGGCATTTGGATTTACTGAGAAGACAGGAATCGATTTACCAGCTGAGTCTACACCGGTTGCAAATGTAACTTATTACACAGCAAATAAACTCACAAAGGTTTCACTCGCATCCTGCTCATTTGGACAGTCGTTCCAAGTAAGCCCTATTCAAATCATTACAGCTATCAATGCCATTGCGAACGACGGTAAACTCATGAAGCCTTATGTTGTCGGAGCTATGCTCGATGACGACGGCAACAAGGTCTATGAGACACAGCCGACGGTTAAACGCCAGGTAATTTCAGAGCAGACAGCAGCAACTGTCCGCTCGATGATGGAAGAGGTAGTAAAGACCGGCGGTGGTAAGAACGCCTATGTTGCCGGCTATCGCGTAGCGGGTAAGACTGGTACTTCACAGAAACTTACAAATGTCGGATATTACATCTCCTCGTTCTGCGGTTTTGCACCTGCGGATGATCCTGAGATTACAGTACTTATCGTAATCGATGAGCCGAAGGCTGGACAGACAGCCGGTGGTACAGTTGCAGCACCTGTTGCGGCTGAGGTTATCTCGGAGACGATGCAGTACTTGAATGTTGAACCTCAGTACACTGAGGAGGAACTTGCAAAGCTCGACGTTAAGACTCCAGATTATGTCGGCACAGGTTCTGCAACAGCACAAAAAGAACTTGAAGCTCAGGGCTTCACAGTTAAGGTTATTGGCAGTGGTGATAAGGTTGTAAAACAATCACCATCAGCTGGTCAGACAATCCCGAAGAACGGCGTAGTTGTTCTTTACACTGAAAAGGGAGACACAAAGAAGGCGACAGTACCAGACCTTACGGGCCTTACAATTGCCGAGGCAAATGCAAAGGCAATAAGCGCAGGCTTCAATATTAAAATTTCAGGAACAAAGAGTGGTTCTGACATAAAAGCGTACAGACAGAGCATTAAAGCTGGTAGTGAGGCATCACTCGGCAGCGTTATCACTGTTTCGTTTAAGACTGTAGAAGTACTTGAAGGTGACGATTGATGAAGACAATTAGTACAATCGACATAGCGAGGGCATGCGGCGGCAGCACAAGCGGCGACGCTCAAATAACCTCGGTTGTGATAGACAACCGAGAGGTAAAGCCGGGCAGCCTCTTTATAGCAATCAAAGGCGAACGCCTTGATGGACATCAGTTCATAGAGTCAGCCGTGGCTGCAGGAGCGGCCGCAATAATGGCCTCTGCTGATGTAAAAACCACTGTACCAGTTATACGTGTTGAGGATACAAGAAAGGCTTTTCTTGACCTCGCACGTTGGTACAGACAGGGTTTTGACATTCCAGTTGTAGGACTTACGGGCAGTGTGGGAAAGACCACCACAAAAGAGATGATTTGGTACGTTCTCTCTGCAAAATATAATGCTCATAAGACAAGCGGTAACTGGAACAATGACATCGGAGTGCCAAAGGTGCTCTTAGGACTTGAGGAAAATCACACAGCAGCAGTAGTTGAGATGGGTATGAACCACAAGGGCGAGCTCTCAGTACTCACAAGAACTGCTCTACCAACACTTGCTGTTATAACCAATATTGGTGTTTCGCATATTGAAAATTTGGGAAGCCGAGAGGGTATTCTCAAAGCAAAGCTTGAGATACTCGAAGGCCTCGCACCTGGTTCGACGCTTATTCTCTCAGCTGACAACGACATGCTGAGGACAGTGACAGAGGAGAGCCTGGGTTACAAGTACAACATCCGTCGCTTCGGCGTAAACTTTGATGCCGACGTAAAGGCGGAGGATGTGAATTTTGAAAATGATGGCACAACTTTCACAGCGGTTGTAAAACCTACGAGAGCGGACGCTCTCGATGGCGCTGGCTGTGAGGACTTAGAGCCAGCAAGATTCCAAGTGAAACTTCCGACAATAGGCGAGCACTGTCTGCTCGACGCGCTCGCAGCAATTACTGTCGGCGTTGAACTTGGAATAGAAAATGAGAAAATCACGGAAGCTCTTTCTCATTATGAGCCGACAGGCCTCCGTGAAAAAATTGAAGAAGTAAATGGCATCACACTAATCGAGGACTGCTACAATGCCAGCCCTGATTCTGTAAAAGCCCTTTCAAATACTCTTAAAATCAGGGGCGAGGGCAAGAGAAAAATTGCCGTAATTGCAGACATGCTTGAACTCGGAGATTTCTCCGAGGAGGCGCACAGGAACTGCGGCCGCTTCCTCGCTGAGGCAGGAGTGGACTTACTCTTAACCTACGGTGAAAAAGCAAAATTTGTTGCAGAAGAGGCGAAAAACTCTGGTCTGCTCCGCGTCTTCGAATTTGACGATAAGACTGAACTTTCAAGACATCTTATAGACCTTCTCAAAGAGGGCGATGTGGTCGCTTTCAAGGGAAGCAGAGGTATGAAACTTGAAGATGTCATAAACCTTGTAAAAGGAGAAATGAAATGAGTACTACACTTGCAATAGTTTTAGCGGCTGTTTTGGGATTTGTCATCTCAGCGCTTTTAGGATTTGTTCTAGTTCCACTTCTTCACAAACTTAAATTTGGACAGACAATTCTTGATATCGGTCCTAACTGGCATAAGAATAAGCAGGGCACACCTACAATGGGCGGCTTCATGTTTATCATCGCAACAATCCTTGCAACAGCAATTGTTATAATTGTCGACAAAATTATGGGTGTCGACCTTGTTGCAGGAGATTCACCTGTTGCAAATGAGGTTAAAGTAAAACTTTATGCTGGAATTATAATGGCACTCGGCTTTGGTCTTATCGGTTTTGTTGATGACTACATTAAAGTCGTAAAGAAGCAAAATGAGGGCCTCACTGTAAAACAAAAGACAGCAATTCAGCTTGTTTTGTCCATCGGCTATATCGTAACTCTCTGCCTCTCAGCAGATCAGTTTATGTACATTCCTTTTGTAGGAAACATCAGCTATGGTCATCCTCTGATTTTTGCGATTTTCACACTCGTTGTAATTTATGCAACAGTAAATGCAGTAAATTTCACTGACGGCGTAGACGGTCTCTGTGCATCAGTAACTGTCACTGCAGCTGTTTCATTTGCTGCAATGGCAATACTTCGTACCTACCTCGGCGCCTCAGTTGTCGCTTGCGCGCTCGCTGGCGCTTGCGCGGGTTATCTCATTTGGAACTGGCACCCGGCAAAGTGCTTTATGGGCGACACAGGTTCGATGTTCCTCGGTGGTATGATTGTGGCTCTCGCTTATGCTATTGATTGCCCACTCATCCTCCTCGTTGCTGGCTTTGTCTACGTAATGGAAGGTCTTTCTGATGTCATCCAAATTGGATATTTCAAAATAACAAAGAAGATTGCAAGAAAGACGGACCCTAAAGCTACAGGAAAGAGACTCTTTAAAATGGCACCTATTCACCACCACTTTGAAAAATGTGGCTGGTCCGAAGTAAAGATCGTTTTAGTATTTTCACTCGTAAATGCAATAGCTGGCATTCTAGCTTGCTTGCTCATTTATTTTGGTTGACCTAAGGGGTAGAAGAGAATGGCAAAAGGACTTGGAAAAATTAGAAATAAACTCTCTCCATATTTTGCACATGGCGGATTTGACGTTGTCTTTCTCGCCCTTGTGCTGATTTTGCTCACAACAGGCGTAATTATGATGTTCTCTGCATCTTACACCTATTGCTACTACAATTTTGACGGAGACAGTTTTCACTACTTTAAAAATCAGGCTATCTTTGCTGCTGTCGGTGTTTTTGCCATGCTGGCAGTCAGTAAGTTCGATTTCAAGTTTTATAAGATATTTGCAAAACCTCTTTTGTTTTTTGCTTTCTTGCTCCTTGTAATCGTCCTTATTGTACCTTCATCGTCGGGCTTCCACCGTTGGCTTAGTATTCCAGGCCTCGGTAGTTTCCAGCCGTCAGAGGTTGCAAAATTCGCTTTGATTTTTTATCTCGCTTGTCACATCGGTGATAACTATCGCGGTATCAATTCCGATGAGATTTCAGTACATAGTGGCAGAAAAATGAAGACAAAGATTTGGTGCTTGGGCGTCTACTTATTCTTGATTGCCGCAATGTCTGTCCTGATTTACATGGAAAACCATGTATCGGGTACTGTAATTGTTTTTGCACTCGGCGTATTTATGCTCTGGCTTGCGGGATTTGATTATCGAGTTTTCCTTTTTGTGGGAATAGTCGGAGTAATAGTTGTTATAGCAGTAATTTCAAATCCAGAAATTTTGCCTACGCATGCTCAATCTCGTATTTATGCTTGGCTCGACAAGGACTACGATCCACTCGGTTCTCGTTGGCAGACCAATAATGCACTTTATGCTATAAGCCTCGGCGGATTCTTTGGCGTAGGTCTCGGAAATTCAACTCAAAAGCAACTCTACGTATCTGAGCCACAGAACGACTTCATTTTCTCGATTGTCTGCGAGGAACTCGGCTTCTTCGGAGCACTTGTTATTATTGGTCTTTTCATAGCACTTGTCATACGCGGATTTTACATTGCTTTCCATACAAGAGATAAATTTGCAAGTCTTCTTGTTATGGGCATTTCGTTCCAGGTAGGCCTTCAGGCAGCGATAAATATCGCCGTTGTAACGGACGTTTTCCCGAACACTGGTATAAGCCTTCCATTCTTCTCATACGGCGGTACGTCACTTTTGATGTTGCTCTTTGAAATGGGACTGGTACTGGGCGTTTCGAGGTATGCAAACTTTAAGAGAACATAAGGGGTATCTTTATGAAAATTCTTTTTGCGACAGGTGGTACAGGAGGACATATCAATCCAGCTATTGCCGTTGCAAGCTTTATCCGCGAAAATTACGAGGATGTTGAAATACTCTTCGTCGGCACACCGAACCACATGGAAGCAAAACTTGTGCCATCAGCGGGATTTGAATTTAAAACGATAATGATAAGTGGCTTTCAGAGAAAGCTCACTTTAAAAAATATTGGCAGAAATGTAGCAACTCTTAAAAGAGTTGTGACAAGTTCATTTGCTGCCAAGAAAATAATAAAAGAATTCGGACCTGACGTTGTAGTCGGCTTCGGCGGCTACGTCAGCGGTCCGGTACTGCGCGAAGCGCATAAACTCGGCATTCCAATTGCAGTGCATGAGCAGAACGCCTTCCCAGGCGTTACTAATAAGGCACTTGCAAAATATGCCGAGGTTGTAATGCTCACCTTCGCTGACGCGAAGGAGCGCATGACATGCAAAAATGAGCCAGTGATAACTGGCCTTCCTGTAAGACAGGAACTGGTAGACGCGTCCCGCGATGAGGCTCGAGCAAAGCTCGGACTCAAAGGCGACACACCGCTCGTCCTCTCAATGGGCGGAAGCCTTGGAGCACGCGCTGTGAACGACGCCATCTGTGGCCTCATCGCAAATAAACGCGACGACCACGACTGTGTTTTTCTTCACGCATACGGCCAGTACGGCCTATGGGTACCAGAAAAACTGCACGAGCTCGGCGTCGATTTTGAAAATCGCGATGATATCATCATTCGCGAGTACATCGACGACATGCAGGTCTGCATGCCTGCCGCAGACATCGTCATAAGTCGTGCCGGTGCCTCTTCTCTTTACGAGATTCGCGCGCTTGGCAAGGCATCAATTCTGATACCTTCGCCAAATGTTGCTGAGAACCATCAGTATTTCAATGCGATGGAACTTGTCAGCAACGACGCGGCGCTCATCCTCGAAGAGAAGGACCTCACCGCCGACTCACTCACTGCGGCAGTAAACACCTTGCTTTCAAATAGAGAAAAGATTAAATCTCTTGAAGAAAATGCCAAATCAATGGCCATTCTCAATTCGACGGAACTCATTGTCGAAAATATTATGAAACTTAAAGGGGAGGGATAAGATGCAAAAGAGTGTATCAAAAGCAGAGGAGCGCAAGCACCACATCGACACAAGAAAACGCACACAGATGATAAGGCACAGAATTATTTACATCATTCTTGCAATCATAGTTTTGATCCTCGGCATTTTCTTGTCTTTCTCTTTGTTCTACAATGCAAACAGAATCGAGGTTCGTGGATATAGCATCTATGAGACCGATGAGATAATCGCTGCATCGGGAATAAGTAAGGGCGACAACATGGTCTCGATGAAATTCGACTCAATCGAGGAGAAAATCACCTCGGCACTTCCTTACATAGGCTCGGTTGATTTTAAACGTTCCTTCCCAGACAAGCTCATAATAACAGTCCACGAAATTGGAATTTCGGCAGCCTTTGAGACGACGGACGGCTATGTCCTCGTCAACGACAAGGCGAAGGTCTTAGGACAGGTGGCAAGTATCGAAGAGGTACTTGCAAACGCAGAACTTGTCGGTGGTGCGAAACTCTCTAACGACACGGAGGAAACTGAGACTGAAGTGACTTCCTTTGTTGTAGAGTCTGAGAAAATAATTATTGTAACTGGCGCTGAGATTACAAAGTCTGAATTTGGAAAAGAGATTGAACTCAAAAAAGAAAATGCTGTTGCCTCTTACCAAAAGATAATGACATTCTTCAGTGAAAATGAAATTTCTGGCATCACTTCGATAAATCTTAAAGATCCTCACAACATAACATTCATGTACGAGGATAGAATAATAATCAAAATCGGTTCCGTACTTAACCTCACTGACAAGAAGATGGCTGCGGCTGCCGCTATAATCAAGGACCAGGACTCCGTCGGTACAAATCAGGAGGGAACGATTGATTTGACCGTAAGCGACAAGAAGTATTACTTCTCACCAAAGGTTGAGACCACAGCACCAGTTGTAACTGAGGTCGTAACCGATGAAAATGGCGAGGCCGTGACAAACGAGCAGGGCCAAGTAGTTACACAGGTTGTAACTACAACAGCCGAGAGTACTACGGCACAAGATGGCGCAACAACTAAGGCCGAGAGTACAACTACGACAAAGAAGGCAAATTAGATTAAGTCTTGAAATTTGCAATTTGTCGTGTTAGTATATAGGTTGTATTTTTATATAAACTTATAAATAATAATATGTATTTTATTATTAGGAGGTTGCCATATGGGATTTGAAATGGCTGCAGATTTTGAAAGCGTAGTACAAATCAAAGTAATTGGTGTCGGTGGCGGCGGCGGAAACGCTGTTAACCGTATGATTAAGTCTGATATTAAAGGCGTAGAGTTCATAGCTATCAATACTGATAAGCACGTTCTTCTTCAGTCACAGGCTACACACAAAATCCAAATCGGTGAAAAAGTAACAAGAGGCCAGGGCGCTGGCGCTCGTCCAGAGATTGGACAGAGAGCAGCAGAGGAGAGCAAGGAAGTTATCACTGACGCTCTCAAGGGCACTGACATGATCTTCATTACAGCCGGTATGGGCGGCGGTACAGGTACAGGTGCTGCTCCTGTTATTGCTTCTACAGCAAAGGAGATGGGTATCCTTACAGTAGGTATCGTTACAAAGCCTTTCAGCTTCGAAGGTAAGCACAGAATGGAACAGGCTGAAGACGGTATTAAGGAACTTGCACAGTCAGTTGACAGCCTTATCGTTATACCTAATGAGAGACTTAAACTTCTCTCAACAGAGAAAATCACTCTTGCTAACGCATTTGATGCTGCTGATGACATTCTTCGTCAGGGTGTTAAATCTATCTCAGAACTTGTTGCAAATGCAGGTTACATCAACCTCGACTTTGCCGATGTAAGTTCTATTATGCGTGATGCTGGTCATGCTCACATGGGCGTTGGCCGTGCTGCTGGCAAGGACAAGGCAGAGGTTGCTGCTAATGCTGCAATCACAAGCCCACTTCTTGAGACAACAATCGATGGCGCTCACGGCGTTATCATCTCTATTACAGCATCTCCTGATGTTGGTCTTGATGAGATCACACAGGCTTCCGAGATTATCTCTGGCGCAGCTCATCCAGACGCAAACATCATTTGGGGTGTTAGCTTCGACGATACTCTTCAGGACGAAATCGTTGTTACAGTAGTAGCTACAGGTTTTGGCGCTGATGGTATTAAGCGCGTTGAGACAAAGTCACGCTTCGAAGATGAGGCTGAAGACGACATCTCTACAATCATGAGCAACTCATCATCTGATGATTTCATGGGCTTCGGCGACGACACAGCTCCAAAGAGTTCATCAGGCAGCAGCTTCGGCATGGATGATGATTATTTCGATGCTCTTGATGACATTTTCTCAAGCAGAAAATAAAAATTATTGCAATTTAATTTTCACTGTGCTAAAATGCACTAGTGTTTTATTCTAAGTAATTGACTCGAGGTGAATGGAAATGAAGGAAGGAATCCACCCAAATTACGCACCTACAACAGTTAAGTGTGCATGTGGCGCTACTATCGAAACAGCTTCTACAAAAGAAGATCTTCGTGTAGATATTTGCTCAAACTGTCACCCATTTTATACTGGTAAGCAGAAGCTTGTAGACACAGGCGGACGTGTTGACAGATTCAACAAGCGTTTTGAAAAGTCACAGAAAATGTAATTTAACAAATCAAAGCCGACACAGCTGTGTCGGCTTTTTGTTTTTTTATCACTTGTTTATCAAATAGTAACAAATGGCTTGTATAATAAATAGGTTACAATATTAAAGGTGGTATGACCGTGAAGAAACTTTTAAAGACGAAAAAACGTAAAGTTCTTTTTGTTGTCTTTTTATTTATTCTTGTTATCGCACTTGTCTCTCTTGTCCTCGCTCTGACCGACAAGGGCACAAAAGTTGAGGTGGCAGAGGCAAAACTCGATACTGTTGAATCACATTATGATACATCGGGTGCCATAACAACTACAACTTTTGAGAAATTCTATGCTTACGAGGGCATGGTACCAGTTGAAGTTCTTGTATCGCCTGGCGATATTGTCCACAAGGGCGATGTACTTGCAAAGTTCGATGCATCTTCTCTTGACGCTGTCGTAAAAGAGAAAAAGCAGGCCTACAACGAGGCAAAAACAAATTATAATAATGCTCTTAAAAATAAGAACGATACCGCAGCTCAGGAGAAGGAACTCGACAAGCAGATTGCGGAACTTGAGGCACAGCAGGCAGCAAGTACTAGCACAAGCACCACTCCTGATTTCTCAACTATGACTGAGGAGGAGATTGCAGCTTATGTAAATGCACTCTCGAGTGGAACCTCTACAATCGATACTACCTCACTTCAAATAGTTCTCTTAAAAGCTGAAAAAGCCCTTCTTAGCACGGGCTCCACTGCATCGCTCATCGATGCTTATAAATCTACAATGGACAGCGCAAAAGCTGAATATGATGCTGTTGTCGCTGAGAGAAATACTTATGCAAATGGTCTTGTTGCAACAAGAGATGGTAAGGTTACAGATGTTTATCTCACTGTGGACACCCCTTATGAACTTGTAAGCGATTCGAGTGATTCCGACATCTCATCACTGCTCTCTGGTGTCACATCGACTGTTGATATCTCGTCCCTCCTGGGAAGTCTCGGCACAAGCTCAAGCAATGCTGAAAAAGGCGTCGCTATTACAATCGACTACTTCGATGGTTATATTATTGAATTCTCACTCGGTAAATATGACATCGAGACTGTAAAAATCGGCATGCCTGCAACAATCACTTATCTTGATTACACTTATGAGGGCGTTGTAAGCTACATAAGCGCCACAGCAAACTCAACAACGGACGTTGTAAGTTCGCTTATGGGCTCAAGCTCTACAACGACAAGTGCAGTCTCTGCTAGAATTTCCATCACAAATCCGGATGAGAAAATAGTTGCAGGATTTGAGGGCAAAGCCTCAATTCTTACAAATAAGAAAGAAAATGTTTTGACTATCCCTGTCGAGTCCCTCGTAATCAAAGAGGGCGAGACTTATGTCTACACAATAGATTCCGAGACTAGTACAGCAACGCTCGTGGCTGTGGAGGTTGGCATTTACTCCGACACACTTTACGAGATTACGTCAGGTCTTACACAAGGTGACAAAGTAATCTTAAATGCCTCTAAAGTTGAAGAAGGCGAAAAAGTTTACGTAGGTGAATAAAACTTTATGAATATGCGAGAGAACATAAGAATAGCGCTTTCTGCGATTCGCGCCAATAAAATGCGAAGCTTCCTTACTATGCTTGGCATTATTATTGGTGTAGGTTCTGTTATCGCAATTATGACAATAGGAAATACTGGTAAGGATTTCCTGATAAAAAAGATTAACGAGGCCGGAGGCCAGAGCGTCGTAATTTCCGTAATGGGCAGTGAACGCTATAACATCGATGGCCTTACCGATGATGACATCAAACTCCTTCGGGACATCGATATTGTCCAATACGTTGTACCGGAGTCCTCGTCGTCGGGGGAGATGCAGACGAAGCGTGTGCCAGACGGCTACGCTACAATCAATGGCGTAAATGCCGACTATCAGCAGGCATACGCCATAAAGATTGACTATGGACGTTGGTTTACCGACGACGAGATTGACCAGAGGTCACGTGTCTGTCTTATAAGTCAGTACACCTCTGAAAAATTCTTCGGAAGAAGCAATGCTGTCGGTGAGACTATCGACATCTCAATAAACGACCAACTTGTAACTCTTAAAATCATCGGTATTTCAACCGATACTGAAAACAGCTTGTTTTCAGTGGACGACCTTGAAACTATGATGGACCAGTTTGGAATTTCTGTTGATTTTTCAAAGATTGGTTATGTCTACATGCCAGTGTCAACTCTCCTTGACCTCTACGGCGAGACAACCTATTCAGGTGTCTCTCTTATAACATACGACGTCAACGACCTCGACCGTGCCGGAGAGCTTGCAGTGTCAATGCTCAACGCCCGCCACGGTGTCCTCGACGACTCCGTCTACGAGGCCACCAACATGGCGACACTCGTCGACTTGCTCGACACTGTAATCAACGTATTTACAATCTTTATCGCAAGTGTCAGCGCAATAAGCCTTATAGTTGGCGGTGTCGGCGTTATGAACATAATGCTCGTCTCCGTCACGGAGCGAACAAGGGAGATAGGTATCAGAAAAGCCCTCGGCGCCCGTACCGATGTCATTCTCTTCCAATTCCTCACAGAATCAGTCGTTATCTGTGTCATTGGCGGACTTATAGGAATGGCACTCGGCTTCGGTATGTCCTATGTCGCGGCGACACTTATGGGTACGCAGGTCTCACTTAACATCTCCACAATTTTAATCGCTGTCGGTTTCTCAAGCGCCATAGGAATTTTCTTCGGAATTTATCCTGCGAAAAAGGCGGCCACTATGCCGCCGATTGAGGCGCTTCGCCAAAACGGATAAAATAAAAATCCCACTTCAAGTTCTGAAGTGGGATTTCTTTTTATTTTGCGTCTTTGAGCGCGCGCTCAAGCCAAATTGAACCTATGTCCATAGCATTGAAAAGACCAGTCTTTTCTGAGGTTTTGATGATACTTTCGATAGGGTTCAAATTTGGGTCTGTGGCAATGAGCTGAATTGAAACTTTTTCAGCTACTTCGATGTCGCCCTTTTTAGTTGTGCTCTTAACATTGAGCATTATAACGTATGGGTCGTACATGTTGCCATAGTAGAGAATGTTACCTTTTCTAACTAAAGGTTTGCCCTTATAAGTAAGGAACTCGCCTGACTGTGCCAATTTTTATTCATCCTTTCAAGAAATCACGAACGAGAGCTTGGAGAAGCTCATCGCGATCTATTTTTCTTATAAGACTACGTGCATTTTTGTGAGTGGTTATATAGGTTGGGTCCTCAGAAAGGATGTATCCTACTATTTGGTTAGTAGGGTTGTAGCCTTTTTCTTGAAGAGCTTCATAAACCTCACGAAGAGTTTCCTTTATGCGGGCATCGTTGTCTTCCTTGATGGAAAACTGAATGGTTTTATCAGTCATTCTGTCCACCTCCAACGGATATAATACATTATTATAAACTAATTATCTTAATAAAACAACCAAATTTAACTACGGAGAGCGGCACCGAGTTCTTCAGCGGCCTTTATTGCCTTCTTTACAGCGGAGTTACACTCGTCGTCTGTGAGTGTGTGCTCTGCGCTGCGGAAACGAAGGCTGAAGGCAACAGATTTCTTGTTCTCGCCAACCTGTGCACCCTGGTAGATGTCGAAGAGTTCGATGTTCTCAAGCATCTTGCCACATGCCTTAGAGATTGCTTTTTCAAGTCTTAATACTGGTGTGTCAGCATCTACTACGAAAGCGAGGTCTCGAGCTGTTGCAGGGAACTTTGGAAGTGCCTTGTAAATACGAACAAGGTCTGACTTTTCATAGAGATATTCAACGTCGATCATAGCGACATAGGCGCGTGTGCCAATCTCGAAATTGTCGAGTACTTTTGGATGAACTTCACCGAGTATCGCAACCTCGCGGTCTTCAATGCGAATTGAAGCAGTTCTTCCTGGGTGGAAGATAGGGCAAGTTGAAATTGGCTCTACGTCGTAGTCAGAGATACCACAAACTTTGAGAATCTCCTCTACAACACCCTTGAGTTTGTAGAATGTAACGTCTTTGCCGTACATACCGAGGACGAGCTGTTGATTCTCGTCTGGAAGCTTCTCTGTGCCGTTGTTCTTGTAAACTGTTGCAAGCTCGTAGAATGAGACTGCAGCGTTCTTTCTTGTATAGTTTCTGCCAAGTACCTCAAGCATTGAAGGTATAGCAATTGTTCTCATAACACTTGTGTCTTCACCGAGTGGGTTTGAGATTGTTACACAGTCACGAAGCTTTGAGTCCTTTGGAAGGCAGATTTTGTCGTATGCCTTAGGGCTTATGAATGAGAATGTCTGAATCTCTGACAAACCGCATCCCATAGCGGTTTTCTCAAGAAGCTTTGAGAACTGCTGACGGTCTGTGAGCTTTGATTTTGCTACGCCGCCGAGCTCTCTGTTTGGAATTTTGTTGTAGCCGTAGAAACGAGCAATTTCCTCGGAGAGGTCTGCCTGGTGTTCGATGTCGATACGAAAAGCAGGGGCAGTAACTTTGCCGTCCTCTACAGTAAAGCCAATCTTGCGAAGCATCTCTGCCTGCTCGTCGGCTGAAACTTCAATGCCTATGAACTTGTTTGTCCACTCAGGCATGAATGGTAAAACTACAGGTTCCTTTGGAGTTGCGTAGTTGTCGACAATTCCGTCGACAACGTCACCGGCGTCAAGAAGCTGTACAAGCTCAAGCGCGCGACGAAGACATACGTCGCAGTCGTCAGGGTTGAGCTGCTTCTCGAAGCGGGCCGAGGCCTCTGTTCTCATGCCGAGGCCCTTTGCGGCTCTGCGTACAGCGACGCCGTTGAAGCATGCGGACTCGAAGACGATTGTTGTTGTGTCATCCATGATGCCTGAGAATTCGCCACCCATGACGCCTGCAACGGCGCAAGGGTCGGATTCGTCGGCGATTACCATCATAGTGCCTTGAAGCTCGCGCTCCTCGCCGTCAAGGGTTGTAATCTTTTCACCTGGCTTTGCGTTTCGAACTATAACGTGGTTGCCCTTGAGGTAGCGGAGGTCAAATGCGTGCATTGGCTGGCCGTACTCGAGCATAACATAGTTTGTGATATCAACTATGTTATTGATAGGGCGGACGCCACATGCACGAAGACGCTCGCGCATCCAACGTGGTGATGGGGCAACACGTACGTTCTCAACAACTGCTCCGCAGTAGCGGTAGCACTTGTCTGGAACGTCGATGTCAACTTTAAGAAGATCATTTACATTGCCATGACCGCCTTTGACCTCTGGCTCGTGGAGTTTGAGCTCTGCGCCGTAAGTCGCAGCAGCCTCACGAGCGAGGCCTATAATTGACAGGCAGTCAGGTCTGTTTGAAGTAATTTCAAACTCAACGACTGTGTCGTCAAAGCCTATTGCCTCCCTAATGTCCATACCGAGAGTGTGGTCACAGTCGTCGCCGAGGATGAAAATGCCATCCTCAATAGCATAAGGGAAATCGTGAACGGTAAGACCGAGTTCACCGAGTGAGCAGAGCATACCGCGTGACTCGAGTCCACGGAGCTTGCCAGCTGTGATTTTTGTGCCGTTCGCAATAACTGATTTGTGGCGTGCTACTGGGACAAAATCGCCCTTCTTAACATTCTGTGCGCCTGTGATAATTTGAATGATTTCACCTGAACCATCGTCGATTTTGCAGACCCAAAGGTGGTCTGAGTCAGGATGATGATCGATCTCTTCAACATGACCTACAACGATGTTTTCGAGCTTTGCGCCCTCATGCTCAAAAGATTCTACTTTTGATCCGGAGATTGTGAGCGCTTCAGCAAAATTTCTGTCTGTGTCGTCTATCTCAACGAATTCAGAGAGCCATCTTTTTGATAAATTCATAACTCACACCTCCTCTTAAAATTGCTCAAGAAAACGATTGTCGTTTTCGTAGAGCATACGCATATCATCAAGTCCAAAGCGGAACATTACAAGTCTCTCAAGGCCAATACCGAAGGCAAAACCTGAATATTTTTCAGGGTCAACGCCACCGTTTTTGAGAACCTTAGGGTGTACCATACCGCCGCCGAGGATTTCAATCCAACCTTCGCCTTTGCACATAGGACAGCCGACACCGCCACACTTAAAGCAGGAGATGTCAACCTCACATGAAGGCTCGGTGAATGGGAAGTGGTGAGGACGGAAACGTGTCTTTGTGTCAGGACCGTAAAGTCTCTTTGCAAAGGTATCAAGAGCGCCCTTGAGGTCGGACATTGTGATGCCCTCGTCAACTACAAGACCCTCGATTTGGTGGAAGAGAGGGGAGTGAGTTGCGTCAACGGCGTCTGAACGATAAACACGACCAGGTGCGATGATTCTAAGTGGAGGTTCTGTGTTCTCCATTACACGAATCTGTACAGGGGAGGTCTGTGTTCTAAGAAGCATGTTCTCAGTAATATAGAAAGTATCCTGTGTATCACGAGCAGGATGATCCTTTGGAATATTGAGCATCTCAAAGTTGTAGTGGTCCCACTCAACTTCAGGGCCTGCTGCGATGTCAAAGCCCATACCTTGGAAGATTTCCTTAACCTCGTCAAGTACTATTGAGAGGGGATGTCTGTGGCCAAGTTCACAAGGCTCGCCAGGGAGAGTTACGTCGATTTTCTCAAGGGAGAGGCGCTTCTCCTGCTCGGCAGCTTTGAGCTCTGCTACCTTTTCGTCAATTTCGTTTTGGATGTACTCTCGAACCTCGTTTGCGACCTGTCCGATAACAGGGCGCTCCTCAGGTGAGAGGCCACCCATTGCTTTGAGAACTGCGGTAAGTTCACCCTTCTTGCCGAGGAACTTTACGCGGATGGCGTCAAGTTCTTCAAGAGAAGGCGCAGTCTCTAAAGCTTCTTTCGCATTCTTGCGAATTTCTTCGAGTTGTTGTCTCATAATTTTCCTCCTTTTCTTAGGAAGGGACAAAAAAATAACTTCGCCCCTTCAAAAGGGACGAAGTTTAAACTCCGCGGTACCACCCAAATTTCCAGCAAAATTTTACTGGACACTTTACGCTCCTTTACGTGGAAGCTCTCGTCTTTTCCTACGCAGGGAAGCCCTTCAGAAAAGCCGCTCGGGAGGGAACTTCAAAATACTGTCCTTCGTGTCCACTTCCAGCCGATGGTGGTCACTCTCTGAAGAATTCGTAGTAAGTCTACTTTCTCCGTCATAGCGTTTGTTATTAAATTACTTATGAATTTTAACACCAAGCGCCCGTTATTTCAACAATTATTTTATTTATAGGTAAAATATGATAAAATAGAGCATATTTAAGTAGGAGGTAGTCCTATGAAGGTTTATTCAGCTGATGAAATACGCTTTGTTGAGGAGCGCGAGGACGAGGTCGGAACTCGCTTTATCCGCCTTATGGAAAATGCCGGCGCCGCTTCTGCGAAGCAGATAGAAAAGCTTGTAAAGTCAAATGATGAGATTGTCATTGTCTGCGGCAAAGGCAAGAACGGCGGAGACGGCTTCGTTATAGCGCGAAAGCTCTACGAAAACGGCTTTTTTGTAAAGGTAGTTTTGGCACAGGGTGAGCCCTCGGCGCACGACGCCATAGAAAACTACCAAAAAGCCGTAGGTTTGGGCATTACGGTCATAAGGTATGACCGTGAGCAGAGCGCGGTGGAGAAGGCTATTGAGAATGCTAAAGTCATAGTTGATTGTGTCTTTGGAATAGGTTTTCACGGAGAGCCAGATTTTGCTTGCAGAGACATTTTTGAACTCATAAATTGCTCACTTGCAAAGGTGATTTCCATCGATGTTCCAAGTGGCGTTGACACGGACACAGGTGCTGTCTGCACATGCCCTGTAAGAGCCGACTTCACACTTGCGATATCGACCTTAAAACCTGCACATATACTCCTCCCAGCACGCGAGTGCTGTGGTGAGGTAAAGGTGCTCGATATCGGCATTTCAGAGGAGGCTCTAAACAGTGTCTCGCCGAGGCTTGAGACACTCACAAAGAGTGAGGTAGAAGAGCTCATACCTACGAGGAAAATTAACTCTCACAAGAATGATTTTGGACATGTTCTTGTAATAGCTGGAAGCCGCAACATGCCAGGTGCAGCTTGCCTTGCAAGTGGGGCTGCCTGCGTGGCTGGCGCTGGCCTTACAACAGTTGCTTTTCCAGAGAGCGCGTATGCGTCTCTCGCAAGTGGTATGAAAGAGGTCATGCTCTTCCCACTGCCAGAGCATGACGGCAAGCTCATTGCAACTGTTGAAGCCTTGGGCAAGCTCCTTCTTGCTATGGAGCGTGCAACGGCTATTGTAATCGGTCCTGGTATCGGTCAATCGGAGGATGTGACTGAACTTGTTTTTGATGTTTTGAAAACCGCAAAATGTCCAGTAGTTATCGATGCTGACGGCCTTAATGCAATTGCTTCAAATCTCGATATTTTAAGAGAGACAAATGCCAAAATTGTCCTCACACCTCACCCAGGTGAGATGGCAAGACTCACTGGTCTCGAGGTTGAGGAAGTCGAGCAAAATAGGGAGGGCATAGCAGAGGAATTTGCAAAACGTCACGGTGTTACTGTTCTTCTAAAAGGTGCCGCAACTGTTGTCTCAAGTTTTGACACAACTGATGTCTACATAAATAACACCGGCAATCCTGCCCTTTCAAAGGGCGGCAGCGGCGACGTACTTTCCGGCATAATCGGCGCCCTCTTGGCGCAGGGACAAAGTCCCTTTGACGCCGCAAGACTGGGCGCGTACCTACACGGTTTCGCCGCTGAACTTGTTTCAATTGAAACAAGCATTGCCGGCACTACAGCCACCGATCTCTACAGAGGCATAAAACTTGCCTACAAGGAGCTCGGCCTTTAAAAATCACAAACCTGTAAAGTCTAAACGCTTTACAGGTTTCTTTTTATGGCCAAAAACTTGAAGTTTATAACCTACTATGGTATTATATATAATCCATTATTATGTTTATTTTTATTAAATATATTTTTTAAGGGGAACTCATGGGAAAATTAATTGTCATTGAAGGACTGGACGGTTCAGGAAAATCAACACAGACTGAGCTCGTCAGAAAATTCATAGAAGAGCAGGGCATAGACTTAAAACAGATCAAACTCCCTGACTATGAATCTGACTCATCTGCACTTGTACGCATGTACCTCGGCGGTGCCTTTGGCACAAAGCCTACCGATGTCGGCGCCTATGCTGCATCTTCATTTTATGCAGTTGACCGCTATGCAAACTTCGTAACAAAGTGGAAGGATGACTACGAGTCAGGCAAGATTATTCTCGCTGACCGCTATGCAACATCAAACGCTGCCCATCAAATGACAAAGCTCTCCCGTGATAAGTGGGACGAATACCTCGCTTGGCTTGAGGATTTTGAATATGTAAAAATCGGCATCCCAAAGCCGGCTCTTGTAATTTTCCTCGACATGCCTATTGAGATTTCCCAAAAACTTATGACTTCCCGCTACAAAGGCGACGAGGCAAAGAAGGACGTACACGAAGCTGACGTCGCTTATCTCAAAGCTTGCCGAGAAGCCGGCATGTATGCCGCAGAAAAACTCGGCTGGAAGATAATCAAATGCTTCGAGGGCGATGAACCTCGAACAATAGACGCAATTTCAAATGACATCTTGAAGGAGGTAAGCCAATGCATAATGTAGGTTTCGCAGAACCAACTGACATAATGGACATGAAAGCTATGTGGCGTATGGCTTTCCTCGATTCGGATGACAACATCCAATATTTCTTTGACCACCTCTACAAGGAGGGCTATGGCATCGTCTCCCGTGAGGAGGGCGTGCCAGTTGGATGTCTTTACCTCATCCCTTGTCAGTTCGTTTTGAACTATAGACTTTACAGCGCCTATTACATTTACGCTGCAACGACTCATCCGAGTCACAGAAACAAGGGACACATGGCCGCTATGCTCCACTTCGCTGAAGAGGTAGCAACTGAGCGCGGCATCGATTTCCTTGTTGTTGTTCCAGCTGATGACCAACTTTACGACTACTACGGAAAGTATGGCTATCAGACAGCTTTCTATAAGAAGGTTGTTCGCTTTACAAGAGAACAACTGAAAGCCCTCGCTGTGCCACCGGACCTCACCAACGCCTTCTCGCTCGACGTCTTTGACATCCGCCAACAAAGTCTCGGCTTTGGTGACTACATCAACTGGGGCGACAGAGCAATCCGCTATGCTATGTATTCCCACGACGCAAGCTCGGGCTCTATGGCATTTACCAGCGATGGCTATGCTATGTACAACATGGGTAAGGATACGGTTTACGTAAAAGAGATGTGTACTCTTTCCGACCCAGGCGAGCTTTACACAATGCTTCTCATGGAAGATGAGGCTGAGAAATTCACTCTCAATCTTCCTGTAAATTCAAATATTCATTCCGACGACGAACACATCGAGCGCGCTGGTATGTGTCTCGCACTTTCCGAGACATCGATGATGGCGATGCGCGACATGAGAAATGCCTATCTCGGACTAACACTTGGTTAAAGGAGAATTTGTATGGTTTTTGTAATGCTTGCAAATGGTTTTGAAGAAGTAGAAGCCGTCTCTCCTGTTGATGTTCTAAGGAGAGCGGGTGTGCCTGTAAAGACAGTCGCTGTGGAGAATCCAAGCGACTACCTCGTTGAAGGCGCACACGGCATAAAAGTAAAAGCCGATGAGCTTCTCTCAAATATAGACCTCACTGACATCGACGCTATAGTGCTTCCAGGTGGTATGCCTGGAACAAAAAATCTCGATGCAAATGACGAAGTTCGAGCAGCACTTTCGTCCTGTGCTGACAATGGCAAACTTATTTGTGCCATTTGTGCAGCACCTTCAGTGCTCGGTCATTTGGGCCTTCTCTCCCAGAAGAAGGCAACCTGCTTCCCAGGGTTTGAGCGTGAGCTCGGCTGTGGGGTATTTACAGGTGCCAGAGTCGAAGTCGACGGCAACGTAATCACAGCCGACGGCCCTGGCTCAGCAGTACTCTTTGGCGAGGCGATAGCGACAAAGTTCGTTGGCGCTGACGCTGCCAAAAGAGTTGTAGATTCGATGAAGTGTAGATTTTAATTTTAAGAAGGAAAAAGACGTGGACAATTTTGATGTGAACAAAGAACTCGACGCTATGATGGCAAACATCAAAGCGGAGAGAAATGCGCCGGCACAGCAGACGCGACCGACGCAGACACAGCCGCAACCGCGGCCAACACAGCAAAGGCCAACACAGCCAAAAAACGACACCGCTTATTACAGCGGTGAGGTTTATTTTGCTGCAAAGAGGCCTGCAGCAGAGACGACTACCCATGAGCAGCCTGTAAGGCGACCTGCAACAAACGTGGAAGGTGATGTCGCTGTAAAGCGTCGTCGCCAAGTAAAAAAGAAAAAGGTAAATCCAAAAGCCACAGCTATTTACATTGCGGCTCTTATTGTCATATCAATTTTCCTCTCACTCTACACAATGTCCTTCGTAAACGATATCTTAGCTTTCAACAGAAGCACTGAAACTGTAACAGTTTCAATCTCCGAAAATGCAACAACAGGTAAGGTTATAAATCAACTTAAAAAGGCTGGCCTTATCAAGCACAAATACCTCTGTAAAATGTTCATGACATTTACAAAAGACCTACATGGGTCAAAACCTACTTATCTCAGTGG
>R01__coassemble_8_pt1 | contig 24044 bp, 19 predicted proteins | sample R01__metabat2_low_PE_010 | metagenome-assembled genome bin R01 | reverse complement strand
GTATATAATAATTCATTGTATTATTAGTCATTGGAGGAAAAAGCAATGAAGAAACTCAAAATATCCAAGCTCTCCCCTACACCACTTGTTATTATTCTTGCGGTGTTCGTGCTCGTTTGCACATCTCTTCGCGTCCTCCAACTCTCTACCATCGTTGACGCCGCAACAGGTTTTTGGATTACAAGAAATGCAACTGTTTGGATCCTTTACATCCTCTGCATTGTCTTCTTTTTAATATCGCTTATCTTCTCCTATTTCAGTGGCATAATGACAACTCCGAATTTCAAAAAAGAAAGTAACATCGGATTTTTTGTAGGCTCCATAATTTTTGCATTGTCACTCGTTTATGAAGCAATCACTTCTCTTATAAACATCTTAAATCACCTGACATCAAGTTTGTCCTCAAGCAGTGCATCCATTTACAGTGCTCTTGTTTCAACTGGTGGTTTTGCACTCATAATAGAAACCATATTTAGCTTCATTTCAATTATCTTTGTTATCTTCGTTACACTCTCAGCTATACGTGGTAATGACAGTTACAAGAAGCACACCGTTTTGGCGCTCTCCCCTGTACTTTGGGCTATGGGACGCCTCATGTATTACTTCATAGAACCAGTAAGTTTTAGAAATGTTTCTGAACTTTTCTTTAGAATTATTCTCCTCTGCTTTGCATGTATCTTCTTTATGTCCTTTGCACGAATCACAGCTGGCATAAACGAGGAAATAAGCATGAAGGCTCTCTGGTTCGCAGGTACCAACACATCACTTTATGCATTCATCTGTGGCTTCGGCCAACTCTTTGCTATAATAGGTGGCCACGCAAGTCTCTCTTCTGCATACGCTTTGAACTTTGCTGATATTGGCCTTGCACTTTTCACATTTACACTTTTACTCACTGTGACTCCACTCGACAACGAGGTGGAAACAAATGATTGAAAAACTAAAGGCTCTAGTTGACGCAGGGCGCGTGCCGCATGCGCTTGTAATCGACGGCGGAAGCTATGACGCCCGTCTACTTGCCGCACGCGAGCTCTCAGCGGAGCTGCTTTCCGACAGAGAAAAAGTCATGGCTGGTAACAGCCCTGACGTCATAGTTGTTCTGCCGGAAGAGAAGAAAAAGACTTTGTCTGTCGAAGTCATCAGGCAAATGCGGGATGACGCGTATATCATTCCAAATGAGAATGAGAAAAAGGTTTACATAATTGCAAAAGCGGAGCTTATGCAGGACTATGCACAAAATGCTCTTCTTAAAATTCTTGAGGAGCCACCTGTCTTTGCAACTTTCATTCTCCTCTGCGACACACATTCTGTATTGCTCGACACAATACTCTCCCGTGTCGCAGTATTTAACATTGGCGATATCACAGGCGACGGCGAGGACGAGACCTCTGCCACTTGCGAAGGCTATGCAAGAACTCTTGCAAGCCTTGTTGCAAAGCGTGACAGTTTTGGTCTCCTCTCATTTGTCGCTGTGTTTGAGAAAAATTTTGAATTGCTCTCACCGACGCTCGACGTATTCCTTCGCATAATCCGAGACGCCCTTGTGCTTCAAAGCAGTGGCACCACTTTGATAAGTGGCGCCGAGGACGAAGCAAAGGCTCTCTCGTCTGCGCTCGGCTCGTCCGAGCTTCTCTCGAAAAAGGACGGCGTCGAAGAGATAATCAAAGCTATAAATATTTACGGAAACAAGAACCTTATACTGACTCGTCTTGTTTCAAAACTTGGAGGTCAAAATGACTGAAGTAGTTGGCATTAGATTCAAAGAAGTCGGCAAAGTTTATTACTTTGATCCTAAAGGCCAAAAATTCACACTCGGGCAGCACGTCATAGTCGAGACTGCGCGCGGTGTTGAATGTGGGGAAGTTGCCACTGAAAATCAGATGGTTGAGGACAACACTCTCGTCTCTCCACTGAAGCCTATAACTCGTCTTGCAACCGATGAGGACTTAAAGAAGGTTGCTGAAAATAAAGAAAAAGAAAAGAATGCTTTCAAAATCTGTGAAGAGAAAATCGCAAAGCATGGTCTCGAGATGAAACTTACAGAAGTTGAATATACTTTTGACGGAAGCAAAATTCTTTTCTATTTCACTGCAGATGGCAGAGTTGATTTCAGAGAACTCGTAAAAGACCTCGCAAGTGTTTTTAGAACTCGTATTGAGCTTCGTCAAATCGGAGCCCGAGACGAAGCAAAGATGCTCGGTGGCCTTGGCATTTGTGGCAGACCTTTCTGCTGCAATTCATTCATGGGTGACTTTGAACCAGTCTCCATTAAAATGGCAAAAGAACAGGGTCTCTCTTTGAACCCTGCAAAAATATCAGGTACCTGCGGAAGACTTATGTGTTGTCTTAAATATGAGGAAGATGCCTACATCCACCTCTCAAAGATAACTCCAAAACCAGGTGCTGTTGTAAAGACAGCGGAAGGCAAAGGCGTTGTCACAGAATCAAACCTTATAACAGGTGTTGTTAAAGTTAAACTTGACCACAACCCTGACGCTGTACCTACAACTTATGACCGTAAACAGGTCAAGATACTGAAGGATGTTAAGACGACAGTATCAAAAGAAGAACGCGAAGCTTTAAAAGCTATAGAGGAATAAGAAAGGACTAGACAATTATGGCAGAAGAAATTTTATTGACCGCTGACGGTCTCAAGGAATTACAGGACGAACTTGAACAACTCAAGACTACCGGCCGTAAAGAGATTGCCGAAAAGATCAAAGAAGCTCTCTCATTCGGAGACTTGTCAGAGAACGCTGAGTATGACGAAGCAAAATCTGAACAGGGTAAAATGGAGTCCCGTATCAACGAACTCGAAGCTATCCTTCAGAACTACAAACTCATAAACGAAGACGATATGCCTGCTGACGTAGTTAATCGCGCTTCAAAAGTTACGATTAAAGACATGCAGACAAAAGAAGAATACACTTATCAGATAGTAGGTCCTCAGCAGGCAAACCCTATGAAGGGCCGTATCTCAGATGAATGCCCAGTTGGTAAAGCTATCCTTGGTAAGAAGGTTGGCCAGACTGTTGTAGTTGAAGCACCAACAGGCAACCTCAAATATAAAATTATATCAATCGAATTAAACGATGAGAAAAAGCCTGCAAAAAAATCAGCAGCAAAGAAGAAATAATTTTATATTAGGAGTTTTATAAATGGCAGAAAATCAGAATCCGGCAGTAGAGGAACACGAGCTCACTGCCGAAGAGACAAACGAACAAAGACAGGTTCGTATAGACAAGCTTAAGGCTCTCCAGGATGCTGGCTGTGACCCGTTCCAGGTTATGACGGCCGAGCAGACGCATCACGCAGTAGATGCGAAAGAGATTTACACAAAGCACGAAGAAGAACTTCTTGCTGGCCGCACAGCACCAGTCACAGACGGTCTCGACGAGCAGGCATTAAGAGAAGTTATAAACAACGACTATAACGAGCGCAGAGCCATCATGGACGCAAGTCCAATAGACGTTGCTCTTTGTGGTCGTATGCTCTTCAAGCGTGTAATGGGTAAAGCTTCATTCTGCAACATCCAGGACAAGACAGGCAACATCCAAATTTACGTATCCCGTGATGCAATTGGCGAAGAGCCTTATGCTGATTTTAAAAAGTCGGACATCGGTGACATCTTCAGTATCAAGGGTTACCTCTTCCGCACAAAGACAGGAGAAATCTCAGTTCATGCCCATGAACTGAAGCTCCTCTCAAAGTCCTTACTTCCTCTTCCAGAAAAATTCCACGGACTCAAAGATGCTGATACACGCTACAGACGTCGCTACGTTGACCTCATCGTAAACCCTGAGGTCAAGGACACATTCATGAAGCGTGCTCGCATTATCTCGTCCGTTCGTAAGACGCTTGACGACGTCGGCTATGTTGAGGTTGAGACACCTGTTCTCTCAACAATCGCCGGTGGCGCGTCTGCGCGTCCTTTCATCACTCACCACAACGCACTCGACCTCGACATGTACATGAGAATCGCAACAGAGCTTCCGCTCAAGCGTCTCATCGTCGGCGGTATGGAGCGTGTGTATGAGATTGGCCGTATCTTTAGAAACGAAGGTATGGACACAAAGCACAACCCAGAGTTCACATCAATCGAATTCTACGAGGCCTATACCGATTATAATGGTATGATGGACCGCACTGAGGCCATCATCAGAAACGCAGCCATGGCTGCAAACGGCACCTACAAAGTAACTTTCAAGGGCGTTGATATCGACCTTGAAAAGCCGTTTGCTCGTATGACAATGGCTGACGCAGTAAAAAAATACACAGGCATCGACTTCGAAGAGTTTGCCTGTGACAATGAAAAAGCAATTGCTCTTGCAAAAGAAAAGCACATCGAACTTGAAAAAGGTAAAGAGACTTGGGGCGATATCCTTGTAAGTTTCTATGACGAATTTGTAGAGGCAAACCTTGAACAGCCAACGTTCATCATGGACTACCCTGTTGAGGTCTCCCCTCTTACAAAGCGTAAACCATCAAAGCCTTATCTCACCGAGCGCTTTGAACTCTTCATCCTCGGTACCGAGTATGGCAACGCATACTCAGAGCTCAACGACCCGCTCGATCAGATGGAACGCTTTAAGCACCAGCTCATGCTCCGCGAATGCGGAGATGAGGAGGCCAACATGCTCGATGACGACTTCGTCACAGCACTCGAGTACGGTATGCCTCCTACAGGCGGATGCGGTATCGGCATTGACCGTCTCGTAATGCTCCTCACTGGCAACGAGTCAATCCGCGATGTCATCCTCTTCCCGACGATGAAACCTATAGACTAAAATCAAATCAAAAGACCCGCTAAGCTTAGCGGGTCTTTTTTGTTAATCAAATTTTATGTGGAATGTGTCGAGAAGGCCTGAGATTTTGAAAATCTCTGCAACAGTGTCAGTTACATTTATTATTGAGAACTTAATGTCACCGAGTTTTTTGTATGTTGAGATTACTGTGCGAAGGCCTGCAGATGAGAGATAATCAACATTTTGGAAATCAAAGACAAGTTCTTTGACGTCACCTGTGAGATTCTTCTCAATTGATTTTTGAAAATCAGGAGCAGTATTTGAATCGAGTCTGCCAAGAGGCATGAGAGTCAAAACGCCACCATCACTCAAAGTATGTTTTATAAACATAAGTTATCTCCTATTCTTAAAAGAAATCACGCTCACTGAGCATATCGATCATATCTTTGAAATATTCATTGCCAATAAGTGGCCATGAGAAACCGAGTCTGTAAAGAGCCTTAGTTGTATAGGATGTGTCGGAGGAGATACGGATACGAACCTCGTAATCCTTGCCCTCTGCCGCCTCCTTTGAGTTCGAATCATCGCCATTGTAAACCATAGCATCAGTAACTTTACTGTCGGTTCTTGCAAGGTAAGCGATAAATCCTGTGTAACCTGATACATCTTTCTCAGTATCGAGAACATGCTTGAAACGTGCTTCAAATTCATCGTTTGGTACTATGTCAATCTTGTAGCCCCTCTCGCGAAGTGCATTGATGATATAGCTATAATGAATCTCGTTGCAGTTCTTTGCATGGAAGACAGTGAACTCGTCTGGTGTACCAGCGAGGAGAATCATTGCCTCTGCAACCTTGTCAATCGGTGAGAATTCAATTGGAGCATCAAGCATCTCAACAGGATAGCAGCCGAGGTTTACATAACCTTGAAGGATCTTCATAAGGCCACTGTTCGATGCATTGATTTGGAACTGTCCGTCCTCAATACGAGCAGCGAGGTTGCCGAGTCTTATAATCTTGCCCTTAATTCTACCGCGTGAGATTGCATCGATTATAGCCTGCTCTGCCAAATACTTTGTATAGACATACTGGTTCTTTAAGGACTGACCTATGTTGAGGTTGAACTCCTTAAACTTAAAGTCAGTTCCAATACTGCCGTTTACAGATTCACCGCAGACTGAAAGTGAGGATGCCTGAATAAGTTTTGCGCCACGCTTTTCAGCAAGGCTTATGAGATTCTCAACGCCTCTAAAGTTGTCGTTAATAAGATTGTCACCGTGGTCGAAGTGCTTAACGTTTGCGGCATTGTTGATGATCATATCAAAGTCGAATCCATCGAGTTTTTCATCGATGTCCGCATCATCAAGTGTGCCGTCAATTATGAGGGTACGGTTTGCTATTTTCTCTGTGTACCAGTCCTCAAAATAATAGATCATTGTGAGTTTGAAACGTTCCTCGGCGGAGAGTTCTCCTTTACCGCGAACAAGACAGATGACATTGCTGTCTGTCTTGTCCATTATCGCCTTAAAGAGATGCGAGCCGAGGTAACCGGTTGCACCGGTGAGAAGGATGTCACCGAGAGGTGACCATCTGATGTTCGGAAGATTTTCCTGAACATTGTATGCGAGGCAGGAGTAGTCGTATTTTTCGCGCTCGGCACCGGTCGGTGCGAGGATATCATTTACGACTGCCGTGCCGACAAAGTGCGCAAGCTTTTGCGGCGATGGGTTTTCAAAGAAGTCATTGAATACGATGTTAAATCCTGCAGCATCACATTTTACAACTGCCTGTGCTGCAGAGATTGAAGAACCACCAATTGAAAAGAAGTCGTCATTGGCATATACCTTGTCAATGCCGAGTACTTCTTTGAAGATGTCGCAGAATTTCTCTTCGACCTCATCGGCTGGCTCTCTGCCAGCCTTTTTAGTGCTTGTAATCTCTGGCTTCTTCAAAGCGCGCTTGTCAACCTTACCGTTTGCAGTAAGTGGAATTTTGTCAAGCTGCGAAAAGGCAGCTGGTATCATGTAAGCAGGCTTACTTTGGCCTATGAAATCAGCGAGTTTTTCAAAATCAACCTCTGTATCAGATGTTACAAAAGCTGCAACATATTTACCGCCATTTGAGTCATCAAATGCCTGGACAGTTGCATTGATAACGTCTGGATATTCACGAACAATCTTCTCAATCTCTGAGAGTTCTACACGGAAGCCACGGATTTTAACCTGTCCATCCTTACGGCCGACAAAGTCATATTCACCATCAGTGAGTTCACGAACAATATCACCAGTGTGATAAAGTCTGCGGTAACCCTCGGTGGCGCAGAATGGATTTTCTACGAAGACCTCTGCAGTCTTTTCAGGCCTGCCGAGGTAGCCAAGTCCCACCTGCTTTGATGCGATAAGAAGTTCACCTGCTGCGCCAAATGGGAGTCTGTGACATTCCTTGTCTACGATATAGCACTTTGTATTATCAATTGGCTTGCCTATCGGCTGATAAGCTGTGTCGTCAGTTACCAAGTGTTCTGTAGCATAGACAGTGCACTCTGATGGGCCGTACTGGTTCATAAAGCGAAGACCTTCTGGTGGTGTGAATGGTACGAGTTTCTCGCCACCTACTACGAAGACTTTGAGTGTCTTGCACTTTGTCATCTTAATGAAGATGCTACCCATCTGTGTGGTCATACCTGAGTTTGTAATCTCATGGTCACAGAAGAACTCGTCCATCTTAAAGAGGTCAAGTCTCATATCCTCAGGGACAACGTAGAATCTACCGCCTGAGAGAAGTGGACCATGAAGGTCAAGCATACCTGCATCGAAGCCGAAGCCAGTGAAGTATGCCGTACGAGACTCAGGTGTCAGCATACCGCACTTCTTTATGTGATAATTAAAGAGTGCGACTGGCTGTCTGTGAGCGAGCACGTTACCCTTCGGCGTACCGGTTGTGCCGGAGGTGTAAATGATAATAAATCTATCATCAGGTGAAACATTTGATTTGAAGTCTGGTGCCTCTGGGAGATTTGGAATTTCATCGGTACAGAGAACTTCGATGCCTGCGCTTTCAAAAGCGCCAGCGAGGTCTCTGTCAGCGATTGCAAATTTTGCACCCGTATCCTCAATCATAAAGTGGATACGTTCTTCTGGATAGTCTGGATCAATTGGTTCATAAGCGGCACCTGCGCGAAGGATACCATAGGTACCGATTACCATATATTCATTTCTATTTACAAGAATAGGTACGAAATCGTCCTTGCCTATGCCCTTGTCATTTATGTATTTTGCAACTCTTGCAGTGAGGTCTAAAAGTTCCGCATAGGTGTATCTTCTGCCGTCCGAGTAAACTGCAATGTTGTCCTTGTAGGTTTGCGCTGTCTTTTCAAACCATGAAACCATAGTCTGTGTCTCATCAAAAGGCACTTCTGTCTCATTGAAAGCATCAAGTTCTGCTATCATCTCAGGATCAACGAGAGTGACATCCTTTGTGCTCTCTGAGTCTACGAATGAACCGATAGCAAAATCAAATGCACGAACAAAACATTCAATGAGTTTTTCAGTGTATTTGTTATTATCAAAATCTACTTTGTAAATGAAATTTTTGTCATCATTAAAAGCCTGAACCGAAATCGGAGATTTCTTGTCGTTCATAACTATTGGGATGTCAGTTGCTGGCTTGCCACAGAATGTGTCAAGCGTAAAGCCGGCGCCCTGGTAAATGAACATGATATCACTGTGGATGCCATATTCTCGACTGATCTCGGCGAACGAGTAAACATCGTTCACCATACTGTCGAGAAGTTGATCCGCAGTGTCTTTTGCGAGCGATACAGGCGCCGCATCTTCGGCACTGACATAAACTGGCAATGTCTTTGTGAGCATAGACACAGTCTTTGCAACATTTGAATCATTACGGCCGTTGTAAACGGTCGTAAATACTGAATAATCTTCAGCATTGTATTTTGCAAGTACGAAGCCAAATACTGAAAGTAAGAGGCCATTCATACTGAGTTTGTTTTCTTCACAGAATTTCTTTGCCTTTGCAAATTGTCCGTCCTTTGAAACAAGTTCAAGGACGCCACTGGCTGGTTCCCAGTTTGGATGCTTGTCAGAGCGCGGCAAGAAATCTGCGTCCGCATCGCCGAAGTACTTGTCAAAGTGCGCCTTCGCAGCACGAAGTTCTTCGGCTGTTCTATTTCTTGTCTCGGTCTTTGCAACATCGAAACCTGTATAGGTTTCAGGTGTCAAAGCCTCGCCCTCGTATGCGCGCATAATATCTGCCACAAAAATGTTTACACTTGTGCCGTCTGAGATTATGTGGTGCATATCACTGTAGAGGTAAAGTCCATCCGCATGAATAATCTCAAAGCGGAAGAGTCTACCACCGATGAGTTCAAAAGGTCTCATAAGATTGTCTTTGATTTTATCTATGTTATCAGCATAAGTGACCTTTATGTCGGATACTGTAAAAGTATCGTTTCCCATCTTTTGACGGATTTTTCCGTCCTTGTTTGTAAAGAGACGAAGGTCGATGTATGAGTGCGCATCAACTGCAGCGACTATTGCTCTCTTGAGTTTGTCCTCATCTATGCTCTCATCAATTTTAAGGAGACTTGGGATGTTGTAATTGAGCGCACCAGGCTTTGAGATGCACTCGATGTAAATACCCTCCTGTGTCTTTGTAAGAGGATAATCTTTGACATCGTCTGTTGTCGCTTTACCGCCAAGTGATGAGATGTATTTTTCAAGCTTTTCTACCGTGTCGTTTTCACGAATATTTTTAAGATTCAGTGACACACCAAATTCTTCGCCAATTGTAGCGCAGATTCTTATAACACCAATCGAGGAGAGACCAGCATCAAAGAAATTTGTGTTTTCTCCAATGCTTTCGCCTATGACCTCTGATACTATTTTTATAAGTCTGTCTTTCATACCTGCCTCCGGTTTATTTTCTCCTACGAGTGCTTTGACAGTGTCGTTAAAAGTGTGGGCAAATTTTTCTATGTTTTCTTTGCTATAAAGTCCACAGTAATCAATTTGAATTCTAAAGCCATCATCGACTTTGAAGACTACAAAGTCAATATCCGAGAGAGCGTCATCCGACTCGCAGAGACTCTTTCTAACTTTAGTGCCACAAAAAGCAAAATCACCAATTACATTTCCTTGATAGACATATTTGATCTTTGAATCAAGTTTGAAACGGGATGCAAGTTCAGAGAACGATGCATCGTCATGGCTCATCGCCTCTTTGTAATTTGCTTTGACATATTTCGCAAAATCTCCGCCACTTTTACCCTCATCTATTTCAAATGCAAGTGGGAAGGTGCGAACGAAAAATCCAACTGTGTTTTCAAGTGGCTTTCCAAATCGTCCGCTCTCGATGCTTGTGAAAAGGACATCCTTTTTATTTACATACTTTGAGAGTGCCATTGAAAATGCCGAGAGCATAACTACGTTTTCTGAGACGCCGTTCTCTTTTGCAAATTTCGATACAGAGATTGGAAGTTCATAGACATACTTCACGCATTTTCCCGGATTGCCATCTTTCACATCTACTGGGAATTTTGTGGTGTTCTTATCTTTTAAAAGTTTTTCAAAATAGTCAAAAGATGCGGCAGACTTACCTGACGCATTATATTCCCTCTCCATCTCGCCAGCAGCAAAGACATTTACATCTTCAGCCGGTAGCTCTTCGCCTTTGTAAGCAAGTTCAAGTGCTTTCTCAAAGACATTTGATGAGAGACCATCGTAGATTATGTGATGAATTTCAAAAAGGAGATAAATATTCTCCTCTGTCTCTATTACATCGGCATAGCAGAGAATATCCTTATCAAGTTTGAAATTCTTCGCATAATTTGAAAGGATATTTTTATACTCGGACTCGCTGGTTTTAATGTAACCGCAACTAGGGACCGAGTCCGAGAGAACAAGCATAGGCATGCCCTTGACAATATCAACCACAGTTCTAAAAGCTGCATAGTGTGAGAAGACCTTGTTGCAGGCCTCTCTTAGTTTCTCGCCGTCTATGGTTTTGTCAAAGACATATTCAAATGTTATGTTGTACATAAGTGATGTCTCGTCATTTGCACATTCAAGATAAATTCCTATCTGACTGTCCGAGAGAGGCATCATCTGTTTGTATTCCATAAAAGCCCCTTTTATTTAATGCTTGTAATATCGTAAGGTGTCTCCTGATAAACGAAATAGTTGAGCCAGTTTGAGTAGAGCAGGTTTGCAGAGGAGCGCCAGGTCACAGGTGGCTTCGGTGTCTCCTTGCCACCTGGGAAATAATTCACTGGCGGCTCGATTGGTAAACCTGCGTCCACGTCGCGCTTGTATTCGTTGTAGAGCGTGTCTGCGTCATACTCGGAGTGGCCAGTAATAAAGATTTGGCGACCCTTCTTCGTGGAGATGGCGTAGACGCCAGCCTCCTTCGAAGATGCCAAAATCTTGAGCTCTGGCACTGCCTCGATATCCGCACGCTCTACAGTCGTATGGCGCGACTGCGGAACCATAAAGGTGTCATCAAATCCACGGAAGAGCATTGAAGATTTGCGTTCAACCTTGTGTGGATAAACACCAAAAAGTTTCTTTGGAAGGTCGTGCTTTTCTATACCGAAGTGGTAGTAAAGTCCAGCCTGTGCACCCCAGCAGATATGGAACGTGGACCAGACGTGAGTCTTGCTCCACTCCATTATCTCGCAGAGTTCATCCCAGTAGTCAACCTCTTCAAAAGGCATCTGCTCTACTGGTGCACCCGTTATTATCATTCCATCGAAGTTCTGATCTTTTATTTCAGCAAATGTCTTATAAAAGCTGAGCATGTGGTCCTCGCTCGTATTCTTCGATGCGTGCGAGGTCATCATAATAAGTTCGAGTTCAACCTGAAGAGGTGTATTTCCAAGTAGACGGCAGAGTTGTGTCTCTGTCTCTATTTTTTTAGGCATGAGATTAAGGAGCAGGATTTTAAGAGGACGGATGTCCTGCTTGCCCGCTCTTGTCTCAGTCATGACAAATATGTTCTCAGAATTTAAAACCTTTTTTGCAGGTAAATCGGTTGGAATTTTAATTGGCATAAATTATCACTTCTTTTTCATAACGTAAAGTCGGGAGCCAAAGTCTGGGAAGAATCTGACGTCCCCTGAAATTCCGGTGCCGGCAAATGCCTGTGAAAGTTTCACACCGGCATACATAAGGCTGTCGCCTGTTGCTGTATATTGTTCAACCTCTCCTGGAAGTTTATAAACTTTAGAGAGGACAGATTGAAGCATACCGCCGTTTTTTATGTGAACTGGCGCAACATAATTTATAAGGTCACCGAATGCTTTGATGTTTACTTTTGCTGGATTGTTTTCAAAAGTATAAACTGCATTTGGTTCAAGGCCCTTTGCAAAATATTGATGAGACCTTGTATTTGGCTCGACAAGTTCCTGCACTTGAAGACCTATTGCCTGTGACTTATCTTTTGAGACAACTGTCCACTCGTGGAGGTTGTCACATCTGCCACGATGGAAGTCACCGTACTGGAGAAGTTCTCTGTACTTCTTATAGAAGCTTACCTGTCGTCTTATCTCAAGGAGTTCATCGAGGCCGAGATCAGGTAAATTGAACTCGTAGCCAAAGATGCCGAAGGCGGCAACGTTGAAACGAGTGGAGAGCGGTGTCACACGAAGAGTCTGGTGGTTCGGGCAATTTGAGACATGCGCTGTGAGCGTTGACATAGGATAGCCGTAGCTATAATTTGTCATAGCGCGAACGCGGTAGAGCGCATCGGTGTCATCCGAACACCAAATCTGCGGGAAGTAACAGAGAATACCGAGGTCAAATCTATTGCCGCCGGAGGCACAACCCTCAAAGAGGATGTGAGGAAACTCCTCTGTAAGTGTCTTCATTATTCTATAAAGACCGACGTAGTAGCGGTAAACCACTTCACCCTGATTTTCAGGTGCAAGCTTTGACGAGTAGACATCTGACATTATTCTGTTCATATCCCATTTTACGTATGAGATATTTCCAGACTTGAAGACATCTCTCATTGACTCTATTACATAGTCCTGGACATCAGTGCGAGTCAGGTCAAGTATTCTCTGATTTCTACCTTCTGAATGAGGATGGTCTGGAATGCCGAGTGCCCAGTCAGGATGTTTTCTGAAAAGATCTGAATCAACATTTACCATCTCTGGCTCAACCCAAATACCGAAGTCGAGACCGAGGGCGTTAATTTTCTTTGAGAGACCTTTTACACCGTGTGGAAGTTTTTCACGATTTACTTTCCAATCGCCGAGAGAACTCGTGTCATCGTTTCTCTTTCCGAACCAGCCGTCGTCCATGACAAGGAGTTCAATTCCGACAAGCTTTGCAGCCCTGCCAAGTTTTACGAGCTTCTGCTCGCTAATCTTGAAGTAGGCTGCCTCCCAGGAATTGAGAAGTATCGGACGAGGCTTGTGCTTCCACTCGCCTCGCACAATGTGATTTCTTACAAACTTGTGCATGTTAGAGCTCATGCCGTCGAAGCCGTCGACTGAGACAGTCATCACTGCCTCAGGAGATTCGAGGCATTCCCCGGCAGAAAGTTTGTAGCAGAAACCCTCTGGGTTCATGCCGGCGACAAAACGAGTCTTGCCGTAGGCCGAGACCTCGAGGCACTCATAGTGGTTACCACTGTAAACGAGGTTCAGACCAAAGACGAGACCTGCGTCCTCCGTTGTCGCCGCATCGGACACCATTACAAACGGATTGGCTCTGTTTGATGATGTTCCAGTAAAAGATGAATTTATAACCTTGCCGGCGGAAACTATAGTTTCGTTCTTACAAAACTCACGAGTCCAAGCGCCGTTGAAGGTTGTAAGCTTAAAGTTTGTGCCAAAGAGGTCAAGTTGTGTGCTGAGAAGTCTGCGCACAGAGACACACTCTCTACTCTCATTTATAAGTTTTGTATAACGTGTAATAACATTGCACTTTGAATATACAAAATAATGAAGTTCAAGCTTTAAGCCATAATATTTATCAAGGAGAGTAATAGTGAGATGATCAGGCGCTACGCCGTCACTATAGGAACAAGGAAGGACCTTAAGATTTGGATTTTCCTTTGTAAGTTTAAAGGAGTCAAAAAGAAAATCACAGGTCATAGAGCCATCGGCATGAACAATGTCGACAAGTGGCTCTCTGATGTCGCCCTTGCCATACCCGCTCATCTCGAGGGACATATCCTCGAGCGAGAACGAGAGATCGTCCTGTGTATAGTTGAGGCTGTTGCCAGGTGCAAAAGCATTCTTCTCGACGAGAGATTCTATTGCCGTCTCAATGTCGCCAGCAAGCGCAATCTTTCTGCCGTAGTAGAGATGCTCTAGATGACCACTCTTTGTAATGCGAAATGCATAAGTGGTCTTCTCAGTCTCCAGTATGAAAATACTCTTCTCCGCTTTAATCATTTTAAATCCCCTTAAATTGAAGCTAGTGCCTGGGTAAGGTCAGCTATCAAATCCTCCGCATTTTCAAGTCCTACTGAGTAGCGGATAAGTTCGCCTGGTACACCAGCCGAGGCAAGTTGCTCGTCAGTCATCTGACGATGCGTTGTTGATGCTGGGTGCAGGCAACATGTGCGGGCGTCGGCTACGTGTGTCTCAATTGAGGCAACCTTAAGCGCTGCCATAAATTTCTCGGCAGCGGCCTTGCCACCCTTGATGCCGAAACTTACGACGCCGCAAGTGCCGTTTGGCATATACTTCTTTGCGCGCTCATAGTATTTGCTGCTTTCAAGTCCTGCGTAATTAACCCAAGTTACATTTGGATTTTTCTCAAGTGCTTTGGCGATAGCCAAAGCGTTCTCGCAGTGGCGCGCAACGCGGACAGGCAAACTCTCGAGTCCGAGGTTTAAGATGTATGCGTTCATCGGCGACTGAACAGTGCCGAGGTCACGCATAAGCTGTGCGTTTGCCTTCGCTATAAATGCGCCACCAAGGCCGAACTTCTCAGTGTAAACAACACCGTGATAACTTTCATCAGGTGTTGTGAGGCCAGGGTACTTGTCGGCATATTTATTCCAATCAAAGTTACCGCTGTCAACAATACAACCACCGAGTGTTGCGCCATGGCCGTCCATGTATTTTGTTGTTGAATGTGTGATGATATCTGCGCCGAACTTAAACGGGTTGCAGTTTATCGGTGTTGCAAATGTGTTATCAATGATAAGTGGCACACCGTGTGCATGCGCAGCATTTGCAAACTTTTCAATATCAAGTACGGTCAGTGCAGGATTTGCTATTGTCTCACCAAATACGAATTTTGTATTTGGCTTGAATGCTGCAGCGAGTTCCTCCTCGCTGCACTCTGGGTCAACAAATGTGCACTCAACACCCATCCTCTTCATCGTTGTTGAGAGGATGTTAAAAGTGCCGCCGTAGATTGTTGAACTTGAGACAACGTGGTCACCGCAACCTGCGATATTAAAGAATGCCAAAAAGTTTGCAGCCATACCTGAACCGGTAAGGAGTGCGGCGCTGCCGCCCTCAAGCTCTGCAATCTTTGCTGCTACCATGTCGCAGGTCGGATTGCCACAGCGGCTATAAAAATAGCCGTCTGCCTCAAGGTCGAAGAGCTTTGCCATCTCGTCGGCACTGTCATATTTAAAAGTTGTACTCTGAATTATAGGGATTTGTCTTGGCTCACCATTTCCTGGTGTATAGCCTCCCTGAATACAAATAGTTTCTTTCTTCACAAATATCTCTCCTTATTTCCAACTGGAGTTGAGATCAACCGTTCTGTTAAAGATAACCTTTCCTGCCATAAGGTCTGAATACTTATCCACTGTGTAGTAACCCTTTCTCATAAACTGGAAGGTGTCACCAATTTTAAGGCCAGAGAGCATCTCCTTGTCTACAACAGCATCACTGAGCACTTCGAGTGAGTTTGGATTTAAGTATTCACAGAGTTCCTTAGAATCATCTGATGGATTTTCAACATTGAAGAGTCTATCATAAAGACGGACTTCAACATTTGCAGCATTCTCTGCTGATACCCAGTGGATTGTGCCACGGACCTTACGGCCGTCAGGTGTCTCGCCACCCTTGGACTCTGGGTCATATGTGCAGTGAAGGCAAGTTACGTTTCCGTCCTCATCAGTATCATATGACTGACAAGTGATGTAATAAGCACTCTTGAGTCTTACCTCATTGCCTGGGAAGAGTCTGAAATATTTCTTTACAGGCTCTGCCATGAAGTCATCCTGCTCTACAAAAATCTCTCTTGAGAAAGTTACCTTTGTTGTGCCGAGTTCTGGCTTGTCAGGATGAACAGGTGTTTCGATTATCTCGCTCTGTCCCTCTGGATAGTTCTCGATTATAACTTTGAGTGGACGGAGGACTGCCATAGCGCGAGCAGCGTTTGCGTTGAGGTTGTCGCGAACGCAAGCCTCAAGGAGTCCGAAGTCCACAACTGAGTATGCCTTTGAGACGCCGATTCTGTCACAGAAGTCGCGGATAGCGGCTGCTGGGAAACCACGGCGGCGCATACCGCAGATAGTTACCATACGAGGGTCATCCCAACCATCAACATAGCCGTTGTTTACAAGGTAGAGAGAGCGGCGCTTTGATGTTACACAGTAGTTGAGATTAAGTCTCGCAAATTCTATCTGACGTGGACGCTGCCAACCGAGCATCTCTGCAACATCACCCTCGTCAAGAACCCAGTCGTAAAGTGGACGGTGGTTCTCAAACTCAAGTGAACAAAGTGAGTGGGTTACGCCCTCCTTCGCATCCTCGAGAGGATGAGCGAGGTCATACATAGGATAAACGCACCATTTGTCTCCCTGTCTGTAATGAGAGAGATGTGCGATTCTGTAAATTACAGGGTCACGCATGTTGATGTTCGGTGAACTCATGTCTATCTTTGCACGAAGAACACGTGCACCGTCAGGGAACTCGCCTTTTGTCATGCGCTCAAAGAGGTCCAAGTTCTCCTCAACTGAACGATCACGGTAAGGGCTGTTCTTGCCCGGCTCTGTGAGTGTACCTCTGTACTCTTTAATCTCCTCTGGTGAGAGGTCGCAGACAAAGGCCTTGCCTTTCTTGATAAGGTGCACTGCAACTTCGTGCATAAAGTCGAAGTAGTCCGATGCGTAGAGCGTCGGTGGAACCTCCTCACCTACGAGCCACTCGAGGTCCTCACGGATAGAGTCTGCATATTCAACATCCTCCTTGCCAGGGTTTGTATCATCAAGGCGAAGGTTGAAAGTGCCATTGTATTTTTTCATTGTTGAATAGCTTATGCAGATTGCCTTCGCATGGCCTATGTGAAGGTAGCCATTTGGCTCTGGTGGGAAACGTGTCTGAACCCTGTCATACACGCCTTCCTTTAAGTCCTCATCAATAAAATCATGAATGAAATTGCTATGAACTTTTTCAACTTCATTCTCATTTAAAATTTCTTCAGCCATTTATATAACTCCTAAATTAAAGTGAATTTATCATGTCATCGAGTCGAGCTTTTATTTCATCGGCACCGAGAATTTTCATAATCTCGAAGAGGTCCGGTGTGTTGGTCCTTGATGTTATAGCAACACGGATTATTGTTGAGACATCACCGATGTGTCCTTTGAACTTCTCTGGCTCCGCCTTGTACTCCTTAACATTTGGAGTGAAGCCGAGTGGTTCGCAGAGGTCCTTCATGCGACCAAACCATGTGTCCTTGTCGTCTGACAAATCAAAGACTTCCTTGTAAGCCGTGAGCACTGCCTTTGCATCGGCAGGATTTATGTTTTCAGGAAGGACTTTATAATCTGCTTTGTAAAGTTCGTTGTAGAAGTAAGCGACATAAGCTGGTACATCTGACCACTTTGCAATGTCCTTTCGAGGCTTTGGATTTTCGCGGTCGATGTTAAGAATCGCACGGGCCTTTGCTTTGTCAGCAGAGAGAAGTAGGAAGAAATCCTTGTTGTACTCCTCTGCCCAAGCGAGTGTTCTCTCAAGTACCCAGTCAGCACTCTTTACACAAATTACATTCTTTGAGACGTCATTCATTTTAACGAGGTCAAAGAGTGCACCCGAGACGCTCATCTTTTTCAAGTTAAATGGGAACTCGGAGAGTGATGCATCTTTATTTGCACGGCGCCAGTCCTCGAAGTTTGAGTTTGCGAGAGTGTAGAGATATTCAAGAACTGATTCCTTTGGATAACCCTGTTCGCTGTAAAATTCAACAGCTGCCTCAGGGTCCTTTCTCTTTGAGAGCTTTCTCTTGTTGCCCTCATCAAGTTTCATAATTGGAGCGATGTGAGCATACTTTGGAACTTTGAAACCACAGAGTTTGAAAAGTTGGATGTGAGTTGGAACTGAGGATATCCACTCATCACCTCTTACCACATGAGTTGTTCTCATGAAGTGGTCATCGCAACAATGTGCAAAATGGTAAGTCGGAATTCCGTCTGTCTTGAGAAGAACTATGTCAACAATGTTCTCAGGCATTTCGATTTTGCCTTTTATGAGATCTTCAAAGACAATCTTGCCGTCCTCTGTACCAGGGCTACGAAGGCGGAGAACGTATGGCACTCCCGCGTCAATTTTCTCCTTGATTTCATCAAGGGAGAGGTCGCGGCATTTTGCATACTTGCCGTAGTAGCCTGGGAGCACTCCGTCGCGCTCCTGCTCGTCTCTTATCGCTTGCACCTCTTCTGCTGTGCAGAAGCAAGGATAAGCAAGACCAGAAAGCACGAGCTGCTTTGCGACGCAGTGGTAAACCTCTGCGCGTTTCGACTGCGTGTAAGGGCCGTAGTCGCCGGCTTCGGTTCCGAAGCCTGTGACACCTTCTGTGATTTCGATACCGAAATCAGAGAGGCCCTTAACGATCCCCGAAACGCCGTCCTCAACTTCACGCTTCTTGTCGGTGTCCTCGATTCTGAGATAGAATCGACCACCCGACACATCCGCCGTGAGTTTCGAGATGAGGCCTGAGAACAATCCACCTATGTGCAAGTAGCCCGTCGGTGATGGCGCGAACCTTGTAACGCGCGCTCCCTCCGGCAGTCCCCTGTCTTTATAAAGTTCCTCAAAGTACTCTACCGTCTTATCAACATCTGGAAAAAGTAACTCTGCAAGCTTCAAATAATCCATACCATTTGCTCCAATCTAAAATTAGGCATACTTTCGCATATTAATAATTTATTATATATAATAATACCTTAATTGTAAATAAATAGGCACAAAAAAAGCCCCGCCGAAGCGGAGCTTTTCTTCTAAAATATTAGTCGTTATAACGAGCAGCGTCTTGTGCAACCTTATCCTTTGGAAGTCTCTTCTCAAAGATGTGGTCATACTTTGCAGCCCAAGCCTTAACAGCGGAGAGACTGTAGTTCTTTGGAATCTGGAAAGATACGATGTAATACTGAAGAATGTCAAGTACTACAGGTGCTACCTTGATAAGGAGGCCAGGGTTCTTAGCAAGATCAATGCCTCTTTGTGGGAGGTTAGGATCGAAGTGCAAGAACTTCCAAATAGATGTATGGTTAGCTGTGATTGTCATCTCATAGTGAGTGAGAAGACCCTTGTTGATAGCATAACGGATCTCATCCTGTGTAACTCTTGTAAGTACGAGCTTTGCAAGTGCAAGAGGAGCGATGTTACGGCCCATCTTGTTGTAGTACTGATACTGGTACTTCCAAAGTGTTTCAGCTGAGTATGTCTCAGTTTTATCAGCAGCGATAACTTCTGCCAAAATCTTAGAATTCTTGATAGCGTTACCGATACCAGAACCGATGATTGGAACTGTCATAAATGCAGAGTCACCAAGTGCTGCATAGCCGTTTGCTACCATGATTGAAAGAGGCTGACGTACAGGAATAAGTGTAAAATAACCACCGCGCTTGATGTTGCGACCGAGCTGTGGGTTATCTTTTCTGTAGCGCTCAGCATACATGTTAGCTTCTTCCTCTGTGAATGGGTCCATGTGACCAACGAGGAGGTCGGAGTGAGACTCTGTCTCTGTTGCTTCAGATGCAATCCAAGCAATACCTACGCCTTCCTTATCTGGGAAGAGGATTACTTTGTAGAGGTCGTCTACCTGCTCAATTGGAGTAGCAAGCTCATAGAATGCACGATATACATGGAATTTCTCACCCCAACGTGGGTGCTTCTGAATTCCAAGATACTCAGGAAGGTTAACACGTACTGGAGATTCGCATCCGCAGCAGTCGATAACCATATCACCAAGGATATCGCCCTTGTCTGTCTTGATACCGATTACACGGTCCTTGTCCATAACAGGGCCAGTGATGTTAACACCATATTCAATCTTTGCGCCCTTTGACTCAGCAAAGTTTACAAGGAGATCATAGATGTCAGAACGTTCCATTTTGATTTCCATTTCGTTCTCATCGTTTGGAACACGCTGACGAATCTTTGCAGCAGGGTCTGTCTCTGGGCCCCAGAAAGTCATATCAACTTTCCACTCAAACTTGTCAGCAGCTGGTCTTGGGCAACCAACGAGATCAAGAGCCTTTGGGTCAAATATGTCTGTCCAGTCGTAACCGAGCTTGCCCTTTTCGCCACGCTCATAGATAGTTACGTCAAAGCCTTTTTCAGCGAGGAGAGCAGCAGCTGTAAGTCCGCCATGACCTGCGCCGGCAACGATAATTTTCTTTCCCATGATTATCACCTCATTTAAAATTTTCCGGAAAATTAGCACATATATTTTAACATAATAAAGTGACTCGCTCAACATTTAATTCATAAAAAGAAAAAGCTCTTGGACAAAGTCCAAGAGCCTTTGATTTCTTAAAGCAAAATTACTTAAGAGTAACCTTAGCGCCAGCTTCTTCGAGCTTAGCCTTAGCTGCTTCTGCGTCATCCTTGCCAGCCTGCTCCTTGATTACCTTTGGAGCGCCGTCAACGAGAGCCTTTGCCTCTGCAAGGCCGAGACCTGTGATCTCACGAACAGCCTTGATAACCTTAATCTTTTCAGCGCCAACCTCTGTGAGTTCAACGTCGAATTCTGTCTTCTCTTCTGCTGCTGGGCCAGCTGCTACTGGACCTGCAACTGCTACTGCAGCTGCTGCTGATACGCCAAATTCATCTTCTACTGCATGTACAAGTTCTGAAAGTTCAAGAACTGACATTGTCTTAATTTCTTCAAGAATAGCTGTTACTTTTTCTGAAGCCATTTTATTTTCCTCCAATAATATAAAGTTTAATTAATTTTTTTGTTTAGTTTTTTCGAGTGCAATTTCACACTCTTTCTTTTAAGGTTGGAATTTGGTCTAAAGCCCAAATTCTTATCTATCGCAACGAATAAAAACGTCCACCGGAAGTTTTTATTCTGCGACTTCCTCTGCTGGTGCAGGAACTTCCTCACCACTCTTATCAACAACTGCCTGAATTACACGAGCAAATGCTGCGATAGGAGCATTGAAAGCGTTGCAAACTGTTGCAAGAAGGATATCCTTTGATGGGAGCATTGCAAGACTGTTGATTGTCTCAAGGTCTGTAACTGCGCCATCCATGAAACCGCTCTTGATGTTGAAGTCCTTGTGAGCATCAGCAAACTTCTTTAAGATTCTTGCTGGAGCTACTGGGTCCTCAACTGAAAGTGCAAGAGCTGTTGTTCCGTTAAGAACGTCGTCAAGACCTTCAATACCAGCATCCTTTGCTGCACGGCCGAGGATAGTGTTCTTTACAACCTTGTACTCAACGTTGTTAGAACGAAGCTCAGCACGAAGAGCTGTGTCATCAGCAACAGAAACACCGCTGTATTCAACGAGTACGCCGGCACATGAAGCTTTGATCTTTTCAGAAAGCTCAGCTACGGCCTGTTTCTTTGATTCAAGTACGATTGCGCTTGGCAAAATATTCACCTCCTATGAATATTAAAAGCCCTTCCTTATCTGCATAAGGAAGGGCATTAAAAAACATAATTGTTTAATTAACGCGTCTTTCCTCGGCAGGTAAGGTTGTGACCTGTTACGTCTTTCGACACCTGCTGTCTTAGGTGGACAGCACGAATATACTAACACACGGGAAATCCCATGTCAAGTACAAAAATTGCTTACTTCTCAACTGGAGCAGCGAGATACTTAGAAGCTGTAAACTTAACACCAGGGCCCATTGTTGAAGCAACAGCACATGACTTGATGTACTGGCCCTTAAGAGCTGCTGGCTTAGCCTTTACAACTGCATCCATGAGTGCGTCAAGGTTCTCAGCGAGCTTGTCAGCGCCGAATGAAGCCTTACCGATTGGGCAGTGGATGATGTTTGTCTTATCAAGACGGTACTCAATCTTACCAGCCTTAGCTTCTTCAACAGCTTTAGCTGTGTCAGGTGTTACTGTACCAGCCTTTGGTGAAGGCATAAGACCACGAGGACCAAGAACCTTACCAAGACGACCAACGAGACCCATGCAGTCAGGAGCTGCGATAGCTACGTCGAAGTCAAGGAAGTTTTCGTTCTGGATTCTCTCAACGAGATCTTCAGCACCTACGAAATCAGCGCCAGCTGCCTCAGCAGCCTTTGCAGCGTCGCCCTTTGCAAATACTGCAACGCGAACGTTCTTACCTGTTCCGTTAGGAAGGATAACAGCACCACGAACCTGCTGGTCTGCGTGACGTGAGTCAACGCCAAGACGGATGTGAGCTTCGATTGTCTCATCGAACTTTGCTGTAGATGTCTTTACAGCGAGGTCAAGTGCTTCTTTAGGATCATATGCTATGTTTCTGTCAACAAGCTTTGCAGCTTCGACATATTTCTTACCATGTTTCATTTTCACTTACCTCCAAGATTAATCTACAACTGTAATGCCCATGCTGCGAGCTGTACCCATGATCATAGATGTAGCTGTTTCGATTGAAGCTGCATTAAGGTCAGGCATCTTCTGCTCTGCAATTTTCTGGCACTGTTCTTTTGTGATAGTTGCAACCTTATTCTTGTTAGGTTCACCAGAAGCCTTCTGAATGCCGCAAGCCTTCTTGATAAGAACTGCTGCAGGAGGAGTCTTTGTGATGAATGTGAAACTACCGTCTGCGTAAACTGTGATTACAACTGGGATAATAAGACCCATGTCGTTCTTTGTGCGCTCATTAAAATCCTTAGTGAAGGACATGATGTTAACACCATACTGACCAAGTGCAGGACCTACAGGTGGTGCAGGTGTTGCCTGTCCGGCTGGGATTTGAAGTTTGATAAAACCTTTAATTTTCTGAGCCATTTGTTTTTCACTCCTTAAATATTGTGGTAATTGGCGGACACCGTTTGGTGTCCTCCCACTGAGCACTGGAAACCAATGCCCGTAATTAAAAGTGCAAAAGCACTAATTACCAAATTAAAATAAATTAGTCATTAGCAGCAACTTCTACCTGATTAAGTTCGAAATCAGTAGGAATTTCTCTGCCGAACATTGAGATACGAACGGTAACCTTATTGTTGTCAACGTCGATTGCCTCAATGACACCGGAATAGTCAGCAAGTGGACCATCGATGATTTTAACGAAGTCACCAACTTTGTAGTTAACTTCAACTTTACGCTTCTCAACACCGAGGTTTGCCATCTCAGCCTCTGTAAGAGGAACTGGCTTACCTTCTGGGCCTACGAAACCTGTAACTCCACGGGTGTTACGAATCAAATACCAAGCTTCGTCTGACATAGCAAGATCGTCCTTAGTCTCAGTAACAGCAACCTTAACGAGTACATAACCAGGCATAAGCTTACGCTCAACTTCCTCTGTAACGCCGTTGTCTTTGATGACTGTTACTTTTTCAGTAGGGATGATTGCTTCGAGGATTTGGTCCTGCATGTTTCTGTTTGCAGTAGCTCTCTCGATACCATCGCGAACCTTGTTCTCGTAACCCGAATAAGTATGAATTACATACCATTTTGCGATCATAGACATTTGATATGCCTCCTCTTTAGAATAATAATGCAATTACCTTGCTAAAAAGAAGGTCACTAATCCAAACACCAGCACCAACAACTGCTGTTACTAAAAATACAACACCAGTGTCCTTTACTGTGTCTGACCAAGAGTTCCAAACAATTTTCTTTGTCTCACCCTTGATGTCCTTGAAGAACTGCTTAATCTTTCCAAAAACGTTTGGCTTGTTTGCAGTGTCCTTTTTCGCTGTAGATTTTTCAGGTTTAGAAGCTTTAGGAGTTTTTTGTGTGTCTGCCATAAAGCTTTTCCTCCTTACTTTGTCTCTCTGTGAAGAGTGTGTTTCTTGCAGAATCTGCAGTACTTGTTCATCTCCATGCGATCAGGTGTGTTCTTCTTGTTTTTCATTGTGTTGTAGTTTCTCTGATTGCACTCTGTGCAAGCGAGTGTTACTCTAACTCTCATA
>R01__coassemble_6_pt1 | contig 27590 bp, 29 predicted proteins | sample R01__metabat2_low_PE_010 | metagenome-assembled genome bin R01 | reverse complement strand
AAGATAGAAATACTTTTGTCATTCTATTTTAATATATATTTAATACGTGTTTTATTGAATAATACCTTTAATTGTGCTATGATATATTGAATTATTGTTTGTTTTTTGAAACTTTGTTTTGAGGTAATGTAAATGGGCTTGTTTAAAAACATTGCAAATAGTGGTTATACGGGACCAGTTGAGTATGAGCAGAACTTCTGTGAGTATACAGAAACTTTTGGAAAAAGTCCTGTTCTTATAAGCTGCGATATGAACTTTGCAAAGATGGTTTCTGGAACTTCACTTAATTGTTGTTTGAAGATTCAAATGGATGTATATGTTCAAGAGGACCTTCCAACACTTATTTCTGAGTCTGAAGCGTCTTATGTTTCGATGGTTCGTTCATCTTTGTCGGAACACATTGGTGGCCGTTTTGTAGGACAGGGAATAATAGGCTCCTCGGGTGTGGCTTTCCTTATGTTTTATATTCCTGAACGCTCTGCAGCAGCCGCAAAGAAAATGCTCACTGAGGTTTTCTTGGGTTCCTTCCGCCACGTGCAGACAACAGTTTTGTTTGATCCTGAAGGTAATCAGTATTTCAAATACCTTTATCCAAGCGAACTTCAAATAAAGCAAAGTGAAAATAGTCGCATTTTGAAACAACTTAAAACTTATGGTGACAATGGTAAGACACCAAGACCTGTAAAGTTTAATCTTGTATTTCCTTCGAAGAAGGCTGCGCTTTCATTTTATTCGAGGAGCATGGAAAAAGGATTTGAATATGTTGACCTAGTATCAGAAGACCCACCAGAGGGCATGGTCCTTCCAAGGTACAATTTGGTCATTGTGAAAACAATACCGTTTGATATCGATTTGCTTCTTCGAGTTGACAGCTACCTTTTGAATTTAAGCGCTGAATTTGACGGCGAATACAAATCACTTGAAACCGATATTTTAGAATAAGGAGTAAAAATTATGATCAATCAGTTAAGCTTACCAGTTGAGGGCGACCTCACTGCAACAATAAACACAACAATGGGTACAATCAAAGTAAAGTTCTTCCCAGAGGCTGCACCAAAGGCAGTTGAGAATTTTACTACTCATGCAAAGAATGGTTACTATGATGGACTTATCTTCCACAGAGTAATTAAGGACTTTATGATTCAGGGCGGTGACCCGACAGGCACAGGCCGTGCCGGTCAGTCAATTTGGGGTGACAAATTCGAGGACGAATTTTCACCAGAACTCCACAATTACTGTGGAGCGCTTTCAATGGCAAATGCTGGACCTAATACAAACGGCTCACAGTTCTTTATAGTTCAGCTCTCACAGTGTGACCCATCACTCCTTGAGCAAATGAAAGAGATGCCAGACATGTTCCCACCAGAGTGTGTTGAGAATTATTCAAAACTCGGTGGTACTGCTTGGCTTGACTATCATCACACAGTATTTGGTCAAGTTTACGAGGGCATGGACGTTGTAAATGCAATCGCAAATGTGCCAGTAGGTTTTAGCGACAAGCCAAGAGAGGATGTTAAGATCATCTCAATTGACGTAGAAGGCTCATATAATTTCGAATAATCGAGGCATTAAAATGAGAATTGGACATGGATATGATGTCCACAAACTTGTGGAGGGTAGACCTCTTATAGTAGGTGGCGTAACAATTCCATACGATAAAGGCCTTCAGGGCCATTCGGACGCGGATGTGCTCTGCCACGCAGTGGCAGATGCGCTGCTTGGAGCGGCTGCTCTCGGCGACATAGGAAAGCTCTTTCCGGATACGGACGAGCGTTTCAAGGACGCCGACAGCATAAAGCTCCTGCGCGAAGTCGCAAACCGCGTCGAGGCCGAAGGCTATCTTATAAACAACATCGATGCAACAATCATAGCGCAAGCTCCTAAAATGTCTCCATACGTGGAACGTATGAGACTTAATATCGCAGTCGCTTGCGGTGTCGATGTTGGTTGCATCAATGTCAAAGCCACTACCGAAGAGGGTATGGGCTTTACAGGAGAAGGACTTGGCATATCAGCGCACGCTGTATGCACAATCGAAAGGAGGAATGACAGGTGACAGGTTTTGCAGATTTACTTAGCAAAATAGGAAGCATATTCTCAACTTATTCATGGGTCTCTGACACATTGGACCTTTTGCTCCTGACTTTCCTTTTCTATTACATCCTCAAGATGATAAGAGATACACGCGCATTTACATTTGCTAAAGCACTTATAATATTTGGCGTAATTTATGCGATTGTAACCACACTTAACATGCAGGCTACAACTTATCTCTTCTCAACGATATTCCAAAATATCATTCTTATTTTGATTGTTATTTTTGCACCTGAGATTCGTAAACTTCTTGAAAATCTTGGTACAACTAATGCAATCCAGGCAGTTAAGACAATCATTAAGAGAACATCCGCCAACCAAAAGGCGATTCTTTACAATGAAAAGGTTGCAGCTGCAGTCAATGAAATCTGCCGTGCAACCGCCGATATGAGCGACAAGAAGATTGGCGCTCTTATGATTTTTGAAAATGATTCACCACTCGGTGAAATCATAGAAACAGGCACAGTGGTAGATGCAAATATATCTTCTGAACTTATCGGAAATATTTTCTATCCAAAATCACCACTTCATGATGGCGCTGCAATCATTCGTGACTGTAAGCTTTATGCCGCTGGCTGTATTCTTCCGCTGACATCAAAGCATGACATCTCATCGCAACTCGGCACACGCCACAGAGCTGCTATCGGAATGTCCGAACAGAGCGATGCTTTGTGCCTCGTTGTCTCAGAGGAAACTGGCTCTATTTCAATCGCACAAAATGGAGAACTTAAAAGGGATTTATCCGATGGTGATGCCCGCGAGATTCTTCTTTCATTCCTCTCAATGCCAATAGGAGGTGAGGAAGATGAATAAGATTTTTTCAAATGATAAGGCACTAATTGTTGTAGCATTCTTGCTCGCACTTGTTGTCTGGCTCGCAATTTCAATAAATGGTGCACCTGAGATTGAAGTCGACATTGAAAATGTCAAAGTGACAATCGATGACAGCGTACCATCTCAACTTGGATATGATGCCTTTGGTGTTGACAACGTTTACGTTGACATTACCGTAAAGGGACAGAGGTACCAGGTCGGCAATCTCACTGCTGATGATTTTGAGGTTGTAGCAGTTACGTCACACGTTGACTCGCCAGGTACATATTCACTTCAGCTCAAGGCAACTGCAAAAGATGCAGATGCAAATTATGAGATAACTTCCAAGTCTATGGACAACATCGAAGTTTATTTCGATGTTTCAAAGACGCAGGAATTCTTAATTCAAAAAGATGTAATTTGTGAGAGCGATAATCTCCTTTACTCTGATGAGTATACAACCGCAGACCCAATAATCTCATCTGAAAAAATCAAGATTACTGGCCCTGCAACTGAGGTTGCAAAAATCAAAAATGTTGTAGCGACTGCTACAACAACAGGTGAGCTTAAAGCAACCGAAACACTTGACGCAACCGTTACAATCGCTGATGCATATGGTGCAGAGATTAAGTTCCTCTCCTATGACATCGACATCACAAGTGTAACAATTACAATTCCTGTATATGTTACAGTTGAACTTCCACTGACAGTTGATTTTGAAAATCTACCAACAAAATATCTCGACCCTGACAATGCGCTTATCGCATCGATTTACCCTTCAACCATCGACATCGCTGTAGATGTTAAGAAGGCTAAATCGCTCGAGTCAATAAGTCTTGGTACGATAGACTTCAACACTTTGACTGTTGGTACAAACACCATTGAACTTGACACAAGCAACATAACAGACGGCATACCAATCAAAGAAAATCAGACCTTTAAGGTTGTCGTAACTGTTGAAGAATAAACGGAGATAGGAGGTAAAACATTATGAGTAAGAAATGGACTATAGGTTACATTGCGGCTCTCGTTTTACTTCCTATTATTTTGATCTTGTTTACGAGACTTGACTCTCCATCTGATCTTTTATCACCTCCAGGACTTTATGGCGAAAATTCAAAAATTCAAAATGCATTTGAATCATCGATTTCAAATGCCAATGATGTGATTCTCAAATATCCTTCAAGTGGTGAATATCAATCCGCCTTTGTCTTTTACGATGTTGATGGTGATGAAATAGAGGAAGTCTTAGTTTTTTATTCTCTTAAATCTGATGAGGATGTAGTCAGAGTCAATATCCTTGATTGTGTTGACGATGAATGGATAAGCGTCTTTGACGAAGAGGGCTATGGCAGTGACATTCTCTCGATAGAATTTAATGATTTCTACGGCGATGGAAAATCAGAAATTGTTGTCTGCTGGCGTCTTTATGAATCAACGTCATCTAAAGTCTTGACAGTTCATAGCATTGACTCTGTTGATGACAAGATAATGAGTGTCGAAACCCTTGTAAACCAATCCTATGCAGTCTATAGCATATCGGATATGGATGACGATAATGTCGATGAGCTTTTAGTGCTCTGGCAGGATACGACAGACTTGAAACTTCCAAAGTCTTATGCAACATTGCTTAAGATGGAAAAAGACGGCACATTTAGCCAGAGGGGCAACAGAGTTCAACTTGACCCAGCCGTGTCTTCATATTCGTCAATTTTTGTAGGCGAGATAGGTGGCAAGACTGTCACATTTGTCGACGCTTATAAGGGCGACGATACTATGATAACTGAGGCGCTCTATTTCGATGAAGAAAACGATACACTTGTTGCACCTTTTGTTGATAAGGAATCGCTTACAAATCTAATCACAAAACGAAGCCCTGCAGTATCATCAGTTGATATTGACGGCGACGGAAATTTGGAGATTCCTGTTGCTATAAGCAACGCTTTACAGGAAGAGGACTCATCAATAATTCCACTTACTGCTTGGTCGATTTATAGTGATGATGCACTCAGTGTAAAACAATACAATTTTGTGAATTCTATTTGTGGTTATTCTTTCGCAATAACGAATGGCCAAAGAGAAAAACTTGTTGTGGCCTGCAACAAGGATACTGGCTCAATGACCTTTTATGATTTTGCAAATCAAACAAAAGGTGAGGAGCTCTTTACAATCTCTGTAAAAGACACAAAATCAATTACGGCCTCCGATGAGTACACTTTCTCTGTCACACATGATGACAATACTTACTTTGGAACAATAACTGCTGTGGGACAGGCCGCAGGTTTCAATAATGAACTTATAGAAGATAGCATCGTATTTTTTGACGATTTGAAATAAGGGGATTTTTATGAAGAAAATTTTAGTTGCAGAAGACGAATCCGCTATCCGCGAATTTATCGTTATAAATTTAAAACGTGGTGGTTACACCGTTACCGAGGCAGAAAATGGTCTCCAGGCTGTTCAACTTTATGAGGCAGCAAACGGTGACTTTGACGTGGTCCTTCTCGACATAATGATGCCAGAGATGGACGGCATCGAAGTTTGTAAAAAACTTCGTGAGAAGTCCAGCAGCCTCGGCATCATTATGCTCACTGCGAAGGCAGAGGAGATGGACAAAGTCACCGGCCTTTTAGTTGGCGCGGATGACTATGTTACAAAGCCGTTTTCACCGGCTGAACTTATGGCGCGCGTTGACTCCGTTCATAGACGTGTAACTATGAACGCAGGCGCAACTGCGCAAGTTCAGACCGTAATTACGCTCGGCGAGTTTGTCCTTGACATCCGCGCCCGTACTCTTACCAAAAATGGTGAACTTATAGACCTCACACAGGTTGAATTCCAAATCATGGAATACTTCTTCAAAAATCCAGCAGCTGCTTTGTCCCGTGATGATATTTTGAAAGAGGTCTGGGGAGCATCCTACTATGGCGATGAAAAAATAGTAGATGTTAACATCCGCCGTCTTCGTATGAAAATTGAAGAGACACCTTCAAATCCAAGACATCTCACAACCGTTTGGGGACTTGGTTACAAGTGGGTTGAATAATTTCTAAAATAAATTTTGCGAAAGGAGGGGCACAATGGCAGAGAATATCGAAAAGGATGTTGCGCAGGTAGAAGAAAAACCGAAGAATAAAAAAAGAAAACCTATGTCCGGTATTACAAGACGTTGGTTTTCTAATACTTTGTTGCTTATTTTCGTTATTCTTATTGCTTTTGTAATTCTCTTCTTCGTTTTGATGAAAAACTATTACATCTCAGCAATCGATTTGAAACTCTCTGCGAGATATTCAAATTCAGTTGCTGATTTCTTCGCGCCGTACCTTGGTAGTACAAAAGAAAAATTTGAAACTGGCGCTCGTGAATTTGTGGCCAATTTCTCGCAAAAGGACACAATGGAGGTCTGGGTTATCGACAAGGATGGTCATGTCGTAATTTCCTCCTCTGGTTTTGACATTGAAGACCAGACGATTCCTGACTTTGAACAGGCTTTAAAATCTGATTCGAGGAATGCTACATATTCTGGAAAAAATGATAATGGTGAGCACATCCGCTCTCAAACATATTTACTTCCAACTGTAAATGGTGAGGAGACTGGCGCACTTCGCTTTATTGTTTCAACAGAGCGCTTGCGCTTCCAACTCTTTGAGATGTTCATGCTCATCATGCTTATGTTTTTGAGCATCGTCTTCCTCATTTCTTTCTCAGGCCTTTACTTTATCCAGTCGATCGTAAGGCCTGTAAACGAAATAAATGAAATCTCAAAGCGAATAGCTGCTGGCGACCTTACGGCACGTGCTACTCCGCCAGAGACTGATGATGAAATCTCGGAACTCTGTGCAAACATAAATCACATGGCAGATGAGATAAGTTCATCCGATAAAATGAAGAACGACTTCATCTCAACCGTATCGCATGAGATGAAGACTCCTTTGACCGCCATAAAGGGTTGGGGCGAGACCTTGCTCGATACTGGCGATTCGGACCCTGAACTTACGCGCCGTGGTATCGAAGTTATAATCGACGAATCAGGACGCCTTACAAATGTTGTTAATGACTTGCTTGACTTGTCAAGAATCGCAAACGGCCGTATGACGCTTCGTACCGATAAAATTGACGTTCTCGCCGAACTTGATGACACTATCTTTGTTTTCAAAGATAGGTCAATGCGAGAGGGTAAAGAACTTATTTATTCCGTACCGCCGAGTCCTGCACCTATGGTAGGCGACGCCGACCGTATGAAGCAGGTCTTTGTAAATGTTCTCGATAACGCATTTAAATATACAGAACAGGGCGGACGAATTAACGTTGTTGTTGAAATTGAACCTTTGGAGGAACAGGAACTTGCCGAAGGTGAAAAACGAATGGCAACACTTAAAATTTATGTGGTCGACACAGGTTGCGGAATTTCTGAGGAAGACCTTCCGAAGGTAAAGCAGAAATTCTACAAATCAAACATCTCTGTAAAGGGCAGTGGTATTGGCCTTGCAGTCTGCGATGAGATTGTAAATCTTCATGGCGGTACCCTTGAAATTAAATCAGAGATAGATGTTGGCACGACAGTTATAATCTCATTCCCAATTGAATATGTCGAACTTCAAGAAGATATATCGATTCCAGAAGAGATAATTGAAGCATCAGTAAATCAAACTGAAACACCAACAAATGAAGAGGAGGGAGAATAATGCCAGACACAAGAAAAACCGCCATCGGTGGGCAGGCGCTTATCGAAGGCATAGTTATGCGCGGTAAGCATGTCGCAGCTATGGGCATTCGTCTTCCGAATGGTGAGATAGAAATAACTAGAAAAGATTTAACACCACTTCGCGACAAGTACAAAATCTTAGGCGTGCCTGTTATCCGTGGCGTTGTCAATTTTATTGAATCTATCGTTTTCGGCTATGGCTGCCTTATGGAATCGGCAGAAAAATCTGGTATGGAGGACACACCTGCTGAATCGAAAGTTGACAAGTGGCTTGAGGAACATTTTTCCGACAAGGTTATGCCTATTGTTGGCGTAATCTCAGCAATTCTCGGAGTACTTCTCTCACTTGGACTCTTTATGTATCTCCCAGCCCTTATCAATGACGCTCTTGACAAGTGGGTTTTCAGTGGTGGCATTGCAAAGCATAACCTTCAGCCACTTGTTGAGGGAATAATTAAGATAATTGTTTTCATTCTTTATATGTGGGCTGTCGCTCAAATGAAGGACATAAAACGCGTATTTATGTATCATGGCGCAGAACACAAGACGATTTTCTGCTATGAAAACGGTCTTGAACTCACCGTAGAAAATGTAAGAAAGCAAATAAGATTCCATCCACGCTGTGGTACAAGCTTTATGTTTGTCATGATGATCCTCAGTATTTTCATAGCAACAATCCTTGTACTCATCTTCCCAGGTATTCGCGCAAATCGTCTTATTTGGGTGCTTGCTAAACTCCTTGTTTTGCCACTTGTTATGGGTATCGGCTATGAGTTTATCAAATATGCTGGCCGTCACGACAACCTCTTTACAAAAATCTGCTCGGCACCTGGACTTTGGATGCAACGCATCTCAACAGTAGAACCAGATGACGGCATGATAGAAGTTGGCATTGAGGCCTTCAAATATGTTCTCGAAAACGATGAAAATTTGGATATCAAATAATGGATAAAATTTTTGAAAAACTCGCGCCGACGCTTGGCGAGGACGAGGCAAGAGTCTCCGCCCGCGAACTTTTAAAGTTTTGCGGTGATGATGAGACGAAACTTGCCGATGCCATAGAGCGGCGCCTTTTAGGAGAACCACTTCAGTACATAATAGGTGAGTGGGACTTTTACAACTGTACATTTCGCTTAGGCGAGGGTGTACTCTGCCCACGCCCTGAGACCGAAATGATAGTTGATGACGCGCTCGATTTTTTAAGCGAGCGCCAAAACCAGACGGTTTTGGACCTCTGCTCTGGCAGTGGCGCAATAGCGATAGCTGTTGCGAAAAACAATCCAAATGCAAAAGTTATGGCTATTGAAAAAAGCCCAGTTGCATTTGAATATTTGAAGCAAAATATTGTTCTAAATAAAGTTAAAAATGTCACACCATTTTGTGATGACATTTTAACTGGATGTGACTACTTCTTCAAAACAAAAGCGCCCGCTTTTGATTTGATCCTCTCCAATCCGCCTTATGTCAAGACGGCGGACATCGACGAGCTCCAGCTTGAAGTACAAAGAGAGCCAAGGCTCGCGCTCGATGGAGGAGAAGACGGTCTCGTCTTCTACCGTGCGCTTGCAAAGCGTTGGCTCCCTTGCCTTAAAGCTGGCGGCAAAATGCTCGTCGAGTGCGGCGAAGACCAGGCGGACGACATTATTGCGATTTTCGAGCCCGAAATCGCAACATCTTGTGGTAAAATAACCAAAAAACAGGACTTTTCTGGCCTATTTAGGGTTGTATGTGTAGAAAAGTTGCTAAAATGAGTCAATCTCCTTGACGATTTGCTTATTTTTTAGTATTCTTTTATATGTATAATTCTGTTTAAATATATAAGAGAGGTGTAGCTATGTTATTGTCTGCATTTGCGGACTTGATTGGAAGCCATGACATATTTGGCTTCATAGTCGCTATAGTTATTTCCGCCTTTCTTGTTTTTATTTGCATACCAATCCACGAACTTGCGCATGCTTTTGTCGCTTATAAACTTGGCGACAAGTCGGTAAAGTACAAAGGCCGTTTGACCTTTAACCCGCTTGCGCACATCGACCCACTCGGTGCCGCTATGATAGCACTTATAGGTTTCGGTTGGGGAAAACCTTGCCCAATCGATTCTTCAAGGTTCAAAAAGCCAAAGCGTGACTTGGCTTTTGTTGCGGCAGCTGGTCCGTGCGCAAACTTACTTCTCGGATGGTTGTTTATTTTCATCTACAACTTGCTCTACGCTGTGGCTCCAGGTTTTATGGCCATGACAATTGGCAAGTACTTTGTAGGTTCTTTCCTTATCAACACAGGGTACATCAGTATTTACCTTGGCGTCTTAAATTTGCTTCCAATCCCGATGTTCGATGGATTTACAATTTTAAGCGCATTTTTAAAACCAAAGACAGAGTTCATGATAATGGAAAATCAGCAAGCGATTTCGGTTATTATCATCATCTTGTTGTTCTCTGGTATTTTGACAACACCTATCCAGTGGATAGCATCATTCTTAATATCTGCTTTTGCATGGCTTTCCGCCTTGCCGTTCTCACTGCTTTAAGAGGTGGACTATGGAAAAGATCAACTACAAGCTTGAGGTCTTTGAGGGACCTATGGACTTGCTCCTAAGTCTTATCACAAAGCACAAGCTCGATATTATGGACATTCCAATTGTCACTCTTGTTGACCAGTACACAGAGTATGTACGACAAATGCAAGAATCTGACATGGAAGTTGCTTCCGAATTTTTGGAGATGGCAGCAAGACTTGTTTACATCAAAACAGTCTCACTTCTGCCAAAGCATGAGGAAGCCGATCAGCTGAAAGCTGAGCTTCAAGGAGAACTCCTTGAATATCGCGAGTGCCAGATTATGGCTGGCAAACTCAGCGATACGGCAAACGGCTTTGATTTTCTAAGCCGTAAGCCAGACACGATAGACAGAGATCCTACTTATCATTTGCTCCATGAGCCAAATGAACTTTTTGAAGCTTACATCAACGCCCTTGGAAAGGGCAAGCGTAAGCTTCCACCACCAGTAGAATCTTTCACTGCTATCGTGACAAAGAAGATAGTTTCAGTTTCTTCAAAGATAATTTTTATCTTGAGAAGAGCTTTAAAGGGTGGAGACCTCCACTTTAAATCTCTAATCGAGGCATCGGAGTCCAAGTCGGACATGATTGCCACTTTCCTCGCTATTTTGGAACTCGTAAAAGCAAAACGAGTTACGGCAGAAGGAGAGGGCGACGACCTCGAATTTAATTTGATTAACCATTAAGGAGTTGAAAGATTTGAACGCAAAGACCTTGCAGGCTTCTGCTGAAGCAATACTCTTTGCCGCTGGCGACCCAGTCCCAGTTGCAAGACTTGCCACAGCGCTTGAAATAGAGCCTGAACTTGCGGAGCAAATTCTTTTGAACCTTAAAGCAGAATACGATGAACGTCAAGGCGGTATTTGTATTCTTCATTTGGGAGATAAATTCCAAATGTGCACTCGCACTGAATTTTCCGAAGAGGTTCGACGCGTTCTTGAGATGAGAAGAAACATCCCTCTCTCAAGCGCAGCATTTGAGGTTCTCGCAGTTATTGCTTACAATCAGCCAGTAACAAAGTCCTTTGTTGAACAGGTTCGTGGTGTTGATTGTTCTGGAGTAATAACTTCACTTGTCGAGAAAGACCTCATCGAGGAGCGAGGCAGACTTGATCTCCCAGGCAGACCGATTGTCTATGGTACAACATCAGCGTTCTTGCGCTGTTTTTGTATAGAATCACTTGATGAACTTCCTGCTCTTCCTGGTTCGGAAGAAGAAACTGAAGAACAAGAAGAGTCAGAACAACTTAATACAGATGAAGGGGGAGGTGTTGAATAATTGGCATTTCTTAAGATTCTTTTTTGGATCATTGCTGTATTGCTTGTCCTCGTCGTTCTTATAGTTGGCATCGTGCTCTTTGCACTTTGGGTTAAAATCCAAGTTGGCTTTGACTACACTGCAAACTCTAAGAGATTTTGGATAAAGTACGGTATATTCAAAATTAAGATTTACCCTGAAATGTTCTCAGACAAAGCCAAAGCAAAACGAGCAAAGCTCATGGGCATTCTTAAATCCTGGTTTGGCACGCCGGCAAAACATGCGGCTGCAAAGGTTAAGAAGACTGCTACCGAAAAGGTTGAGGAGACTAAGGAGAAGAAGTCAGCTGAAAAAGACTTCAATACCGCAGTTGAAATCAAGGAAGAGGAAGCTCGTATTGAAGCTGAAGAGGCAAGACTGAATGTCGAAATTCCAAAGGCAGAGAAGCAGCTTGAAGCCGCTGAATTTGCCAAGAAGGAAGGAAAGCCTTGGCCAGATGTCGTAAATGAGAAAGAAGTTTCAAAGCTTGACAGCATTAAAACTTCGTTTAAGGCTTATGACATTGAGGGAACTTACAACAAGGTAAAAGATTTCATGTCAGGTTTCTCATTCGACTCAATTGTTGCTCTCATAACAACACTTGGAGGAGAGACAGGCAACACTCTTGGCAAAGTAGTTAGAAAAATTCATATTAAACGTCTTGATATTGCGCTTACTATCGGTGGTGATGATGCTGCATCAACAGCTCTTAAATACGGACGTCTTGGCGCAGTGATTTATCCTGCACTTGGTAAGATAACATCAAAGCTCACAGTTCATGAGATTTCAATGAACATGCTCCCTGATTATCTCGCAAAGAAGGATAGCGGAGAATTTAGCACAGTAATTGCTCTTCGCCCACTGACATTAGTAACTCCTTTCATTTCTTACCTTCCAAAGGTTGGAAAAGCGGCTCTTGGATTTTACAAGGATTATAAGAGCACAAAGAAAGGTAACAAAAAAACAACTAAAGAATCAAAGCCTGCAAAGCAACCAAAGCTTAGCAAGAAAAAGGCTTAACTTAGAAAATTTAACTAAAAGATTAATAAATTGAGGTGCTTTAAAATGAAAGAAACAGCAGCAGCAGGAATGCTCCAAACAACAATCGAGAAAGTAAAAGACATGATTGACGTTAGCACAATCATCGGTGATCCTGTTTACACAGAGTCAGGTCTTACAATCATCCCTGTATCTAAGGTAACTTATGGCTTTGCTAGTGGCGGTACAGACTTCCCAACAAAGGGCAATAAGGAACTCTTCGGTGGTGCAGGCGGAGCTGGCGTTACAATCACACCAGTTGCTTTCCTTCTCATCCAAAACGGTCAGGTTACTCTTAAGCACATCACTGCTTATGATAACGCAGCTGAGCGTATGGTTAACCTTGTTCCAGAGATGTTCGACAAGGTAACAGGTCTTATCAAGAAGGACTAATTATAACTTGATTAAATAGCGGGGCTAACGTGTGTTAGTCCCGCATTAGTCGTATTAAAGGGCACTTGACAGAAGGGATTTTTGGCATGGCAGACGACAAAATAAGATTGCAAAAATTTATGGCGGATTGCGGTATCGCAAGCCGCAGAAAATCAGAAGAACTTATCGAAAAAGGTAAGGTAAAAGTTAATGGTGTCACCGCAAAAATAGGTGACAAGGTTGACCCGACGACTGACAAAATTTTTGTCGATGGTCAACGTATTCAAAACGAGTCAGAGTATAAGTACATTATGCTCAATAAACCTCGTGGATTTATTACTACTATGAGTGACGAGCAGGGCCGAAAGTGTGTGGCACAGCTCGTAGAAGACGTTGGGGTACGTGTTTTCCCCGTAGGTCGTCTTGATAAGGACTCAGAAGGTCTTCTTCTCCTTACAAACGACGGTGAATTTGCAAATAATATGACACATCCTTCAAAGCATGTGCCAAAGACATATAGAGTGACTGTCAGACCAGCAATAAACGAGGAGATTTTGAATCGTCTTATGACTGGTATTATGATTGACGGTAAAATGACTCTTCCAGCAGATGTGAGAGTCCTCTCTCAAGAACCAAATAGAGTGGTTCTTGAAATAGTCATCTGCGAGGGAAGAAACAGGCAAATAAGAAAGATGTGCGAGGAGTGCGGTCTTGAAGTCGCACGACTGAAGCGCACAGCTATTGGGCCTGTTAAACTTTCGATGTTAAAGCAGGGTGAGTGGCGTGAACTTACGCCACAGGAACTAAAAGCCCTAAGACGAGCAATCAAAAGCCAAAGGTAGTCTACGGACACCAGAGCTTTAGAATAAGGAGAAATTTAATATGGTAAAGAGCATGACAGGCTTTGGTCGCGCTCAGCGTGATACGGAGACACTTTTTATTTCCGTAGAACTTAAGAGCGTCAACCACAGGTACTTCGAGCTTTCGTCGAGAATACCTCGCGCCTACGGCTTCCTTGATGAAAAAATCAAGGCTTACCTCCAAACAAGAATTGCGAGGGGTAAGGTTGAGTGCAATGTTATTATCGAAGCACTCGATACCGATGACGTAGTCGTAAAGGTTAATCATTCTCTTGCAAAGGCTTATCTTGACGCCTTGAAAGAACTCGAGGAGACCTATGACCTTAGAAATGACATCTCAGCCTCTACTCTTACTCGTTTCGGAGATATTCTCTCTGTACACAAAGAGGAGGCCGACGAAGATGCTATTTGGGAAGCCGTAAAGGGCGTACTCGAAGAAGCAACAAATAACTTTGTTGCGATGAGAGAACGCGAAGGCGAAAAGCTTCGCGACGACATCTGCGGCAGAGCGGACGCTATTCTTGAAAAGGTCGCTTTCGTTGAGACTCGTTCACCAGAGACGGTGAAGGAGTATAACGAAAAGCTCAAAGCAAGAATAAGCGAGCTTCTCGGCGGCGCAGACGTTGATGAGTCGCGAGTTCTTCAGGAGGCGGCAATCTATGCCGACAAAGTTGCAGTTGACGAGGAGACGGTAAGGCTCCGCAGTCATTTAGAGCAACTTAAAAACATGTTCAATGAAAAAGAAGCCATTGGTAGAAAGATGGATTTCCTCGTACAGGAGATCAACCGTGAAGCCAACACAATAGGTTCAAAAGCCGCTGACTTTGAAATCAACAAGGTTGTTGTTGACATAAAGGCAGAGGTTGAAAAAATAAGAGAACAAGTTCAAAACATAGAATAAGGTCGGGAATTTATGAAGCTTATAAATATTGGCTTTGGTAATTGCGTAAATGCGGACAGAATCATAGCGCTTGTCAGTCCGGATTCCGCACCGATAAAAAGAATAGTTGGTGACTGTAAGGATAAGGGCACTCTTATTGATGCCTCGCAGGGTAGAAAGACCCGTACGGTTATCATCATGGACAATGATGAAATCGTACTCTCTTACCTCCAACCAGAGACGCTCACCGAGCGTATAAACGGGGAGGAGGTAACGTCGACAGATGACTGATGCAAGTGGTTTCCTTCTCATCTTTTCAGGACCATCTGGTTCTGGCAAAGACACTGTCCTTCAGCGCCTTTTAGAGCGAGATCCTAAAACGGTTGTATCTATTTCTATGACAACACGCGCACCGCGTGAAAAAGAAATAGACGGCAAGGATTATTATTTCGTTACAAAGGAAGAATTTGAGCAGCACATCGAAAATGATGAGATGCTCGAATGGGCAAAATACGGAGATAATTATTATGGCACTCCGAAAGCACCTGTAATGAAGTGGATTTCCGAAGGCAAGACAGTAATTCTTGAAATTGAAGTCCAGGGTGCAGACAAAATCCGCCAAAAGTATCCAAGTGTACGCTCGATGTTCCTCATGCCTCCATCGATAAAAATTTTGGAGCAGAGACTTCGTGATAGAAAGACCAATACTGAAGAGGATATTTTGAGGCGCCTTCAGATTGCGAGAGACGAAATAGCTCGCGCAAATGACTATGATTACATTATAGTTAATGACATTTTGGACCAGGCTGTCGAGGATGCTCTTGAAATTATATTCCGTCACAGAAGGCATCTTCGTGAAGAGGACAGCAACGATGAATTCTATTATGGTCATCAGTACAAAGATGGCAAAGAATACATAAACGAATCGGCAAGAGTATTGCCACCTGTAGAAGATTTTTCAGAAAGAGGTATAAACTAATGGCAAAAGAAAAGAAATTTAATCCTGATTTGAGCGACGTTTTAGTTGATGAGGATGGAAATCAAGTAAGTCGTTATTCACTTGTTATCGCTACAGCAAAGCTTGCAAACAAAATTGTAGATGAAGCTGTTGCAGACGATGCAATTGAAGTAATACAAGAGAAGCCAGTTACTACTGCTCTTAATAAAATCCTTGAAGGCGAATATGGCATTGAAGAGCCAGGAGAGATAAGAAATCTTTAAAAAAGTGGCAGTAACAAGGTGACTTGTTACTGCCTTGAATGATTTTTAGGAGGAGCAAATGGGCGACACTGTAGTGGTACGCGTAGCTGTACAAAATGTTGCTTATCATTTTGATGAGCTCTATACATACACAGTACCCGAAGGTGTCGATGCGCCTATCGGTTGTCGCGTCATGGTTCCTTTTGGTGGCGGAAATTCCGTCCGCCAGGCGATAGTAATAGAGAGCGATAAAACCGATGACGCAGACGGACTCAAAGAGATAGGCGCAGTGCTTGATAAGGCGCCACTCTTTGACGACAAAATGATAGGTCTTGCTCTTTTCATGAAAGACCACACATTTTGCACGATTTTCGATGCGCTTCGCACCATGCTCCCAGGCCTTTCACATAAACCAGCAGATGCCACTATAAAAATGGTAAAACTTGCTGATGTCACACTTTTGAAAAAAGCGACTGAAAAACAGCAGGCAGTAATAGATTGCCTCTCTTCTATGACTGGCGAATGTTCAGTAAAAGAACTTACATATTTTACTGGTGTCTCAACTGCAGTAATTGACAATCTCAAAAAGAAAGGCGTTCTTTCTTACTACGAAAAAGAGGTCTTTCGTAGACCTTATGAGATTGGTAAAGAAGAGGTCGAAGAATTGGACCTCACTGAGAACCAAGAAAATGCTTTCAACAACATGTATGACCAGTTCAAAGCTGGTGGCGGTACACACCTGCTTTACGGTGTAACTGGAAGCGGTAAGACACGAGTTTATTTAAGACTTATCGATGAGGTTGAAAAGACTGGTCGAGGAATCATAGTTATGGTCCCAGAAATCTCTTTGACACCTCAGACACTTGCAATATTCCACAGACGCTATGGCGACAAGGTCGCAATTTTTCATAGCGGACTGTCCGACGGCGAGCGCCTTGACGAGTGGAAACGCGTAAAGCAAGGCCTTGCAACTATTGTTGTCGGAACGCGCTCCGCAGTCTTTGCTCCTTTTTCAAATGTCGGCCTCATCATCATGGACGAGGAACAGGAGCATACCTACAAGTCCGAGCAAAGCCCACGTTATCACGCAAGAGACATTGCGAAATTCCGCTGCGCTGAGGACAAAGGACTTTTAGTGCTTGCATCGGCGACACCTTCTTTTGAGACCTTCAAAAGAGCGCTCGATGGCAAGTATAATTTGAGTATTTTGGACACTCGCTATTCAGGTGCAGAACTCCCAGATGTTGAAACTGTGGATATGTGCGCTGAACGTTTTTCTGGAAACAAGAGCGACATAAGTTCGAAACTCTTGTCGGAACTTCAGAGAAATCTTGATGAGGGACATCAGTCTATCCTCCTTATAAACAGACGAGGATTTAACACTTTTGTCTCTTGTAATAGTTGTGGCGAGGTTGTAATGTGTCCACATTGCAACATAAGTCTTACTTACCACAAACAGAGTGGCAGACTTATGTGCCACTACTGTGGCCACAGTGTGCCATTCACGACAGTCTGCCCAAGTTGTGGTGAGCGTAGCGTCGCTTATGCCGGCGCAGGCACACAGCTTTTTGAAGATGAACTTCAAAAGCTCCTGCCGACGGCTCGCATCCTTCGCATGGATGCTGACACAACCATGCGAAAATATTCCTATGATGAAAAACTCTCCGCTTTTAAAGCGGGCGAGTATGATATTATGGTCGGCACTCAAATGGTCGCAAAGGGTTTGGACTTTGAAAATGTAACTCTTGTCGGCGTACTCTCTGCGGACCAACAACTCTTTAATGATGACTATACCTCTTTGGAAACAACCTTTGATTTGCTCACTCAGGTCATAGGAAGAGCAGGAAGAGGTAAGTACAAAGGCAAGGCAATCATCCAAACGATAAAGCCTACAAATGATGTCATAAGGCTTGCAAGTTCCCAGGATTTCAAAGCTTTTTATGAAACTGAAATTCAAATGAGAAGCACCTGTCTTTATCCACCATTTTGTAATCTTTGCACAATCAACCTCAGTGGCAAAAATGAAGTTAAAGTTCAAAAGTCCACGCTCAATTTCTATGAACTTTTGAAGAAATATTTGTCATTGCCTGAGTATATTGACCTTAAAGTTATAGTATTGTCTCCAAATGCAGATCGTGTTGGAAAAATTGCCGATAAATACCGATACCACATGATAATCAAATGTAAAAATGATAAGCGCTTTCGCGAGATGCTTGGCAAAATTCTCAAAGAGTATGCCAAAGACAAATCAAATTCCAGCGTAAACGCAATTCCAGATATTATTTAGGAGTGGGAGTTATGGCACTTAGAAAAGTTGTAACAAAAGAAGACCCAATTCTTCGTAAAACAAGTCGTCCAGTTGAAAAATTTGACGACAAGCTTGCACTCATGCTCGATGACATGGCAGAGACCATGTATCAGGCAGAGGGCGTAGGCCTTGCAGGTGTACAAGTAGGTTTCCTTCGCCGAGTAGTCGTAATGGATGTAGGCGACGGACTTCTTGAACTTGTAAATCCCGAAATAGTAAAGGCCGAAGGCGAACAGTTTGCTGAAGAGGGCTGCCTCTCAATTCCAGGTGAATATTATGAGACTATTCGACCTGAGAAGGTACAAGTAAAAGCTCAAAACCGTGACGGTCAGTGGTGCGTCTACAGTGGCGAAGGACTCAAAGCTCGCTGCTTCTGCCATGAGATAGACCATCTCGATGGCATTCTCTTCACAGACAGAAAAAATCCACATCCGCACAGTGATGACATTCAGCCAGGAGAAATCTAATGCGTATAGTATTCATGGGCACACCAGACTTCGCTGTTCCTATTCTTGAAAGACTAATAGAAAAGCACGAAGTAGTCGGTGTATTTACACAACCTGATAAGCCGAAGGGCAGACACATGACTTTGACTCCTCCAGAGGCTAAGGTCTGTGCACTTGAACACAACATACCAGTTTTTCAGCCTGAATCTTTGAAGCATGGTGAAGCAATGCCGATTCTTGAAGAGTTAAAACCTGAAGTAATTGTTGTTGCGGCTTATGGTCAAATTTTAAAATCCGATGTTTTAGATTTTCCACCAAAGGGTTGTATTAACGCGCATGGCTCCATTCTTCCAAAATACAGGGGCGCCGCTCCAATTCAATGGGCCATTCTTGACGATGAAAAATATGCTGGCGTCACTGCTATGAAAATGGGCGAGGGACTCGACACTGGCGATATGCTCCTCACCAAAACAGTTGAGATAGGCGAAAACGAGACGGCCGGCGAGCTCTTTGACAGACTCGCAGTACTTGCCGCCGATGTCATAGAAGAGACACTTGAAAATCTCGACAACATCACACCTGTACCTCAAGATGATGAAAAATCAACCTATGCGCGAATGCTCAAAAAAGAGGACTGCCCTATAGATTGGTCAAAGTCGCAGAGAGAGATTCACAAGAAAATCTGTGGTCTTAATCCTTGGCCGACAGCAACTGCAAATTTAAATGACGAAACGATAAAAATTCACATGTCGCATTTGACTGAAAACAAATCAGAAAAAGCGGCTGGCACTATTAGAATAGACAAGAATAAACTCTTCGTTACTTGTGGTGACAAGACAGAACTTGAGATAATAGAAATTCAACCACAAAATGGAAAACGTATGGCAGTAAAAGACTTTCTCTTGGGCCATACTTTGGAAGGTAATTTTAAATGAAGTCTGCAAGACAACAAGCGCTTGAAACTCTTTTAAAAATTGAAAAAGACAATTCATATTCAAATTTGAGCATTGCCGGTGTTTTGAAGGAGAACTCCCTTCAAGACGCCGACAAGGCATTTTTTATGGCACTTGTAAAAGGAATAATCGAGCGAAAGATTACGCTCGATTTTGAACTTGAAAAGTATTTAAGCCAGCCGAAAAACAAACTCAAACCTGAGGTTTTAACAATTCTTCGGCTTGGCGCCTATCAAATACTTTTCATGGACAAAGTGCCAAACCATGCGGCCATAAACGAGTCTGTTGAACTTGCAAAGAAAAACAAGTCCGCCTATGCCAGCGGACTTGTAAATGCTGTCCTTCGCAAGGTCAGCCAAAATGGCCGCACAAAAATAGAAAAGAATGATGATGTAAACTTTTTGGAAGTTGAATATTCCTGTCCAAAGGAACTTATAAATCTTTGGATTTCTGCCTATGGTCTTGAAAAGACCAAAGGTATACTTGAACACAGCATTGGTCCACAAAAGACCTACATTCGCAAAAACCCTTTAAAAGTATCGTCTGAAAATCTTACAGAAATACTGCCAGAAGGCGCCCTTGAAAGCGATCCTGCTTTCAAGGCAGGAGAGTATCACATTCAAGACCTCGCATCGCAACTCTGCTGCGAGGCACTCGGCGCCCTGCCGGGCGAGACGATACTCGACGTCTGCGCCGCGCCTGGCGGCAAGAGCTTTACGATAGCGGAGATAATGGAAGACAAAGGACAAGTTCTATCCTTTGACCTTTATCCGCACCGCGTAAAGCTCATCGAAGAAGGCGCAAAGCGCCTCGGCCTTGCGGCAGTTAAGGCCATGGTCGGCGACGCCGAGCAATACAACCCAGAAATTGGAGAGGTAGACCGAGTTATTTGTGACGTGCCTTGCGCAGGTTTCGGCGACATAGGCCGCAAACCTGAGATACGTTACAAATCCGTTACAAGTGTTGAAAATCTACCCCTTTTACAATATAATATATTGAATATATCTTCTAAGTATTTAAAGGTAAATGGTACATTGCTTTATTCCACTTGTTCTCTAAACCCGAAGGAGAATGAGGAAGTAGTAGCAAAATTCTTAGAAGAAAATTCAAATTTTGAACTAAAGGAACAAAAGACAATCTTCCCACAGGACTTTGACTGTGACGGTTTCTTTTACTCCGTTATGACAAAAATTCGATGAAACAGGACATAAAGTCTTTTAATTTACAAGAGCTGACAACTCAAATAGAAAAAAGTGGACTTCCGAAGTTTCGCGCAAAGCAAATCTACGATTGGCTTCACAAACAGTTTGCAGAAGATTTTTCAGAGATGACAAATTTAAGTCTTGATCTTCGAGCAAAGCTTTCAGAAGAGTATGAGATAAGAAACTGCAAAATAGCGCGAAAACTCGAATCAAAGCTTGACGAGACAAAGAAGTATCTCTTTGAACTTAATGATGGTGAGTTTATTGAATCTGTACTTATGAAGTACAAGTATGGCTATACTGTCTGTGTCTCAAGCCAGGTTGGCTGTAACATGAAATGCAGCTTTTGCGCAAGCACTATCGACGGTTGCGTCCGCAACCTCACAGCATCGGAGATTCTCTCTCAGATTTATGCAATAAGCAAAGACGAGAACATCCGAGTTTCCCATATTGTACTTATGGGAATGGGAGAACCACTTGACAACTACGACAATGTGCTTAAGTTTTTGGAACTCATAACAAATGAGGATGGCCAAAATATAAGTGCCCGTCATATTAGCATTTCAACTTGTGGCGTGGTTCCAAAGATATACGACCTCATTGAGAAGCATCCGCAATTTACTTTGTCTGTAAGTTTGCACGCGCCAAACAATGAGATAAGAAGCCGTATAATGCCAGTCAACAACAAGTGGCATGTTGAGGAACTTCTAGAAGCGTGCAAAGCTTACACCGACGCCACAAGCAGGCGTATCTCATTCGAGTACGCCATGATGGACGGAATTAACGACACGGACGAGTGTGCAAAAGAACTCAGAGCGAAGCTCCGTGGCACACTCTGCCATGTAAACTTAATTCCTGCCAACGAAGTTCGTGAGAACGATTACAAACGTAGTACCAATGAAAGACTTGAAGCTTTCTCAAAAATACTTGAAGCTGGTGGTATAACTACCACAGTAAGGCGAAGCCTTGGAGGCGACATCGAAGCCTCCTGTGGACAGCTTCGAAGAAATAATAAGAAGGGAGGAGAAGCATGATAATCTCAGCAAAAACAGACGTAGGTCGTGTTCGTGAGAGCAACCAGGACTCCTACGCCGCAGGCGAATTTCAAAATGGTGTCGCTTGGGTAGTGGTTTGCGATGGTATGGGCGGAAACGCTGGCGGCAATGTTGCAAGCTCAACAGCCGTAAAAAGCATCAAAGAGCGAATTACATCTGCCTATCGAGACAGTATGACTTCTTCTTCGATAAAGAATTTACTTATCACATCAATAACCAACGCAAACTATGAAATCTTTGACAAGGCCGCTGCAGACCCTGAACTCTTTGGAATGGGCACAACTGTTGTTGCAGCAATCATGACTAAAAATGCAGTCTATGTTGCACACGCAGGGGACAGCAGAGCTTACCTCATCTCAAACGATTTCATAAGACAAATAACGAAAGATCACTCCCTTGTTCAGGACATGGTTGAGAGGGGAGAACTTACGCAGGAAGAAGCTCAAAATCATCCTCAAAAGAACTACATTACAAGGGCACTTGGCATTGACGAAATCTTGAGTGTAGACTTCACTGTAGAGGACACAAACGGCGATGAAAAGCTTCTCATTTGCACAGATGGTCTTTCAAATTTCATCGAAAAATCAGATTTGCATAAAATCGTAGTAGATACTCCACCAGAAAATGTTGCAGATGTACTAGTTGATACCGCAAATGAAAATGGCGGCGGAGACAATGTAACAGCAGTAGTTGTAACAAGATAAGGAGAACGTTATGGATAGTTATGTAGGAAAACGACTTGATGGTCGCTATGAAATCAGAGAAATAATCGGTGTAGGTGGTATGGCAGTCGTATACAAAGCATACGACAACATTGACGACCGCATCGTTGCTATTAAAATCTTAAAGGAAGAATTCCTTGCAAACGAGGAGTTCAGAAGAAGATTCAAAAATGAATCAAAAGCAATTGCTGTACTCTCTCATCCAAACATCGTAAAGGTTTATGATGTTTCTTTCGGTGACAGACTTCAGTACATTGTAATGGAATACATCGAAGGCATAACTCTTAAAGAGTACATCCAGCAGCAGAAGGTTATAAACTGGAAGGAAGCTCTTCATTTTACAACTCAAATTTTGAGAGCTTTGCAGCATGCTCATGATAAGGGCATTATTCACAGAGATGTAAAGCCACAAAATATCATGCTTCTCCAAAATGGCAACATCAAAGTTACAGACTTTGGTATCGCTCATTTCTCAAGAGGCGAGACGAGAACTATGTCTAGTGGCGACGCTATCGGTTCAGTTCACTACATTAGCCCAGAACAGGCTCGTGGAGAGATAACTGATGACAAGGCCGACATCTATTCTGTAGGCGTTGTACTTTACGAGATGATCACTGGCAAGCTTCCTTTTGAATCGGACAATGCTGTTTCAATTGCTATAATGCAACTTCAAAACGAGGCTGTTCATCCACGTGACATCAACCCTCAGATTCCTATCGGTCTTGAGCAAATCACTCTTCGTGCCATGCAGAAGAATACAAAAGACCGCTATCAATCAGCAGCTGAGATGCTTCTTGACCTCGATGAGTTCAAGAGAAATCCAAGCATCAAATTTGATTATTCTTATTTTGTTGACAAAGAGCCAACAAAGTACATAAGCAATCCACCGACAACACAGGTAAGGCGTCAGCCTCAGCGTCCTCAACAAATTGTAGAGGAGGATGACGATGACGAGTATGAGGAAGTAGACGATGACGACAACAAGACTCTTCCTATCCTCATTGGCGTTATGGGCGCTCTCTTTGCAGTCCTCTTCGTCATAATCATTATCCTTTTACTCTTCTCAGATATTTTCAAGAGCAATAAAATTGAAGTTCCAGACCTTCGTGGTAAGGACTATGCCTCAGAAGTACAGGGCAATGAGACCTACAGTGATTGGAATTTTGATGTTACATTTGTAACTTCAACTGCTGGAAATTATTCCAACGGACAAATTTGCAAGCAGTCACCTAGCGCAGGCTCCAAGGCAAAGAAGGGCTCAACAATCAAAATTGAAGTTGTTGGCAGTGGCAACAATGTTACAGTTCCAGATGTAACTGGTTCAACTCTTTCGGCTGCGCAAGACACCTTAAAACAGGCTGGCTTTACAGTAATTCTTCAGTCCGAATACAACTCAACAGTTACAAAGGGTGAAGTTATAAGAACTGACCCAGAAGCAAACACATCAGTTGAGAAGAACTCAACCATCACAATCTATTATGCAACCGATGAGGACCCTAATGCCGCTGAAGTTCCAAACGTTGTAGGCTACAACTACACAAAGGACAAAGAGGACATCAAACTCTGCATCGAAGACGCAGGCTTCTACATCGGCACCGTTGAAGAAAAGGACTCTGAAAAAGAGGCTGGCACAATCCTCGACCAGAGCATCGACGGTGGTGTTAAAACTGCAAGAGGCACAAAGATCAACCTCACAATCTCAAGCGGTAAGATGTCATCTGGCAAGACAAATGTAACATTCGCAGTTCCAAAGTCTGGCTCAGCTACTCTCACTGTCTATGTAAACAGTGAGAAGTATGGCACTTCAAAGACACTTAGCTGTATGTCAACTTATACCTACAAGGATCTTGAAGGTTCAGGAGAGAGCAACACAGTTGTTTTCAAGCTCGGTGAAGAAACAGTCTATGAGTGCAACATCGACTTCACAAAATCAACACCTGTAATCTCCAATGAAAAGAGTTATTCTCTTGTTATCATTCCAAAGATTACAAGAGGCACATCAAAAGACGATGTAATCTCAAAACTTGATGCTGCTGGAATTACAAACTATGAATTCTCTGGTACTCAGGTACTCAACACGTTCTATAGCATTTCTCCATCAGCAAGCGAAGTTGTTTCGGCTAATACAACAGTTACAGTAACACTTTCCTAAAAGAGGCGTTGAATGGCAAATAACAACACTCAAAACGGCATAATTATTAAAGGCATAGGCGGTTTCTACTACGTGGAAACCGCCGATGGCATTTTTGAATGTAAAGCGCGCGGAGTCTTTAGAAAAGAAAAAATAACACCAATGGTAGGGGACTATGTTGTCATCTCTATAGATGACAATACCATTGATGAGATTAAAGAGAGACGTAGCGCGCTCAAACGCCCACCAGTCGCCAACATCGACCAGCTTTTTATCGTTGTGTCAGGTGTTGAGCCGAAGCCAAATACGCTCCTTGTTGACCGCCTCACAGCGCTCGCTGTGAGAAACAACATCGAGCCCGTAATCGTGCTCAACAAATCCGACCTTGTCGATGTCGGCGAGCTTTTAGACATCTACAAAAAGACACCATTCAAAGTGATTAAAGCATGTGGCAAAACGGGTGAGGGTGTAGAGGAGATAAAAGCTCTTCTTGAAAATAAAATTTCTGCCTTCACTGGCAACTCAGGTGTTGGCAAATCGACACTTCTTAATAAAATAGACCCAAGTTTCAATCAGGAGACAAATGAGATCAGTCAAAAACTCGGTCGTGGTAAACATACGACGAGGGAATGCACTCTCCTCAAAATAGATGACAACACCTACGTTGCCGACACACCTGGCTTTGCCAGTGTTGAGGCCCTTCAAACTGAGGTAATCCTCAAGGAAAACCTTGAGGACTGTTTCCCTGAGTTTGAGGACTACATAGCAAAATGTAAATTCTTCCCACATTGCGCCCACATAAAAGACAAGGGCTGTGCTGTAAAAGCTGCGGTGGAGCAGGGCATAATTTCACAGTCTCGCTATGACTCATACGTAGTTCTTTATGAAGAAGTAAAAGACTTAAAGGAGTGGCAACTGAAATGAAAAAAGCACTGAAAATTCTTGGCATAATCCTTGCAGCGATTGTAATTTTAGTGGTTCTTGTTATCGCTGGCTTTAATATCTATCAGCACATAAGCTACAGTGATTTCTACGCAACAGCTGAAAAAGAATTTGAAATACCAGGCCTCTCTGACGACTTCGTCCCTCAAGGTCTTACCTTTGATGACAAGTCAAATATGTATGTAATTTGTGGATACATGAAAGATGGCTCAAACAGCAGAATCTATACAATAAATCCAAAGACCAATGATTCCAGTTACATAGTCCTTGATAATCACTGCCACGCTGGTGGTCTTACAATCGCAAACGGCTATCTTTTCCTCTGTACTGATGACCTCATCAGCATCTACGATTGGACAAATCGTGACGAGGAAAATTTCAAGCCTATTGCGACATTTGACCCACTCACAGGTCCTGCTTTCATCCACGCTGAAGGTGACCTTCTTTACGTTGGCGAATTTTACATAGCAGAGGATTATGAGACCGATGAATCTCATCATTTCACAACCGATTCTGGTGACTATAACCAAGCAGTTATGACTGTTTTCTCACTCTCTGATGTAATTCAGTCAATAACTGACAATACTGCTGTACTTCCACTTTATGCACTTTCAATCTGTGACAATGCACAGGGCATGTGCATTCTCCCAAATGGCAACATTTGTATTTCAACATCCTGGGGACTTACAACCTCTCACATAAAACAATACGAAGATCCGTCGGACTTCGTAGATACTGCCGAAAATGCTGACACCTACTATGAGGCAGGGGACGGCGTAAAGATTCCTCTTTACTACCTTGATTCGGCGCATCTTGTCAAAGACACAACTCTTCAGCCGATGTCTGAAGAGCTCTACTTTGACGGCGAGCGCATCCTCATCATGTGCGAGTCTGCCTCAAATAAATACATTTTCGGCAAATTTACAAGTAGCAAATATTGTTATTCCTTCATCCCAGACACACAATAGGTTGGGAATAAACAATTTCTTTGTAAATCTTGCACAAAAATTTTAAAAAAAACACCGACTTTTTATTGACAATATAAAAAGTCGGTGTTATATTTATTGTGAATTCTTATTTATTATTAAAGGACAATTGTGTCCTGGAGGTATTTATGGACGAAACTTTAAGAAAGGAAAAGCCGAGAAGAAGCGTGGGTAGTGTGCTTCTGACGCTGATAGGAATTATCATTTGCTTGATATTCATCCCTATTCTAGCTCTCAACACAATTCTCATCGTTAAAGGCGCTATGGATGACTCAAAGCCACCAGCTGCTTTTGGGTATACTCCGCTTGTAGTACTCTCTGGTTCTATGGACAGCACTGAGTTCATGGCTGATCCTATCCAAATAAATGACCTCATAATAGTTAAGACATGTGACGCAGACAACTTAGAGGTTGGCACAGTAATCTCCTTCATGGAAAATGACTATGCCGTAACCCATAGAATCATAGCAATCAACACTTTAGATGACGGCACAATCACCTACACAACAAAGGGTGACGCCAACAACGTACAGGACAGCAATCCTGTTCGACCAGAGAATGTCATAGGCGAGTATGTGTACCAAATCAACGGCCTTGGAAAGTTCCTACTCTTCATCCAAAGCACAAAAGGAATGCTCCTTTGCATTGGTGTACCACTCTTGCTCTTCATAATATATGACGTTATACGTAGGCAACAGCTCCTGAAGAAGGAAAGAATCAAACAAGATCAACTCAAACAAGAGATTGAACAACTTCGACAGGATCCTAATCAAGTTGATTTGCCTCGGGAGGTGCTCAAAAAACCACAGGAAGAGGCCCAAGTTGTGGCTAGTCCATGGTTTGAGCCTGCGCCTGAAAGAATGGCCGAAACAACAATTCTTGAAGAAAAACCAATCAAGAATTTAAACAATGCCGAGGTAAGGAGTAACGAACCTGCGCCTCAAAAAGCTAAAGTCAAAGTAGAGGTACCTAAGAAATCAACTACTGTGAGGAAGCCAACTGTTGTAAAGGTTAAATCTACACCTAATAAG